>JRYI01001961.1_pt1 | contig 15386 bp, 13 predicted proteins | sample 235361 | NCBI WGS metagenome assembly JRYI01 (sample SAMN03074212, study PRJNA261471) | activated sludge metagenome | biome: Common Effluent Treatment Plant; feature: Wastewater; material: Activated sludge; isolation source: activated biomass in a lab-scale reactor treating industrial wastewater at...
CGCGCGGGTGGCGGAGCTGCTGGCGCTGGCGGGCGGCCTGGCGGGCGCGCCCTTCGAGCTGGTGCTCTCGCGCAGCGGCAGCTGGAAGGGCAACCGGGTCGTGTGGCTGGCGCCGCGCGAGACGCCGCCGGCACTCGAGGCGCTCGCCGCCACCTTGTCGCAGGCCTTGCGCGCCGCCGGCTTCGCGCTCGAGGCGCGCCGCTTCCGCGCTCATCTCACGCTGGTGCGGGATGCGCGCCGGGCGCCGCCGCCGACGACGCGTGAGGTGCACTGGCCGGTCGGGGAGTTCGTGCTGGTGGAGTCCGAGCGGCGGGCCGAAGGCGCGCAGTACCGCATCCTCGGGCGCTGGCCGCTGCGCGGCGGCGCGGCCGGGGAGGGGGCGAGCGACAGCGCCGGCCGGACCGGCCCCGCCGCGAGCGAAGCCTGAGGGCGATGAAAAACGGGGCGCCATGCGCCCCGTCGGTCAGTGGAGCCGCCCGCCGCGGCCCTGCTGCCTCCGCTGGGGAGGCAGCGGCGGAGGCTGTTTCAGACGAAGACCGCCGACGACAGGTGGCCGGCGAGCTCGGCGTCGGCGGCCTTGGTGTAGTCCTTTTCGAAGCGGTCGGTGACCAGCTGCGCGGTGGGGGCGTCGAGCACGCCGTTGAGCATGCCCATGAAGGCGGGCGGGGCCACCAGCACGAGACGCTTGTAGGCGTTGGTCGCGCGGCCCTGATAGAGCGCCTGCGCGATCTCCTGCGCGAACACCTTCGCTTCATGCTGCTTTGGCAGGGTCTGCGGCTGCATCGAACCGCCGCCGGTGCCGTTGCCGGCCATCGCGCCCGACCGGTCGGAGACGAGTTCGCCGTTCTTCTGTCGGCTTTCGGGGTGGACCAGTTCCTTGACCAGCTTGAGGCCCTTGTTGGGGCCGGAGTTCTCATACAGTTTCGCCAGGCTGGCGTTGGCAACCAGAATCCAGGTCATAGACATTTGACAGCCTCCGTTGCGTGCACTTTTTTGCGCCGGCCGCGGACAGGTGCGCGTCCGACTGCGATTTCAGCTTAGCGATTTGCGCCGCCACTGCCAACCGCGATCGGCGGCTTCAGAGGATTCCGATCGACAGCGCGGTGGCGAAGGCTTCGCCGAGCTCCTCGGCGCGGGCGAGGTCGCCGGCGGCGATCCCCTTGCGAGCGATCAAGGCCTCGGCCGCCTGCTTCCAGCCATAGCCGTTCGCGATCCGCCCGATCTCGCGCACCGCGCCGCTGCCGTCGTTGCCGGCGCTGACGAAGACGGCATAGGGCAGGCCCGCCAGACGGCCCTCGCAGGGGTAGTAGGTGCGGTCGAAGAAGTCCTTCAGCGCGCCCGACATGTAGCCGAAGTTCTCCGGCGTCCCGAGCAGCAGGCCGTCGCAGGCGAGCAGCTCGTCGGTGCCCGCGTCGAAAGCGCGCATGATCTCGGTATCGACCTCGGCCACCCGGCGCGCGCCGCGCAGCACCGCCTCGGCGAGCTGGCCGGTGTTGCCCGACTGGGTGTGATAGACGATCAGCAGCCGCTTGCGCGCGTCGGTCATTGCGCCTGGTTCTCCTCGATGCGCGCGCGTTCGCCGGCGGCGGGGTCGAGCCGGTAGTAGCGCGCGAGCTGTCGATACACCTCGGGGTAGCGCGCCTGCAGCGCGAGCGGGGTCTCGAAGAAGGCTTCCGAGGCGACCGCGAAGAACTCGCCGGGATGCTCGGCGCCGTAGGGGTCGAGCACGGTGTCGCGGCCGGCATCGACCTCCGCGCAGAAGTCCTCGTAGGCGGCGGAGAAGGCCGTCGCCCAGGCGGTGCGAGACATGTCGGGCGGCAGCGGCGGCAGACCGTCGACACCGCCGTTCTCCATGTCGAGCTTGTGCGCGAACTCGTGGATCACGACGTTGACGCCCGCGGGCGCGTCCGCCGCGTCGAACCACGACAGCAGCACCGGCCCGCCTTCCCAGGCCTCGCCGAGGACCTCGTCGTCGTACTCATGCACCACGCCACTGTCGTCCACCTCCTGTCGCGGCACCACGAAGTCGCCCGGATAGATCACCACGCCGACCCAGCCGCGGTAGGCCTCGAGGCCGATGTTGAGCACCGGCAGGCAGGCCTGCAGCGCGATGCACAGCAGCATCTCGTCCTCGAGCCGGAGGCCATGGGCGCCGTGGAACTGCTTGCGGGCGATGAACTCGGCGGCCATCGCCCGCAGCCGGGGGCGATCGGCGGCGGGCAGGAAGTCCAGGAAGGGCAGGCGGGCTTCGGCCCGGCGCCACAGCGCGTCGTCGATCTTGGGTTCGGGCGCGGCGAAGCCGAGCCAGCGCTTGAGTCGCCTGAGCATCGCGCGCTAGCCGGCCGCCCCGCGGGCGGCGGGCGCGAGCCGGGGGCCAGGCTTGCAGGGACGGTCGCGCACGGAGGATCGAAGGCGTTTCATGAGGGCCGGGCGGGGGCTGCGGGCGAGCCGATCATCGCACAGGCCGCGGTGCGTGCGGAAGCGCGCCGGCGGCCCGCGCTGCTCTCGCGCTGGCGGTCGATGGCAAGCGTGCAGGACAATCTCTCGCGTTCGCGGCGCGGGGTGTCGGGCGGACAGCACTTCCAGCGGCCGGACGCGCAGGGCAAGCGGGTCCAGGTGCTTGAGCGCGAGGTGTTCGAGGTCGCGGTCGATATCCGCGTCGGTTCGCCGAGCTACGGGCAGTGGGAGGCGTTCGTGCTGTCGGCGGCCAACCGCCGCCAGCTGTGGGTGCCGCCCGGTTTCGCCCAGGGCTTTTGCATGACCAGCGAGCGCGCGCTGTTCGCCTACAAGTGCTCCGCGCTCTACAATCCGGCGGCGGAGGCCACCGTGGCGTGGAACGACCCGGCGCTCGCCATCCCGTGGCCGGTCGAGGCGCCCGAGCTTTCCGCGCGTGACGCCGCGGCGGCGCGGCTGGCGGAGTTCGTCCGCGAGCGCCTGCCGCGCTACGGCGCCGAAGACCAATCGCCTCTCCGTTCGTGAGGACGCCATGAGCAAGACCATCCTCGTCACCGGCGGCGCCGGTTTCATCGGCTCGGCGCTGGTGCGCCACCTGATCGGCGAGACCGCGCATCGCGTGGTGAACGTCGATTGCCTGACCTATGCGGGCAACCTGCACTCGGTGGCGGCGGTCGCCGCCGATGCGCGCTACACCTTCGAGAAGGTCGACATCCGCGATGCGGACGCGCTGCAGCGGGTGTTCGAGCGCCACCGGCCGGACGGCGTGATCCACCTCGCCGCGGAGAGCCATGTCGACCGCTCGATCGACGGCCCCCGGGTGTTCGTCGAGACCAACGTGTTCGGCACCTACAACCTGCTCGAGGCCGCGCGCCGGCACTGGCGGAGCCTGGACGAAGAGGGGCGGCGGACGTTCCGGTTCCACCACGTGTCGACCGACGAGGTCTATGGCAGCCTCGGCGAGACCGGCCTGTTCACCGAGGAGACCCGCTACCGGCCGACCTCGCCCTACTCGGCGAGCAAGGCCGCCTCCGACCACCTGGTGCGCGCCTGGCACCACACCTACGGCCTGCCGATCCTCGTCACCAACTGCTCGAACAACTACGGCCCCTATCACTTCCCCGAGAAGCTGATCCCGCTGATGATCCTCAACGCGCTCGAGGGCAAGCCCCTGCCGGTGTATGGCAGCGGCCAGCAGGTGCGCGACTGGCTCTACGTCGAGGATCATGCGCGCGCGCTGACGCTGGTGTTCGAACAGGGCAGGGTGGGCGAGGAGTACAACATCGGCGGCCACAACGAGCGTCGCAACGTCGAGGTGGTGCACCAGGTCTGCGAACTGCTCGAGGCGCTCGCCCCGATCAAGCGGCCGCCCGGCATCGCCCACTACCGCGACCTGATCAGCTATGTCGACGACCGCCCCGGCCACGACCAGCGCTACGCGATCGACGCCGGCAAGATCGAGCGCGAGCTCGGCTGGGTGCCGCGCGAGAGTTTCGACAGCGGCCTGCGCAAGACGGTGCAGTGGTATCTCGATCACGAGGACTGGTGGCGCAGCGTGCGCGACGGCAGTTATCGCGGCGAGCGCCTCGGACTGGGTTGAGTCGTCGCGCCGGCGATCGCCGCCGGGCGCTTGTGGGATAATCGGCGTCATGGTTTCCGTCACTCATGCCGTTTCCCCGACCGACGCCGCGGCGCCGGTCGAGCTGCTCGCCGAAGGCCTCGGCGAGGTCGATCGCAGCCTCGTCGAGCAGGCCCTCGCCTATGCGGAGAGCATCTACGACGAGCGCCGCCTGAGCACCGGCGAATCGGTGCGCACGCATGCCGTGGGCGCCGCGCTGATCGTCGCCTCGCTGCGCCTGGACGCCGAGGCGCGCGCGGCGGCGCTGCTGTTCGCGGTCGGCGACTACCAGGAGGACTACGCCAGCGCCCTGGAGCAGCGCTTCGGCGCCGGCGTGGTGCGCCTGGTCGATGGCCTGCGCCGGCTCGACGGGCTGCGCGTCATCACCCACCGCACCGCCAATGCGGCCACGCCCGAGATCCGCGCCCAGCTCGAGGTGCTGCGCAAGATGCTGCTGGCGATGGTCGAGGACATCCGGGTCGTGCTGCTGCGCCTGGCCTCGCGCACCCAGACCCTGCGCCACCTCACCAACGCCGAGCACGAGGCGCGGGTGGAGATCGCGCGCGAGAGCCTCGACATCTACGCGCCGCTGGCCAACCGGCTCGGCGTGTGGCAGCTCAAGTGGGAGCTCGAGGATCTCTCCTTCCGTTTCATCGAGCCCGACACCTACAAGCGCATCGCGAAGATGCTCGACGAGCGCAGGGTCGAGCGCGAGCAGTTCATCCAGGACGCGATGGCGCGGCTGCGCCGCGAGCTCGCCGCGGTCGGCATCGAGGCCGAGATCACCGGCCGCCCCAAGCACATCTACAGCATCTACAGCAAGATGCGGAAGAAGCGGCTGGATTTCTCGCAGGTTTTCGACATCCGCGCGCTGCGGGTGCTGGTGAAGGAGGTCAGGGACTGCTACACGGTGCTCGGCGTGGTGCACCAGATCTGGCAGCCGATCCCGCAGGAGTTCGACGACTACATCACCAAGCCCAAGGGCAACAACTACCAGTCGCTGCACACCGCGGTGCTCGCCGGCGACGGCCGCGCGCTCGAGGTGCAGATCCGCACCTTCGACATGCACAAGCACGCCGAACTGGGGGTGGCCGCCCACTGGCGCTACAAGGAGGGCTCGAGCCGCGGCGGCGACTACGACGAGAAGATCGCCCTGCTGCGCAACCTGCTGTCGTGGCGCGACGAAGTCGCCGACTCGGCGCACTGGCTGGAGCAGTACAGGCGCGCCTCGCTCGACGACACCATCTACGTGCTGACCCCGCAGGGCAGGGTGATCGACCTCGCGCGCGGCGCGACCCCGATCGACTTCGCCTACCGGCTGCATTCCGCGCTCGGCCACCGCTGCCGGGGCGCGAAGATCGACGGCCATCTGGTGCCGCTCAACACCCCGCTCGAGAGCGGGCAGACGGTTGAGATCGTCACCGTGCGCGAAGGCGGGCCGTCGCGCGACTGGCTCGATCCGCGCCAGGGCTACGTCGCCACCGCGCGCGCGCGCAGCAAGATCAAGAGCTACTTCGCCCAGCAGGACGAGGAGGAATTGCTCGCCCGCGGCCGCAGCTTCGTCACCAAGGAGATGCAGCGCGACGGCCACGCCCAGGCGAACATCGAGGGCCTCGCCGATCGGCTNNCGGGCGACAACACCGACAAGATCCTCGTCGCCGGCGTGGGCAAGCTGATGACCGCGCTGTCGCGCTGCTGCAAGCCGGCGCCGCCGGATGCGATCGAGGGCTTCGTCACCCGCGGGCGCGGCATCTCGATCCATCGGGTGGACTGCCCCGATTTCAAGGAGCTGGTCCGCCAGCATCCGGAGCGGGTGATCGCCGCCGAGTGGGGCGAGGAAGCCTTCGCCAGCAAGGGCGGCCTCTACCAGGTCGCGATCGAGGTCAAGGCGGCCGACCGCCAGGGACTGCTGCGCGATATCTCCGACGTGCTCTCGCGCGAGAAGATCAACGTCATCGCGGTGAATACGCTCACCAAGCGGGGCACGGCCTCGATGCGTTTCACCCTCGAGGTGGGCGGCGTGGGGGACATGCGGCGCGCGATGCAGATGATCCGCGAGGTGGCCGGGGTCAGCGAGGTGCAGCGGCGCTGAACAGCGCCCCGCTGCAGCGTCAGCTCAGCGCGCTGTCGAGCAGTTCGACGATCCGCTCGGCCGCGCGGCCGTCCCACAGCGCCGGCCGGCGGCCGGTCTTGCCCCCGCCGCCGAGGATGGCCCGCGCTTCGCGCACGATCGCGGCGGGGTCGGTGCCGACCAGCACGTTCGTGCCTTCGTCCACCGTGACCGGCCGCGCGGTGTTGTGGCGCAGGGTCAGGCAGGGCACACCGAGCGCGGTGGACTCTTCCTGCAGGCCGCCGCTGTCGGTGAGGATGAGGGCCGCGTCCTTCCAGAGGTTGAGGAAGTCCATGTAGGCCGCCGGCCCGATGAGGTGGATCCGCGGCCCGGGCTCGATGCCGAAGCGGGCGAGGTTGGCGCGGGTGCGCGGATGCACCGGGAACACCAGCGGGAGATCCTGCGCGATCGTGTTCAGGGCCTCGACGATGCCGCCCAGCACCTCGGGTTCATCGACGTTGGACGGCCGGTGCAGGGTGACGATGCCGTAGCGGCCGAGCTCGGCCTTGAGCGCGGCCGACGGCAAGGCGCCGGTGTCGATGCCGCCCAGGCGCTCGCGCTGGAAGAGCAGGTTGTCGACCATGACATGGCCGACATGGAACACCGCCGCCTTCGGCTTTCCCTCGGCGAGCAGGTTGTCGACCCCCGCGGGCTCGGTGCAGAAGAACCAGTCGCTGATGCTGTCGGTCACCAGGCGGTTGATCTCCTCGGGCATGTCGCGGTCGCCGCTGCGCAACCCGGCCTCGACGTGCGCCACCGGGATGTGCATCTTCTTGGCCACGATCGAGCAGGCCAGGGTCGAATTGACGTCGCCTACCACCAGCACGCAGTCGGGACGTTCCTGCAGGCAGACCTTCTCGAAGGCGACCATGATCTTGGCGGTCTGCTCGGCATGGCTGCCTCCGCCGCAGTCGAGGTGGTGATCCGGTTGCGGAATGCCGAGCTCGTCGAAGAAGACGCCGCTCATCTCGCGATCGTAGTGCTGCCCGGTGTGCACGATCCGGTAGGCGAATCGCTCCGGCTGGCGGTCGAGCGCGCGCACGATCGGCGCGATCTTCATGAAGTTGGGGCGGGCGCCGGCGACGAGATGGATCAGCTTGGGCATGGCGGGGAAAGGGCGGCGAACGAAGACATGCGCATTGTGCCCGAATTCGCCCGCTCCCCGCGCTCCGCCGCCGTGATCAGCTTCGCGCCGCGAGCTCCTTGAGCAGGATCAGCTGCGCCGCGCGCCGGGTGCCGCGCGGCGACTTGCGCCTATAGCTGCCGTCGGACTGCATCTCCCAGGCCTGGCAGTTGTCGCCGAGATAGGCGCGCAGGCCCTCCTTCATGACGCGCCGCTTGAGGCGCGGATCGAGCACCGGGAAGGCGATCTCGATGCGGCGGAAGAAGTTGCGATCCATCCAGTCGGCGCTCGACAGGTAGGTGTGCTCCTCGCCGTCGGCGTGGAAGTAGAAGATGCGGTGATGCTCGAGGAAGCGGCCGATCACCGAACGCACCCGGATGTTTTCCGACAGGCCGGGCACGCCGGGCCGCAGCGCGCACGGCCCGCGCACGATGAGGTCGACCTCCACGCCCGCCTGGGAGGCTTCGTAGAGCGCCTCGATGGTCTCGGGCTCGAGCAGCGCGTTCATCTTGGCGATGATGCGGCCCTTGCGGCCCGCGGCCGCGATCTCCGCCTCGCGCCGGATCGCGGCGACCACGTTCGGCTGCAGCGAGAAGGGCGCCTGCCACAGGTGGCGCAGCTCGGAGGCGCGGCCGAGGCCGGTGAGCTGCTTGAACACCGCGGCGACGTCCTCGCCGATCTCCTCGTTGCAGGTGAGCAGGCCGAAGTCGGTGTAGAAGCGGGTGGTGCGGGGATGATAGTTTCCGGTGCCCATATGGACGTAGCGGCGCAGGCCTTCTTCCTCGCGCCGCACCACCATCAGCAGCTTGGCATGCGTCTTGTACCCGAACACGCCGTACACGACGTGCACGCCGACCTCTTCGAGCCGGTTGGCCCAGGTGATGTTGGCCTCCTCGTCGAAGCGCGCCATCAGCTCGAGCACGACGGTGACCTCCTTGCCCTTCTGCGCGGCGCGCAGGAGGTGCTCCATCAGCACCGAGTCGGTGCCGGTGCGATACACCGTCATCTTGATCGCGAGCACCTGGGGATCCTCGGCGGCCGCGCGCAGCAGCTCGATCACCGGGCCGAAGCTCTGGAACGGGTGGTGGAGCAGGATGTCCTGGGCGCGGATGGCGCCGAAGATCTCGCGCCGGTTCTCGAGCGCGCGCGGCAGGCCGGGCGTGTAGGGCGGGTACTGCAGGTCGGAGTGGTCCACCCAGTCGAGCACCTGCATCAGACGCACCAGGTTGACGATGCCCGGCGTGCGATAGAGATCCTCGCGGCCGAGGCGGAAGTGCTGCAGCAGGTAGTCGGCCATCTCGTCCGAACAGTTGTCGGCCACCTCGAGGCGCACCGCATCGCCGAAATGGCGCTGCTGCAGCTCGCCCTTGAGGCTCGCGCGCAGGTCCTTGACCTCTTCCTCGTCGACGAACAGGTCGGAATTGCGGGTGACGCGGAACTGGTAGCAGCCGGTCACCTGCATGCCGGGGAAGAGGCGGTCCACATGCGCGTGCAGCACCGACGAGAGGAAGACGAAGCTGAAGGGCTCGGCACACAGGTCCTGCGGCAGGCGGATGATCCGCGGCAGCGCCCGCGGCGCCTGGACGATGGCGAAGCCCGAGTCGCGGCCGAAGGCGTCGCGGCCTTCGAGCTCGACGGCGAAGTTCAGGCTCTTGTTGAGCACGCGCGGGAAGGGGTGTGCGGGGTCGAGGCCGATCGGCGTCAGCACCGGCATCACTTCCTTCTCGAAGTAGTCGGCGATCCAGTCCTGCTGGGCCGTGGTCCATTCGCTGCGGCGCGGGAAGACGATGCCCTCGTTGGCGAGGGCGGGCAGGATGTCGTCGTTGAGCAGCGCGTACTGCTCGGCGATGATCTCGTGCACCTCGGCGCTGACCCGTCCGAGCAGCTCGATCGGCGACAAGCCGTCGTTGCCGGCGATGCGGCTGCCGGTGCGGATCTGCTCCTTGATGCCGGAAACACGAATCTCGAAGAACTCGTCGAGGTTGCTCGAGACGATGCAGAGGAAACGCAGGCGCTCCAGCAGGGGGACGTTCTCGTCGGCGGCCTGGGCGAGGACCCGGCGCTGGAACTTCAGCAGCGAGAGTTCGCGGTTGATGAAGTGCTCGGGAGGATAGCGATTGGTATTGTTCGGGGTGTACATGTTGCATCCGACGGATTGGGCCCGGCCACGATTATGTGACAGTTATGTTGCCGCTTCATGACAAGCGCCGAGCCCGGTTCGAGCTTGGAGGCTGCCGCGACGCGAGTGCTAAAATCGCGCTTTCGACGCCGCGGGCGTACCAACAAGAGAACATGATGCGCGATCTGATTGCCGCGGTGGACCTGGGTTCCAACAGTTTCCGTCTCCAGGTCGGCCGGATCGTCAACGACCAGATCTATCCGCTCGACGGGCTCAAGGATCCGGTGCGGCTGGCCGCCGGCCTCGGCCCCGACAAGCGGCTCGACATCGTGTCCCAGCAGCGCGGGGTGAGCGCGCTGCGCCGCTTCAACGAGCGGCTGCACGACTTCGCGCCCGAGCGGGTGCGTGCGGTCGCGACCAACACTCTGCGCGTGGCGAAGAACGCCTCCGACTTCCTGATCCGCGCCGAGGAGGCGCTCGGCTTTCCGATCGAGGTGATCGCCGGGCGCGAGGAAGCGCGCCTGATCTACATCGGCGTCGCGCATTCGCTCGCCAACCCGCATCGCCAGCAGCTGGTGGTCGACATCGGCGGCGGCTCGACCGAGTTCATCATCGGCAAGAGCTTCGAGCCGCAACTGCTCGAGTCGCGCTACATGGGCTGCGTCGGCTACACGATGCGCTTCTTTCCCGATGGCCGGATCGACAAGCGCAACCTCAAGGAGGCCGAGCTCACCGCCCGCCGCGAGCTGCAGAGCATCGTCGGCGGCTATCGCGACGCCGGCTGGGAAGAAGCGGTGGGCTCGAGCGGCACCGCGAAGGCGCTCGCCGAGGTGCTCGAGCAGAACGGCTTGACCGCCAACGGTATCACCCGCGAGGGCATGGAGAAGCTGCGCGAGCTCATGCTGCGCGCCGGCAACGTGGAAGAGCTCAGGCTCGCCGGCATGCGCGGCGACCGCTTGCCGATCTTCGCCGGCGGCTTCGCGATCATGAGCGCGATCTTCAAGGAGTTCGGCATCGAGCAGATGAGCTTCGCCGATGGCGCCCTGCGCCTCGGGGTGCTCTACGATCTGCTCGGGCGCTACCACCATCACGACCTGCGCGACGCCACGGTCGATGCCTTCGTCAATCGTTACCGGGTCAACCAGGTGCAGGCGCAGCAGGTGGCGGAGACCGCCTGCCATCTGCTCGGACAACTCGCGCCCGAGACGCGCGACGACGACAACCAGGACCGGCGCTTCCTGCGCTGGGCGGCGATGCTGCACGAGATCGGCGTGTCGGTCGCGCACTCGAGCTATCACAAGCACAGCGCCTACATCCTCGCCCACGCCGACATGCCGGGCTTTTCCCGCATGGACCAGGGCCGGCTCGCGCGCCTGGTGCTGTCGCACCGCGGCAAGCTGGAGCGGATCACCGGCATCGACCCGGGCAGCATCGACTGGCTGCTGATCGCCTGCATGCGGATCGCGGTGGTCATTCATCGCGCGCGCGACAAGCGCGGCCTGCCGCCGATCACGCTGACGCGCGAGGGGCGCGGGTTCGCGCGCGAGGCGCCCGCCGCCTGGCTGCACAAGCTGCCGCTGACGGCGGTGGCGCTGGAAGAGGAGCGCCGCCAGTGGGCCACGGTCGGCCGCGCTCTGTACGTGCGAGTTTCCAGCGCGCGGGCGGCCGCGCGCTGAGCGCGCCCGCGCGGCGCGCGGCCGCCCGGCACCGCGACAGCGACCGGGATCCGGGACGAAGATCGAATACCATCGGGCGTTGTCGGCAGGCCAAGGCCTTTCATCCGACAGCCATCACTGGAGAGGGAGAGATCATGAGTGACACCAAGCCGTCGCCGTACGACCACGGGCTGGACAAGAATCCGGCCAACTACGTCCCGCTGACCCCGCTGACCTTCATCGAGCGCAGCGCCTACGTGTATCCCGATCGCGTCGCCGTGATCCACGGCGCGCGCCGCTACACCTGGCTCGAGAGCTACCGCCGCACGCGCCGGCTCGCGTCCGCGCTGCGCCAGCTCGGCGTGGGCAAGAACGATACGGTCGCGGTGGTGCTGAACAACACGCCGGAAATGTTCGAATGCCATTTCGGCGTGCCCGGCGCCGGCGCGGTGCTCAACACCCTCAACACCCGCCTCGACGCCGAGGCGGTCGCCTTCATGCTGAACCACGGCGAGGCGAAGGTGCTGATTACCGACCGCGAGTATTCGCGCATGGTGAAGAAGGCGATCGAGCTCGCCCAGCGGCCCGACCTCATCGTCATCGACGTCGATGACAGCGAATACACCGGCCCGGGCGAGCGTGTCGGCACCATCGAATACGAAGCCTTCCTCGCCGGCGGCAGCGAGGACTTCGTGCTCGAGCAGCCGGGCGACGAGTGGGACGCGATCTCGCTCAACTACACCTCGGGCACCACCGGCAACCCGAAGGGGGTGGTCTACCATCACCGCGGGGCCTACCTCAACGCGATGTCGAACATCGTCTCCTGGGGCATGCCGCCGCACTCGGTGTATCTGTGGACGCTGCCGATGTTCCACTGCAACGGCTGGTGCTTCGCGTGGACCATGGCGTCCAACGCCGGCGTCAACGTGTGCCTGCGGCGCGTCGACCCGCGCCTGATCTTCGACGCGATCCGCGAGCACGGCGTCACCCACTACTGCAGCGCGCCGATCGTCCATTCGATGATGGCCAACGCGCCCGAGGAGTGGCGGCGCGGCATCAACCACAAGGTCTCCGGCCTGGTCGCCGCCGCGCCGCCCCCGGCGGCGGTGATCGAGGGCATGGCCAACATCGGCATCGACCTCACCCACGTCTACGGCCTCACCGAGACCTACGGTCCAGCCTCGGTGTGCGCCAAGCACGACGAGTGGAGCGCGCTGCCCCTGGCCGAGCAGGTCGTCCTCAACGGCCGCCAGGGTGTGCGCTATCACGCCCAGGAGGCGATCACCGTGCTCGACCCGTCGACGATGGCGCCGGTGCCCTGGGACGGCGAGACGATGGGTGAGATCATGTTCCGCGGCAACCTGGTCATGAAGGGCTACCTGAAGAACGACAAGGCGACCGAGGAGTCCTTCGCCGGCGGCTGGTACCACACCGGCGACCTCGCGGTGATGCAGCCCGACGGCTACGTCAAGATCAAGGATCGCTCCAAGGACGTGATCATCTCGGGCGGCGAGAACATCTCCTCGATCGAGGTCGAGGACACCCTCTACCGGCACCCGGCGGTGATGGCGGCGGCGGTGGTCGCGATGCCCGACGAGAAGTGGGGCGAGGTGCCCTGCGCCTTCGTCGAGCTGCGCAGCGGGGTCGAGGTCAGCATCGACGAGATCGTCGCCCACTGCCGCGAGCATCTGGCCGGCTTCAAGGTGCCCAAGAAGGTGGTGTTCGGCGAGCTGCCGAAGACCTCGACCGGCAAGATCCAGAAGTTCGTCCTGCGCGAGCAGGCGAAGTCCACCGCCTCCTTCGAATGAGGCCCGCACGGTCGCCCGTCGCCCGCCGGAGGGGGCGGGCAGCGGGCGACCGCCAGTCCCACCCCCATCCCGAATGACAAGAGGAGAAGAGACGTGAGCGCTGTTCCAACCCCGACCGACGAAGCCCTGGTGCTGCGCGGCGACGATGCTGGTGTCGCCACCCTGACGCTGAACCGGCCGAGCCAGTTCAACACCCTGTCGTCTGAGCTGATCGAGGCGCTGATCGCCGAGCTCGACGCGATCGCGCGCGACGAGCGGGTCCGCGTCGTGGTGATCGCCGGCGCCGGCAAGGCCTTCTGCGCCGGGCACGACCTCAAGCAGATGCGCGCGAACCACAACCTGGGCTATCAGCAGGCGCTGTTCCGCCTGTGCAGCAAGCTGATGATGAAGCTGACCGAGCTGCCGCAGCCGGTGATCGCCCGGGTGCACGGCATCGCCACCGCCGCCGGCTGCCAGCTGGTGTCGATGTGCGATCTCGCGGTCGCGGCCGACGTCGCGCGCTTCGCGGTGTCGGGCATCAACGTCGGCCTGTTCTGCGCCACGCCCAGCGTCGGGCTGTCGCGCAACATGGGCCGCAAGCAGGCCTTCGAGATGCTCGTCACCGGCGACTTCATCGACGCCGAGGAGGCCCGGCGCCGCGGCCTGGTCAACCGTGTGGTGCCGCTGGACCAGCTCGACGACGAGGTCGCCCGCCTGGCCGGCGCGATCGTGGCGAAGTCGTCGGTGGCGATCGCGGCCGGCAAGCAGATGTTCTACAAGCAGCTCGAGATGGGACTCGACGCCGCCTATCAGCTCGCCGGCGAGGTGATGGCGTGCAACATGATGAGCGAGGACGCCGCGGAAGGCATCGATGCCTTCATCGCCAAGCGCCCGCCGCAATGGAAGGGGCGCTGAGCCCGGCCCGCCGGTGCTGGTCGACACCCACATCCATCTCGACGCCGCCGAGTTCGACGCCGACCGCGAGGCGGTGATCGCGGCGGCGCGCGCTGCCGGGGTCGGCGCCTTCGTCGTTCCCGCGGTGGAGGCCGCCGGCTTCGAGGCGGTGGCGCGGCTGACGCAGCGCCATCGCGACATCGCCCACGCCTATGGCATTCACCCGCTGTACGTGGGCGGCGCGCGCGAGGAAGACCTCGAGCGCCTCGACGAGCGCCTCGCCGAGGCCGGGGTCGTCGCGGTCGGCGAGATCGGGCTCGATCATTTCGTCGCCGACGTCGACCCGGCGCGCCAGGAGCGCTACTTCGTCGCCCAGCTGCGGCTGGCGCGCAAGCACGGGCTGCCGGTGATCCTGCATCTGCGGCGCGCGCAGGACGCGATCCTGAAACAGCTCAGGCGGATCGAGGTGTCGGGCGGGATCGCGCACGCCTTCAATGGCAGCCGCCAGCAGGCCGAAGCCTTCATCGCGCGCGGCTTCCGGCTCGGCTTCGGCGGCGCGATGACGTTCGAGGGCTCGACCCGGATCCGCGCGCTGGCCGCCACGCTGCCGCTCGAGTCGATCGTGCTCGAGACCGATGCGCCCGACATGCCGCCCGTCTGGGGACAGGGGCGGCGCAACGAACCGTCCAACATCCGGCGCTACGCCGAGGTCCTCGCTCGCCTGCGCGGAATCGAGGTGGAGGAGGTGGTCGAGGCGACCATGCGCAATGCGCTGGCGGCGCTGCCGCGGCTTGGCTACGCCGCAGGGCTCGGTAGCGCGTAGCGCGCGTTGCCCGAGCGCGCGATGACGTCGGCGATGTCCTGCTTGAGCCGCGGGATGTCGGCCTCGAACTTGTCGTAGACCATCAGCGAAATGCCGAACACGTAGGCATAGAGCAGCATGCAGCGGCTCGACGCTTCTTCGAGCGGCAGGCCGCAGGCGAGGAAGAGCTCGCGCGCGCACTTCAGGCGCACCTCGTCGACCTCGGCGACGATCGCCGCCGCCTGTGGGTCGCGCCGTGCCCAGTCGCGCACCGCGAGCTCGATCAGCATGCCGCGCCGGCTGCGGCTCGTACTATAGACATCGATGACGTGGTAGATCTGCTCGAGCTCGCGACCGGGAACCGCGCGCGTCTGCTTGATGATGTCCTTGATGCGACCGTCCTTCCACTCTTCGAGCATGGCCAGCAGAAGGTCGCGCCTGTCCTGGAAATGCCAGTAGAAGCTGCCCTTGGTGACCTTGAGCCGTTTGGCGAGCACCTCCACGCGCAGGCCGGCGATCCCCTCCTCGGCGAGGACTTCGATGGCGGCGCGCGTCCAGGCGGAGCGGTCGAGCTGGGTGCGGGGCTTCTTGGGGGTCGTTTCCATACGGCGTAGTATTGACGATTGCGGACCCATACGCTACCGTATGCGAACCATACCGACGCGTATGGATGACTTGTGTTCCGCGGCAGCTCGAGTGTCAATTTGGGGCTGCAGTGAGATAATCGCGGCAGCCGGCGACCCGCCGGTCCTGCTTGAAAACGACCTGAAGAGGAGCGCGGCATAGTGAAGATCCTTGTTCCCGTCAAGCGCGTGGTCGATTAC
>JRYI01002467.1_pt2 | contig 15342 bp, 12 predicted proteins | sample 235361 | NCBI WGS metagenome assembly JRYI01 (sample SAMN03074212, study PRJNA261471) | activated sludge metagenome | biome: Common Effluent Treatment Plant; feature: Wastewater; material: Activated sludge; isolation source: activated biomass in a lab-scale reactor treating industrial wastewater at...
ACGGGCAGGCGGTATTGCGGGAACTATACCGCAAAAACCTTTTCATGGTCTCTCTGGACGACGGGCAACAATGGTTCCGCTACCATCACTTGTTCGGTGATTTTCTAAAGAGTCGTCTGATCCGGGAGTATTCGTCGGAGGAAGTGGCCGGCCTCCACATGCGGGCTTGCCGGTGGCTCGCGGAGCATGGGTTCATCGAGGAGGCGATCCGGCACGCATTGGCCGCCGGCGAAATGGAGCAGGCCGTTGAACTGGTGGCGGCGAATCGACATGACCTGCTTGATCAGGAACGTTGGCGCCGTCTGGCATCCTGGCTGGCCTTGTTTCCCGAACAGGTTGTCGATACCTCGCCCGATTTGCTGTTGATCAAGACGTGGTTTGTCCATACAGTGCGCTATGATCTTGAAGAATTGACGCTGCTGACGGACAAGATTGACACGCTGATTCATTGTCTCGATCTTGAGCCGGTTCGGGCGCAGCGATTGCTGGCCGAGAATAACGTCCTGCGCAGTATCCCCCACTACTACGCCGTCAATCCGTCCACCGTTCTGGCTTATTGCCGGGATGGGCTGGCGGCGCTGCCGGAATCTTTTTACATGATACGCAGCTATGCCCATCTCTACGCCGCCGCATCGCTCCAGATGGGCGGCGATCTGACCGGCGCGATCGAGCAGGTGCACCAGGGTTGGCGAGAAGATTTGGCCTTTTCCGCCCATCCTCGAACGCGAAATGCCGGGACGGAAGGCTTTATCCGCTGGATGACCGCCGATCTGAACGGCGTGAAACGCACCGCCGAACAGACGCTGGGTGCCACGTCCGGCAACCGCCTGCACAACTCGCGAAATTGGGGCAACTACTTCCTGGCGATCACCCATTACCAGCGCAACGATCTGGCGAGCGCGGAACACTATGCCCAACAGGTGTTTAATCAGCGCTACTCGAGTCCGGCCGTCGGCAACGTCCATAGCATATTTCTGTTGGTCCTCGTCCACCAGGCGCGTGGCGATCAGGACGCGGCTGATGAATTCATGGACAAAGCCACCGCCTTCGCGATTGACGTGCGCAGCAAGAGCCTTTTGTTTCTTGTCCAGACCTTTCAGATTGAACTGGCCATCATGCGGGGCGAACTGGGCAAGGTCGGCTATTGGCTATCTCAGTCTCCCGCTATCAGGCTCCCGGCAATGCCGCTATTCTATGTATCCCAACTGACGCTGCCCAAGGCAATGCTGGCCGTGAATGATCCCGCCCATGCCGATCGGCTGGGCGACTACCTCCGGCGTTTGCGCGGGCATGTCGAGGCGATCCATAATACGCGGTGCCTGATCGATGTGCTGGCCCTGGAAGCGTTGTATGCCGACTCCCTGGGCGATGAGAGAGCTGCCTTCAAAGCCCTGGAGCATTCATTAACCCTGGCCCAACCGGGCGGCTTTATCCGATCGTACGCCGATCTTGGCCCACGGATGAAAGGGCTGTTGGCCCGCCTGTCCATGCGGCGGATCATGCCCGACTACGTCGCTAAAATTCTGGCCGCGTTCCCGGCGGGCCGGCCGGCCAACCCGCCGCCCCCGCAACCGGCGCAGGAAGCGTTCGTCGAACCGTTGACCATGCGTGAACGGGAGGTTCTGGAGCTGCTGTCCATGCGATTGACCAACAAGGAGATCGCCCACACGCTGGTGATCTCCCCGGTAACGGTCAAGCGGCATACGATCAACATCTACCAGAAGCTCTACGTTCAGAACCGCCGCGACGCGGTCCTGACCGCTCAGAAACTCGGCATCCTCGAATAACCCCCAACTCGTTTCCCCTTCGCCGCCGGCAATCCAGTCACACCCTCTTTGCACCATTTTGGTACTACTGTCATCGGCTCTGAAGACGGTAGGATAGTAGTCGATGGAATTCTGGAAAAAGGAATATCGACGCCTTTCCGAACCATGCTGTTGAACGAAACCTATGCCAAATGAGGAAAGCCCCGGTTTTGACATGGATATGCCGGCAACCTATCGTATCCGGGTTCATGGTCACTTGATCGGTGACTGGATCGACGATATGTGGGGTGGCGTCTTCGTGAATGTGTCGTCTGATCCGTCCGGCACAGGGGCCGAGACGGAGCTGATTGGCGAGCTTTGCGATCAGGCAGCGTTAATGGGCATCATAAACGCGCTCTATAACAGCGGGTGCGCGGTTCTCTCGGTTGAGCGTGACGCCCCGGGCAGCGACATCGCTGCGGGTGGTGCGGCGTAGGGCGGAAGCTGAATTCAGGAGAACCGGGATTGATAGACCCACAAACCAGCCCGAAATCCTACATCAAACTCCTGGCATTGGTCGCTGTTCTGGGCCTGATCAGCGCCCTGATTACCTTTGCCTTCGTCACCCTGGTTCATCAGGGCACCAATCTCATTTGGGAGAAAATCCCTGTGGCGCTGAATATCGATCCGCGCCTGTCCATCATCGCGATTTGCACCGCCGGCGGCCTGCTGGTCGGCCTGCTGGTGAAACGCTTCGGCGATCACAGCGGCATCTTTGCCGAAATGATGCTGGAGTTCGGCAAAACCGGGCGCTTCGATTATCGCAACGCGCCGGGGATTGTCATGACGGCCTTTGTGTCGCTCATCTCCGGCGCCAGCCTCGGCCCCGAAGCGCCGTTGGCCGACGCTTGCGGCAGCCTCGGCACACTGCTCTCCGATCGACTCAGGCTCAATGAGCAGGAAACCCGCACGATGGGCTATTCCGGCATTAGCGGGATGCTGGCCGCGTTCATCACGTCCCCCTTCGGCGGGGCGCTGCTGGGGCTGGAATCGGCGCAGGGCGGAACCGGCGGCTTGTTGGCGTATTTCTGGATACTGTTCCCCAGCCTGCTGGCCTCATCCGTGGCCACTGTGGTTTTTGTCGCCTTGAAAGGATCGTTCTTTGAAACACTCTACCGGTTCCCGTCCTATACGCCGCAACTGACAGACCTGATCTATGCCGCGCCGCTGGGTCTGCTCGGCGGCGTGGTTGGTCTGCTGTTCATGGCATCTCTTAACCGCCTGCGGCGTCTCTTTCAGCCGATGAAAGAGCGCCTTGTGCTGCGGGGGCTGGTCGGCGGCCTGGGCATGGGGATCATCGGCGCATTCTTGCCGCTGACCTTGTTTTCCGGCGAGGCGGAAACGGCGGATCTAATCAGCCATTCGGCCGAAATCGGCGTTGCCATGTTAATCGTATTGGGGATTGCCAAGCTATTCGCTACTTCCCTGTTGCTCGCCACCGGCTGGAAGGGCGGCTATATCTTCCCCATCATGTTCGCGGGCGTCGCGATGGGGCTGGCGGTGAGTTTGCTGATTCCTGATATTCCGGCTGCCGTCGCCGTCGCGGCAACCATGGCGGGAGCGCTTGTGTCGGCCCTGAGAACGCCTCTCTTCGCGGCGCTTTTCACGGCGACATTGGTGCAGAAAGAAACCGGCGCCGCTATCGCCGTCGCCATCGTCGTGAGCGCCTTGTTGATGGCGATACTGGCGCTGAGAGCCGCGCGCCGCGCGAAACGAGACGCCGCCCCTGCCGCAGAAACAGCCGCCGCAACCGAGGAAAGCAGCTCATGAGTCAAGAGTCGATCCCTGAAAGAATCACGCGCTCCATCCCCGGCCTTGCCCTCTTCAGAGGTCTGGATTCCATGTTGTTGCGCTCGGAGCTTGTTGTGGCGGGCACTGTATTTGCGGTCCTCGTGCCGTCGGCCATGGCCTATGGCGAACTCGCCGGGGTTACGCCTGTCGCCGGGCTATACGTGGCCCTTGCCGCGATGGTGATGTACGCCCTCTTCGGCACATCCCGGCAGCTCATCACGGGGCCGGAGGCGACCAGCGCCATCCTGACGGCCAGCGCCGTGGCGCCGCTTGCCGGTGGCGACCCCTTGCGATACGCGGCGCTTGCCGCCCTGACGGCTCTCCTGGTCGGCTTTCTGTCTATCCTCGGCGGCATCGTGAGACTCGGCTTCATCACCGATTTTCTTTCCCGACCAATCCTGATTGGCTACATCACGGGCACCTCACTGATCGTCATCGGCAGCCAATTGGGCAAGCTGTTCGGCATCAAACTCGAAAATGACCTGTTCTTTCGTCGAGTCCTTGAACTATTCACCCGCCTCGACGAAGCGCATCTTCTTACCGTTGCGCTTGGGGTTATCTCCGTGGCTATTTTATTGGTCATAAGGCGAGTCAACCGCGTCTTGCCCGGCCCGCTCATCGTCGTCGTCTTCGGCATCGCCGCTTCCATGATTTTCGATCTCGCCGCCAAGGGTGTGGTGGTGGTTGGCCCGGTGCCGGCCGGGTTGCCGACGCTGTCAATCCCCGACGTGAGCGTGCAGGACATCTTCTCCCTCATGCCCGCTGCTCTGGCGCTCACGATTCTTATCTATGCCGATGAAATCCTCACCGCGCGGGTCTTTGCCGCGAAACATGGCCAAAAGATCAACGCCAATCAGGAATTCATCGCCATCGGCATGTCCAACATCGGGGCAGGCCTGTTGCAGGGGTATCCCTCGGCGACCAGCGGATCGCGAACCGCCGTCGCCGATCAGATGGGCGGCAAGACGCAGCTTGTCGGACTGATCGCGGCGGCATTGACGATTGTCTTTCTGCTCTTTTTCACGCCGCTGCTGGAGCCGCTGCCGACGGCCGTCCTGGGGGCAATCATCATTGTCGCCGCTTCGGGGCTGATCGATGTCGCGGCGTTTCGCTTCTTGCGGCAAGTTCGCCCCGTGGAGGCCTGGCTGGCGGTGACGACGATGCTCGGTGTGCTTGTCCTGGGTGTGCTGCAAGGCATCCTCATCGCCGTGACATTGTCGCTTGTCAATATCATCTATCGCATTTCGCGCCCCCACGACGCGGTGCTGGACAAGGTCGATGCGAGCGGCGGCATGGTCTATCGCAAGATTGAGGACAAGAAAATGACCCAGACCGAGCCGGGCTTGATCGTCTATCGCTTCGATGCGCCGCTCGTTTTCGCCAACACATCCTACTTTTCCCAACGATTGAACGAGTTGGTGGCCGCGGAAGCGGGACTCAGATGCGTCATTCTCGACGCAGAGGCCATCAGCGATTTCGATTCGACAGCGGCGGAAACATTGGAAAACCTGACCGCCGACCTGGCGCGGCTCGACATCGAATTGTGGATCGCGCGCGCCAATGAGCCGTTGCGCGAGATGTTGCAAGCGTCGGGCTTGACGGAGCAATTGGGCGAGGAAAACATTTACCTGACAGTGCGCGCCGCGGTGGATGCGTATCGCACACACTTTGTTTTATCATAACCAACTGCGGGCAGATTCGGTCAACAGGAACTTGGCATGAGAACGCGCGCCATGCGCAGGGTTACCGCCCGTTATACATGGGACCGCCTGAGGGTCAGCTTCTGGTTTGCTCCGGCCATCATGGCCCTGGCGGCGATTCTGCTGGCGTGGGCGATGTATGGCGTGGATGCGCGTGTCCCCAACGAAACGCTCGAATCAAGCCGCTTCGTCTTGTCCGGCAGCGTGGACCAACTGCGGGGCATACTGGTGACTATCGCCACGACCGTTCTGGCAACCGCCGGTGTGGTCTTCACCCTGCTCACCCTGCCGCTTTCGACCGTGGCCGCCCAATACGGCTCCCGTTTGCTGCGCGTCTTCCTGGGCGATCGCACCACCCAAACCGTCCTGGGCATGTTCGTGGGGACGTTTGTCTATTGCATCGTCGCCGCCACCACCATTGAGTCGGCCGAGATTCAGCCCGATGGGCCGCAGATAACGGCTACGATGGGATTGCTTCTGATGATGACAACCTTTGGGGCGCTGATCTTGCTGGTGCAACACATCAGCACCATGCTGCAAGCCCCCAATATCGCGGCCGCGGCCGGCGCGGAGTTGCTATACATTGCCCGCGTGGAGGATCCGGATGAGGCCGGGAATCGTGATGACGTCAACCGGCTCGCCCAGGATGACCGGCTTGAGATAATGGAAACAGAGGCATATCCGGTTCGCGTGCGGCGCAACGGGTACATCCAGTCTCTCGATCCGGAGATATTGCTGACTCTGGCGCAGGAAGAAGACCTGGTTATTCGCCTGCTGCACAAGCCGGGTGATTTTGTCTGGGATGGCGTAGCCGTCGCGGCGGTCTGGCCCCCCGTTCGGGTTGACGAGCGACTCGACAAACAACTTCGCCGCGCCTTTCGCGTCGGCAACCAGCGCACGCCCACCCAGGACGTCGAATGCGCCATCAACCAGCTTGTTGAAATGGCCGTGCGCGCCATGTCGCCGGCCATCAATGACCCCTTCACGGCCATGACATGCCTGGATCATATCGGGGTTGGCCTGGCGCTGTTTGTCCGGCAAGGGGAGGAAAACCTCAACACCTATGACCGGCAAGGCAAGCTGCGCCTCGTGTTTGAGCCGGTCACCTTTGACGTATTGCTCAGCGCCGCCTTCGACATGCTCCGCCACGCCGGATGCGATAACGCCGGTGTCTTGTTCCACATGCTGGCGGTGATCGAATCGGTCGGCCGGCAGACACAATCGCCCGAGGCGCGCCGCCTGTTGCTTCGCCATGCCGGTCTCATTCGGACGGAAAGCCGGGCCGGCGCATTGATCGAGGAAGACCGCCGGCGCATCGATCTCTTTGCCGAAGCGCTGGATATAAACCTGGGAGGACTGGAATGAGCGGGAAAATCTATTTTAATGGGTCGAATCGGATAACTGGAATGGAGGTCACAATGAGAACACGCCTGAAGCTATGTATGTTGACGTTGATGCTGGTCCTGGTCGTTGCCGCCTGTGGCGGCGAGGACCCAACTGTTGCCTTCTGCAACGCCATGACCGAGATGAACGAAACAAGCTCGACTATCGCCGCATTGGGCGAGGTGGCCGATATGTTGCAGATCGTGCAATTGGGAACAGCGATGGACAATAACTGGAATAACATCTCGCGCGCGGTCAGACAACTGGACGAAGCGACCCAAGCGGCGTTCGCTCCCTTTGAAGAGCAATACACAGCCATCCCGGCCATCACGCAGGAGACGGCTTCGCCGATTGCCCGCGCCTCGCTCGACGCCAAGAACGCCATCGCGACTGAGGCCTATAACGAGTTATATCCGGGCTTGTGCGAGTAGAGGCCAGGCGGCGGCGAACCGGGGTCGTTCTGCAAGATGCGGTTGGGTTCGGCCCCTTTTTGCTGTAGGGCAGACAGGAATGTCTGCTCTACGGGCGGAGGGTCAGACAACCGGAAGGAACATCTCTCGTTTCCCGCGATGTTCCTCCCGGCTGCCTGACCCCTGCAAGGGTATCGGTATCGTGCGGCGGCTCTGCCCGCCGGGGGTGTTTATGGCATGATCCCCAAGCGTTGCCATATCGGTTCCAGGGCGAACCCGGAATCGCCAAAGAGGCTTGCTATCGCCAATCCGCCGAGAATCAGGATGCTGAAGTAAAGCACGGGCAGCGCCAGTGTGCGCGGGCCGCGGAACCGGTGGGCCTCGGCCACCGCAATCCAGGCGGCGAACAGGGACAGCAGGACCACCCCGACATACACCAGCGGCGCGACAGGCTCGATTAGCCGCAGCACCCCCAATAGCTCCACCGTTTGCACAAAGCCCATGACCCGGAAGGTCTGGGTGAATGTGGCCTTGCCGCGCAAGACACGGGCAACCCCGTGGAGCGTCGCGACGACGACCAGCCACAACAGGTATCGGCCGAGAAAATAGTTCAGGAACCCGGTTCCGGTCGTCGCTCCTTCCACCAACGCGACCGATGCCGCTCCGAGCAGGCTGAGCAGCAACGCCGGGCCGGTCATCAGGCCGGAGTCGGCAATAGCGCGATAGGCGGTGCGATCCAGGATAATTGAACGCAGCGCCAACCCAACCCACTCGCCGACCGCCTTCAGACCGGCCAGCAGGTTGCCGAAGGCCCAGTCGTCGCGGGTCGGGGCCAATGCCTCAACTTTCCGGGGCGGCGCCGGTCGGTCGCGCCGCGCATCCAGCACGGCGAACATATCGACCGAACTGCGCGTCGGAGGCACAACCAGATCGGCCGGGTGCAGCAGGAAAGAGTCTGTCTGCTCGCCGCCCAGCCCGCCGTGGTTGCCGATGAGTTCTTCCAGGGCCGCCACCGTGCCGTCGGGATAGACCGTGCTGATGATGATCAGGTCGCCGGCGCTGGGGAAATCGGCCACACGCCGCACTTGCCAGGCGCGCAACTCGACGTCGCCATAGGGCAGGAGCGGGTCCTCGCCGCTGATCGCGCCGCTGTGGAGGTTGTGCGAGCCGCCCTTGCCGAACGCAACGGGCGCGCCGTCGCCGGCCGTGGCGACGACGAGACCGACACCCTCATGGCCGATGACGGCATCGACCATGCCGGGATAGGCGGCGTTCAACTCGGCCAGCGTCGCCCGCTGGGGGAAGGCGTGGAAATAGACCTGCCCCAGGTTACCGCTGCCGCAGAAGGTGACGTCGGCCGCCGCGACCGCCGCGTTTTCCGCCCCTTCCGCTTCGGCGCTGCGCTCGGCCGCGTTCTGCATTTGCCGGGCGGCGGCCTGCCCCACCCGGCCGCCCATGCCCTGGGCCTGGATGTTGCCCAACTCGGCCGCCGTGGAGGCCACGGACAGAGAGCCGTCGTCGCCGCCGCTGGTCTGTACGATGACCACGTCCGCCGGCATGTGGCGCTCGATAAACTCCTTCAGCGTGTAGCCGTAGCGCATTTTGAAGGTGGGGCCGAATGACTGGCCGTGGTCGGACAGTAACAGCAGTTCATAGGGTCGGGGCGCTTTCGTCTCGATAAATTGGCGCACCGAGCCGATGAAGCGGTCGAAGCCGCGCAGCGTGCCGAAGGCGTGCTTCGACCACGGGCCGGAGTGATGGGCGACTTCGTCGTAGCCGGGCCACGTGGTGTACATGGCCGGCTCGCCGCGGACGATCTGCATGATGGTTAGAAAACCCGACACCTCGCGCATGAAGACCGTCGTGGCCGAACGGATGAACGGATAAAACTTGTGCAGCCGATTCAGTCGCGGCTGGACGCCGGCCGACACGTCGCGGAAGTATTGCCATACCTCAAGGACACTTTCGCCGATGAAAAGGCCGAAGACGCGCATGAAGAAGTTGGGGTCCAGCAGCAGCAGATATACGTCGCGGGCGCGGGCGCGCTTCTGCTCGTCGGTGCCGCCGCGCAGGTCCGAGGCGGTCAGCAAGGAGAGCGTCGCGTCGCCGTTCATCATGTTGTTGATGCTGGCGCCGCCGCGCAGAAGCCCCTGACCGTTGGCGTAGCGGGCGTTGATCTCGGCCGCGTCGTTGCCCGATACAAACAGCTTGCCGCGCGCCTTGTCATACCAGCGAAAGGCGGGAATGTCGTGGTTGCCGCCGAAGAGGATGCCGGTCTGGCAGGCCGACGTCTGGGAAGGCAGACCACAGTCGGTGCGCGACAGGACATAGCCGTCTTCCTCAATCATCTGCCGGACGTTGGGCATATAACCGTCCTCGATGGCCTTGCTGATGTGGTGGAAGCTCAGGCCGTCGATCTCCAGCATAACCAGGCCGGTGGTCGGGTTTTCGGGTAGGGGCGCGCGCTGCCGCACCAGTCGCCGTTCGATGATGCCCTCGTAAAAGGCCCCGGCATCCTCGAAGCCCAGGAGGCCGCCGACGAGCGCGCCGACCGACGCAAGGACAATGCCGCCGATGATGGCCGGCAGCCAGCCGTCGACGACAAGGCCGCCGTCCATCAGGTTGGCCGTGATGCGCAGCATGATCGCATTGACAAAGAAGCCGGCGACGAACAGGACGATGAAGCCCAGCGGCATGGCCAGCAACAGGATGAGCGGCCGGATCAGCAGATTGACCAGCCCCAGGACGAAGGCCGCCGCCAGGGCGACGACCCAGCGCGGCCAGGGGCCAACCGCGTTGAGTTCAAGCCCCGGCAGGAGCAGGTCGGTGATGGCCAGCGACAGGGCGCCGACCACCCACATGATCAAAAACCGTATCAAAGCTCGCAGGAAACGTCGGATGGTATACATATTAAGGAAGTCCGTTTATCGTGGGTGGAGGCCCTGAATGTTATTTCCCCTATAGCTTACAGCTTCTCCCGGAAAGCGACAGTACCAAATAGGTGTAATTTGGGGCGCGGGTGGCGAGGCGTCAGGTGTCCCGGCTCCCCGGCTCCCCGGTTGAATGCCCGAACACACCAAAACTACACCTTTTTGGTGTTTTCGCTCCCCGAACTCGTCACATACCATATCGACAGTCGTCATTGTCAAATCGATTAGCGAGGTAACATGTCCAGCCTGGTTGTAGTCTCATTTGATTCGCCGGATGAAGCGGCGAGCGTACTGGAAAGGCTGAAGGGCCAGACCAAGTACGGCAACATCTCGTTTGATGACACCGCTGTGGTCAGCAAGGACCTCGACGGCAAGGTTCACGTGAAGAACAATGTCAGCCAGGGCACGATGAATGCGACGGGCATCGGCGCGTTGCTGGGATTGATGCTCGGGATATTCCTGTTCCCGGTGGCCGGGATTTTGATCGGCGCCGGCGGCGGCGCGCTTATCGCCCGTTTCATGAAGCTGGGCGTGGACGGAGAATTTGTCAAGGAGGTTTCGGACTCTCTGAAACCGGGCACCTCGGCGCTCTTCGTCCTCGTTCACGATGCGAACCCGGCCGTCGTGCGGGCCGCGCTGGAAGAGCATAAAGGTACGGTTTTGCACACCACGCTTTCACCCGAAGCGGAAGAGAGCCTGAAGAAAGCTTTGAATTAAGAAAACCGCCCGCGGAAACGGGGCGAATCATGATGATGACGGCTTTGTCTAAATTGAAATCCGCATAGCGTGGCCGCGTAGCGTGGCAAGGAGATGATGATGGGAACGATCGTTAAGAGTTCACAGAATGTAGAGATCAACCGGCAAGGTTTGGCGGAAGCCGCAATACAGGCCGATCAGGAATCCAGAGAGCTGGCGCTCGAAGGGTCGGAACTGGAACAGGCGGGCATCGAGACCCTGCGCACGGCCGGCGACGCGGCCCGTCTTGGAACGGTGGCCGTCGCCGCGGGGGCCAGTGATCTCACGCGTGCCGTCGATGCCGCGGTGGTCGCCGACCGGCTGGCCACATTGAGCGGGATCGTCGAGACCGCGGGCATCGACGACATCTCGCAGGGGGCCGAATTGCTGGCCCATTCGGAGGATGTCGCGGCGATGAGCGCCATCGTCGGCCTGATGAGCGCCGATGACCTGGAGCGCGGGCTTGAGCTGGCCCGCATGGCCGGCGAACTGCGCGCCGTCAGCGACGTGACCGACATCCTGGAGATGCCCGTCCTGACCGCTTTCCTGGCCGATCGCGGCGAGCATCTGCAGCAGGTTGCCGTGGAGGTCATCATGCAGGCGGCGGCCACGCGCTCGCTGTCGCACGTCATTGCCGACACCAGCCGGGAAATCGGCGATCTGGGCGAGAACGAGATCGACGAAGGGGTGGTGCGCATGGGCGTGTCGGAGATAGCCGCGCAGCGTTCGGAAGAGCTGTCAGCCGCCAGCGATCTGCTGGCAAGTCAGGGCGCGGCCGAGTTGGCTGTGGGCGTGGCCGCGGGCGAAGTGGCCCGCGAGATGGTTGTGGAAGGCACAAGGGAAATGGCCGCCGGGGCCGCCGACATGGCCGCTTCGGAATCTTTGGACGACCTGGCCCAAACCCTGGCCGCGAAAGCCGAGTAAGCCGGATATATAACACGGAGCAAAACGTCATGGGAATGAGAAGACGACAGGATCGGCGCGAAGATCGCCGCGAAGATCGCGGGCCGGGCGGCGGCGCGGATGCCGGCGGCGAGCATCGCTACAAGATGCGCCAAAAGATCGCCTCCATCGGCGATGATTTCTGGATCGAGAACGGCCGCGGCGAACGGGTTTACAAGATCGACGGCAAGGCCCTGCGAGTGCGCCAGACGCTGATCTTTGAAGACCGTAACGGCAGCGAACTGCTGAAGATTCAGGAGCGAATGTTGCGCGTCAAGGACAGCATGGAGATCGAAGACGCGCGCGGCCAAAAAGTCGCCATGGTCAAGAAGGCGCTCATCACACCCGTCCGCGAGCGCTGGTCGGTGGATATCCCCGGCGCGGCCGACATGGAAGTGCAGGGCAATATCCTCGACCACGAGTATCGCATCGGCCACGTGGCCGAGGTATCCAAGAAATGGTTCCGCATCGCCGACAGCTACGGAATCGAGATCGAACCCGGCCAGAACGACGTGCTGATCCTGGCCGTCGCGGCCGTCATCGACATGATGTCGCACGAAGGACGATAGCAGACCGGCTTCGCGGCGGCTATGGGCCACCGCGAAGCCGTCAATACATCCGGTTGGATTGCACCCGGATCGGATGAGGAGTAGAGGAGAGAGATGGTGACTTTAAAGAGGATGTCGGTTTTGCTTGCTTTGGCGCTGATGGCGGCCTTGCTGGTCGCCTGCGCCAACGAAGCGCCGGCGCCAACCGCCGAGCCGCAACCCGCCGCGACGGAAATGCCGGCCGTGCCGACCGAAGCGGCCGCCGTGCCGACCGAAGCGCCCCCGCCGACAACCACAGCCGAAGTGCAGGACGTGATGAACCCGGACCTGGTCGCCCGGGCGGGGCTGCATCCCGGCATGATCGCCCTCGACACGCAGGGCCTGCCCTATTCGTGGGTGGCGGTCACTGTGCCGGAGACCCCCTATGACGCGAGCCAACCGCCCGGCCCCAGCGGGCTTCCGGCCCACACCGAGATCTTGTTCGGCGTCACCGACCCGGCACAGCGCCAGCCGACCGATCCGATCATGTACATCATCCCCGTCGATGCCTACCGCGCCCAGTGGGACGAGGCCGGCAATCCGGCCGTCAGTGAGGCCATTGACGATATCTTCTCGCGGGCCAACATCCTGAACGTGCCCGAACTGACCGAGGGCTACGCCGCGCTGCCGTTCAATGAGACGGTCGGCGCGCTCGACGTGGCCGCACAGCTCGGCCGCACCGGCGCGCCGATCACCGGCGCGACGATCAGCGGCTACCGTTTCGTCGGCCGCTGGATGCAAAGCCCCAACCCGGTCACCAACCAGAACCTGCGCTATGTCTATCAGGGCTTCACCAATGACGGCCGCTACCTGGTGTCGTTCTTCTACCCCGTGACCAGCCCGACGCTGCCCGCCACGGCCGCCGATGTGCCCGCCGACCAGATGAGCCAGGTGGACAGCGACCCGGCCGCCTATATGGCCGCGCAGAACGAGGCGTTGAACGCCCTGACCCCGGAGGATTGGGAGCCGGTCCTGACGACGCTCGACGCACTGGTCGGCTCGTTGCAGATCGAGGGAATGCCGGTGGCCGGGGTTGAGAACCAGATCTGGCAGCCGATTGCCCAGGAGACGGACGGGGAAGATGTCCCGCTCACGCAGGATAACACCCGCTATCAGGTCGTCTATTCCCTTGCGGACGAGACGAGCGGGACGATGAACTTCCGCGCCGATTGCAACACCGGCAGCATGCCCTTCACCCTGAACGCGGGCGGCATGATCGGCGGCTATCTGGCCCAGCCGGGGCCGATGACGCTGGCTTTCTGTGGCGAGGAGTCGTTCGACCAGCAGTTTGTCGGCGTATTGCAGGCGGCGCAGAACTATCGCGTGCGGCCCGGCGGCACAGAGATGGAACTGGCGATGCCCGCCGGCGGTGGCACCCTTGTCTTCCGCAGCATCGGCCTGTTCACGCCCCAGCCCACGCCGACACCGCCGCCGCCGGTGGTCATTGATCCGCCCGCGCCGCAAACGGCATCAGGCGTGGTCATCGCCCCGGCCGGCGTCAACGTGCGCACAGGCCCCGGTTCGGCCTACCCAATCATCGGCGCAGCCAACTTCGGCACGGAAGGGGCCATCATCGGCCGCAGCGCCGATGGGCTGTGGTGGGTGACGCCTGTTCGCGGCGCGCCGAACGGCCAGGGCTGGGTCTCGGCCGACTTCGTCCGGGCCACCAACACCGGGAACGTGCCGGTCATCGAAGCGCCGCCGCCACCGACCGCCGTCCCGACGGCAACGCCGCAGGCCACGCCCTCGCCGACGATGCAATTTACCGCCAGCAGCACGGTCATCAATCAGGGTGAATGCACCACACTCAGCTGGAATGTGCAGAACATCCAGGCGGTGTGGGTCTATCCGGTCGGGCAGCCGTATGCCCAGTTCCCGGTGACCGGCCAGGGCAGCCAGCAGGTATGCCCGCAGCAAACCACCACCTATGAGATGCGCGTCCTGTTGCGGGACGGAACCGTCCAGATACAGCAGATCACCATCCAGGTAGTGATTCCCGCCAATTCGCTGGCGAATACCGGCTGGGTCATGACTTCGCTCTATGGCGCTGCGCCCTTGCCCAACGCCGTCCCGAACCTGTTTTTCGACGACAGCGGGCGGGTGGCCGCGTTTGGCGGGTGCAACAACTTCTCGGGGCCATACCGGGTGAGCGCCGAGTTGGTCAATATCGGGCCGCTCTTCGGCACGCAGATGGCCTGCGCCGAGGACATCAACAATCAGGAGGCAACCTATCTGAACGCAATTCAATCGGCCGTTACGTTCGAATCGACGCTCGACACGTTGATCCTGCGCGATGGATTTGGTCAGGAAGTCGCGCGGTTCACGCGGGTCGGCTAGATGATAGCAAACCTGTCAGGGTTTAGAGATGAATCCAATGGTTTCCAGGGGCGAGTCTAAATACATAAGTAGCCGGAGGTTGTCATGTGTTGTTTTCTGACGTTGTTCGTGTTGCTTGGGCCGCGTATCGCCGGCATCTTCTGGTGGATTCTCCAACCGATCCGCTGGGTTGGGTCGGTGGGCGCGTTCCAGTCATGGATATGGCCTGTGCTGGGTCTGATCTTCGTGCCTTTCACGACGCTGATGTACGTGGCGGTGGCGCCCGGCGGCGTGGCGGGCTGGGATTGGTTGTGGATTGGTCTGGCCGTGGCGGCCGACATCATGGCCTACGCCGGCGGCGGCTACGGCAACCGCAACCGCATACCCGGATACACCGGCAATTAATGGGACGTGCCGGCGGCGAAGGCTTATGACAGTGTCACAGGCCCTCCCTGTAGTGGGGAAAGCCCGGCCGGGCAGTTCATATCTGGAACTGCCCGGTCGGGCCGATCCACAGGGCCGGAGGCGTCCGGGGAGGTTGGTGCCTATGTAACTCGCGGATGACAAGACAGTAGCATTGGCGATTTTTCGGAAGATATCAATTGTATTTTGTTTGGAGGAGACATCATGGCTTTTGAACTATTCTGTATGACCATCATCGCGCTGTTGTTCGCATCGGCGCTCATCTTCGGTGGTTATCGGTTTTTCCTGTTTCTGCTGCCCATCTGGGGCTTTTTCTTCGG
>JRYI01001988.1_pt1 | contig 15268 bp, 10 predicted proteins | sample 235361 | NCBI WGS metagenome assembly JRYI01 (sample SAMN03074212, study PRJNA261471) | activated sludge metagenome | biome: Common Effluent Treatment Plant; feature: Wastewater; material: Activated sludge; isolation source: activated biomass in a lab-scale reactor treating industrial wastewater at...
TGCTGTGGGTGGGTAGTTCACTGAATGTCATACACCTCCTTGGGGAAATGTAAATGAAAATGATGTGATTAATAAAATGAAATCTTTTGGTTTTAAACACAAGAAAGGAACAAGAAATTTAAGTCATTATTTTATAAATACTAAATGAATATAGAAATATTTACAATTTGTTGGAATGAGAAATTACTATTACCACAATTTTATAAATGGTATAAAGATAGGTTTCCTAATGCTAATTTTACTGTTTATGATAACATAAGTGATGATGGTAGTGTGGAATTAGCTAAAAATTTAGGAATGAGAGTTATTCCTTATAATACAGAAGGTCAATTAAAAGATAGTAAGTATTTAGAAATTAAGAATAACTGTTGGAAAGGTAGTGAAAATTGGGTGATAGTATGTGATGTAGATGAATGGTTAGATATAAATGAACATAATCTTAGTGTAGAAGATAAAAGATATGTAAGTTTAATTAAATCTTGTGGATATAATATGTGTAATGTAAACAATGAAACTGATTTTAGTAAAATAAAACATGGAGTAAGAAGTGTACATTATGATAAATTTGTTTGTTTTAACAGTAATAAAATCAAAGAAATTAATTATACTCCAGGCGCACATAGTATAAAACCTGTAGGAGAACTTAAATATTCAGATTTAAGATATAATCTATTACACATGAAATTTTTAAATGAAGATTATATGGTAGAAAGATATAAAAACTTTAAAAATAGAATGAGTATAGAAAATAGAAACAATAATTGGGGAGTGCAATATTTAAAGGAAGAAGAAGGAATTAGAACAGATTATAAAAATCATTTAAAAGCTAGTCATAATATCTATGAACAATAAAGAAATATATTCATTATGGATTAACGGTAATCTTTGGGATGTTCATAAATTGTGTATAAGGAGTGTTCAGAGTTTTGGGCACTCCTTAATTATTTACAGTTTTGATAAAAATATCACTACTGAATGTGAAGTGAGAGATGCCAGAGAAATAATGGATGAAAAAGAAATCTATTATTATAAAAATATGATGGGAGGTAATCCTAATTTTAAATTTGGAGGTATAGCTGAAAAACTAAAAGCTAAAATGTTAGGAGTATTAGGAGGTGTACATATAGATTTAGATGTAGTTTTTCTTAAAGAGTTTGATTATACATCAGAATATGTATTTAGACCTCATAATTTAGGTGTAGTGGCTAATGTAATTAAAGCTCCTAAAGAAAGCAAATTAAGTCAAATATATTATAATTGGGCTTCTAAAATAGATGAAAATAATACGGATTGGGAGAAATCATTTAGAGGATTAAATCAATTTGTTAAACAATTAGATTTACAAAATTATATAGCTCCTGTAAAAGAGTTAGGAAAAGATACAAAAGAATATTGGTGGGATTTTATACATACAGATAGAATACCTGATGAAGATTTAAAACTTATTCATTTTTGTGGGGCTATGAATGAATTTAATAACGCCAAAGAAAACAGTTTTTATAAACAATTAACAAGAAAATATAATATATGAAATGTGTAGAAAAATGCAATATAGTAAGAAAATAGCTCTTACTATTCTTAATGAAAGAAAAAGAAAAGGTAAAAAATGGGCTAAAGAAATTAGAACATATCAATGCCCTATATGTGAGGGAAATGTTTGGCATTTAACTTCTATGGAAGAATATGCACCAATAGAAGAAATAGATTTAATTTATAAAGATGAATGGGAGAAATTAAAAAAGGGATAGTTTTTACGCTATCCCTTTGTTCTCTACATCAAGTTCTGAAAACATCACTCAGCAACCTTTTCAGTAGGAGACCAAAACTCTTGTGGATTTTTTAGAAATCCTTGTTCATTAATGTTTTCTTTATATACAGGTTTTGCTTTGCCTGATTGTACAAGTCTATTCATTACATTAGATACCACTGATACAACATTCATCATTTTATCTGCTTCTCTTTTAAGAGTGATAAATTCATAACCTTTTAGAGTAATATCTGCATCTGGGTGTACCAAGAAATCAATAGGAATTTCTGGTTGTTTTTCTGTTGTTGTATATTCTATTTTTTCTTCCATTTTAATACTTGTTAGTTAAAAATTTTACACTATACATTTGTGCATCTAAAATACGTCTAATAGCACCTCCGTAAAACGTATTGCTTAAATAACTACTTTCTTGACTGTTATTTACTTCTGTAATTAAATCTGCCATTTCAGCAGCTAATTCTTTAATTCTGTTTACTTTCTCATCTCCAGAAGGATTAAAAGTAAGCCCTACAAGTTTTTGTCCAAATGATAATTCTTGATTTTTAAATTCCGATGTTGTGTTAGGTACATCAAACCCTGTAATTTGTGTTGAATCCATATATTTTATTTATACAGCAATAGTAAAGAAAAGAAATAACAATAGCAAATAATTTAACAAATTTTATTGTTTTATTCTTTCTGCTGCTGTTGTATAGTTTACAATAGCGTTAGCAGGGTCTACAATAGCATCATCATAAGGTGTTGATAGTTTTATAGCATTTATATATAATTTTCTATCTGTACCAAATGTCTCTTGGTATCTTTTACTATATTGGTCTTCATATCTAAGTTTAACAGGTTTTGGTCTAATGTCTTCATTATCAAATATATCTGCTAAAAGGTCTAAAGTTTCATATAAAACAGATTCTCCTAATTTATATCCTTTTCTTAAAGGAGATAGGATTACACCAAAAGGCTCTCTAAGGTTTCTCATAATTTCATTATATCCTCCAAATGGTGTAAGGGATTCAATTTCTGAAACAAATCTATACATAAGAAGGTATAAATACTGTACTTGCCAAGGGAGTAAGGAGACTAATTTATATCTTTTTAGGTCATCTTCATCATCTCCTCCTACAGATTGCATAATAAAACTACCTATAACATGATTTAATATGGATAAGGATGTTATTAGAGTAGCTTGATATAAATTTACTTTTTCTTCTATAGTGATTGGAGTTATGGAGTTTTCTTTATTATAAAGAGATGTAAATACATCTTTAAAAAATCTAAAGAATTGCTTTAAAGCACTTCTGTAATATCCTTCATCTCTAATTCCTGTAGATATATCTCTGCTTCTATCTCCCCAAGTTCTTATATATAAAGGTATGAGGTATTTTTTCATAAAGAAAGCTATTCTACCTAAGGTATATCTTTCTGAGTGGGTTTTATCTATTTTAGCATAATTACCTTGTGCTATTTGAAGAGCTGTTCTAACTCTATTCTTAAAATTAGAAAGTTGTTGGTCTGTTAAAAGAACATCATCTTTAAGAGAAAGTAGTCCGTTTTTTAGTTCATAAGCTTGAGAAAGTGGAATTAAAGAACCGTCTTTAGTTTTTACCATTTCATTATTCATCATAGTAACTAAAGTAGAATACGTTATTTCTTTTTCTCCATATTCTCGTATAGACATCATAAACCTCCTTAATCCATAAGCTAATACTCCTTTTTTATCAAATCTATCTAAAGTGTGATAATCTTGTTGAGGGTCAAAATTTAATATTAGTTGTGTTTGTAATGAATATTCTCCTAACTTATTATCGTATAAGTCTTTTAACATTGTGGGAAAATAATTCTTTAGAAAATCATGATTTCCTTGTACAAACTGAGGAATAGAATAATAAACCCCTTCTAAACCTAAAAAAGCTTGGTTAAATTTACCTGTAAACCAGTTTACAATACCTCCTGTGGGTTTTACAAGAGGGAGAGAAGCTAAATTAAATCCAAACTCCATAAATTTATCAAATCTATCCCACTGTATTACATTTGTTTGACCTTTTAAGTCATTATCTATTATGGATTGTATTTGAGCTAATCTCGTATTAGATTCAGATTTAACACTTACAGGTTTTTTTATAAATCCCCCTAATTTCCTTGAATATGTTTTAATATAAGATGCTTTACCTTTTTCTACAGGTTTATTTTGTTCTAAAATTTGTTTAAGAAATTCTGCTGTTGGTATTAAAGAAGAAAGATTTCTATTAAGGTTTAATGAATAAGCATAATAAACTACATTAGAAGGTAGAGAAAGGGATATATTTTCTACAGGTATAGAAGTTCCTATAAATCTTATAGGTACAGTGATTAATTGATTTCCATAATAATCTGTTTTTACAGATTTAGTTATAGTGTTAGCGTTTAATGTGCCATCATTTATATCTGTTTCATTTATTTTAAAGCTGTCTTTAAGTTTTGTCCAGATAAATGAAGGTAGTTCCTTTAGTTTTTTTGCAGCATCTTGAGAGAATAAGGATTGTAAAAAAGATTGGGTTTTTCTTTCTACAGAAGGTACTCTTAGCCATATTTTATTACCATCAGGTTGCTCTTTTTGAATTTCAAGTTGCTTGTTCTTAATTAATTCAAGTATTTTAAATTTTGTAGCTTCTAATTCATTTGTAGCATTTTTTAGACGATAGTATTCAGAATTTAAGTATTTATCATCTTTTGCTATTAATTCGTTTCTTTTATTATATCCTTTAGGAAGCCAATTACCTTTATTATCTACTGTAAAACCTTCTACTTTTTTAATAATATATTCAGGTTTTAATTCCCTTTTAGTGTAAGCTCTTGATGGTTTGTTTTCAATAAATTCCTCTACAGAAGGAATAGTTGCAGTCCAAAAGTTTAATCTTTCCCATTTTTCCTCATATTCTTTAGTATTAAGGTTAAATTTAGATACTTTTATGTGATTATCTCTAAACCATTTTTCAAATATATCATTCTCTAAAAGTGTATTAAGTGTAGGAGAATTAATTACTTCATCAGCATTTTCCTCTGTTATTTTAACATCTACAGAAAGCTGATTAAAAGCATCAAGATAATAAGAAGTAGGTATTTTAGTTTGTAAAGCATTTATTTCTTGAATAAGTTCTACAATCTTATCTTTTGTTTTACTATCTATGCCTAATTGACTTTTTTTATCTTTTAATTCATCAAACCTATCTTGTTGAGAAGGATTTAATTTGATTTTGGATTTAATTTGTTTATAGTAATCAGAAAGTTCTTTTTGTTCTGATTGTGTTAATCCTGATAGTTTTTCTAAAGCTGATTTAGTAGATTCAATTTTTAATTGAACATCTTTAATTACTTGTGCTTTTTCTTGAGAAATAAGATTTCCAACTACTTCATTACTTTCATCTTTTAAACCTTCTGTTTGTTTTCTTAATTCTTGATAAAGTTCTGAAAGATTTAAGAGATTATCAAATGATGTTTTTAATTGAGAATAGAGCTTAGGATTTTCTTTTAGTTTTTCTAAAGCCTGTTCTCTTTTCTTTTTTACATCATTTAAATAATTATTAAGCTCTATAGTTTTTTGGTTAATTAAGTCCCAATATTCTTTTGTAGCTTCTCTTTTAGTATTTTGTTTATCCCATTCAGCTAAAAGTGTAGCAATTTCTTCTTCTGTTTTTTGTTCAAATTCTAGTTGTTCAATAAACTTTTGTCTGGCTTTATCAAATGCTTTTTGGTCTGTGGTATATTGATAAAACTTTCTTGTTTCTTCTTTATATTGTTTAGCTCTTTGGGCAATTAATAATTCAACACCTATTTTATGTGTACCATCCATATTTCTTTCAGAGGAAAGAAGATTATATTGTCTCCAAAGATTGTCTAATTGTATTCTTTCTTCTGCTGTAGGGTCAATTATAGATTGGTCATTTATTGTATATTGTAAATCTTGAATATCTTCAAAAATATCATCTATCCTTTCTTTTAATGCTTGACCTACTTCATCATCGAATAGTTTATACCTTTCATTTACTTGAGGGGCAGCTTCTTGAAACCAATAATCATTTAAATGTGTAGATAGTTTTCTTTTAGCTTCTTTTAATTTCTTTTTGGTTTCTTTTACATTTTCATCTTTTTGCAAAGCTTCTCTATATTCTTTTTGGGCTAATATTACATCTTTTTCTAAGTTATCCCTATCTGTATATATTTGAGATGTAAATTCATGTAAATACCATAATTCACTATAATCTTCATTTTCATCCTTTCTTTCTACTACTTGAGTAAGTTCTTTAAAGAAAGATTCAGGATTTCTTCTGAAGTCTATTCCATATTTCTGTAATGTTTTTTCATATACAGCTAATTCTTGTTGAAATGGTATAGCAAACTGTTTTGTTTCATTATTAGATTTATCATATTCATCTATAATATTCTTTTTAAAAGAAGATACAATTGGGTCTGAAGATAAAATAGCTGCCCTTGATAACATTTCTATTAAAGAACTATCACCTTTTTCACCCCTTAACCAATTAATTAGTTCATTAGAATTTAATTGATATTTCTCCCTTTCAGCTTTTATTTCTTTTATTCTTTTTTCATAACCTTTTCTATTAGCATCGCTCTTAGTATTTTTCTTTTTAGTTTCTAATTCCTGTAGCTTATTTTCATAATATTCGTCTATTTTCTCTTTAAAACTATTAAATTCAGGAGATAATGCTGCTACAACACCTGCTTCTTTAAGAGAATAAATAATAGAAGCTGATTTATTAAGGTCAGAATTTATGTCTGTTAAAAACTCAGCAGTAAGTCCATCTTCTGTAAGTCTCTTAGTAAGAGACGAAAACTCATTTACAATATTAAAATATTGCCATATTCTTTTAAGTTCTTCTTCTGTAATTTGTGTTTTTTCAACTTTTATAGCTTTTAAGTCTTCATACATAACTCCTGTTATGTATTTCATAGATTGTAAACCTTTTGCAAAAGATTGTAAACCTTTTTTAAATTTTTGTTCATCTTCAAGTTGTTCTATTACCCTATTTAACCTACTTCTTATGGCTTTAAAATCTTCTAAGCCATTTTGAGCTACAAATTGATTTCTAAGTCTTTGTAATAAAGGATTATTTTCAAGATTTAATGTTTCTTTTCTATATACTTCTACAAAATTATCTACTAAATCTTGAGTTTTAACACCTAATTCATCAAAATTTTCTCTAATTTGGTCTATTAAATTTTTTTGTAATAATGTAGGTTTATATATTTGAGCTACATTTTCAGGAAATTCATCTGTATTATTAGCTTCTTGCCATAAAGCTACTCTATTATCAATATCTATTTTATCAATAACATTTGTAGCTCCTGCTTCTCTATATAACTTATTAAGTTGTTCCCTTACTTCTGGGAGGGATGTATTTAAACACTTTTTAGCCATAACATTCTCTTAAATATTCTTGTTGTTCCAAAGATAATGAATTCCAATCATCAATAGTTATTTTTTCTCCATATTTTTGTGACATTTTATATAAAATATCTTCTACTTCATCAAATTCTTCCTGAATTTCTGGTTCTTCTATAACAATATCACCTTCTTCTATGTCTTCTGTTTTGGATTCTTCATTTATGAATTCTGTATCTTCTATTTGAACTTCTTGAAATAAATTTTTTCTCAAATACTCATTTTCAGGATAAAAAACACCTTTAGCTGCATCTATTTTATGAAAAGCTTGTATATTAAATACAGCTTTCATAGAATTATATTCCTTATAGAACAAAGGTTCTTCTATACCAAATCTTTCTTTAGCATCTTTNNAGCATCTTAAGACCAATTTGTATTAGCTTGTATAAATTTATTATAGTCTAATATATCAAGATATGTATTTATAATACCTTTTGTCCTCAAAGCAGATTTTGTAGCTGCTTGTGAGGTTTTGAATTTCTTTTTATCTGAGCAATTATCTGGTTTCATTAGAATGGTATATTACAGTTATTATCTTCTTTTGTCCAATCTCTATCTTCTTCTGTTATTTCAGGTTTTACTTCTACATCTTTAGGTTTAAGTTCTTGTCCAAATAAGTCTAATTGATAAGTATCAATTAATTTAACATTTTTATCTAACAATGCTTGTGCATATTCTTTTATTGTTTTTCCTTCTCCTAATTCAGATTCTAAATAATCATCAATAAAACTTTTAGCTGTTTTTTCACCTAAAGATTTTAACCAATTTCCTTCAGTTTTTGCAATTTCTGAATTTGCATCACTTACATATCTACTTGCAGCTCAACCATAAAGATTGTAAACAGTATCAGAATAAATTTCTCCATTATTAATATCAACATAGTCTGTTTCATTAAATATAGAATTTGTTATCTCTTGTAGTTTTATAGAAGGAATAGTTCCAACAACAGTTTCTAATTCTATATTAGTAGGATATTCTTTTTTTATTCTTTCTTTACTTTGTTCTACATCTTTAGTTTCTGATTGTTTAACTACATTTTTATATGCTTTAATAAGACTATTCATAAACATATTTTTAGGATTTTTACTACTCCATCTACCTGTACCCATTGTATGAGTAGATTTTTGTAAAAATGCTAAACCTCCTTTTTCATTTATTTCTTGAACAAGATTTGGATATTGATTAAGTTTATCTGTAATTAAACACGCCATTAATTCAAAATCGTATTTATCTCCTTTCTCTCCTTCAGGAATACCTTTAGTTTGAGCATTATTTGATTTATACCATGCTTCTACAGATTCTCCCCACTTAGATTTAGCAGCTTGTGTAAGTTTTAAATCTTTATTTGTTGGAACAATAGGATATTTAGATTTAGGATATTGACTATTTGCATAATGAACATTAGTTAAATCATTTCCTAAACCTGTTTGATAAGAGTTAATCTCTATACCTTTTACATTTTGTTCTACGGTATTAGATTGTTGTTTATTCCAATCATACTGATTAATTAAATAATCTAAAGCTGTAGCGTGAGAGGGTCTTCCTAATTCTTTATAATATAATATTGTATTTCCTTTCCATTTACCAGATTTAAAATCACTGATTAATTGATTTCTAAATTCTGGTGTTGCATTAGGTTCATTATAATTATTTCCTGTAATAATCCAATTAATAAACATTTTTGTAGCTTCTATTTCTCCATATTTTTGCCAATCAAAAGGATTACCTAATGTATTATTTTTATAATTTTCTAAAAATGATTTAGATTTATTTCCTCTAAAAGCAATAAGAATTGGGTGAGCTTCATTTTCCCAATATGCCTTTGCTTCTGTAACAATTTCATTCCAAAAGTTTTTTCCATCATATTTTAAACCTAATTCTTCTGGTAAAGCAACATATTGAGATTGGGTTTTATCCCCTAATTGAGAATATATTTGTTCTACTGTATTTACTTCTGATTGTTGAGAAGTTAATTCTGTTGTAGGAGTGGGGAGGGAAATAACTTGTTTTTCTTTTGTAATTCTTTGATAATCCTCCTCCATATTAGGAACAAATATAGAAGGTTTTGAAGCATCTGTATAATTTTTAAGCCTTGTAGGTTCAGAATTAGAACTTTTTAAGTTTAGGAAAAAAGAAGGATTGTTAAATATGAATTTTTGTGTATAATTCTTTAAGAATACAGGAGCTTCTTTTGTTTTTAAGAATTTAGTAAATTGAGATATTGCATCTGAAATTAGCGATGTGTATAACTCATTCGGGATTAGTGATGTATAAGATAAATAAGATTTAGATAAACCTGATTGTATAAATCCTGTATAAATAACAAATTTAGCAAATTGTTTTACTTCTTTATTAGGATGTTCAAGTAATTTTTCTAATGCTTCTGTGAATTCATTTTGGGAAGATTTATCTAATTTAGACACTTTTAACTCAAAATTAACAATATTTGATTTCTTGGAAAGATTGTAAGAAAGTTTATTCAAGAAGGTATTTTCTTCAAAAAGGTTTGGATATTTTTCTTTGAATTTTGTATATCTTTCTTTTATATTATTAGGTGTTTTTGTATTAAAAAGTGGAAATAAAGAAGAAGAGAAGAGGTTATTTGTCTCTGGGTCTGTAGCATAGTTTTGGAATATATACAAGAATAAATCATTTTTGAATGATTTAATTAGTTTATCTCTGTTATTGTATTTATATTCTGTTTTAAGTCCTTTTAGATTTAATAAAGAGTCTATGATAAAATCATTTATAGAACGAGCTTCAGAAAGAGATAAAATAGGTTTCCAAAGTTTAGGTAGCAGTCTTTTTACTCCTGTTTCTTTATTAATAAAAGAAGATATTACAGATTTTTCTTGTATATACTCTACCTTATCTTTTGGGTATAATTTAGATGATTGTAATTCTTGGAAAGAATAAAATGAATATTCTGCATCAAATATAGAAGAAGATTTATTTGTATCTCCGTTTAAGCCTCTCATTAGGGATGTATGGAGATTTGCAAGATTTTCTAATTCTATATAATGTGAAAGTATTTGAGATGGAGTTGCTGAAAGTATGTTAGAAACATTCTTTAAGTCATTAAGGATATATTCATCTAAATTTGTTTCCTCATCAATGATAGTTCCAAATTCTTGATAGGTTTTTATTCTTGCTTTTTTAGTTTTTTGTAGTTGTGATTCAGGGTCAAAGTTTCTTAGAAATACAGAATTAGAGTTAATTTTATTTTCTACATAGGCTTTAATTACAGGTGTATTTACAAGTGTAACTATATCTTTTAATGGTACACCTGCTTGATTTAAAAACAGAGCTGTAGAAGCTACTTCTTTAACTAATCCTAAATCAAATATCCATGCTCCTTTAGCTACATCCACATAACCGTTCATCATTTGAGAAATAACTTCTGAAATAGATTGTTGTGCAGCAGATGTAATTTTAGAGAGAGTTATATTACCATTATATGTATTATGTGGCAGTAATATTCTTACAGGATATTCTTTTAGTTTGTCTTTTACAGGTTTTAAATATGTAGGATTTAAATACATACCTGCTTCTTGCATTAATTGAAAGAAAGTATTGTGTACTGCTGCTATACCTAATGTAGCCTTACCTACAAGGTTTGCTTGGAATTGTTTTAAGTTCTCTGAATGTGTAAATATGTCAGAAATAGAAATAGGGGCTTCTTTCTTTTTATCAAATAAATATGTTCAGTTAGGTGTAATTAATTCTCCAAATCTGTTGTAGTCTTGAAGAGATTCTTTAATAAGAGAAATTAATTCATTTTCGTAAGCTTTTATTGTGGAAGATTGATATACAATTTCTTGAAGATTGCCCAAATATTCTCTTAAAGGATTAATTATATTTTCAACATTTCCTATTTCTAATCTTGTGTATGATATATCTTCTCTTAAATCGTTTAAAGAGGTCTTTAAAGTATTTAATAAAAATTTCTGTTGTACATCAGCTTCATAAATCTTTTGGTTTATTCTTTGTTTTGTATTTTCTATAGAAGAAATCAATGCTTCTGAAATACCTGATTCTCCTATTGTATCTAAAACTCTTTCACTAACTAATTTTATATCATCAGGGTTTGAAAATAAAAACTCAGCCTCTTCTAAAACATCTAATTGTTCTCTATAGAGAGCTATTTCTACATCTAATTTTTTAATACTGGATTTTACTTTGCTTATATCTTCTTTGTTTAAATCTCTCTGCTCTTTAAAGTAATTTAATTGATTTTTTAAATCTTTTTTAAATTCGTAAAATTTATCTAATTTTTCTTTTGGTATTTTAGATAATGTTTTAATATCATCTTTAAGACTAATATTAGATAATTTTAAATTTGTTTCTTTATAAAGTTTTACTTCTCCTGTATATTTATTTAAAAATATATTAGGTCTAAAAATAGAAAGTTTATCAATATCAAAGTCCCCACCTGATTTAGCTACTATTTCTGAAGGTACAATAATTACAGAACCTGATTCTTCTGGTAAGAAATGGAATATTTCCATAAATTCTTGAGAATTAAGCCCTTGTACAGGTATCCTCACACCAACTAAAGTGAGGAAGTCTCTGTTATTATCCTTATTTAACCAATTTTCATCTTTAATTACTTCATTTAAACGGATTAAATTAGAGATAGGTTGCCCATCTGTATGTTTTAGTTTAAGTAGGGGATAATATTGTTTATTAAAAGCTACTTTAACTTGCATTGCTGCTGTTACAAGTATTCCATTTCTTTCTACTTTTCTATATGTAGCTAAGTCATTAGAATATTCTTTAGCTTTAAAATTATTTAATTCAAATCCTGAAGAAGCTACTTGAATAAGAGCATCTCCATTTATTTTTTGTTTTCTTAACCTATTATCTACTATAGAAACTAAAACAGATTCTACTGTATTTCTCATAATAGATGAATCTAATGGATATTTAAATGTCCCATCAGGTTTTGTTGATAAGATTTTATAAGCATTATCAGGAAGGTTTCTTGATTGAAACTCTTTTGTTAAGAGATTAGACAGTTTTTGTTGGTCTATATCATAAAACTTTCCTTGTGTATATGTAGCCCCTATATCATCTAAAAGTTTGTTTAGATGATAATTGTACATTTTTTGTAGAATATCTCTAAACTTCTCTTTGTTTTTGTAGTATATAGAGTTTTTAAGTTTTTCTTCTTCTGTTAATTGTTCCCAAGGAGTGTCTTGTGTATAGTCAATAGGTATTCCGTTCTCAAATAAGTTAGAGAAAAGCAATTTTCTAAGCTGTGTAGAAAATGTTACTTTTTTCTTAGGCTCTGGTTCAATATTTACTTGTTCCCCTAAATAATTATAGAATATTTTTTGAGTTTGTAATTTACCTTCAAATGGTATTCTTTGTTTTTGGTCTGAATAGAAATCATTAAATTCATTATCAGAATTTAAAATAGCAGAAGCTTTATTTCCTGAACCAAATAAGGCATATCCTATATCTTGTTTTAATAAATTATTATTAATTACTTCAAAAGATGTCCCTTTTATAGCTTGTGGAATAAGAGGGACTAATGAGAATTTATGAAATCCTGGTATATTTAACTCTTCTGTAAAAAGCTGCCCTCCATATTGTGCTTTTATAGGAGGAAAGAAAGATATTTCTTCTAAAGTAAGTTCTTCATTATTAGCTATTTTTTTATACAGATTTTCTTGTTCTGTACTCCATTTCTTTTGAGTTATTTTAAACTTTCTATATTCATCTAAAGTTATCCATCCTTGTCCATCACCTTCTGTCATTTCTGTGTAGGCTTTTAGGATTTTAGATATGTCTTCTGAAGAGTAGTTTTTCTCTTTGAAATAATCTTGGTATTGGGTTAATAGTTTAGAGGGAATATCTACATCTTTAAATATAGCTACATTTACTATATTAGTTTCTTGGAAATAAGTATTTAAAAACTTAGGTCTTAACATTCTTGGATAGTATTTTTCAATACTTCTTAGTACTAAATCATTTACTACAGAAAGATTTTTAGGGGCTGAATAAGCAGAAAGTCTTTTAAATACATCTACAGCAGATTTATACATTCTTAAATCTCCTGCAATTATAGAAGCATGTTCTATATTTAGAACAAAGTTATTTATTGTAAAAGCTCTTAGAAGTGTATCTATATTATGTTCTTTTAAAAGAGCTTGGGATATTTTACCTTCTATAGGTAGATTAATTTTATCAAAGATGTTTTTAACACTGTCTTTATTAGTTTTATACTGACCTTCAAAATAAATAGCTAATTTCTTTTCTATCTCTTTAGATTTAATATTTACTAATGTAGGAATTAAATCTTGAGTAAACCCTTCTTAATCCATTGATTCTTTAAAAGATGTAAGAAGTTCATCAAAACCTTTAATTCCATCAAATACTTGCCAGTTATCTGCTTTATTAGAATAATGGAGTATGTTTTTATGGTTTTTAGAATTATGTATTGTAACTAATTCATTTATTATAATATCTTTAAAATATTGCAATACTTTTGCAGGTAGAGAAAATTCACCATTTGAAACAAATGGAGAGCTAAAAGTATTTATGTGAAACGGTAGGAATGAATTAGAAGTAACAAAGTTTTTAAATAGTGTACCATAAGAAGAAGATTTATCCCCATATCTTATGTGTTCTTTTATTCCTGATACTAATAAAGAGTTTAAGTCCTGTAAGAATTTATCTGATTTAGGTAGGGCTGTAGTGACTAATCCTACAGAAGCTGTTTCTGTAGATGTTATTTTTAAGCCATTATAATTAATAGCTGAAATCTGAACAGGTTCTTTTGTATTAGGATTTATTCTTCTTTTACCAAAGTTTTCAGAATTAGGGTTTAAATCAAATAATGAGTTTAAGTAAAGATTACTTCTCATTATAGGATTTGTCTCTATATTAAATCTTGATAGGTGAGGTTGAGTTATTAAAGACTGATAATCAGGATATAGCGTAGAATTATTTAAATCTGAAAATGTAGAAGTAATATAATTCCAATCCTGAATTTGCCAAACAGAATCTCCATTAGCATTTGTAGCATTATCAGAATTAAACTTATAAGAATTGTCTAATTCTATATTAATTAAAAAATCTCTTCTTTGTTTTTGACCTTTTACAAGAAGTTGTTTATTCTTATCTAATAAATCTTTACCTATTAAAGTAAACGGTTTAGACAAGTCAATATCTGGTCTTTTTGCAAGATAAGGTTGTATTTGTTTTAAATAGTCATAAATGTAATAAAGAGCATCATCAGGAAACTTATTATTAATAAGGTCTTGATAATCTTTAGAATTTAAAGCATCCTCTGAATATTGTACACCTAAAACTTCTAAAAATTCTTCTCTGAGTTCTTTAGATTGATTTACTTTTTCAAAATGTGGAATAATAGCTTGAAGGTCTAATTCTAAAAGCTGTGTTTTAGGGTTTAATTTCTTAAACTTAGAAGGTTTTTCTTGGAAATTATTGTTAAATTCTGTAATTACATTAGTTATAGATGTAATAGAAGATGGATATGTATTAACAGTTATTCCGTTTTTGTTGTTTTGTAAAAGCACTTCATACATTCTTACAAGAGGTTTTGAAAGGTCTTGTACAAATGCTATGTGAGTTTTTAATTGTTCTGGAGTAAGTTCTTTATCAGAAATAAGAGGCACTCTTTCTAATACATGTTTAAAAGAAGGTTTCTTTTTAGAAAGTTCTTTAATTAATTGGTGTTGTTGTAAAGGAGATGTTATTCCTTGCAATGTACCAGAAAGTGTATTCCATGCTGTTGTAAAATCTAAAAGTTCTGCATATTCATAATTAGGAAACAATCTTAATTTTATAGGATTACCATTTTTATCGTATTTAGGTAGTGTCCCTACAATAAATATTGTTTCTTTATTAGCTTTGTCTTTAGAGGATATTTCATTTCCATTTAATGAAGCTAAAGTATCTTTTAAATTAGAAGATGTGGATTCTTCATTAGTTTGCTCATTGTTGTCAAACTTGTTAACTTTTTCAGATTCTTGGTCTTCAAGTTGTATTTGAATATTTCCTAATTTTAAGAAATCTGATTCTGATTTATGTTATTG
>JRYI01002519.1_pt1 | contig 15241 bp, 11 predicted proteins | sample 235361 | NCBI WGS metagenome assembly JRYI01 (sample SAMN03074212, study PRJNA261471) | activated sludge metagenome | biome: Common Effluent Treatment Plant; feature: Wastewater; material: Activated sludge; isolation source: activated biomass in a lab-scale reactor treating industrial wastewater at...
CTGCAAGAGATTGGGATGGAGGGCGTCCTTCATGATCACGGTCACAGCGCCTGCGACTTCCAGATCGTCGAGGGAGATCGGCTTGCCGTCCTTGTTGGTGCCGATTACCGTGCGGCCGGCCCGGAGACGCAGGTCCTTGAGCGCACTCTTGTAGTCCTCGCCGTTGACGAGCGCCAGGATGGCCATGATCTCGCTGGCGACGGTGATATCGTAGCCGGTTTGGCGCGGACGGCCTTCTTCCTCTGGCCCCAGACCGACGATAATCTTTCGCAGAGCGCGATCGTTGGTGTCTGTCACCCGGTTCCAGGTGGTCCGATAGGGATCGATGTTCAGACGCCGCAACCCTACCTTCCCCAAGCGCTCATCGTTCATGCGATCTTCGTGGTAATAGCGCGCGTCGATGGCTGCCGCGACCAGGTTGTGGGCCGCAGTGATGGCGTGAATGTCGCCAGTTAGATGGAGGTTGAAATCCTCCATGGGGATAACCTGGCTATAGCCACCACCGGCCGCGCCACCCTTGATACCGAAGGTCGGGCCCATGCTCGGCTGGCGAATACAGGCGATGGCTTTATGACCAAGCGCGCCTAAACCCTGCACCAGGCCGATCGAGGTCGTCGTCTTGCCTTCTCCAAGGGGTGTCGGCGTAATTGCGGTAACGTCCACGTATTTGCCGGTCGGGCGGTTGGCCAACTTTGGCAGCGTATCAAGGTGGACTTTGGCCTTATATTTGCCGTAATGGATCAGATCATCATCCGTCAGACCGATTTCGGCGGCGATTTCGGAGATGGGCCGTGGAGTGGCCGCTTGGGCGATGTCGAGATCGGAAGGAACAGGGGATAGGCGCTTGAATGCGTGTTTCATTTTACCTCTAAGTAAATTACCACCAACTTTGAGGCAGGTGGTGGGAGAAGATTGGGAATGTCATTTTATCGAAATTGGCGAACCCAGCCAATCAATGGCAGGCATGATAAATGCCCTTCACATTCCCGTTGAAGGGCTATTCGATCATCGAGTTAACGGTATGAACGTTAACAGTGGCTGGTCTGAACAATCTGCGAACCATGCTCGATCACTTTCAGGTTGGCTTCAACCAGATGTTGTTTCCCGGCTGGGAGATGTTCCATCAGTGCCTTTTTGACGATATCAAGAGGTAGCACCGGACGACCCGCGAGCATTGCGCCCAGCGCGGCCATGTTCATCATCTTGGCCGTGCCCCATTCTTCAGCAATGGCGTTTGCTGCCACATAGACGATCTCGATGTCTTCCCGCAGGGATTCGGCCGTGATGAGCGAACTATTGATCACCAGAAGTCCGCCGGGCTTGACAAGCGGCTCATACTTGTCAAAAGACGGTTGATTGAGAGCGACGGCGATATCCGGCCTGGTGACGATTGGCGCACCGATGGCATCATCACTGATGATGATCACACAATGGGCAGTCCCGCCGCGCATTTCCGGCCCATAGGAGGGAATCCAGGTGACGTGCTTCCCCGCATCCATACCCGCATAAGCGAGCAATTGCCCGGCAAACAAGACGCCTTGCCCGCCGAATCCAGAGATTATGATTGATGTCTCCATAGTGATTTCCTGTTGAAGCTAAAAGGCAACGGGCAAGGGCCGCGCGGCGTTCTCGATGGCCATCGTTTCGTGACGCTCGATAGCTTGGTAGAAGACGCCGCCGAGACGCTTGATACCTTCGTTTATCTTTTCCGGATTACAGTACGAGAAGTTTAATCGCAGCGTGTTCTTGCCGTCGTTGCCGGGGTGGAATGCCGAGCCGGGAACGTAGGCAACCTTTTGTTCGATTGCATCGCTAAGGATTTCAGCGGCGTCCAGATACTCAGGCAATGTGACCCATAGGAACAGGCCGCCATCCGGACGCGTCCAGGTGACTTCATCGGGGAAGTGGCGCTCCATGGCGGTTAACATTACATCCCGGCGCTCGCGATATACCTCGCGGATCAAGCGTACGTGGCCCTTTAGAAAGTCATCGCCTTGCTCGCCGCCGGTCAGAATCTCGTGGGCGATCAATTGATTTAGCGTCGCGGTATGCAAATCCATGCCTTGTTTGGCGACATTGCAGCGTTGGATAACCTCGACCGGAGCGACCACCCATGCCAGACGCAAGCCGGGCGCCAAGGTTTTGGAGAAGGTACTCAGGTAGATGACATTGCCGCGCATGTAGGCGCGGCCGCTCCCATTTGCCGGTTTGGAAACGTCGTAGTAGCCGTTGGACTCCACGTCGCGCCCTTTCCTGTCCTTGCATAACTCGGAATCGAGGACGACCAGGGGCGGCAAGTGCTCCCCTTCGTAGCGGAGTTCGCCGTAGGGGTCGTCTTCGATGATGGGCACACCATAGCGATCGGAGAACTCGATCAGTTTTCGTCGCCGCTCCAGAGAGAGCGTGACCCCGGCCGGGTTATGGAAGTTCGGCAGAATGTACATGAATTTCGGGCCGGCGGTGAGCGCTTCTTCCAGCAGGTCAACCTGCAAGCCTTCATTGTCCATCGGCACGGTTGTGAATTCCGCCTGGCAAGCGCGCCAGGCCTGGAGTGCTCCCAGGTAGGTGGGCTTTTCCGTCAGGATGAGATCGCCGGGGTTGATGAGAACTTTGCCCAGCAGATCCAGCGCTTGTTGGGAACCGCTCGTGATCAGTACGTTATCGGGTGCGGACTCAATCCCGTAGGCGGCCATTTTCCTGGCGATCCACTCTCTCAGCGGTCGGTAACCTTCGGTGGAACTATATTGCAGCGCTTGCTTGCCTTGTTTGGTCAAAACGCGCTCGGCCGCGGTTCGAAAGGCATCGACCGGGAACACCTCCGGCGCGGGCATACCGCCACCAAAGGCGATGATATCCGGTCTTTCGGTCAGTTTAAGAAGTTCGCGAATCGCCGAGCCCTTCATTGATTGCATTCGTTGTGCGCAGCGATGATTCCAGGGAGTTGTCATAGGTTTGCTCCTTGCGCTTTTTATTTCCAGTGGGATGGAAAGAGCTTATTTACGGGATTGCGTCAATTCGGGCGCAACTTTGTAATCACCAAGAGGATAGGTGGGAATCATACTGTCCCGAATCCAGTCCAGCGACTCCGAGGGTGTCATCCCCCAGTTCGTCGGGCAGGACGACAACAATTCAACGATGCTGAATCCCAGCCCCTTGATTTGGGCCTCGAAGGCGGTACGGATTGCCTTCCTGGCTTGAATAACGTGTCGTGGGTCGTGGAGGCTCCGCCGCACTGCGTAGGCTGTGCCGTCCATGTTGGCCAGTAACTCCGCCATTCGGATGGGAGCGCCACACATCTGCAGATCGCGGCCGAACGGCGACGAAGTGGTGACTTGCCCGGGTAGTGTTGTCGGCGCCATTTGTCCGCCCGTCATGCCGTAGACGGCATTGTTGATGAAGATGGTGGTGATTTTCTCGCCGCGCGCGGCAACGTGCATGATTTCGCCCATGCCGATGGACGCCAGATCGCCGTCGCCCTGGTAGGTGAAAACGACCTTGCCGGGATGAACGCGCTTGACGCCTGTCGCCATGGCCGGCGCGCGGCCGTGCGCGGCTTCGCAAGCATCCACCTCGAAATAGTTATAGGCAAATACAGAGCAACCCACCGATGCGACCAGGATCGTATCCTCGCGGATTCCCAGTTCGTCTATGACTTCCGCCACCAGGCGATGGGCTATGCCGTGGGTGCATCCCGGGCAGTAGTGGGTATGGACATCGGCCAACGCCACGGGGCGTTTGTAGACAATTTCCTCTTCCATTACCGAGGGGGTGTTCATGATTTTCTGCTCAGTGGGCGACACGGCCATTGCTCGACTCCTTGGGGGTGGCCGGCATCTGTGCCGGTTTAAGCGTCAACCGAACTTTCTCTTCGACTTCTTCCGGTACAGGGATAATACCGCCCATCCGACCCATGAAGTGGACGGGAACCTGTCCGGCGATTGCCTCGCGCACGTCGTGGAGCATCTGCCCGGCGTTCATCTCTACAACCTGGATGGCCTTTAGGGTGGGAATGCGCTTGGGCAACTCGGCGATTTCCTTTTCGGGGAAGGGCCACAGCGAGATCGGTCGGAAAAGACCCACAGGCAATCCGGCTTCGCGCATCCGCTTGACGGCCGTCTGGGCCACGCGAGCCGAGGTGCCAAAGGCTACGATGATGACCTCGGCTCCTTCCAGGGATACCTCTTCATAGCGAACTTCGCCGGCCTGCTGAATTTGCAGAAGCTTGCCCTGCAAGTCCAGGTTGAGCTGTTCCAACTGTTCAGCGCCCAAAAAGAGCGAGGTTATCACGTTGTGTGACCGATCCCTGGCGCCGGTGACGGCCCAGGATGGTCGCTCGGTAGAAACGGGGCGCATTTCGGGCAGCTCGGCCGGTTCCATCATCTGCCCGATTGTTCCGTCGGCGATGACAAAAACAAGCGTCCGGTATTTCTCCGCCAGATCAAACGCCAGAATTGTGAGATCGATGGCTTCCTGGACGGTCGAGGGTGCCAGGACAATGGGGTGGAAATCGCCGTGGCCGGCCGACTTCGTTACCTGGTTGTAGTCTGCCTGGCTGGGCTGGATGTTGCCCAGGCCGGGGCCGCCGCGCATGATATCGATGACCACCGCGGGAACATTCGAAGCGGCCATGTAGCTGAAGCCTTCCTGCATCAAACTGATACCTGGACTGCTGGAGGATGTCATCACGCGTGCCCCCGCGGCCGCCGCGCCATAGACCATGTTCACCGCAGCTACTTCGCTTTCGGCCTGCAGGAATATGCGCCCCAACTCCGGCATTCGGCTGGACATATGCTCCAGTAATTCTGTTTGGGGCGTAATAGGGTAGCCGAAATAGACCTCACACCCGGCACGAATGGCGGCTTCGGCAAAGGCGACATTGCCTTTTAACAATTGTTTAGCCATGATGCAGCACCTCCGGGATTCCATGTTCGACAGCGCGCGCGGATTTAGCGGGGACGCCCTCCATGCTACGGCTTGCCGATGCGCGTCCCTTCTCGACATTGACGTCGCGGTAGACGGTGATGCAGCCGTCAGGGCAAACCGTGGCGCAAAGCGCGCAGCCGGTGCAATCGTGATGGGGGTCTAAAAGGATTACGGGTCTATATCCCTTGCTGTTTAGCTCTTCGGCCAATGCCAGAACATCTTTAGGACAGGCCGGGAGACACAACTCACACCCCTTGCACCGTTCTACATCAATTACAACTCTTCCAGTTGCCATCTAAAGTACCTCCGGTGAGATGGGAAAAGTGCCTGGATTCCCCTATGTTTCATATAAAACGAGAAAGGCGGAGCAAGGGTTAGGCTTGCAGGCTCCGCCGATTGCCTTATTCGATTTTCTTGTCGATCCGGATTGTCAAGGAACGGGATTGCCAGGCAAGGGTATCAATCTAGTATCAGTATCGCATAGGGGCAGGCTAATCTGTAGTGACAAATGGCAGTTGAATTTAATGAGGAAAGTCACCTGTTTGTCGTCAATCCCATGCTAAACTAACTTTGGCTGGCTTGTATAGGTCTACGAGCTTTATCAGTGAACGAGAACGAATACGATACCCAGCCATTTCCCAATCCGGTTACTACGCCCGCAAGACCATAAGTTGCCGGCAGGAGGTCGCATCGTGGAATTTGGTATCCCTAAGGAGGTTCGAGTTCTGGAGTCCCGCGTAGGGTTGACTCCGGCGGGGGTGGCGTCGCTGGTTCGCCACGGCCATTCCGTCTATGTCGAGAAAGGTGCCGGGATGGGAGCAGGATTCAATGATGAGACTTACCGCCATAGCGGAGCGCAAATTGTCTATTCGGCGGCCGAGGTTTACGGTCGTTCTGACGTAGTTGTGAAGGTGACTCGCCCGACGGCTGCTGAGCATACCTTGTTTCAGCCCGGTCAAATCCTGATCGCTTTTCTCCACATGGCGGTGGCCTCACCTGATTTCCTGGAAGCGCTTAGGGAGAAGGAGATTACCGCTATTGCTTGTGAGATGATCCGTCAACCAAACGGTAATCATCCGATCCTTGTGCCCATGAGCGAGGTGGCGGGCCGTCTGGCGCCGGTCATTGCCGGCCAGCTTCTCATGACGAACAACGGTGGACGGGGCACGCTTCTGAGCGGTATACCGGGCGTACCTCGTGGCTCTGTCGCCATCATCGGCGGTGGGGTGCTCGGTTCGAACGCCGCACGAGCATTTCTGAATGTCGGCGCTCAGGTCGTCGTGATGGATAGCGATATCGCTCGACTGAAGCATCTCGATGAGACCCTGAGCGGCCACGTGACGACGATGCTCTCCACAAATTACAACCTCGAGCGCGTCACCGAATTTGCCGACGTGCTCGTTGGAGCCGTGTTAAGCCCGGGGCGCCGCGCTCCGATTCTTATCACGCGAGAGATGATCAAGCATATGCGGCCCGGCGCTGTTTTTATTGACTACTCCATCGATCAGGGCGGATGCGCGGAAACAAGCCGCCCGACGACGTTGGAGGATCAGACGTATATTGTTGATGGCGTCATTCATCATTGTGTGCCGAATTTGACCGCCGCCGTCGCCCGAACTACGAGCTATGGCCTGACGAATTCGCTTCTGCCATATTTATTGAATCTCGGTGAATCCGGGATCTTGGGGCTGCTGGAACAGCGGCCCTACGTTGCCTCGGGAATTAATCTGTATCAAGGGAAACTGTCGAGTGCCGAAATTGCCGGCGCGCTGGGTAAAGAAAAAGAGATCGTGCTCCCCCACGAGAACGACTCACAACGCTCCATTAATGGAGGCTCCAAGTGAATTGGGAAACGATCTATCGTCGCAAGGTCGTGGATGCCGCAACGGCCGTGTCACACATCGATTCAGGCAATTTGGTCTACGTGGGTGGGGGCGCCGGCGCACCGGCCGTCCTGGTCGATGCCTTGTGTGTCCGCGCGCCTGAGCTGCGCGATGTTCAGTTGATCCACATCCTCACATTTATCGGCGCACCGTACACAAAACCCGAATACGAGGGATCCTTTAGATCCAACTCCTTATTTATCGGCCATAACGTTCGCAAGGCGGTTCAGACGGGCCGGGCGGATTTCACGCCGATCTTTCTGTCGGAAATCCCGGGTTTATTCCAGAACAAGATATTGCCTCTCGATGTGGCTCTTATCTCACTCTCGCCGCCGGATGAGCACGGCTTCTGCAGCTTCGGCGTAGAGGTGGGCACAACCAAGCCCGCCGCCGATTCGGCACGTATTATCATCGCCGAAGTGAATCGACAGATGCCGCGAACACTAGGCGATAGCTTTATTCACGTCAGCCGGTTGTCATACGTTGTCGAGACGGACTATCCATTGCCCGAAGCACCTCAGGGAGATAGCTCGCCGGCCAATTTACAGATCGGCCAGCATATCGCTGACATGATCCCCAACGGGGCGACGCTCCAGATGGGCATCGGCAGCATTCCCGATGCGGTGTTGCAAAACCTCCATACCCACAAGGACCTGGGTATTCACACCGAGTTGTTCTCCGATGGGGTGGTTTCCCTGTTTGAGATGGGAATAATCAATTGCAACCGAAAATCTTTCCATCCGGGCAAGATGATTGCCGGCTTTCTGTTTGGATCCGAAAAGCTATACCACTTTGTCCACAACAATCCCATCGTCGAGCTTCACCCGACGGAATACGTCAACGACCCGTTTAACATCGCCCAGAACAACAACATGGTCGCGATTAACGCCGCCTTGCAGGTGGATCTGACCGGACAGGTGTGCGCCGATTCCATAGGCCCGGTCTTCTATAGTGGAGTAGGCGGACAGGCGGACTTCATTCGCGGCGCGGCGCGATCAAAAGGTGGGTTGCCGATTATTGCGTTGCCGGCGACAGCCAAGAACGGCACGATTAGCCGTATCTCACCATTGCTGACTGAGGGGGCGGGGGTTACAACGACCCGGAACGATGTCCATTACGTCGTGACTGAATATGGAGTGGCCTCTTTATATGGCAAGACCATTCGCCAACGCTCCCAGGAATTGATTAACATCGCCCATCCTGATTTCCGCGACCAGCTCACCTACGCAGCAAAGAAGCTCGGTTATCTATAAAGATTGCGATTCTCCTTCATCAAACGGGCAACCCCCTTCGATATTTATCTCGGAGGGGGTTGTTCGTTTTTCAGCGCCTCTTGGGAGGCGACAAGTTGGGAGGATGCTGTCGTGGGCGCGCAGGAGCTAAGTGTTCTTGACCTTGGTTTCCTGATCTTCGGCGGCGCTTTTCCTTCCCGTCCAGCTTGGGCGCAAGTAGATGAACCAATAAACGAGACCCACCATCAGCGCGCCGCCGATGATATTCCCCAATGTTACCGGCAGTAGGTTGACAACCAGGAGATTCCCCCACGTAATCGAAGCAAAGTCGGCCGGGGTTTGTCCGATATTTGCCCAGAACTCCGCGGGTGCGCCGTTCTTGATGAACAGGCCAATGGGGATGAAATACATGTTGGCGATACTGTGCTCGAACCCTGCGGCCACGAAGGCGCTGATCGGGAAGATAATCGCCGTGATCTTGTCTACTGTTGTCCTCGCGCCCATGCACAACCAGACAGCCAGACATACCAGAGCGTTGCAGAAGATGCCCAGCATCAGCGCGGGGATGAAATCATGGCTCGTTTTGGCTGCGGCGATGTTCAGCGCGTTGAGTCCAACTGCGCCCTTGCTGAATAAATATTGACCGCTCAGGTACACTCCGTATGCGGTCAGAATCGAGCCTGCGAAATTGCCCAGATAGACGATAGTCCAGTTTCGCAATAGTTTGCCGGTGCTGACCTTGCCTCCGGCCCAGGCCATGATGATCAGATTGTTGCCGGTGAACAGCTCGGCCCCGGCAATGACAACCAGAATGAGACCCAGGCAAAAAGCGAGGCCGCCCAATAGGCGCGTGACTCCATAGCTGAGGATTCCGGTTGCGCCGGTGGTCACAATGGTCATGAAGACAGCGCCCATCGCGATGAAGGCCCCGGCCAAAACGGCCAACGCGAACATGCGAAATGGACCGAGGTCTACCTTGGTCACGCCGATATTTTCGGCTTTCTTGGCCATATCCGCGGGTAGTAAAGCATCAAGCGAAGGTAATGGTGGGTTCTGATTCATTGAATGACTCCTTTTGACCTATCATAAATGAACCAAGCTCTATTTATTAGTGATGTACTTCACAAGGAGAAATGACAAATGTCATCTCATCCAATGACAATTGACACTAAAAGAGTTGGTAATGCTTTGGTATGATGTTGTCAATGGCGAGATCGTTGGTGCAACACAGGGATGGATGTAATGGCCATTAAGACGGCAGTAATTATTCGATCAAAACATTGCGAGATAATCGACCTGGATGTCGAATTGAAAGAAACTCGCGTCTATCCATCTTCCGATTTCCTTCGCGCCGAAGGCAATGAATATCGTGTTCGGATGTGTGCTTGCACAGCCGCCGTTCGGTGCAATCTCGCCGGCATCCCTTGTCAGTGGGCGCTGAATAGCCCCGCCAACGACCGCTTTTAATTGAACTGTCAGGCTTATATATCGCTTTAGTCGACTTTCTGACTGCATTACCTCCGACAGAAGAGGCCCAAGAGAAATCTCGGGCCTCTTTTGTTTCGTCTGACATCCGTGAAGGAGGAATTAAAAATCAATGGAAGGTCGGCGCGTAGGATTTTACGATCTGGATGTAGTTGGCGCGCTCGAAGGCAGCCGGGGCGGCAACGTTGACCTGGCTCAGGCTGCCGTGGAGTTCGTGAAGTGAGACGTACTCGCGTTCCTCAAGCCACTGCTTCATCTCAGCCAGGATTTCGGTGAAGCGGAGGATGCCGTTGAGAAGGATTTCCGACGTCATCATGGCTACGTTGGCCCCGGCGGCAATTGCTTTCAATACGTCATCGGCGTCGTGGACGCCGGTGGTCAGTGCCAGATCGGCCGCGACCCGTCCATAGAGGATCGCGATCCAGCGCAGCGGCAGACGCATCTCCTCCGACCGGCTCAGAACGAGGTTCGGCACCACCTCCAGGTTCTCAAGGTCGAGATCGGGCTGATAGAAGCGGTTGAACAGAACCAGACCATTTGCTCCTGCCTCCGAGAGGCGGTGCATCATGTTCGCCGTTGAGCTGAAAAAGGGGCTTAGTTTGACGGCGATAGGGATATTGATCGAGCCACGCACGTCACGAACCAAATCGACATACATCTGCTCAACCTCAGCGCCGGTCAAATCGATTCTTGTGGGCAAGTAATAGATATTCAGTTCGATCGCATCGGCGCCTGCCCCTTGCATCTCTTTGGCGTAATGGATCCATCCGCCGGAAGAGACGCCGTTGAGACTGGCGATAATCGGGATATCGACCGCCTGCTTGGCGCGGAAGATATGTTCCAGATAGGCATCGGGACCGATGGCTTTGTAAGATGGAGCTTCGGGGAAATATGTCAGGGCCTCCGCATAGCTCTCCGTGCCGTCACTCAGGTAACGGTCGAGGGCATGGCTTTCCTGATTGATCTCCTCCTCGAAGAGGGAATTCAGAACGATCGCGGCCGCTCCGGCATCTTCCATTCGCCGGATGTTGGATAACTCGCGTGCCAGCGGCGAGGCCGACGCGACCAACGGGTTCTTCAGATCAAAACCCAGGTATGTTGTTCTCAGGTCCATGCTTCAATCTCCTGATTTCTGATTAGCCGGCGACCGAGCAGATTGTAGTGGGCTTAACCCAATACAATCGGATCGGTCGCCGGCTATTTTTGTCGTTAGTCGCCGGCTGCTTCTCGCTCGGTCGTGTCGTGGCTCATGGCCATCTTTCTGTAACTTTCCCAACGCGCGGCTACGTCGGCTTTGGCAAGTTTCAGCAACCGCTCGGCGGCTTCCGGGTTGCTCTGCTGCAACATCCGATAGCGGCCTTCGCGATAAATGTAATTTTCCAACGGTAGTGTTGGCGCCTTGGAGTCGAGTTGGAACGGATTTTGTCCGGTCTTCGAGTCGTGGCCGTTTGACTCGGCAACGGGCGGGTTAGCCAGGTCGGGATTGTAACGATATAACGTCCAATGGCCCGAATCGACGGCCGCCTGTTGCTGATCCAGACCATACTTCAGATCGTAGCCATGGGCAATGCAATGGCTGTAGGCGATGATGAGGGATGGTCCATCGTAGGCTTCTGCTTCCATGATTGCCTGAACCGTCTGGCGGTCGTTCGCGCCAAAAGCAACCCGGGCGACATAGACATTACCATACGACATCGCCAGGCGACCGAGGTCTTTCTTGGGCAACGGTTTGCCTGCGGCCGCGAACTTGGCGACGGCTCCGCGCGGTGTGGACTTCGACATCTGGCCGCCGGTGTTGGAATACACCTCGGTGTCGAGCACGAGGATATTGACGTTCCGGCCGGAAGCGATGACGTGGTCGAGGCCACCGTAGCCGATATCGTACGCCCATCCATCGCCGCCGACGATCCACACGCTCTTCTTCACCAGCACATCCACCTTACTCAGCAGGTCGGCCAGTGCCGGCTTGACCGGCGCGATCGAATCGTCGTGACTATTCAGCAGATGCTGGATTCGCTCGCGGAGAAGTTGCACGCGTCGCCGTTGACTCAGGATGTCCATCTCCGTGATCTGGTCACTATAGAGGATCTCATCCGTCAATTGGGTGCCGATCAGCTCTCGAAGCGTGCGCAACGTGTTCGTGGCCGCATCCAGTCGCTGATCGAGCGCCACACGCATGCCCAGCCCGAACTCGGCGTTGTCCTCGAACAACGAGTTTGACCACGCCGGGCCGCGCCCTTCCGCGTTCTTCGACCATGGGGTCGTTGGCAAATTGCCGCCGTAGATCGAGGAGCACCCCGTGGCATTGGCAACCAGCATCCGATCACCATACATTTGGGTGATGAGTTTGAGATAGGGTGTCTCGCCGCATCCGGCGCAAGCGCCGGAGAACTCGAACAGAGGCTCCAGCAACTGGTTGTATTTGACCTGGTTGAACGGGATTTCCGTGCGCTCTACATTCGGCAGCGTCTGGAAGAAGTCCCAGTTGGCGCTTTCCGTGACCCGCATCTCCGGGGTGTAGTCGACCATGTTGATGGCTTTGAACTTCGGTTGCCGCTTGTTTTTAACCGGGCAAACTTCGTAGCAAAGCGAGCATCCCGTGCAATCCTCAGGCGATATTTGCAAGGTGTAGGAAAGGTCCTTGAATTCCTTGAAGCGCGCGGGTGTGGACATGAAGCTCTCAGGCGCGTCTTCGAGGTGGGCCGGGTCGTATACCTTCAGTCGAATGACCGCATGTGGGCAGACGAACGCACATTTGCCGCACTGGATGCAGATATCGGAGTCCCACTTGGGCACTTCGGTGGCGATGTTGCGCTTCTCCCACTGCGTTGTGCCGGTTGGATACGTGCCGTCCACGGGCAGCGCGCTCACGGGGAGCATGTCGCCCAGTCCGGCTATCATGGGCGCTGTGACGGAGTGGATGAAGTCCGGCGCGTGTGCCGGGACGACGGCCGGCCGTGTGAAATGGCTGCTGATCTGGGTCGGCACCTGTACCGGATGCAGGTGGGCCAGCGTCGCGTCGACGGCGGCGTAATTCTGTTGCACGACGGCCTCGCCGCGCTTGCCGTAGGTCTTATTGATAGCATCCTTGATCTCGGCGATCGCCCTCTCGCGGGAAAGGAGCGGCGCCGAGGTGGCCTGCTCGATCAGGGCGAAGAAGCAGGTCTGCATCACGGTGTTGATGCGACGACCCATATTTGTCGCTTCGGCCACGGCGTAGGCGTCGACCACATAGAAGTGCAGGCCTTTCTCGATGATGGCACGCTGGGCCTCTTGTGGCAGATGGTCCCAGACCTCATCCGGCCCATAAGGGCTGTTCAGCAGGAACGTAGCGCCCGGGTGAGCCAGTTTGAGCATATCGAATCGTTCGAGGAAGCCGAACTGATGGCAAGCGACGAAGTTGGCAGTGGTGATCAGGTAGGTGGAATGGATCGGCCGTGGCCCAAAGCGCAAATGGGATACGGTGACGGAACCTGATTTCTTCGAGTCGAGCACGAAGTAACCCTGCGCGTAGTTCGGCGTATTTTCGCCGATAATCTTGATCGAGTTCTTGTTCGCACCTACCGTTCCGTCGGAACCCAGACCGAAGAAGATGGCGCGGACGACATCGTCCGGTTCCGTTGAGAAAGTTTCGTCGTAGGCCAGACTGGTGTGGGTGACGTCGTCGTTGATGCCGACTGTGAAGTGGTTCTTCATGATCGGCTTGGCCAGTTCCTCATAGATGGCCTTCACCATAGCCGGTGTGAACTCCTTGGAGGAGAGGCCGTAACGGCCGCCGATAACCTTCGGCATGACGGAAAATGGCGCACTGCCGTCGGCCACACGCTCCACCAGCGCCGAGACGACGTCGAGATAGAGCGGCTCGCCCGTGGAGCCAGGCTCCTTGGTGCGATCCAGAACGGCGATGCTGCGGGTCGTGGCAGGTAACGCATTGACGAAGGCGGCCGTGTCAAACGGTCGATAGAGACGAACCTTGACCAACCCGAGCTTTTCGCCGCGTTGATTGAGATAGTCGACCGCTTCTTCCGCGGCTTCCGCGCCCGAACCCATCATGACGATGACGCGCTCGGCATCCGGCGCGCCGACGTAATCAAACAGGTGATAGTGACGGCCGGTCAGGCCGGCCAACTCGTCCATCGTAGCCTGGACGAGACCCGGACAGGCTTCATAAAACGGGTTGACCGTCTCGCGAGCCTGGAAGTAGACATCCGGGTTTTGTGCCGTGCCGCGCATGACGGGCTTGTCGGGGGAAAGCGCGCGATCGCGGTGGGCTTTAACCAGATCGTCATTGATCATAGCCCGCATGACGGATTCATCCAGCGGAGTGATCTTGTTGATCTCGTGGGAGGTGCGAAAGCCGTCGAAGAAGTGGATGAACGGCACTCGCGTCTTCAGCGTGGCTGAGTGCGAGATGAGCGCGAAGTCCATCGCCTCTTGAACGGAGTTGGAGCTTAGGAGGGCGAAACCTGTATTTCGGGTCGCCATCACATCGCTATGGTCGCCGAAAATGGACAGGCCCTGGGCCGCCAGAGAGCGCGCCGCGACATGGAAGGTCGTCGAGGTCAATTCCCCGGCGATCTTGAACATGTTGGGGATCATGAGTAGCAGGCCCTGAGAGGCGGTGAATGTCGTCGTCAGCGCCCCTGTTTGCAGTGAGCCGTGCACGGCGCCGGCCGCGCCACCTTCCGATTGCATCTCGATGACGAGCGGCACAGCACCCCAGATATTGGTGTCGCCGTGGGCCGAGTATTGATCGGCCAGTTCGCCCATGCCGGATGACGGGGTGATCGGATAGATGGCGATCACCTCATTTACTTTATGCGCGACGCTCGCGGTAGCCTCATTCGCGTCGATGGTGATCATTTTCGTCGTCATAGTATTTCCTTCGTCTGAATAGGTTTCCCCGCCGATGAACAAGTGCTTGCTCATCGGCAGGGTTAGCGTCGTTTCGCTTGGCTATTTCCTCTTGTCGGCCAATGCCGCGTGGGCGGCCGCCAGACGGGCGATCGGCACACGGAACGGCGAGCAAGAGACGTAGTTCAGGCCAATCTGGTGGCAGAAGGTGATGGTTTTGGGGTCTCCACCATGCTCACCACAGATGCCGATTTCGAGGTCGGGTCGCGTGGATCGGCCGAGTTCGGCCGCCATCTTCATGAGCTTGCCGACACCAGGGACGTCGAGCGTGCCGAACGGGTTCTCTTCGAGGATGTTGCGCTGTTGGTACTCGACCAGGAACCCGGCTTCCGCGTCGTCGCGGGAGATGCCGAATGTGGTCTGTGTGAGATCATTGGTGCCAAAGGAGAAGAACTGGGCGATCTCGGCAATTTCGTCGGCCGTCAGCGCAGCGCGCGGAATTTCGATCATCGTGCCGAACTTGTAGGCGACCTGAATACCCTGTTCCTCCATCACTTCCTTGGCCACAGCTTCGAGCGTAGTCTGCTGCACCCTCAGCTCATTGACGTGGAACGTGAGTGGGATCATCACTTCGGGATGCACGTCGATGCCGTCCTTCTGACACTGACAGGCTGCTTCGAAGATCGCGCGAACTTGCATCTTGGTTAGTTCAGGGATGATGATGCCGAGCCGGACGCCCCGAGTGCCGAGCATGGGGTTCTGCTCGCGGAGGCCTTCGACTCGCTCAAGGTAGGCTTGTTTGACCCGAATCTCCGACAGCGCTTCGTCGATCTCGCTCAGCGTATGGAAGTGCTGCAACTGGAC
>JRYI01002115.1_pt1 | contig 15172 bp, 18 predicted proteins | sample 235361 | NCBI WGS metagenome assembly JRYI01 (sample SAMN03074212, study PRJNA261471) | activated sludge metagenome | biome: Common Effluent Treatment Plant; feature: Wastewater; material: Activated sludge; isolation source: activated biomass in a lab-scale reactor treating industrial wastewater at...
GTGGCATTTGAGCGTGCCGGAGAAATGTAATGATAGAATCAGTACGCGCAGCCTTTACCTTGCCTGACCTGAGGCGTCGCATCCTGTTTACCATCGGGATGCTGATAATCTATCGCTTGCTGGCCAATATCCCCGTTCCGGGGGTGAACTTGCAGGCATGGTTGCTGTTTACATCGCAGCAAACCGGCAATGCGGTGGTCGACTTCCTCGATCTCCTGTCGGGTGGCGCGGTCAGCAACTTCTCGGTGATGGCCATGGGTGTCTATCCCTACATCACCGCGTCGATTATCATTCAGTTGCTGACACCGATTATTCCGCAGCTCGAAGAGCTCCAATCAGAGGGCGAGACGGGTCGGAACAAGTTGAATCGCTATACCTATTATCTGACTGTGCCGCTGGCGTTCTTGCAGGCGATCGGCCAGATTCGTCTGGTTGGCGTTAGCCTGGCCGGTGGCGTCGAGTCGATCATGCCCAACTTTGGGTTTGGCGCATCGGAGTTGCTGCCGACGTTGACCACGCTCGTTGCGATGGTTGGCGGCACGATGTTCGCCATCTGGATTGGTGAGCGGATCACCGAGGAGGGCGTTGGTCAGGGTATCTCGTTGATCATCTTTGGCGGTATTGTTGCCGGTATTATCCCCAGCCTGGCCCAGATGTTGGCATTGGATGTGACGGCGCGAATCTTCTCGATTTTCACCTTTCTGCTCTATCTGGTGCTGACGGTGTTGGTCATCGTCATTATTCAGGAAGGGCAGAGGCGGATCGCCGTGCAATATGGCCGCCGCGTGCGCGGACGCAAGATCTATCAAGGGCAGAGCACCTTTATACCGTTGAAGGTTAACACCGCGGGCATGATTCCGATCATCTTCGCCCAGTCGATTCTGACGTTCTTTCCGCTCATCGCGGGTCTGTTCATGAGCGGCAGCGGTCGATTCGTCGATCGGGTGGCGACGGCGGTGAGCCAGTTTGGCACCAATCAGGACCCGACTGTCGCGCCGTTTGCCTTCGGGGCATACTGGATCCTGTACTTTATCCTTGTTGTGGCTTTCACGTTCTTCTACACCGACGTGATGATTCGTCAGCAGAACCTGCCGGAGACGTTGCAGCGCCAGGGTGGTTTTATTCCCGGCATTCGTCCCGGCAAGCGAACTGAGACCTACATCATGGCTGTGGTTCGTCGAATCACCCTGGTCGGCGCGATATTCCTGGGCCTCATCGCCATCTTGCCCGGCATTATGGCGGTGGTCGCCGCGCTGCTGCGCATCGACGGCCTGGAGCAGAGCGTGTTGGTCATCAGCGGATCGGGACTCATCATCGTGGTAGGTGTCGTCATCGATACGATGCGTCAGTTGGAATCTCAGCTACTGATGCGCCATTACGAAGGGTTCATCAAGTCATGAAGTTCATCATCTTGATTGGCCCACCGGGAGCTGGCAAAGGCACCCAGGCCAAGATGTTGGAGAAATCTTTGGGATTGCCCCAGATTTCGACAGGCGATCTGTTTCGTTACAATCTTAAGAATGAGACTGAATTGGGCAAGCTCGCCCGCACCTACATGGATAAGGGCGAGCTGGTGCCCGATGAGGTCACTATAGCAATGGTCAAGGACCGTTTGGCCCACGAAGATGCGGCCGATGGGGCTATCCTCGATGGATTCCCGCGGACCCAGGCTCAGGCTAACGCTTTTGACAAAATGCTGGTACAATTGAGCGGTCAGATCATCGTCGTCCCCAATATCGTGGTCGACGGTGAAGAACTGGTCCACCGCCTTGTAAAGCGCTCGCAAATTGAAGGGCGTGCCGATGACACGGAAGACACAGTCCGCAATCGGATGCGCGTGTATGAGGAACAAACCAAACCGCTGCTGGATTATTATGACCAGCAGGGATTGGTCGTGGATGTGAACGGCCAGCAGAGTATCGAGGCCGTTCAGCAAGACCTGCGCCGAGTAATTGAGCAGGCTGAATAGCCGGGGCTATGGCCCGGCATTGGAGAGTAGAATCATGAAAGTAACATCATCTGTCAAACGGCGTTGTCCGAAATGCAAGATCATCAAGCGAAATGGCCTGGTGCGCGTGATCTGTTCTGATCCGAATCACAAGCAGCGTCAGGGTTAAGGGAGAGACAGAATGGCTCGTATTGCAGGTGTCGACATTCCGCGCAACAAGCGCGTGGAGATCAGTCTGACGTATATTTACGGGATCGGCCGGACGTCCAGCCACCAAATTCTCGAACAGGCCGAAGTGAACCCGGACACCCGAGTTCGCGATCTGTCTGAGGCTGAAGTCACGCGCTTGCGCCAGTTGGTCGAGAAAGAGTACACGGTTGAAGGTGATCTGCGCCGCGAAACGGCAATGAACATCAAGCGCCTGGGCGAAATCGGCAGCTACCGTGGTCTGCGCCATCGTCGGCATTTGCCGGCACGCGGCCAGCGCACGCGCACCAATTCGCGCACTCGCAAGGGGCCGAAGAAGACGGTCGCCGGGCGTGGTCGTCGTAAGGGCGGCAAGTAATTGAAATAACGATTGACGGGCGGCGTGCCGGACGGCGGTTAACCGTTGCCGGCACGTCGCCCGCTGTTGGGTCAATAACAGAGGAACGATGGGACGTAGAAGACAAGCACAAACAACTCGTAAGAAAGCCAAGAAGATGGTGCCAAAGGGGCAGGCTCATATCTATGCCGCCTTCAATAACACTATCGTGACGATTACCGATACCAAAGGCAATACCGTTTCCTGGTCAAGCGCCGGCGCGGCTGGTTTCAAGGGGTCTCGCAAGAGCACTCCCTATGCCGCTCGTCTGGCCGGCCAGAATGCTGCCCGTACGGCGGTCGATAACGGCGTGCAGGAAGTAGACGTCATTATTAAAGGCCCCGGCCCCGGTCGTGAGGCGGCGATTCGTTCGATCCAGGCCAGCGGTATTCGCGTGACCTCGATTCAGGACATCACCCCGGTGCCCCACAACGGCTGCCGGCCGCCGAAGAAACGTCGTATTTAATTAAATCATTCATTTGTGGTGTCGAGAGGGACGAAGGGTGGCCAAGCCCGTAAACCTCTCCCATCCCTGACCGCGGGGCAATGAATTTGCCGCCGCGATCGGTACTCAAGAGGAGGTACCTAAATTGGCACGTTATACTGGACCTGTATGCCGGTTGTGCCGGCGTGAGGGCGAAAAGCTCTTTTTGAAGGGGTCGCGTTGTCTGACCCCCAAGTGTTCGGTCGAGCGCCGTGGCTATCCGCCGGGGCAGCACGGGCGGGAAAATCAATTCCGCCGCGGCCGCGCTTCCGACTATCTATTGCAGTTGCGCGAAAAGCAGAAGGCTCGTCGTATCTATGGCGTTCTGGAACGTCAGTTCAGCCGCTATTTTGAGCGTGCCTCCCGTCAATCGGGCCTGACCGGCTACAACCTGTTGGCTATTCTCGAGCGTCGTCTGGACAATGTGGTTTACCGCCTGGGTCTGGCTGACTCGCGTGCTCAGGCTCGTCAGTTGGTGCAGCATGGCCACATCGTGCTCAACGGCCGCAAGACAAATGTCCCGTCGGCTTTGGTGGCTCCGGGTGATGTTGTATCCGTCCGCAAGGAGAGCACCCGGCGAACCTACTTCAAGGACCTGCGGCAAAATATAGACGACCGCCGCGTGCCGCGTTGGTTGACGGTTGATGCCACGAACCTGTCGGGACGCGTCCTGCACGCGCCTGCTCGCGAAGATATCGATATCTCGCTCAACGAACAGTTGATTGTCGAGTACTACTCCCGTTAACGGCAGTTGCTCATTTTGAAACAGACCGATTTATGGGAGTTGTCGAGCGCGGCGGGAGCGATCTTGAACGGATCGATCCCGCCGGCAGATTCCCAAGAGGGAGGTAATCGCTTTGACTATCAATAATCTTGTAATGCCGAAAATCGAAAGCACGGCCATGACTGCTGAGTATGGTCGTTTCGTGATCGGGCCGCTGGAGCGGGGGTATGGTACCACGGTCGGCAACGCGCTGCGGCGCGTGCTGCTGGCCTCACTTCCCGGTGCGGCCATTACATCAATTCGCGTGACCGATGTGCCGCATGAGTTTTCGGCCATCCCCGGCGTGCGCGAAGACATGATGCAGTTCATTCTTCACGTGAAGCAGTTGCGGCTGCGTCTTGTGAATACAGATATTGCCCGCATGCGCCTTGAGGTGCAGGGCGCCGGCCCCGTCACCGCGGCCGACATCCAGGTTCCGCCCGAGGTGGAGATCATCAATCCGGATCTGTATCTGTTCACGGTTGACGCGGACGATACGTTCCTGGAGATCGAACTGATGGCGGAGACCGGGCGCGGCTATTCACCCGCCGAGGACCGCGGCCGCTTGCCGATCGGCGAATTGCCGGTCGACGCAATCTTCAGCCCGATCCGCCGCGTGGCCTACGAAGTCGAGAAGACCCGCGTGGGTCAGGTGGCCGACTATGATCGCACCGTCATGGAGATTTGGACCGACGGGACAATCAAGCCCGAAGAGGCGCTGGCCCAGGCGGCACAAATTCTGAGGCAGCAGCTGCAGCCGGTCGCCGGCGTCAGCGAAGAAACCTTTGTCACCGTCGAGGAAGAGAAGGAAGAGGAGACGATCCCCAACGAGATCTACGACACGCCGATCGAGCAACTCGACCTCAGCGTTCGCGTCTTCAACTCCTTGAAGCGTACCGGCATCACCAAGGTCGGTGAAATGCTGGAAATGCTGGATCGTGGCGAAGAGACAATGCTGGCCATTCGCAATTTCGGCGACAAATCGCTGGATGAGCTGAAACAACAGCTTCGGTTGAAGGGTTTCCTGTCGGAAGAAGACGAGGCCAAGCGGTCGGCCTAGGCCTCCGATGGCTGATAGAGGAGTTAACGATGCGTCATAAAGTACATGGCCGCAGACTAAATCGCGACACCGGCCATCGCAACGCGCTACGGCGCAACATGATCGCTGATTTGCTGGTATTTGAGCAAATCACGACAACCGAAGCCAAGGCACGAACCATCGGCCCGGCTGCGGAAAAAATGATCACCCTGGCCAAGCGTGGCCTGGCCAAGACAGGCGAACAGCCGGGATCCGCGATTCATGCGCGCCGGTTGGCGGCTGCGCGGCTTCCCAATTTGCGCACGACCGAAGGGGAAGATGGTACCTTCGAAGACGTAGACGTCGTGCGCAAGCTATTCGAAGAAATTGCTCCCCGGTACGCGAACCGTCCGGGCGGCTATACCCGCATGGTGAAGATCGGCCGACGGCCCGGCGACAACGCCGAGATGGCCGTGCTGATGCTGGTTGAAGATTAACGATTCGTGTGGCGCTTGAGCCGGAGGAAAAACACAGCACCGATGCTCGTACCTATCGGGCAACCGTACAGTACGATGGAACCAATTATTACGGGTTCCAACGACAGCGGCGCGGAGTTCCTTCGGTTCAGGCTGAGCTTGAACTTGCCTTAGCCCGGCTTGTGGCCCACCCGGTGCGGGTGCTCGGGGCGGGGCGGACAGATACCGGCGTTCACGCGCTGGGGCAGGTCATAGGGTTTACAATTGAGTGGCCGGAAAAGCACGGACTGGATGCGCTGCATCGAGCGCTGAATGCGAATCTGCCGCAGGATATCGTTGTGAGTGAGCTGGCAGCGGCTCGGCCGGGGTTTCATCCAAGGTTCGACGCCCGCCGACGATCGTATGCGTACCATATCCTGAATGTGCCGATTCGACAGCCGTTCTGGCGCCATCGCGCCTGGCACGTTGTTCATCGGGTGGACTTGGATCAAATGAACGAGGCGGCCGCCCTGCTTGTTGGGGTGCACGACTTCGCCACATTTGGCAGGCCCACCGTGGGCGAGAGCACGACACGTGAGGTGTACTCTGCGACATGGCGGCGCGATGGACAAATGGTAACATTCGAAATTTGCGCCAACGGCTTCCTGTATCGAATGGTGCGCAGTATCGTGGGGTCACTTAAAATGGTTGGTTGTGGTCAGTGGTCGATTAGCGATTTTGCGGACGCGCTGGCCGCGCGCGAGCGAAAGCACTCGGCGACATTGGCTCCGGCCCATGGGCTTTACCTGGTATCTGTAGAATATGATAATGAATGAGGACCTGAGTATCCGGCCACCCGCCGGTGGAGGAATGAGATGAAGACTTACGTGACCAAACCTGCGGACGTAGAGCGTGCTTGGTACGTTGTAGATGCCGAGGGGCAGACCTTGGGTCGTCTGGCCTCGAGTGTGGCGTCGATTTTGAAGGGCAAACACAAGCCGATATATAGTCCCGCGGTAGATTGCGGTGACTTCGTGGTTGTTGTGAATGCCGACAAGATCGCCGTAACCGGACGCCGCCTGGAGCAGAAGAAATATTATCGCCATTCGCTCTATATCGGTGGCCTTAAAGAAATTTCTCTGCGCGATCAATTGCAGCAGCACCCGGAGCGCGTGGTTGAGTCTGCTGTTCGAGGCATGTTGCCGAAGAATACGCTCGGCCGCAAGATGTTCAAGAAGTTGAAGGTATACGCCGGGACGGAGCATCCACACCAGGCGCAGCAGCCGCAGCCGTTGGAGCTGTAGGAACCCGGTTTTTACCAGGTTAAGAGGTATCAAATATGAGCGAATATTTTGAGGGAATTGGGCGTCGTAAAGAAGCCTCCGCGCGCGTGCGCATCTACCTCCGTGAGCAAGGTCAGGAAGATGGTCCTACGTTCATCGTCAATGATAAGCCGGTGCAGGAGTTTTTCCCGCGCTATGGCGATTATCAGACGTTGATCGGCCCGCTGGAAGATAGCGGACTCATGGGTAAGGTAGACGTGACCGTATTGGTTCAGGGCGGTGGCATCACCGGCCAGACCAGCGCCGTTCGCCTTGGCTTGGCCCGCGCGCTTGTCAAGTATGACGAGAATTTGCGCTCGCCCCTCCGCGCTGGGGATCATCTGACCCGGGATGCGCGTGTGAAGGAGCGTAAAAAGCCCGGTCTCAAGCGCGCCCGCAAGGCTCCGACCTATACCAAGCGTTAATCGTTGCCTATCTGAGGCGCAATTGAGCTGTGCCGGCATTCTGATCGGCACAGCTCTTCACGCATGACCATCACCATCGTTGGTCTCGGACCCGGAGATGCCGGCCTGATCACCATTCAGGCCTGGCATCTCCTTTCCGCGGCCGATACCGTTTATCTTCGCACGGCTCGCCACCCGGCTGTGGACGGCCTTCCCGCCCGTATTCAACGGCATACGTTCGACGAGATATATCAAACTGCCGAGCGATTTGACGAGGTCTACCGGCAAATCGCGGAAGAGGTGATTCGCATAGGCAGCGAGAAGGACATCCTTTACGCTGTGCCTGGTAACCCCTTCGTCGGCGAGACGACCGTCGCGGCAATCTTGCAAGGCGCCGCGGATGCCGATATCCCCGTTCGCGTTATACCGGGTATCAGTTTTGTTGAGCCTGCTCTGGCGGCCGTAGGTTTCGATGCCCTCGATGGTTTGCAACTCTTTGACGGCATTGAGATCGCCGCGCTCTTATATCCACCTATCAACCCGGATGTCTCTCTCCTGTTGGGGCAGGTGTACAGCCGCATGGTTGCCAGCGAGTTAAAGCTCTCCTTGATGAGCATCTATCCGGCTGAACATAAGGTAGCGCTGATTCACTCGGCCGGTCAAGTGAGCGAACTTGTGGAGTGGTCTCATCTCTATGAGATCGATCGCAGCGCCCACATTGATCACCTCACCAGCTTGTACATTCCACCGCTACCCCTGAAGGCCGGATTGCCCGCGCTGGCTGAGACGGTGGCCATCTTGCGTAGTCCGGGTGGATGCCCGTGGGATCAGGAACAGACGCCGCAAAGCATGAGAGCGGGCTTTCTCGAAGAGGCATATGAAGTCATCGATGCTCTGGACGCTGAAGATGTCGATAATCTGCAAGAGGAACTGGGCGATCTGCTCTACCATATCGTGATGCAGACGCAGATGGCGGCCGAGGCGGGGGACTTCACCCTGACCGACGTCATTGCCGGGATCGAGGCCAAGCTCAAGCGCCGCCATCCTCACGTATGGGGTGACTGGCAGGTCAGCGATTCGGCCGAGGTGCTGCGCAACTGGGAGATACTCAAGCGCATGGAGAAGGGCGACCCGGCGACCGATGAGTTCGTCTCCAAATTGAGCGGCATCCCCTCCAGCTTGCCCACCCTGATGCGCGCGCAAAAGATTCAATCCAGAGCGGCCAAGCTGGGGTTCGATTGGCCGGACATCTCCGGCGTTTACGACAAACTCCATGAGGAACTGGATGAATTGCGCGAGGCAGCCACGATCGAGGAGTTGCGATCCGAACTCGGCGACGTCTTGTTCGTCATAGCCAACCTTGCTCAATGGCTGGGGGTTGAGGCTGAGATCGCGCTGCGCGAGACAAATGCACGTTTCAGTAAGCGCTTCCAACTGGTCGAGAAGTTCGTCATCGATCGCGGCCTCCAATGGAGCGAGCTATCGTTGGCCGAGATGGACGCTCTATGGGAAGAAGCTAAGGCTACCTTTGCGAAATCGGACGTAGCTGATAAAGTTGACGATGAATCAGCCTGATCCTGATTCGTCTAAAGAAACGTGAACCAGGTACTGAACATCGTTCTCTTATCGTTAGCGGGCTTGTTATTGTTGGCGGCCCTCTACTTCACATCGAAGGCGTTAGGGGCCCGCTCAAGCGCTCATCGGCAAGCTTACAACGTCGGTCAGGTGGAAGCCAAGCGTACCAGCCAGGTGTATTGGGTTCGTGCCGCCTTTTCCCTCATCGTCGGCCTGATCTTCCTTGGCGTCTTTGCCATTCGACCGCTCTTTTCCGGTCTGGGCGCGGCGACTATCGATCCTACTCTGACTGTGCCGGCGGAGATCGCACCTACCTTGGCCGTTGCCACAGAGCCCGCGGTGTTGGTGACAGCCGAGCCAACCCCAACCGGCCCACCACCATCACCAACGTCCGCTGTCACGGCCGAGCCGACCGCGACGACTGCGCCGGTTACAGCCGTCGTCAGCAGCGGCGTGGGTGTCTGGTTGCGTGGAGCACCCGGCACGTCGGGTGAGCAACTTGAATGGCTGTTGGACGATACGGTTGTCACACTATTGGGTGGGCAGGAAACGGCCGACGATTTGCTATGGCAGCAGGTGCGCACCGACTCCGGCGTAGAGGGATGGGTCGCCCGCGATTTCCTCAGCGTGACGGAACCAACTCCCTAACGAAAGTTTTTGCTTCTCAACCAAATAGATTGGAGTAAATCAAAGGCTGTCAGCGGGCAGTTATGCGACATCCGATTTTTCCCGCAGCCACGAAGGAGTATGAATCGCCTGTGGTGATTGATGGCGGAAATAAGTGTCGTAAAGCTCGGCGTAGTGCCCTCCCTGTTTCATAAGCCCTGTGTGACTGCCTTCCTCGATAATTCGTCCCTTTTGCAGGACGATAATCCGATCGGCCGACCGCACCGTGGATAACCGGTGGGCGATGATGATGGCCGTGCTGTTGGCCATGATCAGGTCCAGCGCCTGTTGGATTTGTGATTCGGTAAATGGGTCAACGCTGGCGGTCGCTTCATCGAGAATGAAAATGCTTGGCCTCTGCACCAGGACGCGAGTCAGGGCGACCAATTGCCTTTGGCCCATCGACAGGCGGCTACCACGCTCGCCCACCTCACTGTAGATACCGTCGGGCAGCGTTTCGAGCCACTCGCCATTGCCGATCTTGCACGCGACCGCCTCTATTTGCTCATCGGTGGCTGTCGGGCAGGCATAACGAATGTTGTCGGCGACTGTGCCCGCAAAGAGGAACGGCACCTGGGAGACAACCCCTAGCTTGTCACGATAGCTTTTCAGATCGAGTTCGCGGATATTGGTCCCATCCACTGTGATCGATCCTTCCTGGAATTCGTAGAACCGCGCCACGAGCTTGATGATGCTTGATTTGCCCGCGCCCGTATGGCCGACGAGAGCCACACTTTCTCCCGGCTGGATGTGCAGGCTGAAGTCGTTGAGCACCTGTTCCTGGCTGGAATAGCGGAAGAAGACGTGATCGAAGACGATTTCGCCACGGAGCGATTGCACCGGCTTATCGGCGGTCTGCACCACACTGGAATCCGCGTCAATAAGGCCAAAAACGCGTTCCGTGGCGGCCAGGCCTGCCTGGAATTGGCTCCAAAACGCGGAAAGGTTCGTCACCGGAAACCAGAACCGATCGACGGTGGTGACGAACAGATACCAGGCGGCGATGGAGATGGCCCCAGCGACGGCGCTACGGCCGCCGAAGTAGACGAGCGCGGCCGTGCCCAATCCAGCCAGAGCGTTAAGTGTAGGGAAGATATTGGCCAGCACAAAGGCGCGCCGAATATTGATGCGGTACGATTGGTCGTTGACCCGCATGAACTCATCGTAGATTGCCCCTTCTTGTCGGAAATTCTTGGCCACGCGAATGCCGCTGACTGCTTCCTGGATGGCTTTATTGACCTCTCCCAGGGCGCGGGAGCTTTGCCGGGTGACGTCTCGGGCTAAATGGCGGAAGGCCAGGGCGACGAAGGCCACAAGCGGGGTCATCGCCAGCACAGCCAATGTCAGTCGCCAGTCGATGGTAAACAAAACGAAGATGAGGATAAAGGCCACGGTCAGTTGATTGACTACATCCGTGGCGATGGCGACCACTTCGCCGAACTCCTGTGTATCGCTTGTGATGCGACTGACGATTCGGCCCGTATTGAACTCATCAAAAAAGGACAGATCCTGCCTCATTGCCGCATTGAAGGCATCATCGCGCATGGTCATGACGATGTCGGCGATTACCTGGGCGGTCAGATAGCGTCGGATGGCCGAAAAGCCCCACGTCGCCACACCGATCACGAAAACCAGGATGACCAAATGCAGGGGAAAAGCGCTTCCTTCAATGTCTGAGTTCAAGCTGTCGGCGATGAGGATCGGCAGCAAGGCCCCCATCGCGGCAATTATGAAGATCGCGATGGAAATGACGATGACTTTAGCCTTATGCGGCCGAAAGTAATTGACGATTCGAATGACCAGATCGCGGTCGCTATAGATGCGGTCATACTTTTCCGCTCCAAGCCCGCGCGTGAGTGCTGCCATTTAGATGAACCTCTTCTACAGGATTCGCCGGCCGAGCAATGAAGCCGCCAGTTCAACTGCCAGTTCCGCCGTTTTATTTGACTCATCGAGGATGGGGTTGATTTCCACGATGTCGAGCGATTCGACCCGCCCGCTATCGCCCAGAATCTCCATCAGCAGATGGGCTTCGCGATAGGTCAAGCCGCCGGGGACCGGCGTGCCCACGCCCGGCGCCTCTGATGGATCGAGGCTGTCCATGTCCAGGCTGACGTGAATACGCGGCAGATGATGCAAGCGATCGAGTGCCTGCCGCGCGACGGCGGCCATGCCCAGCTCGTCTACGTGGCGCATGGTGAAGACGTGGATGCCGCTGTGGATAAGCCGCGCTCGCTCGGTTTCGTCCAGATTGCGGATGCCGATCTGGACGATCTGGGTGCTGTCCACCTTGGGGCCGGGGTGGCCGATGCTGACCAGCGATTCCGGCCCTTCGCCGACCAGCGTGGCCACCGGCATGCCGTGGATGTTGCCGCTCGGTGATGTTTCGGGCGTGTTGAAGTCGGAATGGGCATCAACCCAGATGACTCCGATTGGCTCGTGGTGCGCGGCGGCCGCGGCGATGGAGCCGATGCTGATGCTGTGGTCACCGCCCAGGAAGATCGCGTATTCGCCCGCTTTGATCCAGGGGCAGGCGCGATCATAGACGGTCTGGCAAATGGTCGTGATGGTCTGCAGGCGACGTCCTGTGCCCTCGGCCACATGCTCTTCGGGGTTGGGGACGGCGATATTGCCCTCATCATGTACGATATGCCCCAGATCTTCTAGTCTGGCCTTCAGATTGGCGTAGCGAACCGCGCTGGGGCCGGTATCCACTCCGCGTCGATTTTGGCCCAGGTCCATGGGCACACCCAGAATCCGTATTTCACGTTGCATACAATCTTGATCCAGTGAGTCCACTGTTGCAAAAGTATTTTCAGCTCATAGTTAGCAATTTTAGTTGCGATCTTCAGAGCGGCGTTAAAGCGCCTGACTACGAGCAAGTTGTGATCTTCAATGTAACAGTGTAGTGAGTTTCGTTGAGATGGGTATTGTGGCGCATGTGCATGGATGACGCAACCGCACGCCAAGCGGATATTCGTGTCGTCGTGCGGAGAGTGGCGCGACATCATATAATGGGCGAGATGTCTTCGTTCGTTTGGTATAAAGTCGAGCAGTTGTCCTGGCCCGCGGATTGGGCGTCTCTGTTCGGTCGGGATGCCCCGCTCATTCTGGAAATTGGGTTCGGGAGCGGTCTTTTTCTGGTCGATCTGGCCCGCAGGTTTCCTGATGCGAATATCCTGGGGCTGGAGATTTCCATTCCCTCTCTGCGCAATGCCGGGCGCAAGGTTGAGCGAATGGGGCTTGCCAATGTGAGCTTGTTACAGGCTGACGCCTGGTCCACATTGCAAGTGTTGTGCGAGCCGGCCACTATCGCGGGCGCATATATCAATTATCCCGATCCTTGGCCGAAAAAAGATCACTCGAACCGGCGGCTCATAGACGGAGCCTTTCTCTCCTTGCTGGCCTCGCGCATGCAACCGGAGGCCTTCCTCGACATCGCCACCGACCATGATGATTACGCCGAGCAGATAACCGCCTGCCTCGAGCGCACGCCATACTTTCAGAGTCGGACGAATCATACATTTGAGCGAGAGGACGAAGGGCGTGTTCGGACCAAGTATGAGCAGGTCGCGTTGGCCGAAGGCCGAAGCCCACGATATTATAAGTGGCAGCGCAACGCGGTGCCGGTGGCCGAGTCTTTTTCTATTCCCAAGGAGTTATCGATGCCCCACGTTGTTTTTCGACTGCCGGCGACAATCGACCGGATCGGCCGCCAATTCCGACCGTGGGTTGTAGCTGATGAATCGACCCGGATCCGCTTTATCGAGGCTTACCAATCCTTCCACGACGGCAAATTACTGATCGAGACCTATATCCACGAAGGGCCGTTGATGCAGCGGATCGGTCTGGAGATTCGATCCCGGGCGAGCGGTGAGCTCGTTATCTCTATGGCGGAAGTGGGCTTTCCCCGGCCGACACAAGGTGTCCATCGCGCGATCGCCGCCCTGATGGACTGGCTGCGTGAGGAATATCCATCACTTGTTATCGTTCAAACCAATCTACAAGGTGAACATGCCGACACTCCAAACAAACGGAATTAACCTCAACTATCACGAGCAAGGGCAGGGTGAGCCGCTTCTTTTTCTTCATGGGCTTGGTTCCCAGGGAGAAGATTGGGGGTTTCAGGTGCCATTCTTCGCATCGAGCTACCGGGTGATCACGGTCGATTTGCGCGGACATGGCGCGTCGGACAAGCCCGCAGGCCCGTATAGCGTCGCAATGATGGCGGAGGATGTCGTTGGGCTGCTCGACGCCCTGAACGTCGAATCGGCGTACATTGTCGGCTTATCGATGGGCGGCATGATCGCCTTTCAACTGGTTGTCGATCGGCCTGAGCGAGTGCGCAGCCTGGTGATCGTTAATAGCGGCCCGGCACTAGTGCCTCGAAGTTTTGGCGAAAAGCTACTCGTTCAACAGCGGCTCTTGCTCGCCCGCTTGTTCGGCCCGTCGCGCACGGGCAAGTTCCTCAGCAAGCGGCTCTTTCCCAAGCCGGAGCAGGAGGCCCTTCGGGAACAGTTCGTTGAGCGGTGGGCCATGAATGACCGGGACGCCTACCTCGCAGCTTTGCAAGCTATCGTTGGCTGGAGCGTAATGGATCGGATTGGCGAAATTCGATGTCCGGTGCTGATCGTCTCAGGCGACCGTGACTATACACCGATGGAAGCCAAGCGCGAGTACATGGCTCGCATTCCCGGCGCTGAGTTCTTTCTGGTTGAGGATTCCGGTCATGCAACGCCTATCGATCAATCGGATGTTTTCAACAGGGCCGTGCTTAAATTTCTTGAATCGGGGGTCTCTTAGCATGAAGGTCCTGATTGCCGGCGAAATTCCCTTCATCGACGAAGTCGAGCGCCTCTGCCGCCGCGCCGCCCACGACGTACGCGTCTTCCTGGTGGAGGACTTCCTCAGCGCGCTTGAGGCGGATTACGACCGGCCGAGCCTGCACGACATCGAAATCGCCATCGAACTGCACAACGAATCAGCCGCGATTAAAGCGGAGATTCTGTCGGCGATGGGCGAATACCTGCCCGAAGATGCTCTGATTCTCACCTCGGCCCTGGCGACCAGCGTTACTGTGGCCGCGTCGTGGGTTGCTCATCCTGAACGGGTTGTCGGCTTCGGTGTGATGCCGCCTGTACCCGATGAGGGGATCGTCGAGTTGGCCGGGGGGATGCAGACGACCGAATCAGCTTTGGCGCAGGCGGAGTTGTTCTGGCGCGGGTTGGGTCAGGAGACGATTGTCGTGGCCGACGGTCCCGGTCTGGTGCGGGCGCGAACGGTTTGCTGCCTGATCAACGAGGCGTCGAGCTTGCTGATGGAAGGCGTGGCTTCGGCCGACGACATCGACAAGGCCATGCGACTGGGCATGAATTACCCAATCGGCCCGCTGGCGTGGGCGGATAGGATCGGCCTCGACGCTGTTTTGGGTGTGATGACGGGCTTGTTCGAGGAATGGGGCGACGACCGCTATCGGCCGATGCCAATCCTGCGGCGAATGGTCGCCGCAAATATGCTTGGCCAAAAAACGGGGCGTGGGTTTTTCACCTATGAGGAATAAACATCCCGCCGGTGATTATTGTGGATACGGTTCCACGTCCGGCCCGATGTACTCCTGAAAGAGGCGCAGTACCTCTCCCGGCTCGGCGTGGCGGCCGACTTCTTTCTTGGAAAACAGGGTCTGGCCGTCAACGACAAAATGAAAGACGCCCTTAGAGCCGGTTATCAAAGTGAATCGTTCGATAATGTGATGATAATTTGACATAATATCGCCCACCACACGGGCAGCGCGCGGCCAATAGTTTCAAGGTACGCAATATTCCAGCGTGATGACGTGTTTATTCATTAGATCTCCAGCCGGGTTGTATTGTCAATAATGATAGGCGACGAAGGTGTTTGGGTCAAATAGGTAGTCGCTGGAAGCGGGTTGAGGCCCGCAGCAATTCGAAATATGA
>JRYI01000724.1_pt1 | contig 15159 bp, 15 predicted proteins | sample 235361 | NCBI WGS metagenome assembly JRYI01 (sample SAMN03074212, study PRJNA261471) | activated sludge metagenome | biome: Common Effluent Treatment Plant; feature: Wastewater; material: Activated sludge; isolation source: activated biomass in a lab-scale reactor treating industrial wastewater at...
GCCCGCCGCCGCCGCCAGCGCTGGCACGAGAAGCGCAAGGCAAGCTGCGGCAAGCGTTTTCAGCGACCGAGACGGCAACGATCGGGCACGCGTCATCCAGCGTGGCACGATCCAGCATGACATGATCCGGCATGACATGGCGCGGCAGATCCTCTGCAGAGCAGCCGCGGGCTCAGGTAGGACCCTCTCGCGGCGTTAGTCCCCGGATAACCATGATTGGAAAAGTGTTACTAAAGTGTGGCCGCCGCCGGCCGCAGCCGCGGCAAATCCCTCCCGATGAGCACGACACGGGTGTTTCGTCGCCATGCGTCGTGGCTCTGCGGACTCAGCCCAACAGCAAAACACTCCCCACCCTCCGGTTCGTGCTCTGCCGCCCCGCATTCGGATATGCTGCACTGAACGGAGATTCGCAGTGTATCGAGCGGCTCCTCTGTATCGACCCGCAACATTCCATCCGGTGTCCAGGTTGCCGCCCGGTGCCCGTGCGCCCGGCGACCCATCGGCTTCAGAGCGACCAGAGCAAGAACAGGGCGAGCCATGACCCAGCTTCCGCAGCCGAGCGATCTCGAGCTCGCGGCTCTCATCTCCAGCAAGATCTGCCACGACGTGATCGGCCCCGTCGGCGCCATCTACAACGGCCTGGAGATCCTCAACGAGGACGACGACGCGGAAGCCAAGAACTATGCGCTGAACGTCATCCGCAACGTCACCGAGCAGGCCTCCGCGCGGCTCCAGTTCGCGCGCTTCGCGTTCGGGGCCGCGGGGTCGGCCGGTGCCCTCATCGACCTCGGCACGGCCGAGCAGATCTCGCGCGGCTTCATCGGCAACGGGAAGCACAAGCTCGTCTGGCACGGCCTTGCGGGCTACATGGCCAAGGACAAGGTGAAGCTGCTGCTCAATCTCGTCGCAATGGCCGTCACGGCGTTGCCGCGCGGGGGCGAGATCGAGGTCTTGATGCAGGGGACGACGGAGGCGCCAAGCTTCGTGCTGCGCTGCCGGGGTACGAGCGCGCGGGCTCCGCAGCATCTCGGTGAGTTCATCTCGGGCGAGGGCGTGCCCGCCCTCGATGCGCTGACCATCCAGGCGTACTACACGTGGCGGCTCGCTCAAGCTGCGGACATGCAGCTCTCCATCGTCAAGGACGGCGCCGACGTGCTGCTCTCGGCGCTGGCTTAGAGCGTGATCATTTCTGATTGAATCGGGATCACGCTCTCATTCCTCGATGAGACCGATGAGCCACACTTCAGGCTGATAGGGCCTGAAGTGATCATGGTCTGGTGCGGCCTGTCGGGCGTTTCTCCGCCGGCTCCGCCTCCGCGCAGGACTTGCCGCAACCAACCGTTAACTCCTTTGCATCACAAATAACTGGCGGATCCGTCCGCCGGTCGCGTGCCGCAGGCCGGCACCGCGCCCGCTCGAACGCCTTGCTCCACGTCCCGGCCCGGAGATCAGTCGACCAATGAAGCGCTGCCTGATCGCAGACCCGTCGGAGATCATTCGCAAGGTCGCGCGACATTACCTCGAGCAGATGTCGTTCGACGTGCTGGAGGCGGAGACCGCCGATGGGGCGCTCGCGGTGTGCCGCGACACCAAGATCAACGTGCTCATCTTCGATTGGCGGCTGCCGGGTAAAACGCCTGTCGAGTTCCTCGACGCGCTCCGCTTCGCCGGCGGTTCCCGGCATCGTCCGCTCATCATCTATGCAACGTCCGAGAACGATCCGACTGATATCTCGCGCGCCCTCTCGGCCGGGGCGGATACCTACCTGATGAAGCCGTTCGACCACACCCAGTTCCTGGAGACGCTGGCCAGCGCCGGCCTTGCCGCCTGATCCGCCGTTTTTTGTGATGAACGGCCGATGCGAGGCATCGGCGCATCTGGCTTCGGCCCCCCGCACTTGCTAAGCGTCGCTATCCTCACTTTGACGATAGGGACCGTTTCTTGCTGCGCGTCGAGCATCTTCGGGTCGGATCTTTGCCGCCGCTGTCGTTCGGCGTCTCGAACGGCGAATGCCTCGCCATCGAGGGTCCGTCCGGATCGGGCAAGACGCGGATCCTGCGCGCGATCGCCGACCTCGATCCGGTAGAGGGCCAGGTCTTCATCGACGGCATCGAGCGGCACGAGACGGCCCCGCTCGTCTGGCGCCAGGCGGTCCGCTACGTGGCGGCGGAGCCGGGCTGGTGGACCGACACGCCGCGCGACACGTTGCCCGCCGTTCCCGGATCGCGCGCGCGCGTCGTGCGCCTGCTCGCCGCGCTCGGGCTCGAGGAGGACATGCTCGATCGCCCCGTGAGCCTCCTCTCCACCGGCGAGCGGCAGCGCATCGCGCTCGTGCGCGCGCTCGTCGGCGAGCCAAAGGTGCTTCTCCTCGACGAGCCGACGGCTGCGCTCGACGTTGCCGCGACGGCGCTGGTCGAGGAGCTGATCAGGTTTCAACTGCTCGCGGGGCGCAGCGTCCTGATCGCGAGCCACGACGGCGGTCTCATCGGGCGCCTCGCGGATACGCGCCTGCAACTCGCGCCGCCCGACCACGCATCCAATACGCCACGGACATCGCCGTCATGACCTACGTTCCGCTGACCCTCACGGATCTCGTCTTCGCGGCGCTGCTCTTGCTCGCGAACGGCGCGGTGTCGTTCTGGTTCCGGCTCGGGCTCGAGCGCTCGCTGGCCATCTCCGCCGTGCGCATGGTCGTGCAGCTCTCGATCGTGGCGCTGGCGCTGCGCTTCATCTTCGCCCTCAACTCTCCGCTCTGGACGATCGCGTTCGCTCTCTTCATGGCGGCAGCGGCGGCCTATGAGGTCGTCTCGCGGCCGGAGCGGCGCATCGGTGGCGGCCTCGCGTTCGCGCTCGGTGCGGGAGCGCCCTTCTTCTCCAGTCTCATCGCCACGCTGTTCGCGACGACGATCGTGATCGGTCCGGATCCGTGGTACGCGCCGCGCTACGTGCTGCCCCTGTTCGGCATGATGCTCGGCAATGCGCTCTCGGGGACGAGCCTCGTCCTCGACGCCGTGACCTCCGCCGCGGTGCGCGAACGGCCGGCGATCGAGGCCCGCATCGCGCTCGGCGCCGGGCGCTTCGAGGCGTTCGACGCCATTCTCCGGCGCGCGCTCACGACCGGGCTCATGCCCATCGTGACGGCGATGGCGACGACGGGCGTGGTGGCGCTCCCCGGCATGATGACGGGCCAGATCCTGGCCGGCATCGACCCCGTATCGGCCGCGCAGTATCAGGTGATGATCATGTTCCTCATCGCCGGCTCGACGGGCGTGGCGGTGGTGGCGGCCGGCCTCGGCNNCGGCAGAGAGCCATGCTGCGCATGGAGCAGAGGTGAAGGGAGATGCCCACGTCTTACGGTCCCCCTCCCGGTGGGAGAGGGACCGAAAGACTCGAGATCATGACCTAGGGTGTCGGCGCGATGGGCGCGACCGGAACCGCGGGGGCCGACGCGGCAGGCGTGGCGGCGGCCGGCGCCTGCTGCTGAGCCATGGTCGCGGCGGCACGCTCGGCGGCCTGGGCTGCCCGCTCCGCGGCCGCAGCCGCGCGCTCGGCGGCAGCCGCAGCCGATTCCGCAGCGGCAGCAGCCGCTTTGGTCGCCTCTTCGCTCGCGCTCGCGGCGGGGGTCACGACAGCCGGCGGCTCGACGGCCGCNNGCAGGTTTCGCATCGGACGCCTTCGCATCCGACGACTGGGCCTCAGCGGAAGATTTGGCCTCGGACGCGGCCTTCTCGGCCTTCGCCGCGGCTTCCTTCTTCTTCGACTTCGTGCTCGCGTCCTGCTGCTTCAGCTTGTTGATGTCCGATCCCCAGCAGACGGTCGCGGATGCCGTGCAGGTGTGCTCGTCGACGACGATCAGGTTCAGGAAGAGATCGCAGCTCACGTCCTTCTTGCCGACCGAATACTTGTCGATGCCCTGCTCCGCAGCCCACGTCGCGATGTGCTTGTCGAGCAGCTCCTTCGAATCGCGGGTGGGGCCTTCCTTGCCGTAGTCGTTGACCGTGAAGCCCATGCGCTTGCAGCCCGCCAGGGCCGGATGGGCGACGGCGAGCGCGCCGGTCAGAGCGGCGGCAAGAGCAATCCTGGACACGAAACCCATCACGTTTCTCCGTAACGGCCGAAGGTCATCTGGCGTTTGTGCTGCTATAGCCGTGTCCGGCCAGCATGCCTAGTCCACTTGGCGACATTATGCGCAGGTTTGCCAACGGGCCAAAACACTTACCGACAATCTTCCCGCCGGTGCGACCTCGCACCACGTCACGCCGGTCGCTGTCGGTCCGCATTTCTGCTCCCGATCAGCCGCAAGACGCGGCGCGCTGCTTCCGAAAAGGACGCCGCGCCCCTCACGAGAGGGCGCGGCGCATCGCTCCCCTCGGTCGCTCCAGGCTCACAGCTTGCAGATCGTGGCAGAACCGCGGCAGGTCCACCCCCACGAGCCGCCCTGCTTGCAGCTATAGGTGCGCGGGCCGAACGTATAGCCGGGCAGGTTCGCTGCCGCGCCGACCTTGTGGTTCGAGCCCATCCACGCGGCCCAGGCGCCCCAGTCCACCGCCTGAAGCAGCGCTTCGTCCACCTGCAGCTTCGCGTCCTGCTGGCTTCCCGCTTCGCCGATCGCGCCCTTCTTGACGCAGGTCTTGGCCTCGGCCGACGCCGTCATGGCCGCAAGGCCCGCAACGGCCACAAGCGCCGTCGTCAAACGCACCGCTTTCAACATCGCTCCATCTCCCTGGAAAAATTCGAGCAGTCCCTGCGCGTAGCAGATCCTGCCCGACTTAAAGAGCGCCGCCCATCCGTCGTTCACAGGAAAACCAGCCGTTGCGTGCGATTTCCCGTTGCTCGTTGCCGGTCAACAACTGGCGCGAATTCGTCTGCCGCAAGCCGTCCGCCGTCGGGCGCGAACGCACGCAAAAAGACCGTGCCTCACGCGGACGTCATGCGCTCGCCTGCGAGCCATGCGACCCGGCCCTCAGCACCTTCGTCGCGCGCGAACAGGGCGGCCAGATACGGCAGCAGCGTCGCGAGCTTCGCGTCCAGCATAAAGGGCGGATTGAGGATAACGAGACCGGTCGCGACGAGAGGCCCGTCCGGGCGCGGCGTGCCGGTGAACAACTCGACCGACAGCAGCTTCGGAATGCCGAGCGCTGCGACGTCGCGCGAAAACGCGGAGACCGCGCCCACGTCCTTTATGGGATACCAGAGAATAACCGTGCCGGTCGCGAAGCGGCGGTACGCGGTTGCGAGCCCATCGCAGAGACGCTCGAACTCCCCCGGCTCCTCGAACGGCGGATCGATCAGGACGACACCGCGCCGCTCCCTGGGCGGCAGCACCGCTTTGAGCGCGGTCCACCCGTCGAGACTCAGCACCTTGACCTGACGATCCTTGGCAAAGAGGGCCGCGAGGGGCGCGGCTTCCTCGGGATGGGCTTCATTCGCCACGAGCCGATCCACGGGCCGCATGAGGCGACGGGCGACGAGCGGGCTTCCGGGGTAGCGGAGGATCCCTTCGCCGCCGCCGTTCTCGGCCCGGACCATGTCGAGATAGGGCGCCAGCATGGCCGCGATCTCGACGGGCGGCGCGGCAGAGAGGAGACGCCCGATGCCGTCCCGCCATTCCCCCGTCCGCTCGGCTTCTCCACTTGCGAGATCGTAGAGACCGGTGCCCGCATGCGTGTCGACGACGCGGAACGGGGCCTCCTTCCGCCTCATGTGCCCGACGACGAGCGTGAGCACGGCGTGCTTCAGGACGTCCGCGAAATTTCCGGCGTGATAGATGTGGCGATAGTTCATGGGAGTCCGAACAATCCGGGGGACGGGCCGGCGGATACCGGCACCCTCCCCCGAAGCTTGCTATCATGTCCGGACGGGTGTTGTGGACTCCCGCCGGGCCTCAGCCCGACATCATGTGGGTGAAGCTCGGCACCGCGGGCGGAACGCCCGGGCCGGCCGTCACGCGCGTTTCGAGCTCGGGGGCGATCTCCGACGGATCGGCGACCCGGCGCGAGCGGCCGTCGAAGGCCGCGCCCTGCTCGATGGACAGGAGATGGCTGTGAATGTCGCCTTCGACCTGGGCGGTCGAATGCAGCACCACGTGCCGGCCCATGATGGCGCCGCTGACGCGACCGAACACGTCGATGGTCTCCGCGGCGACAGCGCCCTGGATCAAAGCCTCCTTGCCGACCTCGAGCTCGCGGCTGTGCAGATCGGCCTGGATGTTGCCAAGAACCTTGAGCGACCCCTTGCAACGGATAGTGATGGACTGACCTTCGATCGACAGGTCGTTGCCGATTACGGATTGCGTGGTGATGCCTGCGGATGCGACGGTGTGCAGATGCTGTTTCTCTGCTCCGAGGCTCCGATCCGTGCGGCGCAGTTGCGGGACAGGCGGCGCCTCGGCCGGCACCGGCTCGGGCTTGCGACTGAATACCATGCTCCCTCCTCCCTGATGCTACTCGATGATCCGCACATGCCTTCTGTGAGACTCGAGTTGGTCGAAACGATGTCATTCTGCGGCGTCGGAGCGACGTGCGCGGATCGTCGTCGCGCCGACCCTTGGCGGATGGATGCGGCGGCCGACGTTCCATCCGAAGCCCGGACGCGGGAGCCGACATGAGCATATCCGACGACGAGACGAAGGCGCTGCGCGACGCCATGGTGCGCGAGGTCGAGCTGATGGCGGCGGAGTATGCCCGCGCGCAGCGCTCCTCACGCGAAGACCTGCACGGGCATGCGCATAAGCGCGGCGCGCGCTCGGCGCGCGGATTGGCACCGCGCGTATTGGCCGCGCTCAGCGCGGTGCCGCGGCATCTCTTCGTCCCGCCGGATCTCGTCCCGGACGCCTATCTCAACCGGCCATTGCCGATCGGCTATGGGCAAACGATCTCGCAACCGTTCATCGTCGCGCTCATGACCGATCTTCTGGATCTCGCGCCCAGCGACCGGGTGCTCGAGATCGGAACCGGGTCAGGCTACCAGGCGGCCGTTCTCGCGCGCCTGGTCGATACCGTCTTCACGATCGAGGTGGTCGCGCCGCTCGCCGAGCGGGCTCAGCGGACGTTCGCCGGTCTCGGCCTCGCCAACATCCGCACCCGTATCGGCGACGGATCCCTGGGATGGCCGGAAGAGGCGCCGTTCGACGCCATCCTCGTCGCGGCGGCACCGGCCGAGATTCCCGCGCCGCTGATCCAGCAGCTCGCGCCCGGGGGGCGGCTCATCATTCCAGTCGGCGGCAAGGCGCAACAACTCATTCTCGTCGAAAAGCGGCGCGATCAATCGACTGTCTTGAGGGAGATCATTCCGGTGTGCTTTGTTCCGCTCACGCGGGAGGCCTCCCCTCCGGATTAGGGCGTGCTCGCGGGACATCCGTTGTGCGTCCCGCGCGGGGTGGAGCAGGAGACTTGGGTGATGGACGATCTCGACCAGTTCGAGCCGGGATTTCATACGTTCAGCGGCGTGGTGCGCGTCTGGGCGACGAGCACGGCGGAAGTGGTGACGGACAGCGGGCTCGTGGTCTTTCTCGATACGCGCGGCCAACCGCCTGTGGCGCCGGGAACGCGCGTCGCACTCGAAACGCGCAAGTACCGGCCCTGCCACTTCGTCACTCGGCTGACGTTGCGGTGAGACGGCTCTCCCCGCCGTGCGGCTCTCTATATGGGTGCAACGAAGCTGTCGACGACGCGCTTCCTGCCGGCGTGGTCGAACTCGATGGTGAGCTTGTTGCCATCGACCTCGGTCACGGTTCCGGGGCCGAACTTCTGATGGCGCACCCGGGCGCCGACGCTGTAGCCCGCGCCCTTCGCCGATGACGAGGCGATCAGCTCGCCCTCGATGGTGAGCGGCGGCTTCATGGGCCTCAAGCCCGACTGGCGCTTGCGCTCGGCGTCGCGCGACCACTCTTTTTCGTGCGACTTTGTCTTCTCGTAAGTCTGGGCCCGCTGCCAGCCCGGCGTGTCGTAGCTCGACGCGAAGCGGGGCTCGGCGGCGTCGAAGCGGCTCTTGCCGTAGGGGTTGCGGCCGAAGCCTCCGGTGTCGAACGGATTGCCGAAGCTCTGATAGGCGCCGCCGAACGGGCTCCGCGTCTCCACCACCTCGACGTCGCCTTCGGGCAGGTCGTCGACGAAGCGCGAGGGGATCGCCGACTGGTAGAGCCCGCGCGTGCGCCGGTTCTGCGCGAACGAAACCTTGGCACGGCGACGGGCACGCGTCAGGCCGACGTAAGCCAGGCGGCGCTCCTCCTCGAGGCCGGCTTCCCCGCTCTCGTCGAGCGCACGCTGATGCGGAAACAGCCCCTCCTCCCAGCCGGGCAGAAAGACCGTATCGAATTCGAGCCCCTTGGCGGCGTGCAGCGTCATCAGGCTCACGCGGTCGCCGTCGTCGCCCTGCTCGGCGTCCATGACGAGGGAGACGTGCTCGAGGAAGCTCTCAAGGGTCTCGAACTCGTGCATGAAGCGCACGAGCTCCTTCAGGTTCTCGAGGCGGGACTGGGCCTGCGGACTCTTGTCGGCCTGCCAGTGGGCCGTGTAGCCGCTCTCGTCGAGGATCAGCTCGGCGAGCTCGGTGTGCTTCATGGCGCCGATCAGGCTCTGCCAGCGCGCGAAGGCGTTGACCAGATCGGAGAGCGACTTCCTCGCCTTGCCGCCAAGTTCCTCGGTCTCGACGATCTCGCGGGCGGCGCGGAACAAAGGCACGCCGCGGGCGCGCGCGAGCGCGTGGATGCGCTCGACGCTGGTGTCGCCCAAGCCGCGCTTCGGCACGTTGACGATACGCTCGAACTTGAGGTCGTTCGCCGGGTTGTGCGTCACCTCGAGGTAGGCGAGCGCGTCCTTCACCTCGGCGCGCTCGTAGAAGCGCGGGCCGCCGATGACGCGGTAGGGGATGCCCGTCGTGACGAAGCGGTCCTCGAAGGCGCGCATCTGGAAGGAGGCGCGGACAAGGATGGCGATGCCGTTCAGGCGATGGCCGCCCAATCGAAGCTCCTCGATGTCGCGGGTGATGGCGCGGGCTTCCTCCTCGTCGTCCCAGACGCCCATCACCGTGACCTTCTCGCCCTTCTCGCCGTCGGTGAAGAGCGTCTTGCCGAGGCGGCCTTTGTTGCGGGCGATGAGGCCGGAGGCCGCCGAGAGGATGTGGCCCGTCGAACGGTAGTTGCGCTCCAAACGGATGATGCTGGCGCCGGGGAAGTCGATCTCGAAGCGCAGGATGTTGTCGACCTCGGCGCCGCGCCAGCCGTAGATCGACTGGTCGTCNNGTTGGTGTCCTGGTACTCGTCGACCAGGATGTAGCGGAACCGGCGGTGGTAGTCGGCGAGCACGTCCGGGTGCTCGAGGAAGAGGCGCAGCGTCTCGAGCAGGAGATCGCCGAAGTCGGCCGCGTTCAGCTCCTTCAGGCGCTTCTGATAGGCCGCATAGAGCGTTGCGCCCTTGCCGCCGGCGAAGGCGAAGCTCTCGTTGGCCGGCACCTTGGCGGGCGTCAGGCCGCGGTTCTTCCAGCCGTCGATGAGGCCGGCGAGCTGGCGGGCGGGCCAGCGGTCCTTGTCGAGACCTTCGGCCTCGATGACCTGCTTCATGAGGCGGAGCTGGTCGTCGGTGTCGAGAATCGTGAAGCCGGACTTGAGGCCGACCAGCTCCGCGTGGCGGCGCAGGATCTTGACGCCGATGGAATGAAACGTGCCGAGCCACGGCATGGCTTCCACGGCGCCGCCGACGAGCACGCCGATGCGCTCCTTCATCTCGCGCGCCGCCTTGTTGGTGAAGGTCACCGCGAGGATCTGGCTGCCCCAGGCGCGGCCCGTCGCCAGGATGTGGGCAATGCGCGTGGTGAGCACGCGCGTCTTGCCGGTGCCGGCGCCGGCGAGCACCAGCACCGGGCCGTCGAGCGCCTCGACGGCCTTGCGCTGCTCGGGATTGAGGCCGGACAGATAGGGCGGGGCGGCCGCGGCGCGCGCGCGCTCCGAGATGGAGCGGGTCCGCTCGGGGACGGCCGCCGCCGTCTCCCTCGCCGCGCCGGTCTCCGGTGCCTGCGGAAGGTCGAACGGCGGAAGGTCATCCTCCCCGTTTGCAGGCGGAAGGCCGCGCGCGCCAGCGTGCACGGCACGCCGGGCGGCGGCGTCTTTGTCATCGTGCGGCATTCACTCGGCTCTATAGCACGCGCAAGGCGACGGCAATCGGGCGCGCAAATCATCCCGCGTGATGAAAATATAGGTCGCGCCTGACGTTCCGGGAGCAGGACAGATCATCCTCCCCAGGAAAATGCCCCAATTGGGGGTCACACTTCGCTGGCGTGTTGGGCTATTGTGGCGCCGCGCCGGCCGTCGCATCTCGCGATGGCCCCCGTGTCTCCGACCGGCCTCCCCGGCCCGTCCGGCGGCGCTTTCGGCTCGGGGTGGCCAACCGACGCCCTCGCGGGCCGCACGACGCCTCCGGATTCGGGGGAAGCCCAAGGGCAGGAATTTTGAGCAGACCAGGACGCGGATGAACAACGCCCTTCTCTACCTCGGCGGCATTCTGATCACGGCCCTGGCGGTTCTTTTCGCGGTTCCCCGCTTCGTCGATTGGAACAGCTACCGCGGCATCTTCGAAGAGGAAGCCACCCGCATCCTGGGGCGCGAGGTGCGCGTCGGCGGCGACGTCAACCTGCGCCTGCTGCCGGCGCCGTTCGTCTCGTTCGAGAAGATCCGGATTGCCGATGTCGGCGACGACGGCGGCAATTCCATCATCCGCGCCGAAAGCTTCACGATGTGGCTTTCGGTGCCTCCCCTGCTGAGGGGCATGCTCGAAGCCCACAAGGTCGAGCTGCGCCGCCCGGTCATCAACCTCGCGATCAACGCCGAGGGCAGCGGAAACTGGCGGACGCTCGCGGTCACGCCCGGCACCCTTCCGTTCGCGCCCAAGGACGTGGCGCTGCAGTCGGTGGCCATCCAGGACGGGGCGGTGATCGTTACCGGGCCGTCGCACGACGAGCTGGCCCGCTTCGACGACATCAACGGCGAGCTCAACGCGGACGCCCTGGAAGGGCCTTACAAGTTCAAGGGCACCGTGAGCTGGGACGGCGCGCTCCGCCACCTGAAGGTCGCCACCGCCAAGCGCGACGCGAACGGAGACCTCAGGTTCAAGGCCGCCGTCGACGTCGCCGACAGCGCCAACGCCTATGTGCTCGACGCCAGGCTCTCCGACCTCAAGGGCGCACCGACACTCGAGGGCGATCTCACGGCCAAGCTCAACCTCGCGGCCGGGGCGAAGCCCGCGTCCTTGGAGCCGGCGGTCGCGCCCGCGCCGCCGCCCGAGCCCAACGCGCCGCCGGAGGACATGGCCCCCGCCGCGCCGGGCAGCGCGCCGCAGCCTTCCCCAGCCGCGCCTCAGGCAACGACGACAGAGACGGCGGTACCGGCGACGGCAGGCGGCGCGACGGGCTTCGAGCTCAAATCCAAGGTCAAGGGAACCGCGCTCGGCGTGGCGCTCGAAGACCTCAGCGTCTCGCTCGAGGCCGGCACGACGCCGCAGCTCATCACGGGGCGGGCGCAGTTCGGCTGGGCGGGCAAGACCGAGCTCGACGTCAGCCTTGCCTCGCGCTGGCTCGATCTCGACCGGCTGGCGCGCACGAGCGAGGCGCGCATGCCGCTCGACGCGGCGCGCAGCTATTTCGAGGCGCTCGCGGCCGCTCTCCCGGCCGCAGCCGATACCAATGCGCTGCTCGAGTTCGACCAGCTCACGCTCGGTGGAGAGCCGGTCAGCAACGTGCGCCTTGCCGCCGCCCGGTCCGGAGGTCCGCTCGAGCTCAAAGGCGTGCGCGCCGACCTGCCGGGCGGCGTGCGGCTCGACCTCGACGGCGTGCTGACGCCCGGCGCCAAGGTGCCGAACCTCGACGGCACCCTCTTCGTGTCCGGCAAAAGCCTGATGCGCTTCCTGGCCTGGGGGCTCGGCAAACCGCAGGTGGGACGCGAGCGCGCCGACGGCCCCTTCTCCCTCGACGGACGCTTCGCGCTCGGCAACGGCACGCTGGCGCTCACGGATGCGACCGTCGATTTCTCCGGAACGCCGGTCGAGGGCAGCCTCACGCTCGATCTCGGCGAGCGCCGGAGGATCGCGATCGCCGTCGAAGGGCCGCGCATCGACGTGGCGCAGTTCGGCGCGGGCGTCATGGACCTCGCCCGCCTGCGGCGAATCCTCTTCGGCACGGACGCAGCGGGTGGCGACCCGGCTGAGGCGCCGCCGTCGGCCGAAAGCGCCGCGTTCGATCCCGCGGGAAGCGATCTCGCGCTCGTCCTCAAGGTCGCCGAGCTCGTCGACGGAGCCCGCACGCTCAAGGATGTCGATCTCGACATCCGGCTCGAGCGCGGCACGCTCTCGATCCCGCGCCTCAGATTCGCGACGCCCGAAGGGCTCTCCATCGACGCGGAAGGCGAAGCGACGGAGGTGCCGGCCAATCCCAAAGGCGCGGTCCGCGGCTTGGTCTCGGCTCCGAACGCCGAGGCGGCGCGCGCGTTTGCGGCGCTGCTCGGCGCCGGTGACGGCGCCGACGATCTCCTGGGCCGGATCGCCGGCCTCGCGCCGCTGCGCCTCGCCGGCACGCTCGAGCTTGCCGGCGGACCGACCAACGCAAATGCTCTCCGCGTCGACGGAACGCTCGGCGGCGGCCGCTTTGCCGCGTCGTTCCGACTCGACGGCGGGCGGGCGCAGTGGCGCACCACGCCGCTCGACCTCAAGGTGACCGCCGACAGCCCGGACGTGGCGAAACTGATCACGGCGCTCTCCGGCGTCACCATCGGCGGCAGCGGAGCCCCCCTGCCAAGCAGAGACGGGCGCGTGCTGATCAAGGCGGCGGGCGTGCCCTCCGAGGGGCTTCTCGCCTTCGCCGACGTCAAGGCCGACGGGCTCTCCATCGGTTACCGCGGACAGGTGCGCCTCGCGAAGCCCGGGGAGACCGGCCTCGACGGCGCGCTCGAGATCGCGGTGCCCGACGCCCGTATCGCACTGGCGCTGGCGGGGCTTCGCGTGGCGGAGGGCGCCGCGGGCGTTCCGCTCAACGGATCGATCGGCGTCCGCCGCACGGGGTCGGTGTTGCGGCTCGAGAGCGAAGCGGTCAGGCTCGGCGAGAGCACCGTCTCCGGACATACGACGCTCGCCGCCGGCGACAGCGGACGCACGACGATCGACGCATCGCTCGCGGCGGACAAGGCCTCCTTCGCCCAACTGCTCGCGCCTCTGCTCGGCGCATCGGAGGCCTCCGATGTGCTTGCCGCGCTCACGCCTCCTCCCCCCCGCCTCGCGCCCCGCTCAGCCGCCGAAGCCCCCGCCGCGGCCGTCATCTGGCCCGAGCGCGCGTTCGACCTCGGCCTCCTCGACCATGTCGACGGAAAGATCGTGCTCGCCATCGGCGCACTGGCCCTCGAGCCGGGGCTGACGCTCGGCAACGCCCGGCTAGCGGCGGAGCTTTCTCCCCAGGGCATCAAAGTGACACGGCTCGACGGTGATGCGGTCGGCGGGCGCCTCAAGGCCGCGCTCGACATGACGCGGGCGCCGGCGGGGATCGGTCTTTCGGGAAAACTGCGGATCGACGTGTCGAGCAAGCCCGCAGCGGAGGATGACGCCCAGCCCGGCGATACGGCCGCCTTCGCCGTGACGTTTTCGAGCCGCGCGTTGAGCCCGGCCGCGCTGATGGCCGCCATGTCGGGATCGGGCGAGCTCTCGGTCGGCGATGCGACCCTCAACGGCAATTCCCCGGCGGCCGTGTCCCAGGTGGCGCGCGCCGCCCTCACCGGCCAGGGCCCGAGCGGGGGTGCCGCCCTCGCCGAGGCGATCGGCGCGGCGCTCAAGCAGGGCGAGGTCAACCTCGGCAAGCTCACGATTCCGGTGGAGATCAGCGACGGCGCGCTGAAGCTCAAGAAGGTCCAGATCGAGATGGCGGACGGACGCTCAAGCTTCGTCACCGCGGTCGAGCTCGCCACGATGCGGCTCGACAGCGAGTGGCAGATCGCGCCGAAGCTCGACAAAGGGCTTGCGGCCGATCCCACCCGCGCGCTGCTGCCGCCCGTGACGGTGGTCTACACCGGCAAGCTCAGCGAGCTCGCCTCTCTCGCGCCCCAGGTCTCGGCCGGCGCCCTCGAGCGCGAGCTCGTCGTGCGCAAGATGGAGATCGACGTGGGCGAGCTCGAGCGCCTGCGCAAGCTCGACGAAGCCCGGGCCCGAAAGGATGCCGAGCGGCGCAAGGCGGACGAAGCACGCGCGCGCCTCGAAGAGGAGAGGCGCAGGGCGGCCGAGGAAGACCAGGCCCAGCCGCAGACGGCGGCGCCCCGGCCGGGAGCGGATGCGGTCGAGCGCGAGACCCTGACCGCACCGCCCGGCGCCAGCCCATCCGACCTCTACGACGACAGCGTGGCCGACCCTCGACAGGGCGTTCCGATCGAAGAAGACATCGAGGCTGCGGCGCCGCCGGCGCCTGCGATCACCCCCTCACCGACATCGCAGCGTCCGCGCCGCAAGCCGCTGCCGAAGGACAACTGGAAGCCGTTCCAGATCTCGCCCTACTGACCGGCCTCGCCTCTCCCCTCAATCGCGGTTGCCGCCGTCATAGCGGACGACCGCTCCGGCGGCGCGAACGTCGTCCAGGATCCATACGCGCACGGCGCTCGAGAGGCCGGCTGAGCCGCGGCTTTCATCGATGCGGGCGATCAGGCCCGCAAGCGAGACCCGCTCGCGGGCGGCCGCCTCCTTCAGCGCCTCCCAGAACGGCTCTTCGAGCGAGATCGACGTGCGATGGCCACGTATGGAGAACGAGCGCTTCACGGGCCTCGCGGCTGGGCCGGTCATGATTGCGGCGTGCCGTCGTCGTCGCTGCCGTCCGCCGCATCCCGCCGGTGCGCGTCGAGACGGCGGGCGGCGATCGCCTCGTCCGCGGTCTGGCGCTCGCGCTCGGCCCGAGTGCGGCCGAACTTCGCGCGGTTCTCCTCGGCGCGCTTCTCCTTGGCCAAGCGGTCGCGCGCCTTGCGGGCCTTGCGGAGGTTGACGATCTCTGCGGACATGCGCACCTCTCTGCCGGCCGTCGGAGCCCGCTATTCGGGGCCGATCATTCTTTCCGGGCGCACGATGGCGTCGAAATCCTCCGCGGGGATGCCGTCCTTGATGGCTTCCTCGCGGAGCGTGGTGCCGTTCTTGTGCGCCGTCTTGGCGA
>JRYI01000273.1_pt1 | contig 15150 bp, 13 predicted proteins | sample 235361 | NCBI WGS metagenome assembly JRYI01 (sample SAMN03074212, study PRJNA261471) | activated sludge metagenome | biome: Common Effluent Treatment Plant; feature: Wastewater; material: Activated sludge; isolation source: activated biomass in a lab-scale reactor treating industrial wastewater at...
CTCGAGCGCGTCGATGCGCGCCTTGGTGCCGGCCGAGCGGCGGCCGATGAAGAACGCCACCACGCCCACGATGACGACGGCGGAAATGGCGAGCAGCCAGGCGGTTTGCGGTGTCATGTCCATGATTCCTCTCCCTTTGATTCAATCGACGACGGTCACCTCGAGCGGTGCCGGGAACTGCAGCCGCGCGCGCAGCGCACGGGTGACCTCGACGCGGCCCTCGGCGTCCACCCGCAGGCCGTGATCGATCTCGAAGCGGCGCAGCTGCCCGCGCCAGCCCTCGCCGGCGAGGTAGGCGGGCTTGCTCGCCGCGTCCGACAGGGTGCCGGCCGCCGCGCGCGGGCTGACCAGCACGGTCATCGACTGGGTGCCGTGGGCCGGTTCGCCGGTGCGGGGATCGAGCAAGTGCGCATAGCGCCTGCCGTCCATCTCAAAGAAGCGCTGATAGTCGCCCGAGGTGCCGACCGCCTCGCCGTCGTACAGCGGCATCGTCGCCAGCGGCGCCGGCTCGCGCGGATGCTGGATGCCGATGCGCCAGGGCTGGCCGCCCTTGCTGCCGAGCGCGATGACGTTGCCGCCGATGTTGATCAGCGCGTTCGCCACCCCCTGCGCGCGCAGGATCGCGGCGGCGCGGTCGAGCGCATAGCCCTTCGCGTAGCCGCCGAGGTCGAGCTGCACCGCCGGGTTGCGGCTGGAGACGCGCGTGCCATCGATGACGAGGTCGGCCATGCGCGGCCGCGCCGCGAGCAGGGCCTGCAGCCGCTGCGGATCGGGCCGGGTCGGCTTGAACGCGTCGGCATGGAAGCCCCACAGCGCGACCAGCGCGCCGAGCGCCGGGTCGAACAGCTCGTCGCTGGTGGCGGCGATGCGCTGGGCGTCCTCGAGCATCGCCGCCAGCTCGTCGGACACGGTGGCGGTCTCGCCGCGCGCGAGCGCCTCGTTGAGCGCGGTGAGCTCGGAGGGCTGCCACGCGTGGTAGGCGCGATGGAGACGGTCGAACTCCTGCAGCACCGCCGCCATCGCGGCATCCGCCGCCGCCGGGTCGTCGCCGTACACCGAGAGGTCGACCCGGGTGCCGAAGACGTAGGCCTCCTTGCGGAAGACCTCGGCGCGCGAACAGCCGGCCAGCACCAGCGCCACCGCCAGCAGCGCCAGCCAGGAGGCGAGGAAAGCGGCCCGCCCCCGCGTCTTCAGGGCCGCGCGCGGCATCAGGCGCAGGCCTGTTCCAGCTTGTCGATCGCCAGGCCGGCGACGTCGAAGCCCTTCTGGCTGGCGATCTCGACCATGCAGGTGGGGCTGGTGACGTTGATCTCGGTGAGGTGGCCGCCGATCAGGTCGAGGCCGACGATCAGGAGGCCGCGCGCCCACAGGATGGGGGCGAGGTATTCGGCGATCTCGCGCTCGCGCGCGCTCAGCGCCATCGCCACCCCGCGGCCGCCGGCGGCGAGGTTGCCGCGCGTCTCGCCGGCGGCCGGAATGCGCGCCAGCGAGAAGGGGACGACCTCGCCGCCGATCAGCAGCACCCGCTTGTCGCCCTCGGCGATCTCCTTCAGGTAGCGCTGCGCCATGATGGTGCGCGCGCCCTCGCTGGTGAGCGTCTCGATGATGACGTTGCGGTTGGGGTCGTCGGCGCGGACGCGGAAGATCTGGCTGCCGCCCATGCCGTCGAGCGGCTTNNCTCGAGCAGCCAGGTGGCGGTGACGTACTCGAAGTCGAAGGGCGGGTCCTGGCGCATCAGCACCGCGTCGTAGGCGGTGAGCGGCTGCGCCACCTCATCGCCGTCGAGCGCGTACCAGGGCGCGTCGCCCGCGGTCAGGCGGATCGGCAGCGCGCGCGCGACCACCACGCCGTCGCGCCAGGTCAGCGCGGCGCGCTGGATGGTCCACACCTGGTGGCCGCGCGCGGCGGCGGCGCGCATCATGGCGATGGTGGAATCCTTATAGGGCTTGAGGCCGGCGAGCGGGTCGAGGATGAAGGCGAGTTTCAGGGCACGGGTCATGGCGTCACCGGTGAGGAAGCGGGGCGGCGCGTGGCGGGCGGGACCACCTCGGCACGGCCATCGGAATCGCCGGAATCTTACACCATGCGCCCGAACGCTCCGGCGGGCGGCGCCTCGGGCGGAAGCGGACATCGCACCGGTAGCGCCCGTAACACAGCCGTGGCGCCCTGTCGCCCCACCGACTCGCAGGCACCGGCAGCCCGGCCGGCCTGCCGCCAGAGGCCCCTCCATGCTCTCGATCACTGACCTGCGCGACTTCATCGACCTCGACCACGAAACGGTGGCGGCGGTCAAGCGCGCCACCGGCCTGTCCGACGCCGAGGCCGTCAGCCTCGCCCGCCAGTTCCTCGCCAGCCAGCACGGCATCCTCACCCTGCACCACATGTTCCGCGACCAGATCGACGAGGCCGCGCGGCGCTTCGAGCTCGCGCGCGAGCAGGAGCTGCGCCGCGCCTACAGCGGCTTCGCGCGCAAGTACCCGCTTCCCGGGCTGGCCTGACGACGCCGCAGCGAGCCCCCGCCACCCCGGGTGGCAAGGACGGCGCGGCGAATGCCAGGTGGCGCCCTTCATCGGCCGGGCCGCGGCCGCCCCGCCGCCTTTCCTCGGTCGCCGCCGCGGGCGATAATTCTTCGATCGACCCGGATCACCGGGCGCCCCGGCGAGCGTACTCCGTGCCACGCATCCTCCTCGCAATCCTGCTGCTCGTCCTCATGGTCCGGCCGGCGCTCGCGATCTCGGTGGTCTTCATCAACCCCGGCCATGCCGACGAGGTGTTCTGGCGCACGGTCTCGCGCGCGATGCACGACGCCGCCGACAGCCTGGGGATGGCGCTGGAGGTGTTGTACGCCGGACGCGACCACACCGGCGGCCTGCGCCTGGTGCACGAGGTGGTGGCGCGCGCGCGNNGGGGGCGCGCGCGCGGCACCCCGACTACCTCATCGTCACCAACGACTATGGCAGCGCGCCGGCGATGCTGCGCGCGATCGAGCCCGCGGCGATCCCCACCCTGCTCGCCTTCAGCGGCATCCACGGCGACGAGCGGGCGCTCACCGGCGGCCCGCGCGAGCGCTTCCGCTTCTGGCTCGGCAGCGTCGAGCCGCGCGCCGCCGACGCCGGCTACCTCACCGCGCGCCGCCTGCTCGACGCCGCCCGCGTCCGCGGCGACCTCGCCGCCGCGGACGGCCGGCTGCACCTGCTGGCGGTCGCCGGCGACCGCTCGACGCCGTCCTCGATCGAGCGCACGCGCGGGCTGCGGCGCGCGGTGGACGAGACGCCCGACGCGGTGCTCGACCAACTCGTGCATGGCGACTGGAACCGCGCCAAGGCCGCCGAGCAGGCGCGCTGGCTGTATGCGCGCCATCCCCATGCCCGGCTGGTGTGGGCGGGCAACGACGAGATGGCCTTCGGCGCGATGCAGGCCTGGCGCGAGCGCGACGGCCGGCCGGGCGGCGATGCGCTGTTCAGCGGCATCAACACCTCGGACGAGGCGCTAGCGGCGATCCGCAGCGGCGAACTCGCCGCCCTCGCCGGCGGCCACTTCCTGACCGGCGCCTGGGCGCTGGTGATGGTGCACGACCACGCCCGCGGCCGCGACTTCCGCGACGAAGGGCTCGAGCTCGAGTTCCCGCTCTTCGAGCTGCTCGACCCCCCGCTCGCGCGGCGCTTCGAGCGCCTCTTCGGCCCCGACGCGCCGCGGCTCGACTACCGCCGCCACAGCAAGGCGCTCAATCCGCGAATGAAGACCTACGACTTCGATTTTGCGCGCATGCTGCGCTGAGCGCACGGTGCCGACATGCCCTCGTCGCACGGTTTCCGCCCGCTCGCCTACACCCTGATCCGCCGCATCGTGCTGGTCGCCACGCTGTGCATGGTGGCGATGGGCGGCCTGAGCGCGGCACTCGCCTATCGCGAGCTGCGCCAGGCCTTCGACCACACGGTGCACACCATCGCCGGCAGCAGCCTGCAGGCGCTGTCGAGCGCGCTGTGGGACATCGAGGTGCACGCGGTGCAGGAGCAGGTCGACTGGCTGGCGAAGCGCCCGGAGATCGGCTGGGTGAAGGTCGAGGCCGCGATCGGCCGGCGCTTCGTCGGCGGCGACGAGGCGCGCGCCGAAACCGGCACCTCGATCGTGCTCGAGATCCTCGCCAACGACGGCGCGAGCCTGGTCGGCACGCTCGAGATCGCCGCCAACCGCGACCGCTTCCGCGAGCAGATGGTGCGCCGCGTGACCGAGGTGGTGATCCACTACATGGTGTACACCCTGCTGATCTGCCTCGCGGTGGGCTGGATCCTGCGGCGCGAGCTGCAGGACCCGCTGCAGCAGATCGCCCGCTTCGCCGCCTCGCTGCAGCCCAGGCAGCTCGCCCGGCCGCTCTCGATCGACCGCCGCCGCCGCCACGGCGTCGATGAGATCGACCTCGTGGTCGCCGGCTTCCGCCGCCTGCAGGCCGATCTGCGCCATCACATCGAGGCGCTCGACGAGACCGTCGCCGAGCGCACCCGGCAGCTCAGCGAGATGGTCGACGAGGTCAAGCGCCTGTCGGTCACCGACCCGCTCACCGCCTGCTACAACCGCCGCTATCTCGACCAGCACCTGCCCGCCGAGATGGAGCGCAGCTTCCGCTACCAGCGCCCGCTGTCGGTGGTGTTCATCGACCTCGACCATTTCAAGCGCATCAACGACCGCTTCGGCCACGAGGCCGGCGACCAGGTGCTGCGCGAGATCGTCGCCCGCCTGATGCAGTCGGTGCGCGAGCACATCGACTGGGTCGCGCGCTTCGGCGGCGAGGAGTTCGTCATCGTGCTGCCCGAACGCGGCCGCGACGGCGCACGCGAGATGGCCGAGCGCATGCGCCGCCTGGTGGCGGCCACGCCGGTGCGGCTGGGCGAGCGCACGCTGGAGGTCACCGCCAGCTGCGGCGTCGCCGAATACCAGCGCGGCGACCGCGCGGCCGAGCTGCTCGCGCGCGCCGACGCCGCGCTCTACCAGGCCAAGGCGCAGGGCCGCAACCGGGTGGTGGTGGCGGGCGAGGCGCTGCGCCCGGCCGCGAACTGAGCGGCGGGCGCGAGTGCTGCGATAATTCCGCCTTCCCCCACTCCGGCGCACGCCGCCGCCGCCCCCCCCGATGCCCTCCTCCCCTCCCGCTCCCGCCCGCTGGCTGCCCTTCGTCGTGCTCGGCATCGGCCTGGCCGCGATCTCCTTCGGCGCGATCTTCGCCCGCGTCGCCCAGGCCGAGGGGGTGAGCTCGCTCGCGGTCGCCACCTGGCGGCTCGGCTTCGCGGCGCTGGTCATCACCCCGGTGGCGCTGCTGCAGGCGCGCCACGAGCTCGCCCGCCTGCGCGCGCGCCAGCTCGGCATGGCGCTCGCCGCCGGCTTCTTCCTCGCGCTGCACTTCGCCACCTGGATCAGCTCGCTCGAATACACCTCGGTGGCCTCGAGCACCGCGCTCGTCACCACCAACCCGCTGTGGATCGGGCTCGCCTCCTTCGTGCTGTTCCGCGACACCCCCAGCCGCATGATGACGGCCGGGATCCTGCTGTCGCTCGCCGGCAGCCTGTTCATCTTCTGGAGCGACAGCCGCAGCGCGGCGCCCGGCGCCGACCCGCTGCTGGGCAACCTGCTCGCGCTCGCCGGCAGCTGGTGCTTCTCCGCCTACCTGCTGATCGGCCGCCGGCTGCGCGCCGGGCTCGGCCTGCCGGCCTACATCTGGCTCGCCTACGGCGCGGCGGCGCTGTTCCTGTTCGCCGCCAGCGGCCTCGGCGGCGCGACGCTGTTCGGCCACTCGGGCACCGCCTGGCTGGTGTTGCTGGCGATGGCGCTCGGCCCCCAGCTGCTCGGCCACACCGCCTACAACTGGTCGCTGCGCTACGTCTCGGCGACCTTCGTCGCGGTGGTCACCCTGGGCGAGCCGGTGGGCAGCGCGCTGCTCGCCTTCCTGATCCTCGGCGAGGGCTTCGCCCCGCTGCAGTTCGTCGGCTTCGCGCTGCTGCTGGTCGGCATCTACCTCGCCGCGCGCGGCGAGAAGGGCTGAGGCGGCGCGCGCCTCAGGGCGCCGGCGGCGGGCGCGCGAGCGGCGGCGGCTCGGCGAGGCCGCTGCGATGCGCCTCACGGTAGGCGGCGTTGAGGCCGGCGGCGTCGCGCCAGAAGAAGGCGCCCTCGAGGAAGCCCGGCCAGCGCGGCTCGCCCGGCGGTGCGCCGAGCAGGCGCGCGGCGGTGATCGCGAGCAGGATGTCGTGGGTCACGAAGACATGCACGCCCGCGGCGTCGCCCGCGACCTCGAGCATGTGGCGCAGCAGGATGGCCGCGCCCTCGTCGGGATGGCGGGTGCCGGGCAGGCCTTCGTCGCCGATCGCCATGCGCGCCATGATCCCCTCGCTGCCCATCGCCTTCCAGTTCTCGCCGGCCCGCTCGCGATCGAGGACGTAGGCGCCGGGATCGCCGAGGAAGCGGTCCTCGACGACCGCGATGGCGGCGCCGGCGGCCTCGCGCAGGAGCGCCGCGGTGTCCACGCAGCGCTGCAGCGGACTGGTGTGCACGCTGCGCAGCCGGCCCGCCAGGCGCGCGCCGAGGGCCTGCGCCAGGCGCGCGCCGTGCGCGTTGAGCGGGCGCTCGTAGCCGCGCTCGCGCGGCGCCAGCGCGTCGCGCACCGAGTGGCGCAGCAGCAGCGCCACCGGGCGCTCGGCCGGCACCGCCGCGAGCCAGCGCAGGGTGGTGTCGGGGATGGCGTGGGCGGGGTCCGATTCCATCGCTCAGGCCGCCGCGGGCGGCGGCAGGAAGGCGGCGAAGGCCGCCGGCAGCGGCGCCTGCTCGAGGCTGCGCTGGGTGAACAGGAAGCGGCCGTCGCAGACGAAGCCGAGCTCGGCCCAGTCGACCTGGTTGAGCGCGTCGCGGAAGGCCTCGAGCGCGACGTCGGTGCGGTGCGGGAAGACTGCCAGCACCGCGCCGTCGTAGTCCGTGCAGGGATGGAGGAAGAAAGGCCGGGCGACGCGGGTCTTGCCGTTCACATAGACGCGGGGACGCGCGCTGCGGAAGTGCTGCCGGCCCCACATCCACCAGTTCGATTCGTCGAAGCGGGCGACCCGGCGGGCGAGCAGGCGCGCCTTGTGCGGCAGCAGCGCCGCCGGCGGCGGCTCGCCCGGCTCGCTCCAGATCATGCGCCGGGTCTCGCCGCTGCTGACGGTGGACGAGCAGACGAAGTCGCGGTTGCCGTGCACCGGGTCGGCGTACAGCGCATCCGCCCCCGACACCGCGCCGACCTTGACGAAGGCGACCTCGGCCAGGCGCAGCGGGTAGTCGCCGCGGACGAACATCAGGTGGCCGCCGCACTCGAGGAAGTGGCGCGGCTGCCAGGCGGGCGCGGCGAGCGCGGCGGCGAGCGCGTCGCCGCTGCCGATCGCCGCGTAGCGCATCGTGCGCTCGCGCCGGCCCTTCTCGAAGCGCCAGATCAGGCAGTTCGGCACCGCGTCGGCGAACACCCGCGCGTCGCCGAGCTCGATCGCGTCGGTGATGCTGCCGGCCTCGTACAGCAGGCGGTTGAGCTTGACCGCCGAGGTCGCCTTGAGGAAGTCGCGCGGGGTGATGAAGATCAGCTCGCCGCCCGGCTTCAAGTGGCGCACGCACTTGGCGATGAAGAACAGATAGAGGTTGGCGCGGCCGTCGGCCCAGCCGGCGTAAGGCCCGGCATCGATCAGCCGCCGGGTGGCGGCGGGGATGTCCTGGAAGCGCACGTAGGGCGGGTTGCCGATGATGGTGTCGAAGGCCTCGCGCTCGGGATAGGCGAAGAAGTCCAGCACCCGCGCGCCCGGCGGACAGTGGTCGGGGTCGAGCTCGAGCCCGACCGCGCCCGGCAGGTGGCGCAGGAAGGCGCCGTCGCCGCAGGACGGCTCGAGCACGCGGCCGCGGTTGCGGCGCAGCGCGAGCATCGCGCGCACCACCGGCTCGGGGGTGAAGATCTGGCCGAGCGCGGCGACGTCGCGCAGGCCGAGGGCGAGCTGCTCAGCCATGGCGCGCTCCGGCGCGCGGCACGGCGAACGCCGAGCGAGGACGGCCGTCGAGGGGGCGATGAGGGTGTGCGGGCATGGGGCGCGATCTTACCAAGCCGCCGCCGGCGGCGGGGGCGTCTCACAGCGCCGCCACCGCGCGCCGCACGCGCTCGAGCAGGTCGGGCACCGCCTGCAGGCGGGCGCCCTCCTCGGCGAGGATGGCCTCGAACAGCCGCTTGCGCAGCGCGGCCAGCTCGGCGGCGTCGAGGCCGGCCGCGGCGGGGGCGGTGCCGGCGACGATCCCGACCAGGCGGTCGGCGGCGTGCAGCCGGCCCCAGAGGTAGTCGTTCTCGCGCGCCATGCGGCTGAGAAAACCGCCAAAGCTGCCGAAGGCGGTGCCGAACAGCGCCGCCCGCCCCTCGCACACGGCGCTCAGGCTGGCGGCGTCGGCGGGGCTGATGCGATCGACCAACACCTCCTCGAGCGGCCCGGCGCCGAGCGCGAGCGCCCCGAGCGCCGGGCGCAGGATCACGTCCCAGTGGAAGTAGCCCAGGTAGGCGGTGAGCAGCTTGCGCCGGCAGCCCGGCTCGATCAGCTGCACCCGCGCCGAGGCGAGCACCGCATCCATCGCCGCGTTGGCCTCGCCGATCGCCGACTGGGCGCCGATGCGCTCGATCAGCCGGCCCAGCGCGGCGTCGTGGGCGGCGGCGAAGGCCTCCGCCGGCGCCGGCGGCGGCTCGCCCGGCTGGCCGGCGCCGGGCCGCAGCAGTGCGCGCGCCTCGCTCGCGCCGTCGGCATCGACGAAGCCGGCGTTGTCGTACACCGCGAGGGCGTCGAGACAGGCGTGGATCTCGGCCTTCACCGCGTCGAGCGTCACCGCCGGCGTCCCGCAGCTCGGGTCGAGCACGACCTGCTGGTACAGGTCGTTGAGCTCGTGCAGCACGAAGTTGATGCGGCGCCGCTTGTACTCGATGCCGAAGCGGATCACGACGAGCGCGAAGCGCGGCATGTCGGCGTCCTCGCGCACGTCGTCGCCGATGCGGTATTCGGCGCGCAGCACCTGGTTGCGCGCCGCCCACGCCTCGACCACCTGCTGCAGCCAGCGCTCGGCGGGCGACTCGCGCGGATAGCGGCACAGCTCGCCGAGGAGGGCGACAAGGTAGTCGATCGCCTCGAGCACCAGCGCCCGCCACCAGGCGTTGTACACCACCGGGGTGGTGGCCATCAGGTTGGTCGAGGTGAGCCGCCAGTGGCGCAGCTGCTCGACCGTGAACGGCGCGCCGAGGGCGCCGCCGGTGGCCTGCTCGACGAGGGCCTCGACCTGCGGCCGGGTCTGCGCGATCGCCTCCTTGAGGCGGCGGATCTGGCGGTTGAAGTGGGCGATCTCCGCCAGTTCATGGTGCACCGGCTGCTGGCGCGGCAGGTCGGAGAGCGCGCCGCGCAGGGTCTCGAACCAGCCCGGCGAGCCGGCATCGGCGTCGTCGCCGGTGTGCGGGTCGGCGTGCGGGTCGATGAAGATCAGCCGCCGGTCGACCTCGCGGAAGGCGCGGTGCTCGCGGATGTCGTGCACCGCCGCGGTGATCGGCTTGTTGTCGAGCACGCTGCCGTCGAGCAGCACGAGGTCCTCGGGGTTCATGCCCTGCTCGCGATAGTGGGCGAAGTTGCGCTCGAGGAAGGCCGCGCGCGTCGGCCACGCCATGCCGCGCGCGGCGAGCAGGGCGTCCATCTCGTGCACCCGCGCGGGCGGGAAGGCGCCCGGATAGGAGGCCGAGGCGCGCGCGGCGAAGGCGAGCGAGGGCGCGTTGTCGAGGCCGAAGTCGCTGTCGAGCACGCCGCTCATCCGGTGCTCGCAGGCGAAGCGCAGCTGGTGGCGGTACTCGCGCTCGCGCAGCATCGGCGGGTCGTGGATGAACAGCGTCCGTTCGATGCCGCGGTAGTCGGTGACCGTCACCGCGAGCGACAGCCGGGTGCCCGAGGGCAGCAGCGAGCGCGGCGGCCGGCCCGGCGCCTCCATCGCCAGCAGGCCGTCGAGCAGCACGGTGCTCAGCATCGTGCCGTCGAGCGGCGGGTTGAACCAGCGCGAGCGCACGAAGGTCAGCACGCGGTCGACCATCTCGCGGTCGGCGGCGGTCGGCAGCATGCCCTCGCGCCGCATCCACGCCAGCGCCGGGCGCAGCAGCGGGCGGAAGTACCACTTGTCCCACTTCCCGGCGCGCGCCTCGGGCGCGATCAGGCGCTGCATGTCGGCCTGCTCGAGCCACAGGGTGGTGACCGGCGCCAGGCTGAGGTCGTGGGCGATCGCGCGCGCGAGCGCGATGCCGTTGATCGCGCCCGCCGAGGAGCCCGACACCACGTCGGCGATCACGCGCAGGTCGAGCGCGCGGCCGAGGCGCTTGAGGAGGTCGAAGTAGACGGTGGCGGTGAGCGCGTCGTCCTCCACCCGCGCGGTGCCGGTCGCCGCCGCATAGTCGCGTCCCGCCGCCTGCTTGGCGGCGCGATCGGGGGCGTCGTGATAGGCGCGCGAGGCGCGCAGCAGGTTGAGCACCTCGCGGTTGATGCCGTGCTGGTAGATGGCGAGCGAGACGCCGCCGAACAGCACCAGTGCCAACCGGAGTTCCTTTTCGCGCATCGTCGATCGCCCCTGCCGGATCGAGACCCCTGCCCCGCGGATTCCCGTCTAAGCTCCCACCGTCGCCGGGGCGCCGTCAAGCCCCGTCTATACTGGGACGGAACGATCGCGTGCGCGTGCAGGGAGGCCGGGGATGAAGCTGCGAATCAAGCGGGTCTACGAACCCGCGTCCGCCGACGACGGCGAGCGGGTGCTGATCGACCGCCTGTGGCCGCGCGGCCTGGCGAAGGCGGAGGCGGCGGTCGACCACTGGCTGCGCGAGCTCGCGCCCTCGACCGGTCTGCGGCGCTGGTTCGGGCATGACCCGGCGCGCTGGGACGAATTCCGTCGCCGCTACTTCGCCGAGCTCGGCGCCGAAGCGGCGGCCGGCGCGCTCGCCGAGCTGCGGGCGCTGCTCGCCGGCCCGCGCCCGGTGACCCTGCTCTACGGCGCGCGCGACGAGGAATACAACAACGCGGTGGCGCTGCGCGAATACCTGCAGCGCTGGGCGTCCCCACCCGCGGCCGACGGCCTGTAATGAGCCTCGCCGCCTACAGGCGGCCGAGCTCGAGCAGCTCATCCTTCCCCATCCAGGCCTGCTCCAGCAGGCGGCCGGCCACGCGCGCGCCGGCGCGGTTGCCGCGCCGCTCATAGGCCTTCATCAGGCCGAACAAGGCCCAGCCGTTGTTCGGCGCACGCGCCAGGCTGGAGCGCAGCACCACCTCCGCGCGCTCGGCGTCGCCGGCCTGCAGCAGCGCCGCGCCGAGCGACTGCCGGGTCGGGTAATACCAGTAGGGCGGCTCGGTGTAGGCGAGCCCGTCCTCGATCGCCACCGCCGCCTCGAACTGGCGCACCGCCTCGGCATGCTCGCCGCCGGCCTGGGCGATGCGGCCGCGCACCACGTGCTCGGCCAGCGCCAGCACCGCCTTCGCCGGCACCCCGGCGGCGGCGAGCTCGGCGAACGCATTCGCCGCGCCGATGCGGGCGATCGCCTCGGCCTCCGCGGTGGCGCCGCCGCGCTCGCCGGCGAGCGCCAGGCCCACGCCGCGCGCGTAGTGCCACATCGCCTGCACGAAGGGCAGCTCCGCGCCGGGATCCGGCAGGGCGAGCAGGGTCGGCAGCGGGCTGAACTGGGCATGGGCGAAATAGGGCGCGACCTTGATCGGCTGCACCCAGGCGACCTCGCGCGCGGCCGCGGCGGAGACGATCGCGTCCAGCTTGTTGGCGGCCTCGATCGCGGTGTCGCCGTCGCCCGCCATCTGCGCCGAGGCCATCAGCGAATGCACGTTGTGCGGGTAGTAGGCCATCGGGTAGATGCCGGTGGGCGCGGCGCGCGCGATGAAGGCCTCGTCGACCCGCACCGCCTCGCGGTTGGCCGCCACCGCCTCCTTGTACATGCCGACCCGGTAGTAGGTGTGGAAGGGCATGTGCACCAGGTGGCCGGCGCCCGGCACCAGGCGGCCGAGCCGGCGCGCATGGGGCAGCGCGCGCGCCGGATCGCTCGAGCTCTCGGTCAGGTGGATGTAGAAGTGGATCGCGCCGGGGTGGTCGGGCGCCCGCGCCAGCGCGGCCTCGAGCCGCTGCATGATCTCGGCGGTGGCGCCCTTGGGCACGAAGCCGCCGCTCTCCCAGTAGTCCCAGGGGTGCAGATCCATCAGCGCCTCGGCGGTGAGCAGGCTGATGTCGACATCGTCGGGGTGGCGCGCGGCCACCCGCTGCATCGCCTCGGCGTAGGCGCGATCGCGCGCCGCGCGGCCCGCGGCGTCGGGCGCATCGGCGGCGTAGCGCTCGGCGAGGGCGGCGATCAGCGCGCGCTCCTTCGCGCTCGCCCCCGCCGTCAGCGCCTGCGCCCGGCTCACCGCCGCGAAGGCGGGCGCGACCGCCGCCGCCGCCATCGGCGCGTTGATGTTGGGCCCCTGCACCAGGGCCTCGCCCCAGAAGCACATCGCACAAGCGGGGTCGAGCGTGCGCGCCTTGCGGAAGGCGCGCAGCGCCTCGCCGTGGTTGAAGGCATAGCTCAGCCGCAGGCCCTGGTCGAAGTAGCGCTGGGCGAGCGGCACCGTGGTGGTGATCGGGTAATGCAGGCTGCCGAGATCCTCGCGCAGCACCGGATCGGCGTCGGCCTCCTCGAGCGCGGCCGCGTCGGCGATCGCGCGGCTGAAGGGGCCGACCTCGGTGCGTGGCGGGCGCGCCGCGTCGGCGGCCGCCAGCGCGAGGCGGAAGAAGGTGCGGGTCTGCGGATCGGCGCGCTGCACGGCGCAATAGGGCTGGCCGAGGCCGACCAGGGCCGCGGCCTCCTGCGTGCTGCGCGCGCTCCGTCCGCCGTCGAGCGCGGCGGCGCCGACGAGGCCGGCGCCGAGCAGCGCGGTGACGAGCAAGGTGCGAGTGAACATGGATGTCTCCTCCATGAATGCGCGCGCCACCGCTGCGTCGTGTTGCCCCGACGGGGGCGGCGCGCGCACCGAAACGGCGTGCCGCCGGCTTTCAACATAGACCCGCGGCGGCGGCCGCGCACCCTCCGCCACCGCTACCCAGCGCGCTCAGCCGGCGAGCCGCGTCCGCAGCCCCATCGGGCCGTCGGCGAACAGCGCCGCCGCCATCGGCGCCGGCGCGCGCACCCGCGGACGAAAATCCATGCGCGCGAGGATGTCGCGCTCGATGTCCGCCCCGGGCGCAACCTCGACCAGCTCGAGCCCCTCGCCGTCGAGCCGGAACACGCAGCGCTCGGTGACGTAGAGCACCTTCTGCCCGCGCGCGGCGGCGAGGCGGCCGGCGAAGGTGCGCTGCTCCACGGTGTTGACGAACTTGCGCGCGCCGCCGTCGCGCACGATGCGCAGGCGCCCGTCCTCGATCCGGATGTCCTGGGCGCCGGCGCTGAAGGTGCCCACGAAGACCACCTCGCGCGCGTTCTGGCTGATGTTGATGAAGCCGCCCGCGCCCGCCAGGCGGTCGCCGAAGCGCGACACGTTGACGTTGCCCGCGGCGTCCGCCTGCGCCAGGCCGAGGAAGGCGATGTCGAGCCCGCCGCCGTCGTAGAAGTCGAACTGGTAGGGCTGGTCGATCAGCGCCACATGGTTGCGCGCGGCGCCGAAATCCAGCCCGGAGGCGGGGATGCCGCCGATCACGCCGGGCTCGGCGGTCAGCGTCATGCGCTCGCCGACGCCCTCCTCGGCGGCCACCGCGGCCACCCCCTCGGGCATGCCGATGCCCAGGTTCACCACCGCGCCGGCGCGCAGCTCGAGCGCGGCGCGGCGCGCGATCAGCTTGCGCACGTCGAGCGCCAGCGGCGGATGGGCGTCGGCGGGCACGCGGATCTCGGCGGCGAAGGCCGGATCGTAGGCGGTGGCGAAGGTCTGGCGGTGGTTCTCGGGCGTCGCCACCACCACGCAATCGACCAGGATGCCGGGCACCTTGACCTCGCGCGGATTCAGCGAGCCGCGCGCCACCACGCGCTCGACCTGGGCGATCACCAGCCCGCCGGAGTTGCGCGCCGCCATCGCGATCGCCAGGCTCTCGATCGTCAGCGCCTCGCGCTCCATGCTCAGGTTGCCGTCCTCGTCGGCGCTGGTGGCGCGCACGATGGCGACGTCGATCGGGAAGCTCGGGTAGAACAGGTAGTCCTCGTCGTCCACCCGCATCCGCCGCACCAGCTCGGTCCGGGTGCGGGCGTTGAGCTTGCCGCCGCCGAACTGCGGGTCGACGAAGGTGCCCAGCCCGACCCGCGACAGCTGGCCGGGGCGGCCGGCGGCGATGTCGCGGAACAGCTGCGAGATCACCCCCTGGGGCAGGTTGTAGGCCTCGATGCGGTTGTCCACCGCGAGCTTCTGCAACCCCGGCACGAGGCCCCAGTGGCCGCCGATCACCCGCCGCACCAGGCCGTCGTGGGCGAAATGGTTGAGGCCGCGGCCGCGGCCGTCGCCCTGGCCGGCGGCATACACCAGGGTCAGGCCGCGCGGCGCCTGCTCGTCGAGGAAGCGGCGCTCGAGCGCGAGCGCGACCTCCTCGGCGAAGCCGATGCCGACGAAGCCGCCGGTGGCGACGGTAGCGCCGTCGCCGATGCGGGCCACCGCCGAGGCGGCCGTCATCACCTTGCTCATCGCGGCCGTCCTCAGAAGCTGCCGAACAGGGTGCCGAGGGTGATCACCACCGCCAGCGCGATCAGCGGGAACACCACGGTGTTCATCGCGATGAAGCCGTAGGACTCGCGGTGGGTCAGGCGGCAGATCGCCAGCAGCGAGATCACCGCGCCGTTGTGCGGCAGCGAGTCCATGCAGCCCGAGGCCATCGCCGCGATGCGGTGCAGCAGCTCGGGGCTNNCGTCTTCATCAGGTTCGCCCAGCGCGTCCAGTGCAGCACCACCAGCAGCAGGATCGCCGCCGACAGCGCGACGATGATCGCCCAGATGCCGATCAGCGAGCGCGCGTCCTGCAGGCCGCCGAACTCCGGCTTGGCGAGGTAGCTGGTGTCGATCGCGGGCAGCACCTGCTTGGCCATCAGGAAGTTGAGCCCGATCACCACCAGGATGGGCAGCAGCGCGACCCAGAAGCCCGGGCGCGGCGC
>JRYI01001330.1_pt1 | contig 15135 bp, 10 predicted proteins | sample 235361 | NCBI WGS metagenome assembly JRYI01 (sample SAMN03074212, study PRJNA261471) | activated sludge metagenome | biome: Common Effluent Treatment Plant; feature: Wastewater; material: Activated sludge; isolation source: activated biomass in a lab-scale reactor treating industrial wastewater at...
CGACAAGCGCCGGCCGCGCGAGTTCACCGAGGAGCAGTACCTCAAGAGCCAGGACGAGATGTGCGCGCTCTTCGCCGACATCCCCGAGGCGCTCGACAACGCGGTCGAGATCGCGCGGCGCTGCTCGCTGACGGTGCAACTCGGCAAGAACTTCCTGCCGCTGTTCCCCACCCCGGACGGCATGAGCCTGGATGACTTCCTGGTGGCCGAGGCGCAGCGCGGGCTGGAGGAGCGCCTGGTGCAGCTCTACCCGCACCCCGAGGAGCGCGAGAAGCAGCGCCCGCGCTATGAGGAACGCCTCAGGTTCGAGACCGACACCATCATCCAGATGGGCTTCCCCGGCTACTTCCTGATCGTCGCCGACTTCATCCAGTGGGCCAAGAACAACGGCGTGCCGGTGGGGCCGGGGCGCGGCTCGGGTGCGGGCTCGCTGGTGGCCTATTCGCTGAAGATCACCGACCTCGATCCGCTGGAGTACGCGCTGCTGTTCGAGCGCTTCCTCAACCCGGAGCGGGTGTCGATGCCCGACTTCGACATCGACTTCTGCCAGGACAACCGCTACCGCGTCATCGAGTACGTGCGCGAGCGCTACGGCAAGGACGCGGTGAGCCAGATCGCCACCTTCGGCACCATGGCCTCGAAGGCGGTGGTGCGCGACGTCGGCCGCGTGCTCGATCTCCCCTACGGCCTGTGCGACCGCCTCTCCAAGCTGGTGCCGATCGAGGGCGCGAAGCCGGTCTCGCTCGCCAAGGCCTACGAGATGGAGCCGCAGATCGGCGAGATGATGAAGGACGGCAACGACGGCGAGTCGGTGCAGGAGCTGTGGAGCCTGGCGCAGCCGCTCGAGGGCCTCTCGCGCAACGTCGGCATGCACGCCGGCGGCGTGCTGATCGCGCCCGGCAAGCTCACCGACTTCTGCCCGCTCTACATCGCCGACGGCGACGACGCCACCCCGGTGTCGCAGTTCGACAAGGACGACGTGGAGGCGGTCGGCCTGGTGAAGTTCGACTTCCTCGGCCTGCGCAACCTCACCATCATCGAGCTGGCGCTCGAATACGTCGAGCGCCTGGAGGGCAGCCGGCCCGACCTGATGAGCCTCGGCTTCGAGGACCCCGCCGCCTACCAGATCCTGAAGGACGCCAACACCACGGCGATCTTCCAGGTCGAGTCGGACGGCATGAAGAAGCTGCTCAAGAAGCTCGCGCCCGACCGCTTCGAGGACATCATCGCGGTGCTCGCGCTCTACCGCCCGGGCCCGCTCGGCTCGGGCATGGTGGACGACTTCATCCTGCGCAAGAAGGGGCAGCAGGAGATCGACTATTTCCACCCCGACCTGAAAGCCTGCCTGGAGCCGACCTACGGCGTCATCGTGTACCAGGAACAGGTGATGCAGATCAGCCAGATCATCGGCGGCTACACCCTGGGCGGCGCCGACATGCTGCGCCGCGCGATGGGCAAGAAGAAGCCCGAGGAGATGGCCAAGCACCGCGCCACCATCGCCGAGGGCGCCAGGCAGAAGGGCTACGACCCGGCGCTGGCCGAGCAGCTCTTCGACCTCATGACCAAGTTCGCGGAGTACGGCTTCAACAAGTCGCACACCGCGGCCTATGCGGTGGTGACCTACCACACCGCCTGGCTCAAGGCCCACCACTGCGCCGCCTTCATGGCGGCGACGATGTCGTCCGACCTCGACAACACCGATACGGTGAAGATCTTCTACGAGGACACGGTCGCCAACGGTATCGCGGTGCTGCCGCCGGATGTGAACGAATCCGACTACCGCTTCGTGCCGGTGGATCGCAAGACCATCCGCTACGGCCTGGGCGCGGTGAAGGGCGTCGGCGAGCCGGCGGTGCGGGCGATCATCGCCGCGCGCGGGCAGGGCGGCCCCTTCCGCGACCTGTTCGATTTCTGCGAGCGGGTGGATCGGCGGCTGGCCAACCGCCGGGTGATCGAGGCGCTGATCCGCGCCGGCGCGATGGACGCGCTCGCCGGCCACGCCGGTCGCGATCGCGCCGAGCTGATGGCGACCGTCGCGCTGGCGATGGAGGCCGCGGAGCAGACCGCGGCGAACGCGATGCAGGGCGGCCTGTTCGACATGCTGCCCGAGGCCGCGGGCGCGCCGGTGGAGTTCGTGCGTGCGCGGCCATGGGGCGAGCGCGAGCGCCTCAAGGAGGAGAAGCTGGCGATCGGCTTCTTCCTCTCGGGCCATCCGTTCAATGCCTACAAGGCCGAGGTGCGCCGCTTCGTGCGCCGCAGCCTGGCCCAGCTCGAGCCCTCGCGCGAGCTCACGATGCTCGCCGGGGTGGTGATGGAGGCCCGCACCAAGATGGGCAACCGCGGCAAGATGGTGTTCGTTCAGCTCGACGACGGCAGCCAGCCGCGCGAGGTCGCGGTGTATTCCGAGGTGCTCGAGGCGAACCGCGGCAAGATCGTCACCGACGAGGTGCTGGTGGTCGAGGGCAAGGTGAGCAACGACGAGTTCTCCGGCGGGCTGCGCATCATCGCCGACCGCCTGCTGACCCTGGGCGAGGCCCGCGCCCGCTTCGCGCGTGCGCTCGCGCTGAAGATCAACGGCGAGGTGGGCGAAGCCGGCGGCGCGGTGGCGGCGGCCAACCGGCTGCAGACCCTGCTCGAGCCCTTCCGCAACGGCGGCTGCCCGATCCGGGTGAACTACCGCAACGCGGTGGCCGAGGCCGAGCTCCCGCTCGGCGAAGGCTGGCGCGTGCGGCTCGAGGACGAACTGCTCGAGAGCCTGCGCGAATGGCTCGCGCCCGACGGCGTCGAGGTGGTCTACCCGAACTGAGCCGCCTCAGCGGTCGGGTCGCTGGGCGAAGGGGCCGGCCTCGGCCGGGTCGGCCGTCTCGATCTCGATCCCGCTGACCTGCGCCTTCGGCGGCCCGACCCGCGCCCAGGCGAGGAAGTCCTCGATCGCGCGCTCGCTGCCGGCCACCAGGGCTTCCACGCTGCCGTCGCTGCGATTGCGCACCCAGCCGCGCAGGCCGAGTCGCTGCGCCTGCTCCATCGCGCTGGCGCGATACCACACCCCCTGCACCCGGCCGCGGATGCGAAGCAGGCGGGCGACGGGGGCTTCGTCCCGGTCAGGCATAGGCGATCTCCGGGTCGTCGCCGTGAAGCTGGCGGGCGCGGGCGAGCGCTTCGTCGAGGCTGGCGACGACGTTGTCGTCGCCGAGCCGGTCGAGGAAGCCCGAGCGGAACACCAGCGAGCCCGGCTGCGAGTTGAGGCCGCACAGCACGAGCTTGGCGCCGCGCTTGCCCAGGTTGCGATGCAGGGTCTGCAGGATGTCCAGCCCGGTGGTGTCGATGCTGATGACCTTGTCCATGTCGAGGATCACCACGTCGGGATGGCCGTGCTGCATCAATAGCAGGTTCTCGAGCTTGTTCGCCGCGCCGAAGAACAGGCTGCCGAACATCCGGTAGGCGAGCACCCGCGGCGTGCCGTCGGGGCGCAGGAGCCCGGCGTCGGGATAACGCTGCGCGAGCGGGATGAGCTCGATGCGGGTGAGGTCGGACATGCGGTAGATGAAGAACAGGCTCGCCATCACCATGCCGAGCTCGACGGCCAGGGTGAGGTCGAACAGCACGGTGACGAAGAAGGTGCCGAGCAGGGTGACGCGGTAGTTGAGCGAGTAGCGCGCCAGCTCCTTCGGCGCGAAGGCATGCCACTCGCCCATGTTGATCGAGACCATGACGACGATCGCCGACAGGGTGGCGAGCGGAATGTGACTCGCCAGCGGCGCGAGCACCAGCACGATCGCCAGCAGCACCAGGGCGTGCACCATGCCTGCGACCGGCGTCTTGCCGCCCGAGCGGATGTTGGTCGCGGTGCGCGCGATCGCGCCGGTGGCGGCGAAGCCGCCCAGCAGCGGGGCGGCGAGGTTGGCCACCCCCTGCGCCATCAGCTCCTGGTTGGGGTCGTGGCGGTCGTCGATCACGCTGTCGGCCACCCGCGCCGACAGCAGCGACTCGATCGCGCCGAGCAGCGCGATGGTGATCGCCGGCGCGATCAGCTTGCCGAGGGTGCCGAGGCTGAACTCGGGCAGGCCGAAGGCGGGGATCTCGCGCGGGATGCCGCCGAAGCGGCTGCCGATGGTGTCGACCGGCAGCGCGAACAGCGCGTTGATCGCGGTCATGATCACCAGCACCGCGAGCGGGCCGGGCATGCGGCGCATCCAGCGGACCTTCAGCGCCGCCCGGTTCCATGCCACCAGCACTGCGAGCGACACCAGCGCGAGCGCCACGGTCGGTAGCTGCAGGGTGGGCAGCGCGCCCCACAGCGCCGCCATCTTGGCGAAGAACTCGCCCGGCAGGCTGTCGATCCGCAGGCCAAGGAAGTCCTTGATCTGCGAGATGAAAATCACCACCGCGATGCCGTTGGTGAAGCCGATCACGACCGAGAGCGGGATGAAGCGGATCATGCTGCCGAGCCGCAGCGCGCCCATCGCGAACAGCAGCACGCCGGACATCATCGTCGCGATGAGCAGGCTCTGCACCCCGTAGTCCATTACGATGGCGTAGATGATGGGGATGAAGGCGCCGGTCGGGCCGCCGATCTGCACCTTCGAGCCGCCGAGCAGTGAGATCAGGAAGCCGGCGACGATCGCCGTCCAGATGCCGGCGGCGGGCGACATGCCGGAGGCGATCGCGAAAGCCATCGCCAGCGGCAGGGCGAGCACGCCGACGGTGATGCCGGCGGAGAGGTCGCCGACGAAGGCCGCCCGGCCGTAGTCGTGCAGGGTGTCGAGGAGTTTGGGGCGGAACTGGATCTTCATGGTGTCTCCGTGCGAACGGGGTGGAACGCGGTGCCGCGACTGCGGCGGTGCTACGGAGACAGCCGCCCTCGTCCCGCGTGATGCAGGATGATCCAGCGTTTCGAGGGCGTCAGCGGCATCGAATTATTTTACGCGCATCCCCGGCTGCGCGCCGGCGTCGGGCGACAGGATGAAGAGGCCGGGCGTCCCGCCGTCGGTGTCGGAAGCGGCCAGGACCATGCCCTCGCTCATGCCGAACTTCATCTTGCGCGGCGCGAGGTTGGCGACCATGACGGTCAGGCGGCCGACCAGGCTGGCCGGGTCGTAGGCGGACTTGATGCCGGCGAACACCTGGCGCGTCCTGGGCGCGCCGCCATCGTCGGTTTCGCCGATGTCGAGCGCGAGGCGGATCAGCTTGTCGGCGCCCTCGACGTGCTGGGCATCGACGATGCGCGCGACGCGCAGATCCACCTTGCTGAAGTCGTCGATCCCAATCTTCGGCGAGGCGGCCTCGGCCGCCTGGGCGGCGTGCTGCTGCTTCTCGGCATGGCGCTGCTGGGAGGACGCAGCCTTCGCGTCCTGGGCCGCCTTTGCCGGTGCGGCGGGCGCGAGCGAGTCGCGGTTGGCCTCGAGCAGGGCGTCGATCTGCTTGCGCTCGATGCGGGTCATCAGGTGCTGGTAGGGCCGGATCTCGTGGCCGGCCGGCAGCGCGGTCCAGTGCGCGGGCCAGCTCATCGGCTCGATCGCGAGGAAGCGCTCGACCTCGGTGGCGAGCGCGGGCAGCACCGGCTTCAGGTAGAGGGTGAGGTCGCGGAACATCGTCAGCGCGGTGCTGCACACCTGGTGCAGGCGAACCGCCTGGCCCTCCTGCTTGGCGAGCTCCCACGGCTTGTTCTCATTGACGTACTGGTTGGCGACATCGGCCAGATGCATGATCTCGCGCAGCGCGCGGCCGTAGTCGCGCGCCTCGTAGGCTTCGGCCACCAGGCCGGCGCGGTGGGCGGCCTCGAACTCCATCGTCGCGGCGGTGTCGCTGGCGGCCAGCTTGCCGTCGAAGCGCCGGGCGATGAAGCCCGCGCAGCGGCTGGCGATGTTGACGAACTTGCCGACGAGGTCGGCATTGACCTTGGCGACCATGTCGTCGAGGTTGAGATCGACGTCCTCCATGGTGCCGTTCGACTTGCCGGCGAAGTAGTAGCGCAGCCACTCCGGGTTGAGCTTCTGGGTGATGTAGGAGTGCGCGGTGATGAAGGTGCCGCGGCTCTTGCTCATCTTCGCGCCGTCGACGGTGAGGAAGCCGTTCACGCACAACTGGCTCGGCGTGCGGTAGCCGGCGAACTTCAGCATCGCCGGCCAGAACAGGGCGTGGAAGTAGAGGATGTCCTTGCCGATGAAGTGCACCATCTCGGTGCCGGCGGCCTCGGCGCGGGCGGCGTCGGTGTAGTCCTCGAGCGCGATGTCGCCGAGCTTGCCGGCGAGGTTGCGGAAGCTGGCGAGGTAGCCGATCGGCGCATCCAGCCAGACGTAGAAGTACTTGCCCGGCGCGCCGGGGATCTCGAAGCCGAAGTAGGGCGCGTCGCGCGAGATGTCCCAGTCCGAGAGCTTGTTCTCGCCTTCCTCGCCGAGCCACTCCTTCATCTTGTTGGCGGCCTCCGCCTGCAGGCGGCGCTGGCCGGCGGCGTTGGTGCCGCGCGTCCATTCGCGCAGGAAGGTCACCGCGCGCTCGTCCGAGAGGCGGAAGAAGTAATGCTCCGAGGTCTTCAGCACCGGCTTGGCGCCCGACACCGCCGAGTAGGGGTTCTTCAGCTCGGTCGGGGCGTAGGCGGCGCCGCAGGCCTCGCAGTTGTCGCCGTACTGGTCGGCCGCGCCGCACTTCGGGCACTCGCCCTTGATGAAGCGGTCGGGTAGGAACATCTCCTTCACCGGGTCGTAGTACTGCTCGATCGCGCGCGTCTCGATCATGCCGCCCGCCTTGAGCTTGGCGTAGATGTCTTCGGCGTAGTAGCGGTTCTCCGGCGAGTGCGTCGAATGGTAGTTGTCGAAGGCGACGCCGAAGGCGGTGAAGTCGCGCAAGTGCTCGCCATGGACGCGGGCGATCAGCTGCTCGGGCGTGAGGCCTTCCTTCTCGGCGCGCAGCATGACCGGCGTGCCGTGGGTGTCGTCCGCGCACACGTAGTGCACCTGGTTGCCCCGCATGCGCTGGTAGCGCACCCAGATGTCGGCCTGGATGTAGCCCACCAGGTGGCCGAGGTGGATGTCGCCGTTGGCGTAGGGCAGGGCGTTGGTGACGAGGATCTTGCGGGACATGAGGGGTTCGCGCGAATCAAAAACGGAAGTTTAACAAAGCGCCGGCCGCTACCGCTCGAACGGCGCCGCGTTGCGACGGATCTCAGGGCATCGCGCGCAGCTCGAGCTCGATCCGGCGGTTCTGCGCGCGACCGGCTTCGGTCGCGTTGTCGGCGATCGGTTCGGCTTCGCCGCGGCCGTCGGCGGCGAGGCGCTCGAGCGCGACCCCCCGGCTGCGCAGCTGCTCCGCGACCGCTTCGGCGCGGGCGATCGACAGCTGCAGGTTGTACATCTCGCTGCCCTGGCTGTCGGTGTGGCCGAGGACGAGGACGGCGACCTCGCGTTCGGCGGCGAGCGCCGCGGCCAGGATGTCGAGGCGGCGTTGCAGCGCCGGCTGAACCTCGGCCTTGCCCGGGGCGAAGCCGTCGGCCACCGGGACGCGCACCTGCAGGCGCTCGGCCTCGGCTTGGCCGAGCTCGATGCCGGCGTCGGCGTCGGCGTCGGCGGCGACGGCCGCGGCGAGGCGCGCGCGCAGCCCGCCCCAGTCGACGCGCGCGGCGCTCGCGCTTCCGGTACCCCCGCCATCGACCCGTTGCGGGGCCGGCGTCGCGCAGGCGGCAAGCAGGGCGGTGAGGCAGAGGGGAATCAGTCGGGAGAGGATCTTGGTCATGGTGGTTGCTCGTGTGTCGGGGTCCTGCCTGGCGTGCGGCCGCTGGTACAGACCACACTGCCAGCGCGGGTGTGGGAACGGGGCGGGTCCGGTATCATCGCCGGACCGCTCCGGGGAGCCGGGGCCACGATTATCTAGGAAACCGCGATGAGTCTTAAGCAGGAAACCGTCAGCGAAGCGCTCAAGGCCGTGATCGACCCGAACACCGGCAAGGATTTCGTCTCGAGCCGCGCGATCCGCAACCTGGTGGTCGAGGGCGCCGACGTGCGCTTCGACGTCGAGCTCGGCTACCCGGCCCGCAGCCAGCACCAGACGATCCGCCGCATGCTGGCCGACGCGCTGGCGCCGCTGCCCGGCATCGGCCGTGTCGACATCACGGTCACGAGCAAGGTCGTCGCCCATGCGGTGCAGCATGGCGTCAAGCTGCTGCCCGGCGTGCGCAACATCATCGCGGTGTCGTCCGGCAAGGGCGGCGTGGGCAAGAGCACGACCGCGGTGAACCTGGCGCTGGCGCTGGCCGCCGAGGGCGCCCGGGTCGGCATCCTCGACGCCGACATCTACGGCCCGTCGCAGCCGCAGATGCTCGGCATCGGCGACCGCCGTCCGGAGTCGGTCGACGGCAAGTCGATGGAGCCGCTCGAGGCCTACGGCATCCAGGCGATGTCGATCGGCTTCCTGATCGATCCCGATACGCCGATGGTGTGGCGTGGCCCGATGGCGACCCAGGCGCTGAATCAGCTGCTGAAGGACACCGCGTGGAAGGATCTCGACTATCTCGTGATCGACATGCCGCCGGGCACGGGCGACATCCAGCTCACGCTGTCGCAGAGCGTGCCCGTCACCGGTGCGGTGATCGTCACCACGCCGCAGGACATCGCCCTCCTCGACGCACGCAAGGGCCTCAAGATGTTCGAGAAGGTGGGTGTGCCCATCCTCGGCCTGATCGAGAACATGAGCATCCACATCTGCTCGAACTGCGGCCACGAGGAGCACATCTTCGGTCATGGCGGCGGCGAGAAGATGTGCGCCGAGTACAAGGTCCCCTTCCTCGGCGCGCTGCCGCTCGACCTCCAGATCCGCGAGCAGACCGACGGCGGCGCCCCGACCGTGGTGGCCGATCCCGACGGCCGCATCGCCGGAATCTACAAGGAGATCGCGCGCAAGCTGGCGGTGCGCATCGCCGAGAAGGCGAAGGACATGACGCACAAGTTCCCCAACATCGTCATGAAGAACACCTGAGGCCGAAAGGGCGGGCCGCCGGCTTTCACGCCGGCGGTGCTTGGCCTACACTACGCGGCTTTCGCAACCGGGCCCTGCGGCCCTCGAGGAAGGCGTAGCGGATGTCCATCAAGTCCGACAAGTGGATTCGCCGAATGGCGGAGCAGGCGCGCATGATCGAGCCCTTCGCGCCCGAGCTGGTGCGCAGCAACGACAGCGGGCGCATCGTGTCCTACGGCACCTCGAGCTACGGCTACGATGTGCGGGTGGCGAACGAATTCAAGATCTTCACCAACATCAACTCGACGATCGTCGACCCGAAGGATTTCGACGCGCGCAACTTCGTCGATTTCACCGGCGACGTCTGCATCATCCCGCCGAACTCCTTCGCCCTCGCGCGCACCGTGGAGTACTTCCGCATCCCGCGCAGCGTGCTCACCGTATGCCTGGGCAAGAGCACCTATGCGCGCTGCGGCATCATCGTCAACGTCACCCCGCTCGAGCCCGAGTGGGAAGGTCACGTGACCCTGGAGTTCTCGAACACCACGCCGCTGCCGGCGAAGATCTACGCGAATGAAGGTGTCGCGCAGATGCTCTTCTTCGAGTCGGACGAGGTGTGCGAGACCTCCTATCGGGACCGCGGCGGCAAGTACCTCGGCCAGACCGGCGTGACCCTGCCCAAGATCTGAGCGCCGGCGAGCGCTCGTCGATGCCTGACCGGGGCCGCTCGCGGCCCCTCGTGCTTTCTTAATCACCCTTGGTAACGCACGCGCAAAGAAGCGGGGAGTAACATACCCCCCTTTTGGATGATCCTGCCGTCCGGCGGGACGTCCGGCGCCACGCTGGAGAACTGCAGGATGCGATTCCACTTTCCGATCATCATCATCGACGAGGATTTTCGCTCGGAAAACACCTCGGGGCTGGGGATTCGCGCCCTCGCCAAGGCGATCGAGGAGGAGGGCATGGAGGTCCTCGGCGTCACCAGCTATGGTGACCTGAGCTCCTTCGCCCAGCAGCAGAGCCGGGGTTCGGCCTTCATCCTGTCGATCGACGACGAGGAGTTCTCCTCGCCCGAGGCGGCCGACAAGGCGATCGCCGACCTTCGCGCCTTCGTGCAGGAGATCCGCTTCCGCAACGCCGACATCCCGATCTTCCTGCACGGCGAGACCCGCACCACGCGCCACATCCCGAACGACGTGCTGCGCGAGATGCACGGCTTCATCCACATGTTCGAGGACACGCCCGAATTCATTGCGCGCTACGTGGTGCGCGAGGCGCGCAACTACCTCGACTCGCTCGCGCCGCCCTTCTTCCGTGCGCTGGTCCACTACGCGGCCGACGGCTCCTACTCCTGGCACTGCCCGGGCCATTCGGGCGGCGTCGCCTTCCTGAAGAGCCCGGTCGGTCACATGTTCCACCAGTTCTTCGGCGAGAACATGCTGCGCGCCGACGTCTGCAACGCGGTCGACGAGCTCGGCCAGCTGCTCGACCACACCGGCCCGGTGGCGGCCTCCGAGCGCAACGCGGCGCGCATCTTCAACTGCGACCACCTCTACTTCGTCACCAACGGCACCTCGACCTCGAACAAGATGGTGTGGCACACCACGGTCGCGCCCGGCGACATCGTGGTGGTCGACCGCAACTGCCACAAGTCCATCCTCCACTCGATCATCATGACCGGGGCGGTGCCGGTGTTCCTGACGCCCACCCGCAACCACTACGGCATCATCGGCCCGATCCCGATCGAGGAGTTCTCGATGGAGAACATCCAGAAGAAGATCGAGGCCAACCCCTTCGCGCGCGAGGCGAAGAACAAGAAGCCGCGCATCCTCACCATCACCCAATCCACCTACGACGGCGTGGTCTACAACGTCGAGGCGATCAAGGAGATGCTCGACGGCCACATCGACACGCTGCATTTCGACGAGGCCTGGCTGCCGCACGCGGCCTTCCACGAGTTCTACGGCGATTACCACGCGATCGGCGCGGACCGCCCGCGCTGCCGCGAGTCGATGGTGTTCTCCACCCAGTCCACCCACAAGCTGCTCGCCGGGCTGAGCCAGGCCTCGCAGATCCTGGTGCAGAACTCGCAGACGCGCACGCTCGACCGCGACATCTTCAACGAGGCCTACCTGATGCACACCTCCACCTCGCCGCAGTACGCGATCATCGCCTCGTGCGACGTCGCCGCGGCGATGATGGAGCCGCCGGGCGGGCCGGCGCTGGTCGAGGAGTCGCTCACCGAAGCGGTGGAGTTCCGTCGCGCGATGCGCAAGGTGGATCTCGATTTCGGCGAGCACGAATGGTGGTTCCAGGTGTGGGGGCCGGAGTATCTCGCCGAGGAGGGCATCGGCAAGCGCGAGCACTGGATGCTGCACGCCGGAGAGGGCTGGCACGGCTTCGGCGATCTGGCCGAGGGCTTCAACATGCTCGACCCGATCAAGGCGACCATCATCACCCCGGGCCTGAACATGAACGGCGACTTCGCCGAGCACACCGGCATCCCGGCGGCGATCGTCACCAAGTACCTCGCCGAGCACGGCATCATCGTCGAGAAGACCGGCCTTTACTCCTTCTTCATCATGTTCACGATCGGCATCACCAAGGGCCGCTGGAACACGATGGTGACCGAACTCCAGCAGTTCAAGGACGACTACGACCGCAATCAGCCGCTGTGGCGGGTGATGCCCGAGTTCATCGCCAAGCATCCGCGCTACGAGAAGGTGGGCCTCAAGGACCTGTGCAACCAGATCCACTCCTTCTACAAGGAGCACGACGTCGCCCGCCTCACGACCGAGATGTACCTCTCGGACATGATCCCGGCGATGAAGCCGGCGGACGCCTTCGCCAAGATGGCGCATCGCGAGATCGAGCGGGTGGCGATCGACGAGCTCGAGGGCCGCGTCACCGCCATGCTGGTGACGCCGTATCCACCGGGTATCCCGCTGCTGATCCCGGGCGAGCGCTTCAACGCCACCATCGTGCGCTACCTGCGCTTCGGTCGGGACTTCAACGGCCGCTTCCCCGGCTTCGAGACCGACATCCACGGACTGGTAAAGGGCGAGGACGGCCGCTACTACATCGACTGCGTCGCCGGCGGCTGAGGCTGGCGGGCGGCGGACAAGCGACAGGGCTGCAATTCGCGGCCCTGTCGTTTTTGGCACGCGGAGCGATTCAGTCCCGACGCCGATACTCGACGAAGTCGAAGTCGTGCTCGTTGTGTTCGTCGGCGAGGTGCGGCTCGCGCCGGTCCTCGCAGAAGCGCGCCGGATCGATCTCGGGGAAGTGGGCGTCGCCGTCGACGTCGGCCCAGACTTCGGTGATCACCAGGCGGCCGGCGTGCCCGATCAGCTGCCGGTAGAGGTCGGCGCCGCCGATGACGAAGACGCGCTCGCCGGCGGCGGCGCGCAGGGCGGCTTCGGGGCTGGTGAACACTTCGGCGCCCGCTGCCCGGTAGCCGGGGGCGCGGCTGACGACCAGGTTGCGCCGCCCGGGAAGCGGCCGGCCGAGCGACTCCCAGGTCTTGCGGCCCATCAGCAGGGTGTGGCCTAGCGTCAGTGCCTTGAAGTGCGCGAGGTCATCCTTGAGTCGCCAGGGCAGGGTGTTGTTCCGGCCGATCACGCCGTTGCGCGCAACGGCGGCCACGATGATGATTTCGTTGTCGGTGTTCATACCGCTACCGGTGCCTTGATGTGGGGGTGGGGGTCGTAGCCGTCGACGGCGAAATCCTCGAACCGGAAGCCGAAGATGTCCTTCACGGCGGGGTTGAGGTGCATCGTCGGCAGGCTCCGCGGCTCACGGGCGAGCTGCGCCTTCGCCTGCTCGAGGTGGTTGAGATAGAGATGGCAGTCCCCGCCGGTCCAGATGAAGTCGCCGGGCTCATAGTCGCAGACCTGAGCGAGCATCAGCGTCAGCAGCGCGTAGGATGCGATGTTGAAGGGCACGCCGAGAAAGATGTCCGCGCTGCGTTGGTAGAGCTGGCAGGACAGCCGGCCGTTGGCGACGTAGAGCTGGAATAGCGCGTGGCACGGCGGCAGCGCCATTCGGTCGACCTCGCCCGGGTTCCAGGCCGAAACGATGTGGCGGCGAGAGTCGGGATTCGCTTTCAGTCCGGCCACCAGCCTGGCGATCTGGTCGACCGTGCTGCCATCGCCGCTCTCCCAGCGGCGCCACTGCTTGCCATAGACCGGGCCCAGCTCGCCGTCGGCATCCGCCCATTCGTCCCAGATCGACACCCCGTTTTCCTTGAGGTAGCGGATATTGGTGTCGCCCTGCAGGAACCACAGCAGTTCGTGGATGATCGAGCGGGTGTGGAGTTTCTTCGTGGTCAGCAGCGGGAAGCCGTCGGCGAGCTGAAAACGCATCTGCCAGCCGAAGACCGAGAGCGTGCCTGTGCCTGTGCGGTCGGTCTTGCGATCGCCGTGTTCGAGCACGTGTCGCATCAGGTCGAGATATTGCTTCATCTGCGCTCCCGTCGAAAACCGATGATCTTATTACATAGCACACGCTCGTGCCCCCGCGCAGGCGGGCACCGGGGCGGCCGGGATCCGCGCCACGCTCCCCTTCGCGGGTCATGGACGCGTACTTCGCCTAATGGCTTTGTGCTATCGTCGATTTGTTTCATCACGTTGCTGAATCGCCATCTTCCGTGCGCCGTGGGAGGCAGCGCGGAAGCGAAGCCCCTTCGATCGGAGGCAGTCGTGGACAACGCTGTCACATCCCCGAGTCGCAATGCCGCTCCGGCGCCCAACGATGTGGCCGGGCTCGTGTCCGGGCTTCGTGCCGCGAGTGCGTCGCTGCGCGCGATGCTGCATGCCGGGCTGAGCTCGGCCGACGCGCAGTCCGTGATGGGCTGCCACGACAGCGTGCGCGAGGCTGCGCATGCGCTCGCGATCTCATGCAAGTCGGGCGGTGAGGGGGCGTCCCGCAGGCCGGCGTGGTTGGCATCGGTGCGCGACGTGTACGCGGCGCTCGGCGATGCGTACTGGTCCTTGCTCGACGGCGACGCCTCGGTCGAGGGCGAAGCGTTGCGGCTTCGTGCCGCAAGCGCGATGGCATCCCAAGTGCAGTGGAGCCTCTGCGATCGGCACGATCCGCCGTCGCTCGCCTGGATTCGGCTGGGCGCGCTTTTCCGTGCGGCTGAGCAGACGGCCGCAGGCGAGGTGGCGGGGGATCTGCCGAACGTTTCGCGCGAGTTCCTGCGCGCGGTCGCCTTGTTCGCTGCGGACCTCCATCAGCTGCCGTTCTCCGAGGCGCTCGCCACCGGCGAGGCGATCGGCGCGGCGCTCCCCTTCCTCGCCTTGGGGCCGGATGCGCCGGACGGCATTCACTACTTCGTCGATCCTCCGGATGTCTGCGTCCCCCAGCGCCGCTTGGCGGCGCCGAGCGAGCGCCGCGGTTGGAGTTTCCGTCCGGAACTGGCGTCGGAGTTCTTCGAGGAGCTGGCACTCCTGCTGAGTCTGGGGCGTACGCCGCGCGGCCTCGAAGCGCTCGATCGCGCATCGGCGATCGCCGCGGTGCGCCGCTTGAAGGCATCATGGTGCGGCGATCCGCCCAGGCGGCGAGCTCGTCGTTATGCTCTCGACGGGGATCTCGCGGTGGTCTGCGGATTCTCCGGTACGCGTGCGGTCCTGTCGGCACGCGCGGCCGTTGCGCCGGCAACCTGGCAGGTGACCGATCTCAGTCGCACCGGGCTCGGCGCGTCGATTCCCTTCGAGCCGAGTCGGCCGGTTCCCGACAACGGGGAACTGGTCGGCGTCCGCGCGCTCGATGGCGGCGACTGGCAGGTCGGTGTCGCCCGGCGGGTTCGATACGGCAGCGGCCACGTCTCCGTTGGCATCGAAACGCTTTGCCTCGAGCCTGTCCTGCTCAGTGTCGAATGCGCGGATGCTGCGCTCGACGTGATTGCCTGCGATCCGATTCGGCCAGGCCATTCGGTCCGGATCGCAATGCCGGCGGGCCTGGCAATCGGCGAGAAGACGCTAGTCGCCAAGGGCGAACACGGTTCCGCGCGGCTGCTTCCGCTGGCGGGCATGAGTCGGGGGTACGATTTCGACCTCCGTAGCTATCGCGTGCTGTAACGTCGGGCGCCGGCGTGCGCTTCAGGTCGGCAAGGACGTGCGCTCGCCTTCTTGTAGTTGTTTCTGAGCCGAGTCCTTGACGCGCGGTTTTTCGTGTCTATAATGCGCA
>JRYI01000556.1_pt1 | contig 15033 bp, 12 predicted proteins | sample 235361 | NCBI WGS metagenome assembly JRYI01 (sample SAMN03074212, study PRJNA261471) | activated sludge metagenome | biome: Common Effluent Treatment Plant; feature: Wastewater; material: Activated sludge; isolation source: activated biomass in a lab-scale reactor treating industrial wastewater at...
CCGCGCCATCGATGCGATGCTCGGCTACCTCTATTATTTCGGTACGACCAGCGCCATCGGCTATGTCGGTATGGAAGTGCGCGACGTCGACCTATCTCCGGATGATCCGGACAATCCGGTCCGCGGCACCGAGACCGGATTCAAGGTCGCCCTTGAGGTCGAGACCGGGGACGAGAACCCGTTCTACTTCGCCTTCGATACCAGCTACTCGACGGCATTCGACACCTACTACGGCAACCTGCGCCTCGGCTGGAACCGCAACGGCACCAAGTTCGGTCCCGAAGGCGAGATCTGGAGCGAGGAAGGCGACGTGACGTCCCGCCTCGGTGCCTTCGTGGTGCTGCCCTTCAACCTGAGGCCGACCCTTCCGGCCGAGGTCTCGCTCAGCGGCGGCTACCAGTGGGTCGACGAAGACGACACCGATGGCTTCGGCGGCAACCGTGGCGGCGAAGGTGCCTACTTCAACTCCTACCTCAAGGTCATGTTCTGATCGGCGCGCCCGCGCTGGCAGGACGGTCGAACGACAAGCGCTCCGGACCATGGTCCGGAGCGCTTTGTTTTCAATGGCCGCGCGCGACGTCGAGCCCTTGGTCCGCCAAACGGGCCGCAAACCGGATCAGAAGCGGAGCGCCAATTCGGCGCAAGAGGATCCTCTCGCCTTGGAGTCGTTCCGACTTATGTGGAAACATGGTCATGCGAGCAATTGGCGTGTCTGGATCCCGGCCNNCTGAAACAGAAACTCTCTAGGGAGCCGGCGCCGGTGTCTGCTCGCGCGCGATGCGTCGGGCGGAGGGCGGCGTCGGCGTGAGGCCGAGCCAACCCTGCATGCGGATCAGCGCTTCGGGAAGCACGACGAGATTGAGGAACGTCGCCGTGGTCAGGCCGCCGAGGATCGCGATCGCCATCGGCGCCTCGATCTCGTGCCCCGGCCGGCCGAGGCCGAGCGCCAGCGGAACGAGACCCAACGCCGCGAGAAGGGCGGTCATGAAGACGGGCGCGAAGCGCTCACCGGCCGCAAGCCGTATCGTGTGATCCGACCAGGGGTGGCCTTCGCGGTCCACCAGATGCTCGACGTGCGCCAGCATCATCACGGAGTTCCGGGCCCCGATGCCGAAGACGGTCGCGAGCCCCACGAGGCTGCCGAGCGTGAGGCCAATTCCACTGGCGACCGTCGCGGCCATGCCGCCGATCAGGCAGAACGGCACGTTGATGAGCAGCACGGCCGCAAGCGCCCGCCGGGTGAACGCGGCCGTCAGCACGAGCACGACGAGCGTGACGCTCAACGCCGCAAGCAGCGCGAGCCGGATCTGACCCGCCCGCTCCTCCTCGGCCTGGCCGGCGAAGGAGACGTAGATGTCCGGCGGCAGCCCGAGGTCTGCGACGCGCGCTTTCACCTCCGCAACCGTATCGCGGAGCGAACGCTCGGACGATCCGTTGAAGTTGACGTTGACGCGCCGCTCTGCGCCGTCGTGCTGGATGTTCACGCGCCCGTCGGTCATCGAGATCGAAGCCACGTTTCCGAGCAGGACGCGCGTGCGCGCGTTGCCGACGAGCAGGTTCGAGAGCTGCTCGACGCGGCTGCGTGCTTCCGGCGGCAGGATCACCACCACATCCACCGTCTCGGCGCCCGCGTACGTCTGGCCGATGGTGGTGCCGGCGAACGCCGTCTGCATGGTGTCGAGCGCATCCCGCGCCGTGAGCCCGTAGTTCGCCAGCGCCGCGTGATCGAGCTTGACGGTGAGCGTGGGCACCCTGGCGGCCTTCGGGATACGGAGATCCTCGACGCCCTCGATTCCGGCGATGGCGCTGCGGACGGCCTCGCCCGCGGCCTCGAGCTTCTCGAGGTCGGTGCCCGTGAGGTTGATCACCACCTGGGCCGTCTCGCCGCTGAGGCTCTCGCTGATGCGGTCGCCGAGGAACGTCATGGTCTCGCTGCGCACCTCGGGGAAATTCTCGAGCACGTCGCGGATTTTCTCCTGCGCCTCGCTCTCCGTCTCCGCGTGCTCGTCCGTGAGCTCGATATGGAACTCGCTCTTGTCCGGGCTCCAGGTGTCCTCGCCCAGATCCGCCCGCCCGATCTGGTGGCCGACGGCAAGCACGAAGGGCAGCTTCAGAAGCTCGTTCGACACCCGCACGCCGGTCGCCGTCACGTCGCCCACCGACGTTCCCTGGGCGGCCATCGCCATCTGCACGACGAAATGCCCCTCGCGAAACTGCGGGATGAGCTCGCTGCGCAGGAACGGCGCGACCGCCACCGCCGCCGCGGCCGCCGCCGCAAGAACGGAGACCGTGAGACCCCAGTGCCGGCGGACCTTCTCCATGCACCACGCCTGGAACGCCTTCATCACGTCGAGAAGGCGCGGCGTCTCCTTGGTCTCCTCGCCGGTGAGCAGCAGCGCCGAAAGCGCCGGCGTCACCGTCATCGCCACCACCATGGAGGCGATGACCGCGAGGATGAAGGTCAGGGCCATCGGCGCGATGAAGCGTCCCTGCACGCCGCCGACGAACAGGATCGGCAGGAACACGAAGATGACGGCCAGCGTGCCGTAGAGCATCGAGCCGCGGATTTCGATCGAGGATTCCTCGATGGTGGCGAGATCGTCGTCACGGCCGGCCGCTTTCGCAAGCCGGAGGCGGCGCATGATGTTCTCGATGTCGATGATGGCGTCGTCCACCAGCACGCCGAGCGCCAGCGCGAATCCGCCGAGCGTCATGGTGTTGAGCGTCTGGCCCATTTCGGCGAGCACGAAGATCGCCGCGAGCAGCGACAATGGAATGGCGAGAAACGAGATCAGCGCCGCCCTCCAGCTCCGGAGGAAGGCGTAGAGCACCGCCAGGATCAGCGCCGAGCCCAACGCCAGCGCATGCGCGAGGTTGCCGAGCGCGCGCTCGATGAAGGANNGCCTGCGTGGCTTCGAGCGTGTTGGCGCCGAACTGGCTCGACACGGTCACGAGCACGCCGGGCTTGCCCATGATGGTCGCGTCCCCGATCGGCACGGCCGGTCCGATCGTGACGTTCGCGACATGCCCGATCGTGATCGGCATGTTGTCCTGCATCGCCACCAGCCCCTGGGCGATCGCCTGCGGATCGGGCGCGGGCGGCGCCGTATCGAGCGTGATGCGCTGCGAGGCGGTGTCGATGGTGCCGCCGCCGCGCAGCGCCAGGGCCCCCTTCCCCGCCTCCATGACGTCGCTCACGGTGAGGCCGAGGCCGGCCAGCCGGTCGAGATCCGGCTGGATCTGCACCTGCCGGATGGCGCCGCCGTAGACGGTGACGCGCGCGATGCCCGGCAGCGACAGGAGATGCGGATGGATGGTCCAGTCGGCGATGTCGCGCAGCGTGTAGGGATCGACGGTGTTGGATAGCAGCCCGAACTTGATCACGTCCATGGTGCTGGAGGTGAGCGGCGTCAGCGTCGGCTGCGCGACGCCGGCCGGCAGCTCGCCCGCGAGCGTCGACAGGCGCTCGGAGATTCCCTGCCGGATGGCGACGGGATCGACGGTCTCCTCGAACGTGATCAGCACGACGGAGAGGCCGTAGACCGATTCGGAGCGGATCGATTCGATCCCCGGCGCGCCGTTGACGGCGGCCTCGATCGGCCGCGTCACGATCTGCTCGACGTGCTCGGGCGCGAACCCGGGCGCCTCGGTTTGGATCGTGACCTGGGGCGGAACGAACTCGGGAAAGACGTCGAGCGGGGCGTGAAGCGCGAAGAAGACGCCGGCGACGAACCATACGACAGAAAGGGCGGCGACGAGCGAGCGGTGCCGGATCGACCATCGGATCAGGGTGTCCATGGCGCAGGGTCTCAGTCGGGATCGGGATCGGAGCTGGCGATCGGCGCGGCGTGGAGCCCGGTCGCGCTGTCCGTATCGCCCGGCCGACGCCGCGTCGGGCGCGGCCGGTCGTCGTCGTCATCATCGTCATCGAACGAGCCGGGCTCCGCCTCGCGGGCAAGGAGCGCTGAGGCTCCCTTCACCACCACTTTCGTTCCGGCGGCGAAGTCGTTCGTCAGATACCCCGTTTCGACCGGCGTCGTGAGCGAGATCGGCTTGCGTTCGAACGCGTCGGGGCCCGTCTCGACATAGCACCACGAGGCGCCCGCATGGACGACCACCGCGTCGGCCGGCACGATCACGCCGGAGGCAGGCGTGCCGCGCGCGGCCGTTGCCTTCGCGCGGTCTCCCGGTTTGAGGCTGGGCCCCGTCGGCATGATGCCGAAGAAGGAGGTGCCGGGCATGGCGAGATTGCCGGAAGGGGCGGGCCACACCTTGTCGACCGCGATCTCTTCGCCGCCGCCGAGCGGCGTGATGCGCACGTTTTGAGGGTTTCGCTCGACCGAGCGTGGGAAGTCGACGCGCACGAGCGTCGTCTTGCCGGAGGAAAGCTCGTCCACGAGCCGCAGCCGGTTCTCGGCGGCGAGGAACGGCGCCGTGTCGCCCCAGGCATTCCGGAGGCGCAGCTCGAGCAGCGCCACCTGCGTGGCGGCGGTCGCGGCCTGCCGCTCGGCGTTGTCGAGGCGATGCTCGCCAAGCGAGCTTGTGCCCTTGAAGCGCGCCACGGTCCGCTGGCTGAAGGCCGACGCGATTTCGGCGGCGCGGATTTCGGCGTCGAGCTGCGTCAGCGGGTCGGGGCTGACGAGCGTGGCGATGCCGTGGATCCTCTGGGCTCCCTGGGCCGGCGCGAGCGCCACGGAGACGGGCCTGAAATCCACCTCCTGCTCGGGGGAATAGGCTTCCGAGCGCGGCTCCTCGCACGCCCCGAGCGCCAGAAGGAGGATGAGTGCAGCCTTCCTCATGATTGAGATTCAAGCACCAGGGGTAAAATCCTATAACTTACTGGGAAGAATGCCCTATTAGGCGTGCCGTCGCCAGCCTTTAGCGAATCCACGAATTTACGATGTGTTGTCAGGGCCTTGGAGCCAATAGCTCTCCATCGCCCCGCGACGCCGCCGGGGCGGGGCATCCGGTTAAGGTTCTCGATATCGAAGGGCTCAGGCGACGGAGCGGTGAGGATAGAGTTCGCCGCGGATGCCCCGGAAGCCGGTGCGGATGGTCGCATCGATCCCCATGGCATCGCCCCACGCCGTGGGGCATCCGGATGAAAGAGACCGCGGATGCAGCGTTTCTTCTCGCCCCTTCCCACCCCCGGCCGGTTGGTCTATGAAGGCGGCCTTCACACGCTCCCCTCCCAAAAATGCATTGACCCGTAGGTGTTATCTTGCTGCACATCGACCTTCCGACCCGCGTTGAGATCGAGAAGCTGGCCGCGTATCGGCAGCGCCCTGCGGTTTCGATTTACCTTCGGACCACGCCTCTGACCCAGGACACCGATGCCAATCGCATCGAGCTCAAGAACCAGTTGAAGGCGGCGGTGGCCGAGATGACCGAGGCGGGCATCGACAAGCGGTCGATCTGGCCGATCGAGGAGAGCGTCGGCGCACTGATCGAGGACGATGATTTCTGGGCGTACCAGGCCAACAGCCTGGCCATCTTCGTCACTCCCGAGAAGATCCAGACCTTCCGCCTCGCCAACAAGCTGACCAGCATGGTGGAGGTCGCCGACCGCTTCCACCTGAAGCCGCTGATCCGCGCCGTCACCTTCCCGCACAATGCCTATGTGCTGGCGATCGGCATCGGGGCGGTGCGCTTCATCGAGGTTTCGGCCGACCTTCCGCCGCACGAGGTGAAGGTGCCGAACCTGCCGCGCGACGCCAACCAGGCCATTGGCCGGCGCAGCCATCTGGAGCGCTCCGGCGACATGCGTTCGGGCGAGGCCACCAGCGAGAACGCGCTGCTCACCCGTTACGCCCGCGCCGTGGACGAGGCGCTGCGTCCCGTCCTCGCCGGTCACAGCCGGCCGCTGATCATCGCCGCCACCGAGCCCCTGGCCTCGATCTTCCGCTCGGTGTCGAGCTACCCGAACGTCGCCGACGCGACCATTCCCGGCAGCCCCGACCATGTGCCGGAGCATGAGCTGGCGGCCTCGGCCCGCACCGTCCTCGACGGAGTCTATGCGGCCGAGATGGCAGCCGTCGCCGCCCTTTACGCCAAGCGCGAGGCGCAGGGCCGTGCCACCGCCGACGTGGCGCAGGCCGCGCGCGCCGCCACCTTCGGCGCCGTGGACACGCTGATCGTCGACATGGACAGCGCGAGCCCCGGCACGGTGGACGACGAGACCGGTGCTGTGACCTTCGCCGAGACCGCCGATGCCATCAATTACGGCGTGGTGGACGAGATCGCCCGGCGCGCGCTGGAGACCGGCGCGCGGGTGATCTCCGCCCGGCGGTCCGAGATCCCCGGCGGCGGCGAGCTGGCGGCGATCCTGCGCTATCCGGTCTGAGCGACTGTTTGAAAACGTGAACAGGGCGGCGTGGGGACCTACCTCATGCCGCTTTCCCCCGCACTGCGCCGATCGCCAGCAAGATCGCAGTCGGCCTCGATTGAACTTCTTGGCCACCGATCAATGGCGGCCCTTACGAGAAAACGTCGGGCCTCCTGGCAGACGCGTGCGTGCGCCGAGGCCGCGGTCGTCCAAGCACCTCTTCAGGCTGACAGGACCGCCTTGGGTATGGCGATCGTGGCAACGAGGCCCGTCGGGCGCCAGTGACGCTCGATCGTTGTCTTCAACGCGCATGTCACGCTTCGTTCCAATTGGCTGCCAAACCCCTGAGGCCCGCCCGTTGAAGGCACCGGCCCGCCGGTTTCCCGCCAGACGAGGCGAACCAGGTCGCCATCGGTTGCGACGCTCACGTCGAGCCGTCCGCTCGCAGCCGATAACGATCCGAATTTGGCGGCATTGGTGGCCAACTCATGCAGCAGCAGCGACACATAGGGGACAGCGTTGGCGCCGACATCGCAGTCATGGCCTCCGATCACAACCGGGCCGTCCGCCGCCGCATAGGGATCGAGAATCCCGTAGATGAGCGCGAGGAGCGACGAGGCCTGCGGGGTCCCGGCATCGTGTGGCCGGCCCGCCATCGTCATGTCATGCGCGCGCGCCAGCAATGACAGCCTCGCGCGGATATCGTCGACCACCACCCTCCCGCTTCCGGACGACCTTGCGCTGATCGACACGATCGCGGCCGCCAGCGCAAACAGGTTCTTCACCCGATGACCCATCTCGCCCAAGAGAAGCCGTTGCTGCTCCTGCGCCCTCAGTCTCTCCGTAATGTCGCGGGCGATCTTGGAGACGCCGACAATAACGCCGTCCTCATTGCGAATGACGGAGGTCGTCAGCGATATGTCGACCAGCGATCCGTCCTTGCGGCGTCGTTTCGTCTCGAAGCGCCCGACACGCTTGCCGCACTGGATCTCCGCCAGGATCGCCGAGTCTTCCTCCAGCCGGTCCTCCGGGATCAGGATCGCGATCGGTTGGCCGATCGCCTCGTCCGCCGAATACCCGAACAGGCGGGACGCGCCATGGTTCCAACTTTGGATGATGCCATTGAGGTTTCTGCTGAAGATTGCATCATCCGATCCGTCGATCAGCGCAACCCGCCAATCTCTCGGATCCGGTGCGCTACCGCTATTGCCTGAGTTTTGTTTGAGCAGGTTCCCGGCTGCACCCGTGGCGCAAGGACCGGTGCTGTGTGTATTAAATTTACGCATACCCGCTCCAACTCCGTAAGCATTATCGAACGACAGCATGCGGGAATCATCGGTGTGGCCCGGCGACAAACAAGGTCGGCATTGGCCAGAAACCGGAGACATCCGGCCAATCCTGGAAATTTCATAGGCGCGCGTCGCGCAATTACGAAAAAGTTCGCTTCATGCCATTGCAGAGGCACCATTACCGGCCCGGATTGGTCTAGGCTGTGACCTCATTATTCGATACCCATCCAATAATAAGTTTCGCGCCGGGTGTTGCCCGTCCCCTTGCGATAGTCGTGAGGGGCGGCGTTCGTCCAGCGGCGGAACGCGTGGCGGAACGAGGAGGCATCGCTAAAGCCCAGGGCGAACGCGATATCCTCGACGCTGAGGTCGGTTTCGCGGACATACTTAATGGCGACCTGGCCCCGCAACTCGTCGGCGAGACTTCGGAAGCACGTTCCCTTCTCCTGCAGCTTGCGCCTGAGGCTGCGACCGCTCATGTTGAGGCACTTGGCGACCTGCTCGAAGCTGAGCGGCCGGGACAGGTTGGAGAGGATGAGTTCGCGGATCTCGCCGGCGATCCCTGCGCTCAACTCGAGCTCCTTGAGCAGGCCATTGCAAAGCTGCCTGAGCTCGGCATGGGCGAGCTTGTTGGCGAAATCCGGCTGCCGGTCGAGCCAGGCGGCATCGAAGGCGAACCTGTTCTCGGATTTGCCGTAGAGAACCGGGCAGCCGAAGAAGGCCGTCCCGCGCTCGTCGCCATGCGGTCGCTCCAAAGCATAGTCCACCAGCGTGGGCTTGAAGGTCGGTCCCATGATGTTGCGATGGAGCGATAGGTGGACCGCCATCTGCAGCTCGACGACGAATTTATAAAGCACATCGTCGAGTTCCAGATGAGGCGCGGGAGTGACGATCCAGACAGCCGCGCGCCCGTCTTCCCGGAAGTCGATATCCATCATCGGCGTCGCCAGCTGATGATAGGCCATGGCGAAGGCCATTGTCTCCCGGAAATCAGGGCTGCTCAGGATGGAAAATCCATATATTCCATAGGTCGACACGCAGGATTTCAAACCGGCACGGTATGCGAGCTGGGCATTCCGCGAGAGTTTGATGGCGTTGCGATAGGACTGCAGAACCTGCGCCGCCGAGACCTTCGTCGCCGGTGAGTCCAATTGCTCGCGCGACAGAGAGACATCAGCGAGCGCCTCTTCTGCGGGAATGCCTTCATCGGCCAGCAAGTCGACGATTACGGCAATCTTTGCGACGGAATAAATTTTGGCTGCGGTCGATGAGTTCATGGATAAAAAATAGACTTAGGGAGCATGATTTTATTCTGTCGGAATTCGTCCAGAAGCCATCTCCGGCTCAACGGGGACGATGGCATCGGTTCGCACCAACGCAAGGCGACCAATGTCGCCGAATACTGCCGCGGCCAATCAAAACAACATACTATAAGAAAAGGCGTACTGCAGAGTCCACGCCGGCTATTTTCGATGGGCCATGCTGCCGGTGAAGACGCCGGAAGCAATAGTTTCTATTGTTACCTCGTTTGGTAAACTGCCCTTTGAATACATAAGAGAATTAATTATTTAGCGCGGTGATCGGCGAGAGAAATTTCGAGCAGCCCGCAGGGCTCAGGAGCAGGGCGACCCGGTGGTCTTGGCGAAGCCAAGCTCCGCTTGGACCGCCGCCCCCGCGGAGCGCCTTCGGCGCGTGAGCTAAAAATGGCGGGCTTGGAGAGACCAAGTTCGAGCTCTGGTCCAAGCCCGAAGGGCTCGGGAGCAAAGCGACCCGCGGCGAGCCGCGCCCCCGCGGAGCGCCTTCGGCGCGTGAGCCATATAATGGCGGAGAGAGTGGGATTCGAACCCACGAGACGGTTGCCCGCCTACACGCGTTCCAGGCGTGCGCCTTCAACCACTCGGCCATCTCTCCTGCGCGTCGGAACCCGGATCGTCGCGAACCCCTTGGGTTCGGAGCGGTCATCGGTCCGTCGAAATTCCGATGTGGAGCCGCGCACTATACCGATAACGCCTTCGGAGGCAACACGCCCGCAAGGGCCCCCGTCCGGTCCCCTTTTGCCTGACCCCGCTCGGGCGAATATGTTAATCGAGAGGCGGCTTGGCTGGCCGCAGATGCAGGCGGACCCGCCGGCCCGGGCGCGGCCTCGGAGACCGCCAATGTCGTGAGCCTCGCATGATGGTCGTCTTTCGTTTCCTGGCCGCCGTCTTTCTTCTGGCGGCCACCATTGCCCTGGTTGTTGATGCCACGCCGTCTCTCTACGGGGCAGCGGCGTTCAAGGCCACCTCCCTCGGTGCCCATTGGCAGGAGCTGGCGCCCAGCAGCTTCGAGGCCTCCCGCGAGGCCGTGACCGGTCTCGGCCCCTGGATCTGGAACGGCGTGATCGCCCCTCTCCTTGCCGTGCCGACGTTCGTGACGTTTGGCGTGCTGGCGCTGCTGAGCGGTTACATCGGGCGACGGCGCCGGTCGGTGCGCATCTTCGTCAACTGAGCGGCGCGGCGAGGGACGCTTCCTGTCCGCCCCGGGGTCGCTCACTTCTTCTGCGGCGCGAGCGTGCCCGAGGCGGCGAGGCCCGCCGAAGCCGTCTGGCCGATCGGCGTTTCGCTCGCCAGGTCGTCGACGATGCCGACGACGATGAGGAGCGCGAGTCCGCCCACGAGGCCGATCACCATATTGTGGTGCGACCTGTTGAGCTCGGCGATCTGCGCCTCGTCGACGAGATCAACCTCGTTCACGCGGCTGCCCTTGATGCCGAAGAATTTGCGGCGGAACGAGCGCCGCACGTTGCCGCGGTCGATCAGCGGCAGGCGCGCGCGGTCGGCGATCTTCTTGGCGATCTCGGGATAGGGGAATGCCGGGTCGACGTTGGCTTCGCTGACGTAGCCGATGGGGATCGACTTTCCATCCTTGGTGATCAGCCGCGCGCCCTTGAGCAGCACGGGCACGAGCGAGCCGCCGTAGATCTCGCGCCGCGTCTCGACCGTCTGCACCTCGTCGTAGGGAATGTCATAGCTCTTGTAGAACAGCATCGGCGTCGGGCCGCGGCCCGAGGGAAGCGTCATCTTGACCGAGGTCTCGCCGAGCTCCACGCGTGCGCGGAGGGAGAACAAGAGCTCGACCACGACCAGGAACATGAGGATGGCGAACGCGACCGCCATGATGCCGAGGCCGGCGGCATCGAAGAAGAGGCCGTTCTTGACCCGCATGTAGATCATGGCGGGCAAGCTCGCGAAGAACGGCAGCAGGATCAGGAACACGAACGAGAAGAACGTCTTACGCCCGCCGCTTGCGGCATACACGGTCCGCTCGCGCGCGCTGTCGGGGCTTGCGCCGCTCGCCGTCGCCGACTGCGCCATGCTCGGAACTCCCCCACACCCGTCGTGCCGTCCGATCTTTACCCGACCTCCGCAGCCGAGTCACGTGGGGGGCGCGCCTTGCCGGGCGGCGCTTTTTTATCGCGCGCCGGTGGGAAAGCGGCACCCGTCCCCAAGGGGCGATTGGGAAGCGCGCCGGGGCCATGCTAGGGTGCCTCCCTAGGGGAAGTCAGGACTGGAAATGAGCGGCCTCGAGGCCGCGGGAAACGTGCATGCCGACGCCCGGGCAAGGGCCGCGGCATCAGGGGTGGAGCGTTGATCGATGGCAAAGGTTTGGAAGGCGGCGGCTCGTTTTTGCATGCTGTCCTGCGCGGCGCTGGCGCTCGCCGCCGCACCAGCGGGCGCGGCGGGCAAGGACTTCACGTTCAGCGAGAAGGCCAATGACCGGCTGGCGAAGAAGCTCAACATCCCGATCTTCTTCACACTGCCGAGAAGCACCTGGGCGCCGCTCGCAGGACCATTCGACACCACCGACGTTCTGGTCGACTTCAAGCATCCGGATGCGTTGAAGTCCGGGAGCGATGCCGGGTTGCGCCTCGTCGTGACCCCGCGCGCCGGCATGTCAGCGAGGCTCGCCAAGAGCGGCATCTTCCAGACCGGCGACATCCTGCTCACCTTCCGCTCGGAATGGGGCGGGGCCGGTGCATACCCCAACATCCAGATGGGCATCAGCCATACCGGCGTCGCCTACATCAAGGACGGCAAGCTCCGCAACATCGACAATCCGCTCAACGAGGAATATCTCGGCAAAGGCATGAGCGCCGACCTCACGAGCGAGCACTACCGCACGCTGAGTTTCATCCATGTCATCCGCCCGCGCGGCCTGACGGACGCGGAGCGCGCCAACATCGTGGCCTGGGCAACGCGCCTGAACAGCAGCGCGCCGAAGGTCTATCCGAGCCAGATCAAGTTCAACGACGACTACAACGCGCCCAAATACAAGCCGAACCACACCCTCAATTTCGTGCAGCATCTCGGTCGGATCGCGCTTGGCCAGAACCCGCCCGGCGTGCTCGACCTCTACTGCTCGGAATTCGCCTGGTCGCTTCTGTCTCTGCGCGGCTGCGATCCCGCGACGACCGCCGGCGACTTCAAGGGCAGCCGGGTACCGTCCTGCATCAAGCCGCCGATGCGGCCACTGGTGGCGACCGGCAACAACGTGCCGAAGGAAGGGCGCTCAACGAGGATCGGCCTCGCCGACGGGCCGCTGACGGTCATCGACGATCTCAAGGTGCCGATGGCGGAGCGCAGGGTCCTCCTTGAGGGGCTGTTCGTCGAGAACCCGGCCGGCCTGAAGAAAATGTCGGAAGGCCACCGCAAGGTGGCCGAGGCCATGCAGCCCAGGTTCGAGAAGCTCAAGGATTATTATCTCGGCATGGCGGGCGGCACCGTTCTCGAGCGCACGCGGGCCGGGATGATCCGCGCGGCTTTCAATATGACGGTTCCGGAGAACTATTCGCCGACGTCATACCTGCTGAACACCCTGCTGCCGCCGGACAACGTCAACCGGACGATGGACTACGTGGCCACCATCGTCATCGAATAGAGGAGCGGCGCGGCGAAGCCTGTCGCCGCCCGCGCTCCGTTGCCGCGTCTCTCCGCAGGCGCGCGCCGTATCACGCCGGGTCGGCCGTCCAGATGTGGACCTCTGCCGGCTTGGCGAGATGGCCCAGGAATTTTTGCAGCACGCCCGTCGACTCGCGCCAGGCCATGTAGGCTTTCTGGTCCGCGGCCGAATCCCATTCCTGGATCAGCAGGAAATCGCCCGCGTCACTCGTATAGGTCTTCGAGAACCGGCAGCCGCGGGCCTTGCGCGTGTCGGGAAGGATCTCGGCGAGAAAGCTCTGGAACACTTTCGGGTCGGACGGCGTCAGGCGCAGGGTGACGACGATCGGTGACTGTGACATGGAGGATCTCCTTTCGGAAGGCCGGGAAAAGCTATATGTTGACCGAATGGTAATTAGTGACGCTTGTTGGAATGACCAAGTGGTCAGTAAGTCGCACCGCAGCGTCACGGAGAGAAATGCGGATGCAAGATCCGGGATCCAAGCCCTCGCCGGCGAGACGCAAGCGCCTCGACCCGCGGCAACGCGAGCGGGAGATCGTGGACGGCGCCGTCCTCTATTTTTCGGAGGTCGGCTTCGGCGGCGGCATGCGAGACCTCGCCGGACGCCTCGGCATCTCGCATGCGCTCTTGTTTCGCTATTTTCCCACCAAGGACTCGCTGATCGATGCCGTTTACGATCGCATCTTTCTCGCCCGGTGGAACTCGGACTGGGACGCGCTCCTCGACGACCGGACGCTGGACGTGTCCGAGCGCCTGTCGCGCTTCTACGCGCAATATCTGGCAACCGTCGACAATTCGGCGTGGGTGCGCACGTTCGTATACGCGGGCCTGGCGGGCGTCAATATCAACCGGCGCTACCTGAAGCTGATCGAGCGCAAGGTGATCGCGCCGGTGGCACGCGAGCTCGAGAGCCTGGCCGGCACGCCGAACGCCTCCCCGTCTCAAAAAGCCCTCGACCTATCATGGGGGCTGCATGGCGAGATCTTCTATCTCGCCATCCGCCGCTGGATCTACGGCGCCCGCGTCACGGCCGACACCGAAGGCTTTGCGAGGGCGATGGTGGCGGCGTTCCTCGAAGGCGCGCCGGCGACCCTGCGGAAAGGCTGATGGAACCTGCGGAAAGGCTGATGGAACCCCGCCGACGGCGCGGCCCGCGGTTCCGGCTATTGCGGATCCCCGGCCGTCTCCTCGCTCGCGACCAGACGCCAGAACGCTGCCATCTTCGCGGCGTCGTGGTATTCCTCGATGCGCCAGATCTCGTTGCCGCGATAAGTCACGACCTGACGGTACGAGCCGGCCAGCACATGACCCGTCCGCCGGTGGCGCACGTAGGTGTCGATCTGCGCGCGCGCGATCCTGCCGTCGAACTGGAAGAGATCGATGACGGACCGGCTCTCGGCGACGGAGGAGACGTTGCGCAGGAAGTCCCGAAACGCCGGCTTGCCCACCAGCATGAACGGCGATCCGTCGATGGCGCCTGCATTGCACCAGTAGAGGCAGTCGTCCGCGTAATAGCTGAGCAGGCGGTCGATGTCGCCGTTGCACCATGCGCCGTGCGAGGCGTCGAGCAGGCTGCGGGCTCTGTATGCGTCGAGCTCTCTCAAGGGCGCTTCCCCGTCCGCTACCCTGGCGTGACTTCCGCTCCAATCCGTGCGCGGGGTGGATTGGATCATGGCACTTTACAGGGCGCCACGTCGGAATTCAATCTAAAGTGGCAGCCGGCCTGCGGGAAGAAGTCCCGTCACGCTCAGGCGACGGCCTCCCGCTCGGCCTCCCGCTTGCGCTCCTGTTTCTTGCGTTCGTTGGGATCGAGCCAGCGCTTGCGCAGCCGGATGGATTTCGGCGTCACCTCGACCAGCTCGTCGTCGGTGATGTAGCTCATGGCCCGCTCGAGCGTGAGCTTGATCGGCGGCGTCAGCAGCACCGCGTCGTCCTTGCCCGAGGCGCGGACGTTGGTCAGCTTCTTGCCCTTGACGACGTTGACCTCGAGATCGTTGTCGCGCGTGTGCTCGCCGACGATCATGCCGATGTAGACCTTGGTCTGCGGCCCGATGAAGAACGGTCCGCGGTCCTGCAGGTTGAAGATGGCGTAAGCGGCGGCCTCGCCGTCGGAGTTCGAGATCAAGACGCCCGTGTGCCGCCCGGCGATCTCGCCCTTGTAGGGCGCATACGCGTGGAACAGCTTGTTCATGACCGCCGTCCCGCGCGTATCCGAAAGCAGCTCTGCCTGATACCCAAGCAGACTGCGGGTCGGCACGTGGAACACCATGCGCGTGCGTCCGCCGCCCGATGGCCGCATCTCGAGAAGCTCGCCCTTGCGCTCCGAGAGCTTCTGCACGATGACGCCCGTATGCCCCTCGTCGACGTCGATGATCACCTCCTCGATGGGCTCGAGCCTCTGGCCCGTCGCTTCGTCGGCGATGAACACCACTTTGGGGCGCGAGACCGTGAGCTCGAAGCCCTCGCGGCGCATGTTCTCGA
>JRYI01000429.1_pt1 | contig 14931 bp, 8 predicted proteins | sample 235361 | NCBI WGS metagenome assembly JRYI01 (sample SAMN03074212, study PRJNA261471) | activated sludge metagenome | biome: Common Effluent Treatment Plant; feature: Wastewater; material: Activated sludge; isolation source: activated biomass in a lab-scale reactor treating industrial wastewater at...
CGGCGAGGCGGTGCTGAACCCGGACGGCAGCATCACCTTCACTCCCCGCGGCGATTTCCACGGCGAGGCCTCGTTCCGCTACACGGTGAGCGACGGCCAGGGCGGCAGCGACCGCGCCACCGTCCGCGTCGAGGTGCGGCCGGTCAACGACGCGCCGGTGGCGGCCGACGACGCGCTGCGCACCGACGAGGACCGGGCGCTGCGCATCGACGCCAAGGTCCTGCTCGGCAACGACCGCGACGTCGACGGCGACGCCCTGCGCATCGTCGGCCTCGGCGACGCCAGCCACGGCGAGGCGGTGCTGAACCCGGACGGCAGCGTCGCCTTCACCCCCGACGCCGATTTCCACGGGGAAGCCTCGTTCACCTACACCGTCGGCGACGGCCAGGGCGGCTTCGACACCGCCGTGGCCCGCATCGAGGTGGCGCCGGTCAACGACGAGCCGATCGCCACCGACGACCGGCTGACCACGGCCGAGGACACCGCCATCCGCATGGCGCGCGGCTTCTTCACCGGCGACGACATCGACGTCGATGGCGACGCCCTGCGCATCGTCTCGGTGCAGAAGGCCGAGCACGGCACCGTCGAGCTGACCAGGAACCACGTCGTCTTCACGCCCGACGCCGATTTCCACGGCGAGGCCCGCTTCACCTACACCATCAGCGACGGCCATGGCGGGCTCGACACCGCCACCGTGCGGATCCAGGTGAATCCGGTCAACGACGCGCCCGCCGCCACCTGCGACAATGTCCATGCCGACGAGGACACGCCGGCCGTCTTCAACGAGCGCCGCCTGTCCAGCGACGATCTCGATGTCGACGGCGACCGGCTGAAGGTGGTGAGCGTCCAGGACGCCCGGCACGGCACGGTGTCGCTGGCCCAGGACGGCACCATCACCTTCACCCCCGACGCCGACTTCAACGGCGAGGCCCATTTCACCTACACGGTGAGCGACGGCCACGGCGGCTTCGACACCGCCGGGGTCACGGTACACGTGGCACCGGTCAACGATGCGCCGGTCCTCGGCGCCACCACGTTGCGGGTAGGCGAGGGGATGCCCGCCGGCACGGTCGTCGGGCAGCTGGCGGCCGTCGACCCCGATGCCGGCGGGCGCTTGTACTACATCGTCGCCAGCGGCAACGAGGCCGGCCTGTTCACGGTCGATCCGTTCACCGGCACGATCACCACCAACGCCCCGCTCGACCACGAGACGGCGGCACTCCACCGGCTCGAGGTCATGGCCGTCGACGAGGGCGGGCTCCACGACATCGCGCCGGTGACGATCCGGGTCCGCGACCTCGACGAGGCGCCGACCGGGATCACGCTGTCCGATGCGACGGCGCCCGAGAATCGGGCAGGGGCGGTGGTCGGCAGGCTCGCCGTCACCGACCCCGACAGCGGCGACAGCTTCGGCTTCACCGTCAGCGACGGCCGTTTCGAGGTCGACGCCGACGGGCGCCTCCGCCTCAAGGACGGGGTGAGCCTCGACCACGAGGCCGAGCCTTCGCTGACGCTGCAGGTCACCGCCACCGACCAGGGCGGGCTGGCCGTCACCCGCGAGTTCACCATCGAGGTCCGCGACCTCAACGAGGCGCCGGTGGCCGATGACGCCACCTTCTCGCTGGCCGAGGGCCTGCCGGCCGGCACCCCGGTCGGGCAGGTGGTGGCGACCGATCCCGACAGCCCGGCCAAGAACATCGGCAAGCTCACCTTCGCCATCGTCGGCGGCAACGAGGCCGGCCTGTTCACGATCGATGCCGCGACCGGCGAGATCCGCACCGCCGCTCCGCTCGACCGGGAAGCCATGGCCGAGCACCGGCTCGAGGTCGTGGTCGCCGACCGCAGCGGCAACCCGCTGAGCGACACCGCCTCGATCATCGTGACGGTGGGCAATGCCAACGAAGCGCCGACCGGCCTGGCGCTGGCCGCAGCGGCCCTCGACGAGAACGTGGCGGGCGCGGTGGTCGGCACCCTCGCGGTCGAGGATCCCGATGCCGGCGACAGCCACGTCCTCACCGTCGACGACGGCCGCTTCGAGGTCGCGGGCGGCGAGCTCCGGCTCAAGGACGGGGTGAGCCTCGACCACGAGGCCGAGCCCTCGGTGACGCTGCACGTCACCGCCACCGACCAGGGCGGCCTGGGCATCACCCGCGAGTTCACGATCGAGGTCGGCGACGTCGACGAGGCGCCGGCGGGCACGGCCGACCTCGTGCTGACCAACCGCACCGATGGCGGGCCGGTGACGATCGCGGCCGAGGCCCTGCTGCGCAACGATATCGACCCCGAGGGCCGACCCCTGGCCCTGGACGGCGTCGCCGGCGGCAGCGAGCCGGTGAGCCTCGACGCCAATGGCGACGCGGTGGTCGACCCGGCGGGATCGAGCTTCGCCGGCACGGGCTTCGCCTACACCGCCAGCGACCCTGCCGGCCTCGCCACCGGGCCGGTGGCGGTGACGGTGCAGGCGATCGCCGGCGACACCCTCGTCGGTGGCGAGGGCGACGAGATCCTGATCGGCCGCAATGCCGCCGACACGCTGCGCGGGCAGGGCGGGCATGACTGGCTCGAGGGCCTGGGCGGTGCCGACCGGCTCGAGGGCGGCGACGGCGACGACCGGCTGATCGGCGGCGGCGGCGACGACAGCCTCGATGGCGGCAATGGCCGCGACCGTCTCGACGGCGGCGCCGCCAACGACCGGCTCTCCGGCGGCAATGGCGGCGACGACCTGTTCGGCGGCGCCGGCAACGACCTGCTGCAGGGCGAGCAGGGCAACGACGAGCTGCGCGGCGGGGCCGGCCAGGACCTGCTGGAAGGCGGGCTGGGCAACGACATCCTGGACGGCGGCGAGGGCGACGACCTGCTGAGCGGCGGCGACGGTGTCGACCGCTTCCGGTTCTCGACCCTGGGCGGCACCGACCGGATCGGCGATTTCCAGGCCGGCCCGGGCGGCGACGTCATCGACCTCAAATCGCTGCTGAGCGGCGTCGGCGAGGCAACCGGTGCCGCGCTGCAGAGCTGGCTGCGGATCGAGGTCTCGGGCGGCGACAGCACGATCAGCATCGACGCCGACGGCACCGGCAATTTCGCCGCCGCCGATGCCCGGATCACCGTCGAAGGCGTCGACCTGATGGGCGGTGCTCCCGACCAGGCCGCGGCGATCGACAGCCTGGTCGCCAACGGCAACGTCCAGGCCCAGGCGGCGTGATGCCGTCGTCACGTCATGACGTTGTATCCGAGAGGCCGCGCGCCGGAATCCCGATGCGCCCGGCCGCCTCCGATTTCTGCGCCTGCGCGGACCCCTGTTGTCGGCGGTCCCTGGGGAGGGCCGGGACATGATCTCCACCGCTTCGCCGATGCGGTCGAGCCGGTAGCCAGCGGGACGGACGTGCTCGGCAGGATCGGGGCGGATGTTCCGCATGCAGGCGCCGCCCCAGCCTGCGTTCCGGCCACGGCAGGCGGTCCCGCCGTCTGCGGACGGGTCTCCGGGCCGGCTTGGCCGCTGCCGTCACCGGGCAGCGGCCAACCTCCGGCCAGAAGAGGATCGGTCCATCCCCGCCGGGCCACCGCGCCGGCCCTCGGCCTCCGAGCATCCCATTAGTTGCATTTTCGCGGTATCTTTATCTACCTGCGTTATTTTACGCTCGTCACATCTTTGCTTGTTGCACACTGCGTCCAGTAAGGTTAATTTTCGTTTAGTTGAGCACGTTGGAGCTGGGAGAGCAGTTCGGCACCAACCGGAAAAGCCGCCCTGGTCGGGCGAGGCCAGGCATCTGCCGCCGTAGAGCGACAGCAGCTGGTCATGCTTGGATGCGTTTGGACGGCAAGGTCGGAGCCCGCGGCAGAGGAAACGCGCGTGGCTTTCGGCTGTCAGGGCGCAGGCAGCACGGCAACCTCAAGTCAGGCGTGAGGAGCACATGGCGACAACCATCACAATTAACAACAGTACTACACCGCAGACCTTCAGCGGCGTCGATGACGATACCAAGATCGTCTTCAACACCAACACAGGCGTTAGCATCGAGAATGGTGGCGGTGCCATCGAGATTACCGCCACTGTTGGTGCAAAAGTTTTCAACTTTAATACCACACCTAACGCCGCTACCGATATCGACTTCGATATAACCGGCAGTCAGAAGAATGATACTTTCTGGCTGGGGGCCGACACCTATAATGCTGGTGACAACACCTTCGACGGCCGTGGCGGCAACGACACCATCTATGGCGGTGACGGCGATGACAGGGTAATCGGTGGTGATGGCAACGATGACCTTAACGGGTGGAACGACAACGACTCCCTTGATGGCGGCAACAATAACGATAATCTCTATGGCGGCAGTGGCGACGATATAATCAGTGGCGGAAACCATAACGACTATGCCGACGGTGACGGCGGCAACGATACCATCAATGGTGATGGTGGCAATGATCACCTCGATGGCGACTCTGGATTTGATACGCTCTATGGCGGAGCCGGCCAGGACACGCTGCACGGCCAGGGTGATGGTGATTCTCTCTATGGCGGCGGCGGAAACGATTCGGTCGACGGTGGTACTGGCTCTGATGAGCTGCAAGGTGGCACCGGCAATGACCGGCTTGAAGGTGGTATAGGCTTCGATACATTCACCTTCGCTTCGTCCGAACTCGTCAAGGGTGATGTCGACACCATCGAAGATTACAGCATCCTCTTCGATGACATTCAGGTCGACCCAGACGCGGTCGTTACCAGCATCAAGGACGTCGGCGTCTTCAATGGTGACGACTATGTCGACATCGGCTACTCGACAGGCTACCACCTGCACGTCAACACCAACAACTTCGCTGTCGTCAACGCGCTGATCCTGCAGGGCCTTGATCAGGCCGGGACCATTGAGCTCGGCACCTTCAACCTCGGTGGCGGCGGCGGCGGCGGCGGCGGCGGTGGGGCTGGCGGCGGTGGGGGTGGCGGCGGTGGAGGCGGCGGCGGCGGTGGTGGGGGCACCCCGCCCGGCGACGACTTCTTCACCTGAGCCTGACGCTTCGGCCGGGAGCCGCGGGCTCCCGGCACGGCCCGACGCACAACCGCCCGCTGCGCCAACCGCAGCGGGCGATTTCTTTTTGCTGCCTACGGCCCGATCAGCTCGGCGGCCGGGTGAAGAGATAGAGCCCGCCCGTCACCGGCAGGCCCGTCATCTCGCGGCGGATGGCTGCCGTCGCCTCGGCGAGCCGCACCAGGCCGGCCGTCGCGGCGGCACGGCCGACATGGCCCGGACCGTGCCGGAAGCGGAACTGCAGGGTCGGCACGCAGTCGTCGCCCTCGCCATGCTCGGTCGACAGCAGGAACAGGCCGCCGGGCGACAGCCTGTCCGCCACGCTGCGGAACAGCGGCGTCAGGTCGCCGATATGGATCAGCACCTCGGCCGCGGTGACGAGGTCGAAGACCTCGTCCGTCCCGGCGAGGAACTTGGTCAGCTCGGCCGTGACCAGCCGGTCGTAGACGGCGCGCCGCGTCGCCTCCTCGATCATGGCCTGGGAGAAATCGACGCCGGTCAGGTGATCGGCGCGATATCGGATCGCCGCCCCCATCAGCCCGGTGCCGCAGCCGAGATCCAGGGCTTTGGCGAAGCGGCGGGCCGGCCCGATGGCGCCCTCGAGCAGGTCGAGCAGATGCATCCAGGCGCGATTGCGGAAGGCCGTGGCGACATGGGTCTCGTAGACCCGGGCACTCTGCTCGTAGCTGCCGGCGACGAGCGCCGGCGGGGCGGCGTCGACGGGCTGGCCATCCAGCACCCTCTCGAGATAGCGCGCCGCCACCGCAACGGTTTCCCGACCCTCGATCCGACCGAGCAGCAGGCCTGCATGGGCCGTCTCGCCGGCCTGGGCCTCGGCCAGGGCCAGGTTGAGCAAGACCAGCGGATTCTCGGGCGCCAGCTCATGGGCGCGGCGCAGGGCCGTCGTGGCCTCCTCGACCGCACCCAGCTGCAGCAACGGCGCGCCCATGTCGATGAGCGGCCTCGGATCATCCGGGGCCAATTCGGCCGCCCGACGCAGATGCCGGACCGCACCGCCATAGTCATGCAGGGTGATCAGCGTCTGGCCGAGCTCCAGGTGCAGGGTCGGATCGCGGGGATCTTCGGCCAGGGCCTGCTCCAGCAGCACGACGACCTCCCTGAGCCGGCCCTGGTCGCGGCGGGTCGCGGCCTGCGATCGCAACCCGACGACAGGGGCGGGAGTGTCATTCGCTGCGGCATCGGCGGCTTTCGCCGTTTCGGCTTCCGGCCCGTTCCGCCTCAGCAAATACAGCCCGCCGTCGAGCGGCCGGCCGCGCTCGTGGCGGATGACCTTCACCGCATGGCCGGGCATGGTGAAGCCATGCTTGGCGGCCAGGCGTTCGATATAGGCTCGGCTGTGGGCGAAGCGGCTGGAGCCGAGCAGCGCATAGTCGCCGCTCTCGGCATGCTCGGTCGAGAACAGGAACAAAGCACCGGGCTGCGTGCGCGCCGCCACCCCGGCGAAGACCGGGTCGAGATCACCGAGATAAATGAACACATCGGCCGAGCCGACGAGGTCGAAATGCTCCTCGGCAGCGGCCAGGAACGCCACGATCTCGGCACATTCGAGGCGATCATAGAGGCCCTTGGCCCGGGCCTGATCGAGCATCTTCGGTGAGAGATCGATCCCGGTCAGCCGCTCGGCCCTGGATCGCAGCTCGAGGCCGAGCAGGCCTGTGCCGCAGCCGAGATCCAGCACGTTCCGGAAACGCCGCGTCGGGTCGACATGCTCGGACAGGAATTCGAGCAGGTGCTCCGGCGTATGGTAGCGCAGCCCACCAATCAGATGCTTCTCGAAACGGGCGGCATAGCTGTCGAACAGGCCCTCGATATAGGTCGCGGGAGGCTTGGCGACCGTGACGCCGCGCCGCGCCTGGACCAGGAAACGCGTCTCCTGGTCAGCGGGATCGATCTCGAGCACGCGTTCGTAGAGGGTGAGGGCCTCCTGCTTGCGTCCCGTCTTCTCCATGGCGCCGGCGAGCAGACGCAGGGCCTGCGGCTGTCGGGGCTGCAACCCGCACAGCTTTTCCAGGGCCGTGATGGCTTCGGCCAGCCTGTTCAACCGGTAGAGCACGAGGCCGTGACGGTAGAGGATGGCCGGATCCTCGGGCGCCAGATCGCGTGCGGCTTGCAGGCTGGCAGCAGCCTCGGCCAGCTTTTCCTGCCTGAACAGCACGAAGCCCAGATCGGAAAGCAGCTTCGGATCTGCCGGGGCCGCCCCGAGCGCGCGCCGGAGATGCGGTTCGGCCTCGGCGAAGCGGCCGAGTTCCATCAGCAGATGACCCAGATGGTTCCGGGTCAGAATATGATCGGGATTTCTGGTCGCCGCCCTGCGGTAGAAATCCAGGGCTTCCTCGGGCCGGTTCTGTGCCCGTCGCATCGTGCCGAGATTGTTGAGGATCAGCGGGTTGTTTGAATTCTTTGTCAGAAGCTTCCGATAGAGCGCCTCGGCCTGCTCGAAGTGGCCGGCCCGTTGCAGCCCGGCGGCGCGGTCGAACTCGGCTCTCGACATTTCTGCCTTTCCTCGCCTCAGCGCAGCTCGACCTCACGGGACAGCTGCACGACAGTGTCCGAGCCCGGACGCCGGACGATGATCTCGCCCTTGTATGTGCCGGGCCGCCAGCCCGCGGGCGGCCGCTTCTTGCCGCTGAAGCGGAAGGAGCGGGCCTGGCTCTTGGTCTCGGCCTTCTCGCTCTCGAATAGCGTTCCGCCATCGGGAGCCGTGATGCGCCAGCTGACGAGATCGCCTTCCCGGAGCCCGAAAGCCTCGAACCAGAGCACCAGGGCCGCGGCGTCCAGCGACAGGCTCCGCTCGGCGAAAGCACCGTTCTGCACCGCCGTCCAGTCCGGTGGTTCCGGGGCGAAGCCCATATTGATCAGCAGCACCGGCAGGTACGGCATCCGCTTGCCCAGGTCCCCGGCCCAGAGGGGCGAGGCACCCGCACCGCAATCGGGACCGCCGGCGAGGCCCCTGAACGGATCGACCTGCTGGCCGTCCTTGCGGACGGAGAGATGCACATGCGGGAAGGACGTATCGCCGGAAAGGCCGACCAGGCCGAGCTTGTCGCCGGCCATCACCCGTTGGCCCCGGACAACGACGACGCTGCCCTTCCTGAGATGGCAGTACTGGGTCTCCCAGCCCTCGCCATGATCGAGGACCACGCCGTTGCCACATTCGCGATCGGCGATCGCGGCCTTGCCGATGGTCTCGACATTGACGTCGTCCATGCCGTCGCGGACGGCTTTCACCGTGCCGGCGGCAGCGGCGAGGACGGGAACTCCGCGGGCCATGGCGGCCAGGTTGCGGATCGCGAAGTCGGTGCCGGAATGGGCGGGTCCGGTAAAGCTGCCGCAGTTGTAGTCATGCATGCCGGGGCCGGGATCGAGGTCGACATAGCGGGGGATCCAGCAGCTCTGCAGCGGCTCGCAGGCCAATGGCAGGCCAAGCTCGAAGCCCTGGGCCGCCGCAGGCAGGCCGAGGACGGCGGCCAGAAGGAGGCAGGCCGGGCGGTTCGCCCTCGCAATCCCTGACATGATCGTTTCCCCTGTCGCTGCCGACCCGCGCCAGCGTACGAGATCGGGCGCCTCCGATAGCGGCAGCGGCAGCATGACGGCAAGACCGGAAAGAAGCGGATGAATTCAGCTTTGATGTCATGGACTGGAGCCCCCTTCGCATGAAGGCCGCCCGAATGCTCGAGCAGGCCTTCCGCAAGCATCAGGCGGGAGCGGTAGCGGCGGCGCTGGAGCTCTACCGCCAATTGCTCGATCGCCACCCCCGAATGCCGCAAGCCCTGCACCTCGCCGGACTTGCCGCTCACCAGTTGGAGCACCGGGACGAGGCGCTGCATTGGCTGGAGGCGGCTGTTCGGGCCGAGCCCGGCAATGCCAAGGCCCATTATCATCTGGGAGAGGCGCTGACCGCTGCCGGCCGGCCGCAGGAGGCGATGGCGAGCTATCGGCGCGCCGTGGCGTTGGCGCCCGACCTCGCCGGGGCCCATAACAGCCTGGGCGTCGTTCTCGGCCGGCTGGGGGACTTTGCCGGGGCGGCACAGGCCTATCGGCGGGCCCTGGCGATCGATCCCGGCCGAGCGCTGAGTCTCAACAATCTCGGCAATGCGCTGGTGCAACTGGGGCGCCCCGATGAGGCGGAGGCCTGCTATGTGCGGGCGGTCGAGCTCGATCCCGGCTATCTCGATGCCCATCTCCACCTCGGCCATGTGCGGCGGAGCCGAGGCGACCTCGAGGGCGGCCTCGCCGCCTATCGACAAGTGCTGGAACGGGCGCCCGAGCACGGGCCGGCGCTTGCCGAGCTGGTCTATCGCCTCCCCCAGATTTGCGATTGGCGGGAGTTCGACGATCTGGCGCAGCGGCTCGACCGGCTGAACGACCGGGCCCTCGCCGAGGGCCGCCGACCCGACGAAACGCCTTTCGCCCACCTCGCCCGCTCGGACGATCCGGCCCGCAATGCCGCCATCGCCCGGGCATGGTCACAGGAAGCAGCACACCGTAGCGGCGCCGTCGCCACGCCGGCACCTGCCATCGTCCGTCGCGACGGCTCGGGAAACCGTCGCCCCTTGCGCATCGGCTATCTGACGGGGCAGTTCCGCAATCATCCGACACTGCACACGCTTCGCCACCTCCTGCCCGAGCATGATCGGGAGCGGGTTGCGGTGACGGTCTATGTCTATGGCCAGCAGGACGACAGCCTCTATCGGCAGGAAGCGCTGGCCGCCTGCGAGCGGCTGGTCGACATCACGGCATTGGACCATGCAACATCAGCGGCGCGAATTCGGGCCGACGGGATCGATATTCTGGTCGATATCACTGGCCATACGAGCGACAGCCGAACGATCATCCTCGCCTTCCGTCCAGCGCCCATCCAGGTTTCCTGGCTCGGCTATGTCGGCACGACCGGTTGCAGCTTCATAGATTACATGATCACCGACGCCGCCCTGACACCGCCGGACGTGATGCCGCATTACGACGAGAAGTTCGTCTACCTGCCCGACTGCCTCATGGTTCTGGGACCGGAGCCCGAGCCTCCGAACTATGCGCCCAGCCGGGCTGATCTTGGCCTGCCCGCCAAGGGCACGGTTTTCTGCTCGTTCAATTCCCTCTATAAGATCAATGCGGAGCTATTCACCTGTTGGATGAATATCCTTCGCGAAGTTCCAGATTCGATCTTGTGGTTGCGCAGCGAACGGCCTTCGGCGCAGGCCAATTTGCAGCGCGCTGCGGCGCAGCGCGGCATTTCCCCGAATCGACTGATCTTCGCGCCCACTCTCGACTATCGCGCCAACCTCGTCCGGCTGGGACTGGCCGACCTGGCGCTCGATACGAGCCGCTACAATGGCGGGGTGACAACCGCCAACCTGCTCTGGGCGGGCGTGCCGGTACTGACCGTTGCCGGTCGTCATGCCGTATCCCGGTTGTCGACAAGCCTGCTTCGAACGGTCGGCCTGGAAGAGTTGATCACGCCCGATCTTGAAGCCTATCGGGCTGCCGCCATCACCCTCGGCTCCCATCCTGACAGGCTGGCGATGATGCGGCGACAACTCCTCGACCAGGGGCGGCAATCGCTGCTGTTCGATCCGGCGCGTTTCTGTCGCCAGCTCGAGCGGGCCTATGAGGCAATGTGGCAGCTTATTGCCGCCGAAATGCCGGCCCGTGCCATCGAGGTGAAATAAGTGGCCGGGCCTTCCAAGGTTGGCCCGGCCACTCGAACAGAGGTACGCCCGCTTCTCAGACGATGATATCGGCGCCACTTCCCGGGGCGCCGACGGTAACGTTGTTGGCGAAGACGTTGGTAAGGAAAATCTTGAGCTCTATCGCCGAATCGGCATCAAGGTTCACCGAGATGTCGGTACCGCCGGCCGAGACATTGGTCACCGCCTTGACGGCGCTGATCCCGATCCCGAAGCTCTGGAGGTCGATCGTGTCGACACCGTCCTTGAAGTCGGTGATCGTGTCAGTGTCGCCGCTGGCGCTGCCACCGGGAATCCAACGGAACACATCGGCGCCGGCGCCCCCCGTGAAGAGATCCTTGGCGCCATCGAGGGCTGAGATAACCTCGTCGTTGCCTTTACCCCCATTGACGACATCGACCCCTTCACCCCCGCCCAGGCTGTCGTCGCCCTCATCTCCGCGAACGGTGTCGTTGCCCGCCCCACCGGCGAGATAATCATTGCCGTTGTCGCCATTGACAACATCGTTGCCTTCGCCACCGTCGACCTGGTCGCGGCCACCACCGCCGTACAGCTTGTCGTCACCCGCCTCGCCATAAATCACGTCACTGCCGCCCTGGCCCCAAACCTTATCGTTGCCAGTTCCACCATAGACGACATCGACATCATCCGTCCCGGTGACCTTGTCGTTGCCACCATATGCGAAGATCGCATTGGCGCCGACGTCGAGAAGCTCGGGATTGGTCGTCGAGTCGATGGTGTCATTGCCGTTGGTACCAAAGACGACTGCCATCTGACATTCTCCCTATAGCACATAGCTCTGCTAGAGAAACTCTCACGTCGTACGCAGACGACGATTGCCAGAAAATTTTTAGAAAAAAAATGAAAAATTTCAAGATAAAATATCATCAAATTCGAATCTACTTCAAATAGATGGCGAAAACCATAAATATCTATAATATGTTGATTTGATCAACTTATAGTTATAATACACTATAATTAATTTTTACTATACTTGTCAGGTCGCGACGCTGCGTTCGAATGCTGGAACGGCGCGGCGGTAAGCGTCGCCTTCGTCTCGGCTGTCACGATCGCGAGGTGATCGGCTGGACGGCCACCACCGCCGGCATCGCCGGCGAGATGATCCGCGACCTGATGATCGGCTGCGTCGAGAGCCGCTTCGGCACCTTCAAGGCCCCGCACCAGGTGCAGTGGCTGTCCGACAACGGCTCGATCTTCACCGCCGCCAGGACCCTCGAAACCGCCACCGCACTCGGCCTCTTGCCCTGCTTCACGCCCGTCGAAAGCCCCGAAAGCTCTGTCAGCTTTGCTGACATCCCTCCGGGGGATCGGGCTGTGCCCGATGGCGGAAGCCTTCGCCGGGACCTTCGAGCGCGACTATGTCCGCGTCAGCCCGATCCCCGATGCCGCGCCCGCCCTGGCCGCTATCGAGGGCTGGCTACACGACTACAATGCCGCATCGCAACGCCCATCTGTCTATGTTGTTGAAGCAAAGAGACTTTGCTGATCTGGATGTGATCCCGTGGGGTGGTTGATGCGTTGTCGGGCGCGTTCCGCCAGAGCGCGCGCGCCGGGCGTGTCGAGCATGGCGTGGCTGAAGATCCAGGGACCGTCCACCAGCGGGTGAAGAGCCTCGAGCTCGGCGTTCTCGGCGGCGAGCCGGAGCGTCTTGGCGCTGACGCCGAGGTAGGCCGCAGCCTTGGTCAGGTTGAGCCAGGGCTCGTTGCCGTCCTCGGCGGGGCGATGCACCGGGATCTTGTGATGTGAGCGAAGCGAGGTCACGCGCTCACGTGTCCAGCGGTTGCCGTGGCCGGTAGTCAGCTGGTTCCGGTTCAGTATTCCGGCAATCAGATCGTCGTTCGCGATCAGGACGAGTTGTCGGACTGCGGCGATGATGTCGGCCGAGGTGCTGTTGCGCTGGCCGCGCCGCCGTCGGGGCAGTCGCAGCTCGGTGTGGATGCCACCCATCCAGTGAATCACCAGCACGATCGCCGCAGCCTCGGCGTCGATGTCGGCGATCACCTCCCTGATCACGGTGCGGACGATGCGCTTCTTGAGGCGGGCGTCGGTCGTCGGCGCCCTCCACACCGCCGCCAGGTCATCGGCCAGCGTGGCCAGGGAGGAAGGCCCCACCGTCATCGGTGATGGGCTTGCACCGTCATGAGCGGCGATCTTCGCCTCGAGCTCGCCGACGCGCAGCAGCGCCCTGTTCCAGCGCGTCTCCAGCTCCGCCGCCACCAAGCGGTTCAGGGGATCGGCCGCATCATATTGCCGGAAGGCACGCTCGGCGGCATAGCGCGCTGCTTCGAGATCGCGCTGCATCGCCTCGCGAGCCTGATCGCGGCAGCCGGCCGAAGCCGCCTCGGCTTCGACCGCCGCCGCGACCGCACCCGGCTCGACGATCTCGAGCAGCGCAGCTTCGATCGCATCGTCGACCCGCAGCCCGCCAAAGGCGATGCAGCGCGGCTCACCCTGATCGAGTAGCCCCCGATGGCAGGCGTAACGCGGGATGTCGTGCTTCACGCCGCTGTAGCGGACGGTCAGCTTGCGCCCGCAGCGCCGGCAGCGGACGAGCCCGGCGAGCAAGGCGTCGCCATGCTTGGGCGCGCCATGGTGCCGGCTCGTCGGCGCATTCGCGCTTACCATCTTGCGGATCGCCTCGGCCTGCTGCCAGTCGACATAGCCTTCGTGCGCCCCGGGCCGAAGCGCCAGCCATTCATCGCGCGGCTTGCGGCGGCTCTTCGTCCGGACGCCCGAGCCGTCATACGCCGCCATGACGCCGGTTCGACCATAGGCATAGGCGCCGCCATAGATCGGGTTGGTGATCATCCGATGGATGGTCGCGTAGCACGGCCGCCGCCAGCCGAGGTCGCCATTGTGGCGTCGCGTGGGCAGATCGAGCCCATGCCCGTGGAACCACAGCAAGGCCTGACGGGCGCTGCCGAGCTCGGCCACCTTGTCGAAGACCAGGCGGATCGCCGCCTGGACCCGTCGGTCCGGGTCCTTCTCCAGCCGGTCGCCGGCCTTGACGAAGCCGACCGGTGCGGCGACGACCAGCTCGCCCCGGCGGGCCTTGGCGTAGCGCGCCGACAGCGAGCGCTGCCGCAAGAGGTCGAGCTCGTACTCGTTGAGGCTGCCCTTGAGCCCCAGCAGCAGGCGGTCGTTGCCCTGGCGCGGCGCATAGACCGCCTCCTGGTCGACCAGGACCGTGTCGACGACACGGCACATCTCGATCAGCTGCTGCCAATCGCGGCTGTTGCGGGCGAAGCGCGAGACCTCCCGGGCCGCGACCGCGCCGACCTTGCCGAGGCAGACCTCGGCCACCATGCGCTCGAAGCCGGCCCGCACCACGCTGCCGGCGGCCGAGCGGCCGAGATCGTCGTCGATGACCTCGATGTCCTGCCAGCCCAGGGCCTGCAGCCGCTCCCGCATGGCATATTGCAGGACCCGGCTCTCGCCGTTGTGCAGCACCTGGTGGGTCGAGGATTGCCGCACGTAGAGGATGGCCTTGCGATCCCGGTGGTGCGGTCGGATCTTGTCAGATGTCATCCGCCGCTCCCCTCCGGTCGAGGCCGTGATCCTGGCGCCCGTGATCGAGGATGAGCCGGGCCATGAGGCTCGCTACCGCCCGACGTGTCTCCTCGGGGAGCATCCCCCACGACGGCGGATCGGTGATGCCGCGCGGTGAGCCGAACAGATCGCTTTGGGCTGGGCCCCGAAGGCCCGACGAACGGCTGCGCCGGCGTCGCATGGGCGTCTCCCCGCTTCTGGTCGCAGCTCTCCCTTGCTGCATTCAAAAACGGAGCATGCGATGACCGCTGACCACCAGGGTCACGATCCACGATCGATGCCAGCAAGGTGCGAAGCGCCAGCAATGCCGCCAGATCCACGCCCGGTCGGGACGCCAGGCGCAGCGGCAGGCAGGCCAGCCGGTCGAACATCCAGGCCGGCAGTTCCTGCCAGCGGCCGCCGCTCCCACCACGAGCGCAGCGAACGATCCCACCGGCAGGCTTCGCGATCACCTCGTGAACCTGGACGACGCATCCAGCCCAAGGGTGCCAGGGATAAAGAACCTCCCGCTCCTCGGCCGGCTCAGTCCTGTGGGTGTTCCGTCGTCCGGATGTACAACGACGTCCATCCCCGAAGCCGGCTCGGACGCAGCTCACAGAGAGAGAACAACCGAGACACGGGCCCCACACGCC
>JRYI01004482.1_pt1 | contig 14738 bp, 9 predicted proteins | sample 235361 | NCBI WGS metagenome assembly JRYI01 (sample SAMN03074212, study PRJNA261471) | activated sludge metagenome | biome: Common Effluent Treatment Plant; feature: Wastewater; material: Activated sludge; isolation source: activated biomass in a lab-scale reactor treating industrial wastewater at...
CGTGCGCCCGGCCAGTTCCGGCGGCATGGGCACACGAAAGATGTTCAGCCCCTCGGCCACCATGACCACATCGCTGCGGTCGAGCAGGGTCAGGATCGCGTTAGCCCCCATCGAGGCGTAGGACATGACGAAGTCGGCCCCGGCGCGGTGGAGCGTGGCCACATTGCGTTCCAGCGTGGCTCGGCTCACGATGCGCACGTTCGGCCGCAGCTTGCGGCAATAGATGGTCAAATAGATGTTGGTGTCGTCGTCGTGGGTGCTGATGACAATCGTGCCGGTGTCCATGATCCCCGCCTGTTGCAGCACCTCCATTTCGGCCGCGTCGCCCGTGATATAGCGCGCGGCGTTGTCGGCCCGCACCCGCGCCGGATCGCGCTCCACAATGCGATAATCGAGCTTCCGCGCGCCCAGCGCCCGACCCACAGCCCGACCCACGCGACCGCCGCCGATGATGATGATCGGGGCGCTGTTCCCATTGCGCTCATGCAGGCGGTTATAGCGCGCGATGTCCGCCTCTCGCCCGGCCAGCACCAGCACCGCCCCGGCCTCGATCATCGTGTCCGGCCCGGCGATCTCGAACCGGCCCCGCTGCCAGATCCCCAGCACAGTGACCCCCGTCTCCTCGCGCAGCCGGCTTTCGACGACGGTATGGTTGCCGGGGTCCGACTGGCCCACCGGCGCTTCGGCGAACAGCAATGCATCGAGTTCGCCGATCACGTGGGCGGCCGCATCGCTGCCGCTGACCCGCCGCGCCAGCGCCTGGCCGAGCATCTCGCTCAACTGGAGCACATGATTGCTCCCCGCCAGTTGCAGCACGTCGACCGAAGCGTAGCGCCTGGCGACGGACATGATCGGCACGGTCTCCGATACCTCGCGCACGGTGACGACGATATTGGTATTGACCATGTCGTCGTCGGTCGCCGCCACCAGCCGGGCGCGCCCGGCATGGACGCGCCGGTAGGTTTCGGGATTGTCCAGATCGCCGCGCACCACCCGATAGCCCAGATCATGCAGTCGCAGCGCGTCACTCAAATCGCTGATCAGCAATACATATTCGTAATGGTATTGCTCCAGCTTGTGGATCAGATTATTCGTCACCGCGTCGAAAGACGTCAGGATGACATGACCCCCGGTTTTGGGCGGCAGACTCGACGGAGCGCGACTCTCGGCCTGCATGCGCATCCACGGCGCGTAGAAAAACTCGATGAACGTGAACGGCAGCAGGACGAGCAGAAACATCACCCCGCTCAACAACACCACGCTGGAAAAAATGCGCCCCAGGTCGGATTGGAAAGTGATGTCGCCGAAGCCCAGCGTGGTCATGACCGTCAGCGTCCAGTAGAGGCCGGTCACCCAGCTATGCCGCTGCCCCTCATAGGCCATGATATAGTGGAACATCACGCTGAAGAGCACGATGAGCGCGGCGAGCAGCAACACAAAGCGGAACAGGCTCATGAGACTGATCCGGCTGGGCCGTTGCCGCAGGAAGTAGTAGAGTTGGCTGGGTAGAAATTTCATTACAATTCTAAATAGAGACAGACTCCAGCATCCGCGCCATTCGGTCGTATTGCGCTTGCTCACGGGGCGAGACGGCGCGAGTGACCGTCCGGCGCAGCGTGCGCGAGCGCTCCAGTAACGCCGTCGCTATGTCGGGTCGCCCGTCAATGTGCGCCAGCTCCGTCTGAATGAGCAGGACGCCTGCCACCAGAGCCGCATCATCCCTGGCCTCGTACTGCTCGCCGGCCAGCGCCGCCAACCCGGCGGCCACGTCATAGTCCCCCCGGTCCAGCGCAATTTGGGCCAGCGTTAGCTGGGCATCAGGCAAATAGTAGCTATCCTCCAGTTCCGTGAAATAGCGCAGGCTCTCTTCGGCCAGGCGAGTTGCCTCGTCATACTCGCCCATCTCGCGCAGCACGTCGGCCAGGTAGTTCATGACGAACGCCTGCATCCATCCCGCCGACGTCGTTGCCGTTCGCGCATAAGCCATCTCCAGCCAACGCCGCGCCGCGGGCAAGTCCTGCGTTTCCTGGGCGATAAGGCCCATGTGGGCCCAAGCCGATGTCGGATCGCAATCGGGGCAAACGACCACGCTCTCGTCCAGCCAGGCCATTGCCCGCTCGTAATCACCGGTAATAATAGCTGTTAATCCCATATTATGAAGGACAGTAGCGATACCATCGGCGTCATTAAGTTGCCGGCGCAGGGCCAGCCCCTCCGCGTGGCAGGCCAGATTGGCTTCATAATCCTCATCGGCCAGACAGAAGGCCGCCAGACCGTTGAGAGCACGAGCGCGATCGGCCAAATTGGTCGCGGACAGTTGCAGCGCCGCCGTCAGCAATTCGCGCGCCATCGCGAACAAACCGCGCCGAACCCAGAACCACCACAAGCTCCCGGCAATAGCGATAGCCGTCGCCCCGTCGCTTTCGGCTATGGCCCGGCGCAGTGCCGCCAGGCAGTTATCATGATCGGCTCGCGCTCGCGCCATCCATACCGCTTGCTCGTCGCCGACCAACCCGGTAAACACCTCTTGGGCAAAGCGCACATAGAAGCCGGAATGCGACAGTTGGGCAGCAGGCAACCCGCTTTCGGCGGCCAGTTGCTCATGTGCATGAGCGCGAAGCGTCTCCAGCAGGGAGACGCGGCCGTTTTCCAGGCGAATGAGATTGGCGCGGGCCAGTTGATCCAGCATCGCCCGGTCGGCCCCGGCGATCTCCCGTGCCGCCGCCTCATCGCAGCCGCCGACAAACACCCCCAGATGATGAAACGCCACCCTTGTGTCAGGTGGCAGGAGTTGCTCGCTCCAATCGATAGCCGCCAGCAATGTGCGGTGGCGCTCGGCCACGTTGCGGCGCGTCTGTTGTAACCAGGTGGACGAAAGCTGGGCGTGGCCGCGCAAGGTCAACAGTTGCCGGATCAGTTGCGCCGGATCGAGATCGCGCAACCTCACCGCAGCCAGTTCCAACGCCAGCGGCAAGCCGTCGAGAGCCACGCACAGCGAGGCCAGCGGCAGCAGATTATCTTCGGTCAACTCGAAATCGGGGTCGACCGCTTGCGCCCGATCCAACAGCAGGCGCATGGCCGCCGTCTGCCCCCACCGCGCCAGGTCAGGCGGCTCGGCGAGATCGGGCGTGGGCAGCGGAGCCAACGGCCATTCGTGCTCGCCGTACAAGTCGAGAGGGACGCGGCTGGTGCACAGAAGCTTCAGACGTGGCGCTCCGGCCAACCATTCGGCGAATACGGGCGTCCCATCCAGAACATGCTCGCAATTATCTATGACCAGCAACATGTCGCGTGGGACCAGATCGGCCAGCACGGCCGCCGCGGGCGATTGACCGCCGGCGGGTGTAATGGACAGGTGGCGCAGAACGGCATAGGGAATGTCGGCCGCCGTCTGCGCCTCGGCCAGAGAGACGAAGGCCACGCCATCGGCGAAGGCCCGACATGCAACATTGGCCACTTCCAGAGCAAGGCGCGTCTTGCCGATGCCCGGCGCGCCGACGATGGTGATCAATCGTGTTGTTCGGATGCGAGCCTGTAGTTCTTCCACCTCCACCTGCCGGCCTAACAACGGCAGCAAGGGCGCGGGCGGGCGGTATTGAGGTTGCACTACGGTACCGGCTTCGGTTTCCTGGACCACCTGAATGCGCGTCTCTTTGCGGCGCGTGATGGTGACCTGGACACCGTGGCGTGTCTGCCCGGCCAGCGCCAGGAATTGTTCAACCAATGCCCGCTCCCGTTCCAGCAACAGCGCGGGCACAAACAAAGCGGCAATGACGGCCAGATCGGGCAGGCGTGAGCCGTTCTCCAGCCGGGCGATTTGCTCACGGCTATAGCCGACCGCCCGACCCAACTCCTCCTGGGTCAGGCGGGCGCGCTTGCGCAGAAAGCGCAGGGCAGGGCCGAAATTATCGGGCAGTGTCGTCGTAGAAAGCATGACCAACTCGCAATTCTACTGCCTGCATGGGTTGTCACAAAATGTCACCAATGATCACCCTAATGCCGCTATCGTTCGGCAATGAAACGCAGACGGGTCATTGTGACGTTGGAGCAGGTCGAGACGATCACAATCACCATCATCACACAAGGAGAAATGAAGCATGAAACATCGAATCGTNNACCGATACCGGTTGCGAAGAGTACTTCCGCTTCTGCACCACCGGCACGCTCAGCGGGACCATCGAGACGACGGCTACGGGCGGCGTGGGCGCCAACATCGAAGATTGCGCGGCATGGGCCGCGGTAGGTGAGGCGCGCGTCCTGGATCTGCCGATGATGTTGGCTGCCGGCGAAGCCCAAGTCACGGTAGCCCTCACGTCTATTAGCGCCTATACGGGACCGGGTACATATGAGCTGGTCGCCGTCACCACCGAAGGGATGCCTGATGCGTTCCCGGCGATCGATGTTGCGGGGCGAACGTTTAATAACGGCGAGGCCTCGACGGCCGTCGTGACCGTCAACGCCGACGGTTCGGGTACGCTGGAAGCGCACGATTTAGTAGAGATAGCCTCAATACAAAAGTCGGATCCCGATCCGAACGCGCGGGTGGACTTCACCATGCAATGGACGTGCCAGGAGATCGACTAGCTCACATCACCGGCGAGCGGCCGCAGCTTTTGCCGGTCATTTCTGAATGTGACCGCGCTGCGACCGGCGCACAAACCAACCGACAAACGGAATAAACGAAAATGAAAAAAATGATCTGGATTTTGATCATCCCGCTACTTCTATTGGGGTTGGCCGGCGGGGAGACACGGGCAGCAACGACTGATGTCGTCGTCGGCACGGGCACACCGGCAAGTTGCGACGAGGCGGCTTTCGACGCGGCGCTAACCACGGTGCAAGCCGGCACGAGCGGCACGATCACCTTCAATTGCGGCCCCGCCGCCCATACCATCGAGATTTACAATTCGGCGACCATCAACAAGGAAGTAACCATTGACGGTGGTGGGCTGATCCGTCTGTTTGCGCAAGGCAGTTCGCCGATGTTCGTCAAACCGCGCTTCTTCGAAGTGAGCGCGGGCGGCTGGCTGACGTTGAACGATATGATCCTCGAAGGCGCGCGCGGCCCGGCGGGCGACGGCTGGGGGTCGCAGGGCGGGTCGATCGTCGTCTGGGGTACGGGACAGCTGGACGTGCAGGGGACAACGATCCTCAACAGCGCCAGCACCGCCTGGGGCGGGGCCATCGCCAATGAGGGCGGCGTCGTGCGCGTCCAGGATTCGATCATCAGCGGCAGCAGCGCCAATTGGGGCGGCGCCTATAATGGCGCGAACGGCTATGACATCTTCATCAATGCCACCGTGATCGACTCCACTTCGGCCGAGGGAGGAGGCGGCGTGCGCTTGTGGAACACCATCGACAGTAGCATTACCGACAGCACCATCAGCGGCCACACCACCGGCGGCGCGGGCGGCGGCATTGAAAATATCGGCGGCCAGGTGACCATTCGCGGCAGCTATATCGAGGGCAATGCGGCGACCCTATGGGGTGGTGGCGTCAAGAACAGCAACAACGGCGACAGGACAGGCTGGATACTGATTGAGAACAGCCGTATTGCCGACAATGTCAGCGGCATAAATGGCGGCGGCATTGAGAGTCATGGATCTCTTACGCTGCGCAACACACGGGTGACCGGCAACACGGCCGTGGCGGGCGGCGGGATTCTCAGCTGGGATGGACAACTGGCGATGGACGGCACGTCGGTGGCGGGAAACTCAGCCGACAAGGGCGGCGGCATCTATGCCCACGGCGGCGGGGTTGTCATCGACAACTCGCAAGTCGCCGATAATGTCGCAACGGAAGGCGGCGGGCTATATCTGACGGAGATCGCCGGGGCGGGGGCCAACAATTGGGCCAACATCACCGCCAGCGACATCACCGGCAACCAGGCGAATTCGGGAAGTGGAATTCTGGCTAGCCGCGCCTACGTGACAGTGAGCCAATCCGAGATCGCCGGTAACGGTCCCCTGGCCGTTTACTTGTGGCAGACCGTATCGGGCGGCAGCTACATGGTCGTCACCCAGAGCAGTATCCACGACAATGCCGGCGGTGGCTTCTACAATGGCGAGAACAGCACCCTGACCATCGGCAACAGCACCATTAGCCAAAACGGCGAGTGGGGTGTGTGGGCGGGGCAGAATAGCATCCAGACCCTCCTGGGCTTCAGCACCGTGCGCGGCAACGCCGCCGGCCAGATTCGCCGCACCGGAGGACAGCTTGTGCTGGAGGCTTCGGCCATCGACCGCGGCACGACGGCAACGCCCAACTGCATTACCGACGCCGGATTACCCGCGCCACAAGGTGGCGGCAATATGGCAAACGACAACTCCTGTGGCGCGCCGGTTGCAGTCAGCAGCGACCTCGACCTGGGGCCGCTGGAATTGAACGGCCGTGCGACGCCGGGGCATTGGCCGCAGCCGGACAGCGCGTTGATCGACGCGGCCGAGTGCGGCATGTATACAATTGATCAGCACGGCATGGCCCGCCCACAAGGGAAGGCCTGTGATGTGGGAGCGGTGGAAATCGGCCCCGCCGGCGGGCAAATCCTTGTGCCGCTGATCGTGCGTTAATCCCGGCAAACGGCGTCGTGGGGTAGGATGGCCTGCCTCACGACGCCCGCAGCCCCATCGGCGCCATCGGCCCATCGTCTGCCTACCGGACTTTCGCCGCCGGATACGACCCCAGCACCTTCAGAAACGACGCATGCCGCAGGATGCCCAGCAGCGCCTCGCGCACCGGCGCGTCATCTTCATGCCCTTCAAAGTCGACATAAAATAAATAATGCCACGGCCGATTGCGGCGCGGCCGCGACTCGATCTTGGTCATGTTGATGTCCCGCTTCGCCAGCTCGCCCAGCGCCGCATAGAGCGCGCCCGGAACGTGGCGCGTCGTCAGGATAATCGACGTCTTGCTGGGGTCCTGTCGCGCCGGAGCCTCGCGGCCCAGGACGAAAAAGCGGGTGAAGTTGATGTCCTGATCCTCCAGCCCGCTGATGAGGATATCGAGGCCATACGTCTCGGCGGCCAGCGCCGAGGCAATGGCCGCCGTCTCCGGCTGCGGGTTGGCCGCCAGGTCGCGCGCTGCCCCGGCCGTGTCATAATACTCCACCGGCTCCAGCCCCATGCGCCGCAACGTGGCCTCGCATTGCATAAGCGCCTGTGGATGGGAGCGCACCCGTCGCACGCCGGCCAACGTCGTCCCCGACGGAGCCATCAGGCAATGGCGCACGCGCAGGATTACCTCGGCCTGAATGTGCAGATCATAGTCCATGAGCAGGTCATAGGCGGGAATAACCGTGCCCGCCAGCGAATTCTCCACCGGCAGCATCCCGTACTGCGCCCCACCGGATTGCAAGGCGTCGGTGATCGCCGGGAAAGTGCGACAGGGCCGCGTCATCACGTCCGGCCCGAAATGCTGCCGAACGGCCTGCTCGGAATAGGCCCCATGCTCCCCCTGGAAGGCAACGATCGGTTGTTCACTCATCGGATCAATTTCTCCATCGGCTGAGTTTACCCCACACCTGACAAAGATCACCCCCGACACATACCAAATGCAACTAGTCATTTCCAAATATAACCGTTATGATAGTAGCAGTGGAGCGTCTCCCCGGTGCGATCGCGCTTGTTATACCGGAGAGTTGGGGCAAACCAGCCGTGCCGGGCGCTGCTTCGCCTTGGTCAATCCATATCATTGGGCCTGCCGGGTGTGGCATATTCATCGGCGGCCGTCATTATAATTTAAACAAGGAGAGAGCCAATGAGCCTGCACTACGCCGACAAGCCCTGGACGAAGAGCTACGACAAAGGCGTGCCGGAGACGATCGACGTACCGGCGTATCCTGTTCATCACTTCCTCGAGGAAGCCGCCCGCCGCGTCCCCACCAACACGGCGTTGGTCTTCCAGGGCAAGGAATTGACCTACGACGAACTGAACAAGGCGTCCGATGCCATCGCGGCCGGTCTGGCAGCCAACGGCTTCAAGAAGGGCGACCGCGCCGTCATCTATATGCCCAATCTGCCGCAATTCGCGATCATCTACTACGGCATCCTGAAGGCCGGCGGCATCGTCATCGCCACCAACCCCCTCTACACCGAGCGCGAATTACAACACCAACTGAAGGACTGCGGCGCGGAGACGGTCTTCGTCCTCAGCCGCTACTACCCGCTGCTCAAGAAGGTACAGAAGAGCGGCGAGACGAAGGTGAAGCGCATCATCGTCGCCTATATCAAGGACTACCTGCCGGGCGTCAAGAGCCTGCTCTACGGCCTGGTCAAAGAGAAGAAAGAGGGCGACCGGGTCGACGTCGCGCCGGGCGACATGACCATGAAGGATTTCATGACCCTGGGCGCGCGCAGCCCCAAGCCGAACGTCACCGTCACGGGCGAGGACATCGCCCTGCTCCAGTACACCGGCGGCACCACCGGCCTCTCGAAGGGAGCCATCGGCCTGCATCGCAACCTGGTGGCCAACGCCCTCATGGTTTCCAGCTGGATCGACGACTGGAAATACGGCACCGACACCCTGCTGGGAGCCATTCCGTTCTTCCATTCCTACGGCATGGTCACGGCGGTCATCTTCACCGTCGCCATCGGCGGCCGCCTGCTCATCATCCCCAACCCGCGCGATTTGCCCTACGTACTGGAGACGATCAACAAGTACAAACCGGCCTACTTCCCCGGCGTTCCGGCCATGTACGTGGGCATCAACAACAACAAGGATGTGGCCGCGGGCAAATATGATCTGCGCTCCATCCGCGCCTGCATCTCCGGCTCGGCCCCGCTGCTGGTCGAGACGAAAAAGAAGTTCGAGGAACTGACCGGCGGCACACTCGTCGAGGGATATGGCCTGACCGAATCCCACGTGGCTACCCACGCCAACCCGCTGAAGGGCAAGAACCCGCCCGGCTCCATCGGCCTGCCGCTACCCGGCGTCGAGGTGCGCATCGTCGATCCCGTGGAGGGGAACGAGGAGCTGCCCATCGGCGCCATCGGCGAACTGATTATGCGCGGTCCGACGATCATGCAAGGCTACTGGAACATGCCCAACGAGACGGCCAGCTCCCTGCGCGACGGCTGGCTCTACACCGGCGACATCGCCCGCATGGACGAAGAGGGCTACTTCTACATCGAGGATCGCAAGAAGGACCTGATCATCTGCGGCGGCTACAACGTCTACCCGCGCGAGATCGAAGAAGTGCTGGCCCGCCATCCGGCGGTCATGGAAGTCAGCGTCGCCGGCGTGCCCGACCCCAAGCGCGGCGAGAACGTCATGGCCTGGGTCGTCAAACGGCCGGGCTTCGAGAACGTGACCGAGGCCGAAATCATCGCATGGAGCAAGAACGAACTGGCGGCCTACAAATACCCGCGCTACATCCAGTTCCGCGACGAGCTGCCCAAGACGACCGTCGGCAAGGTGCTCAAGCGCGAATTGGTGCGCGAATATAAAGAGAAGGCCAACGGCAAGGGCTGAGCCTGGCAACCAGTTATCCGATCGCCGATTTACTCGGCATAGCTTGAAACAAAAACAACGAGACGCTGATATCAGCGTCTCGTTGTGCATTTACAGGATATATTTCTGCGCGTCTAGCCGGCCGGCGCCGCATCCATCCGCGCCAGCAATTGCCGCAGATACGACGCGTAGGTGGCCTGATCGTAGATCGCCAGCGCCGCCTCTTCCACGTCAAATGGCTCCGGCAAGGCGCGGATCGCTTCCAGATAGGTCATGTCGCAGCAGATCACGCTCTCCTGAAACACCTTCGGCCCTTCCAGCGCCAGCAGCACCGGCGCGGTGGAGAGCGTCTTCCCCTTCAGCGTGCGAACCACGCCCGCGCGCCGGGCCAGCACGATCAGCGCGTTGATCATGTTACGCGACGCCTCCCCCTCCTCATCGCCGGGGTGCAGCACCGCCAGCCGGTCGATCAGCTCGCGCCACTCCAGGTTATCGCCGCTCTTTTGCAGAATCTCGATCATCTCCCGCAGCAGCACCAGCCGCAGCCGAGGCGGGATAACGCGCAGCTTCTGCTTCTTCAGGGCGCTGCGATAGCGCCGGTGTAGCTCGGTCGGCGCGCTCTGCTCGGCCGCGCGGCGCACATAGGTCGTCGTGCCGTCTTTCTCCAGGACGATGCGCCCCGCATGGCGGCCCAGGAACTTGGTGAATGAGGTGTCGGAGTACTGGAAGCGGCCGAATTGCCCGCCGCTCAACTCGATCATGCGCTCCTTGACCACACTGGCACGCACACGCTCATCCCCGGCCAGCAGACTGTCGATTGCCTTGCCCAGAAGGGCGTCCGCCTCATTCTCCGACAGCGGCGGCGCGGGGAGCATCTCTTCGTAATAGACGTACTCATCGCACAGCCCCATCAGGCTCTCGCTGGTCGTGTGCTTCAGCCCCACGCCGATCACGTGCTTGCCGCGGCGGCGCAGCGCGTGGATGAGCGGCACGAAGTCCCGGTCGCCGGTGACGAGCACATAGGTGCTATACTCCTGCCCGTCGACGAGAGTATCCATCGTATCGACGACCAGATACATGTCGATGAGGTTTTTGCCGAAGTTATTGAGCGGTACGGCCGCCTGCATGGTGAAGCCGGCCGTGGCCAGTTCCTTCATCAGCTTTTGGTCTTGCCGCAGATTGCCCGAATAGGCGCGCCGCAGCACGACGCGCCCGCCCGTGCGCTTCTTGATATGATCGATCAGCAAACCTATGTCGAAATTCAGATTGGCGTCCCGCGCGCCAATCACCAGATTGTCGAGGTCGAGAAAAATGGCAACATCATTGGCCATGCATAAATCCCCAGTTGGCCGCGAAGAGGAGACGTTCAGATTTCCGCCCGAGCGGTCATTCAATTTGGGACGTGATTCTATCGAAATAGTGTGAACTCGCAACGAAATGCAAAATTGCGGTTCCAATTGTTTCCCGGGAAACATCGCTCGTCATGTTTCCCGGGAAACATTCCCCAGTTGGCAACCCCGGCTATTCTTGATACCATGCAGCCGATGACCGAATCCACTCCCGTCTGTGACTACGAAGGTTCCGATTACCGCGCCCGCTTCTGGGAAAATCAGGGGCGCGACTACGAGGATCAGGTCGAGCGCATCGCCCTGCGCCGGTTGATGCCGCCGCGCGGCGACACGCTGCTCGATGTCGGCGCGGGCTTCGGCCGCCTGGCCGATGAGTACCGTGGCTACGAGCGCGTCGTCCTCTTCGACTACTCCCGCTCCCTGCTGCGCGAGGCCCAACAACACCTGGGCCACGACCCGCGCTATCTCTACGTGGCCGGCAACTGGTACGCCATGCCCTTCGTGGCTGGGCTGTTCGACACGCTGGTGCAGGTGCGCACGCTCCACCACGCCGCCGACGCGCCCGCCCTGTTCGACGAGCTGGCCCGCATCGGCCATAGCCAAACCGCCTACGTCCTCGAATTCGCCAGCAAGCACAACCTCAAGGCCATGCTCCGCTACGGCCTCGGCCGCCAGACATGGTCGCCCTACGAGCGCGAGCCGGTGGAGTTCGTCGCCCTCAACTTCGACTTCCACCCCGCCTGGATTCGGGAGCAGTTGGCCGAAAGCGGCTTCGCGCCGGGCGAGACGCTGACCGCCTCCCATTTTCGCTTCGCGCCGATCAAACGCGTTGTGCCCACCGGCTGGCTCGTCGCCCTCGACCGCGCCATTCAGGGCACGGGGGCGTGGTGGCAGCTGACGCCCAGCGTCTTCGTCCTCAGCCGCCTGACCGATTCCACCGCGGCCGCCGGCAACGCCTTCTTCGCCTGCCCCGCCTGCCGGACGCCGCTCGACGCGCCTGTGGACGGCCTGCTGGTCTGCCCCAGCCCCGCGTGCGGCCGCCGCTGGCGCGTCGAGGATGGTCTCTACGACTTCAAGGAACCCGTCTGATCGCACCCCCATTCCGCCAAAACTGCGCTACAATTCCTGCCCAGATGAGTAAACATACCTTTCTACGCATCGTCCGCGCCATCGCCCGCGTTGTTCTGGCCGTCATCGCCCGCATCGAGATCATCGGCAACGTTGATTATCAGACCGGCGGCTATATTATCGCCGCCAACCACGTCGGTCGCCTGGAAGCCTTTTTGGTCATCCTGCTGGCCGACCGGGATGATGTCGTCATGATTCTGGCCGAGAAGTACAAGAAATACGCCTTCTGGCGCTACGTCGCCCGTAAAGTTGATGCTATCTGGATCAACCGCTTCGACGCCGACTTCGCCGCGCTGCGGGCCGTGCTGAAGCGGCTGGAAGCAGGCGACATGATCGCCGTCGCCCCCGAAGGCACGCGCAGCCCCACGGCGACCCTTCTGCCCGGCAAGCCCGGCGCGGTCTATCTGGCGGCCAAGTCCGGCCTGCCGCTCATCCCCATCGGCATCGTCGGCACCGAGGACGCTGTCGTCAAATACCGTCTTAAGCGGTTCAAACGGCTGGATATCACCGCCCGAATCGGCGAACCCTACACCCTGCCGCCCATGCCCCGCGCCGGACGCGACGAATGGCTCCAGGCGCAGACCGATGACCTCATGTGTCGCATCGCCGCCCTGCTGCCGCCCGATCATCGCGGCGTCTACGCCGACCATCCGCTCCTGCTCCAACGCCTGCGCGAGAACGGCAGCCCGTTTCGGGAAGACGACCGACCGCTGACGGCCGACCGCTGACCGCTGCAAGAAGGTGGGGGTTCCATATCTCTAGTGTGCCGGACCGTCGTCGGCAGGCACATAGGTCGGCCTCTGTATGTGCGCCTCTTGCGGCGGTCGGCAGTCGGTCGTCGGCGGTCTCCCTTTATCTCCCCGAATGGCGTATCATTCCCCCATGCGAATCGCCATGATCGGCCCCTTCGGGCTGCATCCCAAGCAGACCATGCGCAGCCGGGCGCTGGGGCTGGCCCGGCCGCTGGTCGCCCGCGGCCATGCCGTGCGGCTGCTCATGCCCCCCTGGGACACGCCCGCCGAAGCCGGCCGCGAATGGCAAGAGGACGGCGTCGAATTGCGCTACGTCCCGCTAAGCGGCGGCCCGCTCGGCATCAGCCGCCGGCTGGCGCGCGAGGCCCTCGCCTGGCGGCCCGACGTCGTCCACGCCTTCAAGCCCAAGGCCTACAGCGGTCTGGCCGCCGAATGGCTGTGGCGCTTTCATCGCAACCGCGTCCGGCTGGTCATGGACACCGACGATTGGGAAGGCGCGGGCGGCTGGAACGACATCGCCCCCTATTCGTCGCTGCAAAAGCGCTTCTTCGCCCGCCAGGAACGCTGGGGCCTGACCCACGCCCACGCCGTCACCGTCGCCAGTCGCACGCTGGAGAGCCTCGTCTGGAGCCTCGGCGTCCCCCGCGGGCGCGTCCGCTACCTCCCCAACGGGCCGGGCATCCCCCTGGAGTCGGTCACTCCGGCCGAACGCGCCGCCGCCCGCGCCCGGCTGGGCCTGGGCGAGCGGCCGACCGTCCTTGTCTACAGCCGCCTGTTCGAGTTCGACACGGCGCGGCTGACGGCCGCGCTGGCCGGGATTCACGCGGCCGTGCCCAACATGGTCGTGCTGCTCGTCGGCGCGGGGCTATACGAGGCCGACGCCGCCCGCTTCCGCGAGCAACTGGCCGCGGCCGGGCTGACCGACGCCGTCGTCGACGCGGGCTGGGTGGCGCTGGAGCAACTGCCGGCCACGCTGGCCGCGGCCGATGTGGGCCTCTACCTGATGGACGACACCCTGCTCAACCGCACCAAATGCCCGGTCAAGCTGGCCGACATGTTGGCCGCGGGCGTGCCGGTGGTGGCCGAGGCGGTGGGGCAGGTGACGGAGTACGTGCGCGACGGCCGCACCGGGGTACTGTGCGCGTCGGGGGATGTGGCGGGGTTGGTCGATGGGGCAGTAGGGCTATTGATTGATCGGAAAATGCGAGAGTTGTGGGGAACGGCCGCACATGGAGATGTCGCGACCCGGTTCAGTTGGCCGGAAATATCAAGGACGCTCGAAGATCTGTATAGGCGGCTCTAACCAACAGTCGCTAATGGTTCAATCGAATGTCGCGGCCGGTTCAGCGCTAAATCATGATTTATCTGCAAGTTTAGCCAAAATTCAGGAGTCGTTCCGAGCGCTTGGGCAAAGAGCCATGCCGTAGCCGGGGTGACGCCCCGCTTTCCTCTCACAATTTCATTTACCCGCTGAACAGGGATACCAAGATGCGCCGCGAATGCAACTTGCGTTAGCCCCAATGGCTCAAGAAATTCATCCTTTAGGATTTCTCCGGGATGGGTTGGGATGCGGTTTTCAGGGTGCATGATTCAATTCCTCAATGATAATCAACAAGACTTACTTCGTAGGCGTTCCCATCAGCCCATCTAAAGACCAGTCTCCACTGATCGTTAACCCGTATGCTATAAAATCCCTGCCACTCACCTTTCAAGGTTTCAAGGCGATTACCGGGCGGCGACCGCAAATCAACAAGTTGGTGGGCCGCGTTTAATACGTCAAGCTTCCTCAAAGCGGCCTTTTTAAGATTACTGGGGAATCGCCGTACCCGACTAGTCAGGCGATCATGGAATAAATCGGCCGTTGCCTCGTCGCCGAAGGAAGCAATCATATACCTATTATATGCTTACACGGATACCGTGCAACTATGGAGAGCGGGCAAGTGGATTTGGGAAAAGTAGGCTGAAGAAGCAGAAACGGTCTATCTGGACGAATCGGCTACTCCGCGCCGATAAACGGATTCAGGATAGTCAGCCCCTGGACCTTGCGGCCGTGTTGCAGGTC
>JRYI01006213.1_pt1 | contig 14730 bp, 13 predicted proteins | sample 235361 | NCBI WGS metagenome assembly JRYI01 (sample SAMN03074212, study PRJNA261471) | activated sludge metagenome | biome: Common Effluent Treatment Plant; feature: Wastewater; material: Activated sludge; isolation source: activated biomass in a lab-scale reactor treating industrial wastewater at...
TGCTGCCCGGCCTCATCTCCCGCCGCTTCTTCGACGAGCTGACCGGCGCGGTCCCGGCCGCGTTCGGCATTGCCACGCTGCTGGGGCTGCTGGTGGCCGTGCAGCTCGGCCGCATGGTCGCCAACGTCCTCGCCGAGTGGGGCGGCTGGTCCGTGCGCACCGTCAACGGCGTGCTGTTGCAAGTCAACTTCATGCGCAACATCCTGCGCAAACCCGCCGCGCGGCCGATGCCGGTCGAGCCGGGCGACGCCATCCACCGCCTGGCGCGCGACGTGGGCGACTACTCCGACTTCCCCACGTGGATCCCGCAGGAGGTGGGCGAGGCGATCTTCTTCATCTTCGCCGTCATCATCATGGCTCAGGTGAATCCGTGGATCACGCTGGTGGCCGTGCTGCCGCTGCTGGCCGTCTTCTTCATCAACCGCGTGGCCTGGAAGCGCTTCCTCCACTACGACCGGGCCACCCGCGTCGCGTCCAGTCGCGTCACCGGCTTTCTGGGCGAGATTCTCGGCGGCGTGCAGGCGATCAAGGTCGCCGACGCCGAGAACGGCGCGCTGCATTACTTCAATACGCTGAGCGAGGCGCGGCGCAAGGCCGGCGTCCGCCAGAACATCTTCCTGACGCTGTCCCTCTCCGCCGGGCAGAGCATGGGCGACATCGCCGTGGCCGTGGTCGTGCTGCTGGCCGGGCAGTCGCTCCAGTCGGGGGCGATGACCGTCGGCGACTTCACCCTGTTCGTCACCTACCTGACCATCGCCGTCAACTTCCCGGCCAATCTGGGCAGCTACCTGTCGGAGATCGCCCAGCAGCGGGTGGTGCTCGACCGGCTGCAGGAGATGCACCCCGACGCGCCGCCGGAGAGCATCGTTGCCCATCGCCCCATCTACGAGAAGGGCGACGTTCCTCGCCTGGAAATGCCCGTCAAAACGGCCGCCGACCGCCTGGAACGGTTGGAGGTGGTGGGTCTGTCGTATCGGCATGAAGCGCAGGGGAGAAAGGGAGAAAGGGAGCAGGAGAGCGAAATGACGAATGAGGAGCACTCCGAATTCGTCACTCGTCATTCGTCACTCGTCACTGGCATAGCCGACATCTCCTTCACCCTCCCCCGTGGCTCCTTCACCGTCGTCACCGGCCGGGTGGGCAGCGGCAAGACGACGCTGCTGCGGGCGCTGCTGGGGCTGCTGCCGCCCGATGGCGGCGAAGTGCGCTGGAACGGCACGCCGGTGACGGATCCGGGCGTGTTCTTTGTGCCGCCGCGCTCGGCCTACACGCCCCAGGTGCCGCGGCTGTTCAGCGAATCGCTGCGCGACAATATCCTGATGGGCCTGGCCGAAGGTGGGGTCGATCTGGCCGGGGCGTTACGGACGGCCGTGCTGGAACCCGACGTCGCCACGCTGGAGGCCGGGCTGAACACAGTCGTGGGGCCGCGCGGCGTGCGGCTCTCCGGCGGGCAGGTGCAGCGCGCGGCCGCGGCGCGGATGCTGGTGCGCGACGCCGAACTGCTGGTCTTCGACGACCTCTCCAGCGCGCTGGACGTGGAAACGGAGCAACTGCTGTGGGAGCGGCTGGTGGACGAGGCGGGCGCGGCGCGGCCGACGTGTCTCATCGTCAGCCATCGCCGCCCGGCGCTGCGCCGCGCCGACCGGATCATCGTGCTGGAAGGCGGCCGCGTCGCCGCGCAGGGGGCGCTGGATGAGCTGCTGGAAAGCTCGCCGGAGATGCAGCGGTTGTGGGAGGGGGAGGTTGGGTAGCCGGCCCATCACTTCGCCCCTTGCAATATCACCATACTCTCGCCTATCACCTGCTCCACCGACAGCCGGAACCCGGCTCTGGCCATCATCACCTGCACCTGGGCGATGGTCGGGCGGCCGTGTTCCGGGCCGGCGGGGAAATCGGTCATGGCCCGGTAGAAGGCATAACGCCGTTGCATCGGGTCGTCATTACTCTTGCCCATCGCGAACTCGTCGACGATGATCAGCCGCCCGCCGCACCCCAGCGCCTCCCATACACGGCGAAACAAGGCCTCGCTGTATACGCCAACGTCACACTGCAAGGCCAGATCGCACCCATCCGGCAGTGGGTCGAGACTAAAATCGCCGGGCTGGAAGGTGAGTCGCTCTCCTTCGGGATGGGAGTCGGCGATAGCTCGCCCCGCGGCGCACACGTGTGGATGGTCAACTACCACCGCTGTGAGGCCCGGATGGCGGCGCAACAACGCCAGTGAAACGACACCCGAGCCGCCGCCCAGATCCATGAGGCGCTTCGCCCCGGCAAGGTCCAGCGCCTCGGCCACGGTCTCAGCCAGCGACAAGTGCAGTTCATAGAGCATGCGGGTGAAGCGCCAGGCAAAGCCCTCATCCTTGGCGATGGATCTCAAGTAGTCATGCGGCACCCGGCTCTGCCCGGCCCAGACCGAGAAGGGGTGGCCGATATGGCGCGCCAGGTCGACGCCGAACGGATAGCGATAGCGCTCCTCTTCGGCCAGGTGCGTCCAGCAGTCGCGGGAAAAGGCGTCGAGGATGGCCGCCCGCGCCGCAGCCGATGTGGCGTAGCCGTCGCCCCGGCGCTCCAGATAGCCCAGCCCGACCAGCAATTCCAGCCACGTGCCGCTGCGGTGGGCCGGAATGGCGAACGCGGCGGCCACTTCCTCGGCCGTTTGCGGCCTGTCGCCCAAATGCCAGAACAGACCCAGTTCCAGCGCGATGTTCAACGCCAACGAGTCAATATATCCGCGCATGAGGTGGCGAACGTCTTGGGTAGTAATAGTTTGCATGCGATCCTCGCGCAGGCCGGGAGAGGTTATTGCGTGCCTCTCCCGGCCTATTGATGCTTCCTCTGTCAGAAATGCCAGTACCGCGCCGTCGCCATCGTTATCAGGGAGATGAATAACAGGACAAACTCCACGCTCTCATAGCGGGCGATCTCGCTCTCAAGCCGGTGCATCTCCTCGCCTTGCGCGGCCGATGGCGGGCCGCCTGCCTCGGCAACGGCCTGACCCAACCGGCCCAACTTGCCTGCTCGCGGACCGATGAAGAACCCGCCCAGGAAAAAGCTCAGCAAGCCGGCCACGGCGCCGATGGTAAACCCCAGGCCGGGGCCGGAAGTGATCCAGCTGACCGACAGGCCGCCGGACGCAAACCAGTACATGATCACCCCGGCCGCCACACACAGCAGGCTGTTGACCTGCATGAATAACGGGTACTTGCGCTTCCCGATGTAGGCCTGCATAAACATCGGCCCGGCCGGCCCGATCAGTTGCACCGCGGGTTTGACGTGAGTGACGTAGACGATGGCCGCGCCCGCCCACAAAACCCCGGCGACGACGTGCAAAATCCGCAAGAACAAGATGATGTAAATTTCCACGACTGACCTCCATGTGTTGTGATATGCGTTGACGATTTCAACCTATGTCCATTAAACATCCCATTCGCCGGGTTGTGGGGTCGCCCAATTCCCCCAACTCGCCCCCACAACTCACCCAAAAGGTGCTACAATGTCGGCGAGTTGACAATGTGCATGGGTGCGCCCCGTGTCGGGGCGAGGAGTCAGGGCCTTGTCGACAGATGACCGGCCGGTGACTTTCGGCGATTGGCTCAAGCGACGCCGTATGGAACTCGATCTCACGCAGGCCGAACTGGCGCAGCGTGCCGGGTGCTCTGTGGCGGGTTTGCGCAAGATCGAGACGGGTGAGCGGCGGCCGTCCAAACAACTGGCCGCGCTGCTGGCCGGCGCGCTTGAGATTTCCCCCGACGATCAGCCGGCCTTTGTGCGCGTGGCGCGGGGAGAGTTACGGCTGGAGCGTCTTTCCGCGGGCCAGCCGGCCCAGGGCGCCCGCGGCCCGGCCGCCTCCCTGCCCCTTTGGCCCACACCGTTCATCGCCCGCGTCGAGGAACTGGCCGCATTGCGCGAGTTACTTCTCGATCCTGCCTGTCGCTTGCTGACCCTCACCGGCCCGGGCGGCATCGGCAAGACCCGCCTGGCCACGGAGGTTGCCGGGCAGGTTGCCGGGCGCTTTGCCGAAGGGGCCGTCTTCGTGCCGCTGGCCCGACAAGGCTCCCCCGCTTTTCTCGTTTCGGCCATAGCCGACGCGCTGGGTCTCACGCTCCAGGGGCAGACCGAAGCCCGCGCCCAATTGCTGAACCACCTGCGCGACCGGCGCTTGCTGCTGGTGCTCGACAACATGGAGCATTTGCTGGCCGGCGTCGATCTGCCGGCGGAGATCATCATCCGCGCGCCGGGGGTCAAGCTGCTTGCCACCTCGCGCGAACGGCTCAACCTGCAAGGCGAGTGGGTCTATGAACTGGCGGGATTGCCCGTGCCGTCCGCCAACGAGTGCCCCGCGCCGACGACGTATGGCGCGATTGACCTGTTCGTGCAGCAGGCACGCCGGGTCATGGCGAGCTTCACCCTGGGGCCGGAAAATTGGCCGGCGGTGGCTCGCATCTGCCGTTTGCTTGAGGGCACGCCGTTGGGCATCGAACTGGCGGCAACGTGGGTGGCCGCCCTGCCCCCCGCCGACATCGCCGGCGAGATCGAGCGCAGCCTCGATTTCCTGACCACGCCGCACCATGACGTGCCTGAACGACAGCGCAGCCTGCGCTCCGTTTTCGAGCATTCGTGGCGGTTGTTGCCCCCGGATGAGCGCCACGCCCTGTGCCGGCTGGCCGTCTTTCGAGGCGGGTTCGACCGCCATGCGGCCGGCCGCGTGGCCGGGGCCTCCCCGGCCGTCCTGTTGGCGCTGGTGTCGAAGTCACTCGTTCGTCGTCATGAAAGCGGCCGCTTCGATCTGCATGAAGTTGTGCGGCAATATGCCCTCGGCAATCTGGCCCAGGAACCGGACGCCGACGAGACCCGTGACCGACACAGCGAGTACTATCTGGCTCTATTGAAAAGCCGCGAGCGCGATCTGAAAGGCCCGGCGCAACGGACCGCCTTGCTCCAACTGACGGAAGAGATAGGCAATATCCGGGCCGGGTGGGCCTGGGCCGTGACGCGCGAGGAATTCGACCTGATTGGGTCGGCGCTGCGCAGCTACGGCTGGATGTGCGAGGTGGGCGGCCGATTGCAGGAGGGTGTGGCCGAACTGGAACTGGTCGTGTGGGCCTTGCGCGGCCGGACGTTGATTGGCGACGAGGGCGCGGTATTGGGACAGGCGCTGGCCCAGCAGGGATTGCTGAACTTCCGGCTGGGTCGTTTTGAGCAGGCGCTCGCCCTGTTTGAAGAGAGCCTGGCGCTGGGCAGGCCCTATAATAATCCGGCGTTGCTGGTCGATCCGCTGGTGTTGAGCGGCATTATGTTGCATCTGGGCGGGGACTACCGGCAGTCGATCGAACGCCTGCGCGAAGGAGGGATATGTGCCCGGGCTGCCGGCGATGACTGGTACGCCATCTACGTCCATTATAACCTGGGCTATTTGGCCTTCCTGACCGGGCAGGATGAGGAGGGGTATCGTCTGATGAGTCGCAGCCTGGCCGCGTGGCGGGTTTGTGCTGATCCCCGGTCCATTTCCCTGGGGTTGAACTTCCTCGCGCCGACAGCCCTTCGGCTCGGACGTCATGAGGAAGCAATAGCGTGGCTGGAGGAAAGCATCGCCCTGACGGAGGAACTCGGCGACCGTTGGGGGCTTGGCACCGCCCACCGCCAAATGGGGCAGGTCTATCTGGCTCTCGGCCGCATCGCGGAGGCGAGGGCGCACCTGAACCAGAGCCTGGCCATCTACCACGGTTATGTGACCGGCTATGATCTGGTGTATACCAACATTTACCTGGGCGAATGCGCGCTGGCCGAGGGGGATGATGCCGAAGCCGAGGCGATCTTGCGTGAGGCGATGGCCGGCGCGCTGGGAACTCAGGTCGAAGCGCTGGCACTTCAAGCGGCCGTGGGCCTGGCGGAGTTGCAGTTGCAGCGCGGGCAGGCGGCCGAGGCGTTGCAACTGGCGGCGGCCATCCTGTCACGGCCGACGGCCACCTATGAGACAATCGCGCGGGCAACCGGCGTGCAACAATGTGCGAGCGAGCGGTTGAACGCCGCGGATCAGGTGGGGCCGGTTGTCACCCGGCCGGGCGCAAGTCTAGCTGACATCGTTTCCCTGACATGCCCGAACTAGCCCCGCGAACGGCTGTAACCGCCCCGCCATTGACTCCGCCTCACAATACCGCCACAAACTCAACCGGCCGCAAAACAGGAATGCCCTCAAACGGCGAGAGTACCAGCAGGTCGGCGTCCCCGGAGACGAGGCAGTCGGCCGCTCCGGCTACGGCCGCTGTCAGGAACTTGTCATCCTTGGGATCGCGACAGGCGACTATTTCTCGAATGGGACTAGCCGGCTCGCCCCGCAGCCGGATCAATTGGATCAAGGCGGTTACGTCGTCGGCCTGAACGTGGTATTTATCGCGAAATCGGGGACGGCTGAGCACCTCCACCAGTTCAACCAGCGTCTCGGTCGTATAGACGACCGTGAAGCGGCCGCCGGCCAGCGCTCGTAACACGGCTCCCGGCGCTCCTTCGCGCCGGATCAACGCGCTGACCAACACGCCCGTGTCGATGACGGCGCGCATCTATAATTCCGACCGGGCGACTTCCACATCGGCGGCGATCTCTTCATCGGAGAAGTCGGCGTTCAACTCCGATAATCGCGTCCACACCTGATCGAAGTGAGCCAGCATTTCGCTCTCCCGTAACGTCTGCAGGCGCAGGTACTCCTCATACGGGATCAGCACCGCCTCCGGCCTGGACCCGCGCGTCAGCACGATGGGCGTTTGCTGGTCAACGACCTGGTCGAAAAAGCTCCTGAATTTTCGCTGCAATTCGGTGACGCCGACGATCTGTTGCATCGGGTTTTCTCCTTTGAGCTTCGCGAGAATACATATTACGATATGTATAATAACACATAGCCGGAAGTTAACCAACCCCCACATCCTGATCAGCTCATCCGGTTTGCCCCAAACGCCTCAACCTTCCCGCGCAAACGTCTTTGAACGCGCGTGGACGGCCCCGGCGCGCAGCAGCCACGCCTGCCCGGCAAACCCGGATTCGACCAGACGAGTGAAGACCGGCGTGTCCGGCCTGGCCCGCAGGTCGAGAACGTCATCGGCGGCGAAAGGATAGGCAACGCCCGCGCCGCTCAACCGCGCATGGAACATCTTCCGCCCGCCCGGCAGATAGATCGCCCCCTCAAACAGTTCGTCCGCCGGCTCGCCCGGCTCGCTTCGATGGCCCATGCGGGCGCTGAAGGCCGCGCCGCCGTCCACCGCTATCCGTGCCGGCAGGCGCTCGTCCAAATCCAGCCGCGCCAAATGATAGGGCGTCTGGAAGAAAGCGCGCTCGGCGAAAGCCAGCAGGCGCGATGAGTTGAAGGCATGGGCCAGAAATGCGCTGCCGTCCCGAAGCACCACGGAGACGGACATCTCGCGAAAGGGGATGCCGCGGAACTTCGACTCAATGGCCGTCACCAGCAACACAGCGCGGCCGTCCTCGTCGTATGGCACAAGCCCTTCCCGCTGCAGATAGTCGCGCCAATAGGCCAGATCGGCCGTGCCCCGCAAGGCCACTTCGCGCACGTCGGTGATAGTCGAGATATAGGCGACTTGCTGTGTCATGCATCCGGCTCCCGCCATACCAGCACTTCGCCGCCCTGTCCCATGAGCACGCTGCCGGGGAAGACGCGCAATCGCCACGGCTCCAGCCGGATGGCGGCGAACCCGTCGGACGTGGGGCCGTTGCGCCACGGCGGCACGATGCCGGGGTCATACCCCACCGGGGCGGGGCCATCGGCAAAGAGGTTCCAGACCATGACCCGCGTCTCGTCGTCCATCAGCAACGCCGCGCGACATTCAGCCGCGCAGGTGTCGTGCGAGGGTGTCCAGTAATTAATTGACATGTAGGGGTGGGCGTCCAGGTGGGCGCGCGTGGTCGGAGTCGGACTGGTGGCGATCCAGCCCACCAGTCGTGCGCCGTCCCACTGCCAGATTGGATGTAGCACGCGCGAGCGGGGGCGGCCGTGGGCATCCACTGTGGCCACGCCGGCCCAGACTATGCGGTGAGCCATTTCGATAAATGCGGGGGCAACCTGGGCAAGTTCATGCATCATTGGAATTTCCTTATTAAGCTATNNGTGGTGTGGTGGCGCAATTGCAGATGCTCGGCCAGAGCGCTCATCATCATCTGCTCGCCGGCCGGATGTCCGGCAATCGCCAGCAAGGCCTGATGCTGCCGCGGGGTGATGCCCGCCTCGCGCGCGGCCGTCTCGCTGAAGTGCAGGAACTGACGCAATGCATAACGAAACGACGCCAGCTTTTCATATTCCGCCTTGCTGATGGGTTGAGCCATTCTTTTCTGTCCTTCACAGCTCATAGTGCACTCGTAGTGCGCAACTTCAGTTGCGCTCTTGAGCGGACTCCTGTCCGCCGACGGCGCTGAAACGTCCAACTACGAGCGAATTATGATTTCCAATGTAATCGTACACTGAATCTCAAATTTGACCTGTTAAATTATATCGTATTGCGATATAATATCTCGTCTTTCAAATCATTCAACAGAAACGAGGTAATCATGATCGAACAACCAAACCTGGGCTTGCAGGACAATCCCGACACGCGATCGTCCAAATCATTCCGCATGATCTACGTCAGCATCCTGGCCGCCGTCATCGGCGTGATCGCCGGGCTGCTGGCCTATGCCCTCTTCTCACTCATCGGCCTGCTGTGGAATCTGGTCTTCTTCCAGCAGGTGTCCACGGAATTGACCGATCTGGACACGAACCCCATCGGCCTGTGGATGCTGGTCGTCCCGGCTATCGGCGGGCTGATCGTGGCGCTCATGGCCAAGTACGGCACGGACAAGATCAAGGGCCACGGCATCCCCGAAGCGATGGAAGCGGTGCTGGAAAACCGCAGCCGGGTCAGCCCGCGCGTGGCCGTCTTCAAGCCCATCGCCACGGCCGTCGCCATCGGCACCGGCGGCCCGTTCGGCGCGGAGGGGCCGATCATCCAGACCGGCGGCGCGATGGGTTCGCTGATGGGCCAAATCATTCCGACGACGGCCGTGGAGCGCAAGGTGCTGCTGGCCTGCGGCGCGGCGGCGGGCATGGCGGCCACCTTCAACACCCCCATCGCGGCCGTCATCATCGCCATTGAACTGCTGCTCTTCGAGTTCAAGTCCCGCTCGTTCATCCCCCTGGTCATTGCCACCGTCGTGGCCACAACGGTGCGCATGCCGCTCCTGGGGCAAGGCCCGCTGTTCCAGGTCTCCATTCCCGACTTCGGCATCCCTCGCGCGCTGCCGTTCTACATCCTGCTGGGGCTGCTCTGCGGGCTGGTGGCCGTCGGGTTCACCAAGGTGCTCTATTTGACCGAAGACCTCTTCGACCGCTTGCCGGTCAACAAGTTCTGGCTGCCGGTCATCGGCGGGTTCGGCCTGGGCATCATCGGCTACTTCGTGCCGCGCGTGCTGGGCGTGGGCTATGACACGATCTCCGACATCCTCAACAATCAACTCACGCTCAGTGTCCTGCTGACGGTCATGATCTTCAAGATGCTGGCCTTGCTGGTGTCGCTGGGGTCGGGCACATCGGGCGGCTTGCTCGCGCCCCTGTTCATGACCAGCGCGGCGATGGGCGGGGCAATGGCCATTGTGCTGAATTCGGCCATGCCCGGCCTGCAACTTCAGCCCGGCGCGTTTGCCCTGGCGGCGATGGTGGCCGTCTTCGGCGCGGCCTCTCGCTCCACATTCGCCTTCATCATCTTCGGCTTCGAGATCACCCAGGACTACAACGCCATCCTGCCCCTGATGCTGGTCTGCGTCATCGCCGACGCCGTGGGGCTGATCCTCATGCGCAACACCGTGATGACGGAGAAACTGGCCCGGCGCGGGCTGCGCGTCCCTTCCGAATATGATGCCGACCCCTTGCAGCAGGTGACCGTCGGCGACATGATGGTCACGACGACGCTCAACTTGCCCACGAATATGCGGGTGAAAGAGCTGGCCGACCACATCGCGCGCGGCGAAGCGGACTACGTGCGCCATCAGGCTTTTCTCATCGTCGATGAGGACGACAACCTGGCGGGCATCATCACCCGCGGTGACCTGCTGGTGGCGCTCGAAGAACCGGCCGGCGGCGACCTCTCGGTCATCCAGGCGGGAACCCGCTCGCTCGTCGTCGCCTACCCGGACGAGATGGTCCACGACGCGCTCAACAAGCTGGTTCATAACGACATCGGCCGCTTGCCGGTGGTCAGCCGTGACGACCCGCGCGAGATCGTCGGCTACCTGAGTCGCGGGGCCATCCTGCGCGCCAGACGCCGCCGGGCCGACGAAGAGCATCGACGCGAAGAGGGCTGGCTGGAGCGGCTGCGGAACGGCGGCGTCGGATCACGGGCATGAGGCCGGGCGCCGCTCGATGAACGACGGCTAAACCCGTTGCGCGCCTTGCCCGCGGCTTGCTACAATCTCCAACGCGATGGGCATTTTGACCGAAGCAACGTTCTGGCGATTACTGGCGGCCGCGGGAATCTTCCTCGTGGGGCTGGTCTACGTGCGCGGCTGGCGGCGGTTGCAGGCTTTCCACAAGGGGCCGCCGCCCAGCGCCGCCCCGGCCTCGACACGCTCGCTCAACTTCTTCGTCGCCGGGCTGGGGCTGCTGGCGGTGGCCCTCATCTCGCCGCTCGGCTACCTGTCCACCCAATACTTCAGCGCCCGCATCGTCCAGCACATGCTCCTGATTGCGTCCATCCCCAGCCTCCTGATGTTCGCCGACCCCGTTCCGGCGCTCATCCACGGGCTGCCGGAACGGTGGCGGGTGCGGGTGGTGGCCGCCGGACAAGCGCCCCCGCCGGGCGGCGCCGGCCGGCGCTTCGTCCATTGGGCGACGGCCCCCAACATCACCCTGCTGACCTTTCTCAGCGTCTGCTGGTTCTGGTATGACCCCACCATCCACGCGGCGACGCTGCGCTATAGCGCCGTCCACGCCGTCGAGTTGCTCAGCCTGCTGGGCGTCGCCCTGCTCAACTGGTGGCACATCACCAACGCCTGGCCGCGCACCCACGGGGAGATGAAGCCGCTCGTGCGCGTTCTCTACACCTTCATCAGTATCTGGCCCATTAAGGTTATTGGTCTTATACTGCTCTTTCTCCCGCAATCGATCTATCATTATCCGGCGTCCTTCCAGTTTAGCGGGTTGCAGATCAATGACTACATCTTCGGCGGGATCATCGCCTGGATCGTCAGCGGTCTGGCCTACGCCGTCGCCTCAATCGGGCTGATCAATGAGTGGCTATCGAGCGAAATCGACAAGCCGGTGCTGCCCGAATCGCAGTGGGCCACCGACGAGGCGATGCTTGCGCCGGGGATCAAGCGCTAAACGATGATTGAGCCACCCGTCAAACCCATCATTCCCGAAAGCGCCTGGATCGCCGAAACGGCGACGGTGCGCGGCGACGTCACGCTGGGCGAGGACGTCAGCGTCTGGTTCGCAGCCGTGTTGCGCGGCGACGAAGCGCCCATCACCGTCGGCGACCGGACGAACATCCAGGACGGGGCCGTGCTTCACGTCTCGGCCGGGTTTCCGTGCGTCGTCGGCCGCGAGGTGACTGTCGGCCACGGGGCGGTCGTCCATGGCTGCACAGTGGAAGACGGCGCGCTCATCGGCATCCGGGCGGTCGTGCTCGACGGCGCGGTCATCGGCGCTGGGGCGGTGGTGGGCGCGGGGGCGGTCGTGCCGCCGGGGATGCACCTGCCGCCGGGGATGCTGGCCCTCGGCGTCCCGGCCAAGGTCGTCGCCCCACTGACCGACGCCCAGCGCTCAGCCGGCCCGCGCGCCGTGGGCAACTATATGGCGCGGAAGGAGGCTTATCGTGGGGGGAAGTATTAGTAACGAATGACGAGCGACGAGTGACGAATTATGAACGACCACCGACCACGGATGACAGACTGCTTCCTTAGTCATTAAAGGAAATTTTAATCCTCAAAGTGCTGATTAAAATTTCCCGCCAAAAACTTTAATCGTGCAGGTTGGGCAGGATATGAATCTTGATACCATACATTACATTCCACTGACCACTGACTGCCGACCACGGACGACAGACCACGAGCCACTGACTGACTTACTGATTACTGTCCTACTGATTACTGATCTACTGACCTACTGATCTACTGCCCACTGTACACCGACCACTGACCCACTATCCCACCCATGATCACCATCACCAGCCCCCAAAACCTCCGCGTCAAGCGCATCATCAAGCTCAATGATCGGCGGGCACGCGACGAGGCGCGGCAGACGGTCGTCGAGGGCGTGCGCGAGGTGCGGCTGGCGCTGGGCCGGGGCGTCGTGCCGGTGGAGGCCTGGCTTTGCCCCGAACTCATTGAGGGAGCGGAAGCGGAGACGGCCGCCGCCCACCTGCGAGCCATCGCCGCCACGGGCATGAGCGAGCTGTTCCTCGTCTCGCCGGAGGTGTTCGCCAAAATGGCCTACCGCGGCGAGAGCGGCGGGCTGCTGCTGGTGATAGCCTACCGCCCATTGGGTCTGGATGATCTGCAATTCCGCGACGCGCCTTTCCTCGTCGTCGTGGAGGAAGCGGAGAAGCCGGGCAACCTGGGGGCGATCCTGCGCACGGCCGACGCCGCCGGGGCGGACGCGGTCGTTGTGCCCACGCCGGCGGGGGGCAAGGGCACCGACCTCCACAACCCCAACGTCATCCGCGCCAGTCTGGGCGCCTGTTTCACCGTGCCGACCGTGGCGACGGGCAACGACGAGGCCATCCGTTGGCTCAAGCAGCGCGGCATCGCCATCGTCGCCGCGACCCCGGCGGCCGAGGCGCTCTACACCGACACCGACCTGACCGGCCCGGTGGCCGTGGCCGTGGGCAGCGAAGCCTGGGGTCTGAGCGACACGTGGCTGGCGGCGGCCGACCGGCGCGTGCGCATCCCCATGGCCGGCGAAGTCGATAGCCTGAATCTGTCGGCCTCGGCCGCGCTGCTGATGTATGAAGTCGTCAGACAGAGAGCTAAGCTACGATAATTATAACGACATAAATAACAAGTGCGGCGGCTCCAAGCAATAGGCCAGAGAGATAGGGCTGTTTTCTTCCTCTCATTAAACCCACGCCCCCTAAAATCATGCCTGTTAAAGCACAAACGATCATGCTGGGCATGAGAATCATAAAGGTGGGCAATCCCGTGCGTTCGGGCAACACACGAATCAACGGAACAAGTATAAGAGCAATTATAAAACCCAAACCGGATAAAACGACGGAAGCAATCCCGCTAACGTTAAGTAATGTGGACGATTTCATAACATCATTATCTCCTTGTGTGATTTGATTTGGATTTAGCAAAACTGTACTGACTATAACATATGAATGTCACAGCCTTGCGTCGGCCGTGTTACAGTTATGTTACGGCTCGGTTAGCATTGATAAAGCAACGAATGCCACACACCGAGCGGCGCGGACAACGAGGCCCAGGCCGCGTTTCAGGCTCAATGCGACGCCATAGTCAGCCATCTCCTCGACAGCTTCCGGATTCTCCCCTAAATTGCCTGCCGCGAACTCCCCGACATTGCCCCTTTCCCGTAAACGACCGATAATAGGCGTCTATTATCTTCCCAATTCGCGCCGGAAGCCCGGCCGCGCTTAACAGATCATAACACCTCGCCTGGCACGATCCAGGCCTTCCCAAGGAGAAACAAGCAATGTCCAAGCTCGTTAAAGTTGCCGTCACGGGAGCCGCCGGTCAGATCGGCTACTCCATCCTGCCCCGCATCGCCAACGGCGAAGTCTTCGGCCCCGACACGCGCGTGGCCCTGCACCTGCTGGAGATCACCCCGGCGTTGCAGGCTCTCGAAGGCGTCGTCATGGAACTCGACGACTGCGCCTTCCCGCTGCTCGATAAAATCGTCATCAGCGACGACCCCAAGGTCGCCTTCGACGGCGTCAATTGGGCGCTGCTGATCGGCTCGCGGCCGCGCTCAAAGGGTATGGAGCGCGGCGAACTGATCCAGGTCAACGGCCCCATCTTCGTCGGCCAGGGCCAGGCCATCAGCGCGGTGGCCGCCGATGACGTGCGCGTCGCGGTGGTCGGCAACCCGGCCAACACCAACGCCCTCATCGCCATGAACAACGCCGGCGACGTTCCCGCCGACCGCTTCAGCGCCCTGACCCGCCTCGACCAGAACCGGGCCTATGCCCAACTGGCGCAGAAGGCCGGCGTGCGCGTCACCGATGTGAGCAATGTCGCCATCTGGGGCAACCACAGCGCCACGCAATACCCCGACTTCGAGAACGCGAAGATCAACGGCCGCCCGGCGACGGAAGTCATCACCGACCTCGACTGGCTGCGCGGGCCGTTTATCGAGACGGTGCAGAAGCGCGGCGCGGCCATCATCGCCGCCCGCGGCCTGTCCTCGGCCATGTCGGCCGCCAACGCCGCCCTCGACCACGTGCGCAGCTTCCTGCACAAGACGCCCGACGGCGACTGGTTCTCGGCCGTGGTTCCGTCCGACGGCAGCTACGGCATCGACGAGGGGCTGATGTTCTCCTTCCCCGTCACCAGCGACGGCAACGGCAACTGGAGCATCGTCCAGGGCCTGTCGTGGAGCGACTTCGCCAAAGAGAAGATCGCCATCACCCAGGACGAACTGCGCGAGGAGAAGGCGGTCATCGCCAATTTGCTGCGGTAGCTCAGGTAGTAGCTCAGTCATTCCTGACTGAGCCGAACGCAGACAGGAATGTCTGC
>JRYI01004081.1_pt1 | contig 14707 bp, 9 predicted proteins | sample 235361 | NCBI WGS metagenome assembly JRYI01 (sample SAMN03074212, study PRJNA261471) | activated sludge metagenome | biome: Common Effluent Treatment Plant; feature: Wastewater; material: Activated sludge; isolation source: activated biomass in a lab-scale reactor treating industrial wastewater at...
TGACGTCTACGCGAAACACCGAAGTGCGGAGCGCCGTCGCACGCAAAAAAGCCGCTGCGTCTCTTGCGTTGACCGAGTAGAGGGTCGCGCGGATATCCCGACGGCCCCCTTCTCGCTGCTCCCGGCCTGGAGCACTGAGTAGCCTGCCCTGCAGCGGGTCTCCGGTAGGAGCGCCCCCTCGGGTGGGAGCGCTCGCCGGAGGCAGTCATTCAGGGGCGAGCCGGTACCATGAGTTCGGCTTCGCCGTCGAGAACCACGGTTTCGCCGACGGTGCACACGGTGGAGAAGACCGCGCGACGCTTTGCGGGCTTCAGTTCTGTGACCGTCACCTTGGCGACGACCGTGTCGCCGATCTTCACCGGCGCCTTGAACTTCAGGCTTTGGCTGAGGTAGATGCACCCCGGTCCCGGCATGCGCGTGCCGAAGACGGCCGAGATGAAGCCCGCTGACAGCATCCCATGTGCAATACGTCCACCGAACATGGTGCTGGCGGCGTACTCGGCGTCGAGGTGAACCGGGTTCGTGTCGCCCGACACCCCAGCGAACATCAGGATGTCCGCTTCGGAGACGGTGCGCGAGAAGATTGCACTCATTCCCTGTTCGAGATCTTCGAAGAAGTAGCCGTTCAGTTCCTTAAAATCGCGCGAGCTTGCGGTCATGTGCATTTCCTTGGAGGGAGAGTGGGTAGGACGATGTCCCATCGAGACACCGTGGTCGGATGCCGATGCGTAAGCTTACCGCGCATTGCCCTGTGAAGGGCGGGCATCGATGGGCGTGATCGGCTGTGCCCGCTGCATGACGTTGAGGAACGCGAAGGTATCGCTGGGTTAGAATCGGTCCGGTAGGCGACGGATGGACGGGACGAATCAGCGAGCGCGGACGGGGTAGCCGCGCAGTTGGCGAGCACATCGTGCGTGAACGGATTAACGACTCTGTTTGCGTCAGTGGGTTAGCCTGTCGTCGACCTGATCGCGGGTGAGCGATGCAGGGCGCTGTTCCAGGCAAGCGTCCGGACGAGAGAGGAGTTTATGCTGAAGGTGCTCAGGCAGTATTTCCCGTTGCGAACGCTGCATCAGGCAGCGATCGATGCGGCATTGCTGTTATCGGCTGCATTGCTTGCAGTCCAGTTGCAGACTGGCGCCGGCACGGTCGACTGGACCCTGATCCTGCCCTCCGCCGTCTTCTTTGCGCTGGCCATGGTCGGACTGAACACGGTAATGGGTCTCTATCGCCGTCCCCGAGGTGCTCCCTCGAGTGAGGCCTTTCGGCGGGTGGCGCTTTCGGTGGTGATCAGTGTCCCGATTGCCCTGGTGATCTTCAACCTGCTGCCATGGTCGGAGGTGACCTCCGCACCGACACGCTATGCGACCTTGGCCGCACTCGGCTTGTTGCTGCTGATGCGAGGGCTGGGGGCGCGATGGGGGGCGGTAGCGATGACGGGTTCGCGGGTGATGATCGTAGGGGTCGGGCCGGATGCAGAGGAAGTGCGCCGGGTGCTTGCGGAAGATCCCAGCCGTCATGGCGTTCTCGTCGGCTTCTACCCAGGGGTGAACGACGGTGAGTGCGTGGTCGATCCGCGGAAAACGCTGCCGCAGAGCGACCTGCTCGAGGCCGTCCGCGAGAACAGGGTGACCGAGGTGGTGGTTGCGCTTCGCGAACGCCGTGGCGGGAACGTCTCGCTGCGCGCGCTGCTCGACTGCAGGCTGGCGGGGGTCAAGGTCACTGACCTTTCGAGCTTCTTCGAGCGGACGTCGGGGCAGATCAGGGTCGATTCGCTGCGCGCGAGCTGGCTGATCTACGGCGACGGGTTCCGGCAGGGGTTTCTGCGGACCGCGGTGAAGCGCTGTTTCGACGTCGTGTGTTCGCTTGTGCTGCTCATCCTGGCCTTGCCAGTGATGCTGGTGACCGCGCTGCTGGTGCTTCTCGAGGACGGTGCGCCCGTGTTCTACAAGCAGTCGCGTGTCGGTCATGGGGGCAGGGCGTTCGAGGTGATCAAGTTCCGCAGCATGCGGCGCGACGCGGAGAAGGATGGCAAGCCGCGCTGGGCGAGTGCCAACGATGACCGGGTCACGCGCGTCGGGCGGGTGATCCGCAAGCTCAGGATCGACGAGCTGCCGCAGCTGTTTAACGTCTTGGTCGGCGACATGAGCCTGGTGGGCCCTCGGCCGGAGCGGCCGTACTTCGTCGATCAACTGGTGCGGGACATCCCTTTCTATAGTGTGCGGCACTGCGTCAAGCCGGGCGTCACGGGTTGGGCACAGGTTCGTTACCAGTACGGTTCCACGGTCGATGACTCGATCGAAAAGCTTCAGTACGACCTGTACTACGTGAAGAATCACACCCTGGTACTGGACGTCGCGATCCTGTTCGAGACCGTGCGGGTCGTCCTGACCGGAGAGGGAGCCCAGTAAGCCGTGCGGCAGGCGCGGACGATCGACACGGTGTTCGTGGCCGGGACGTTGAGGCCGACCGGGAGAAGGGGGCGTTAGTTGTCGGAAGTCGCGTTCTGGGGCTATGGGCTGGCGGCGCTGCTCTACGGCGCCTTCGGCCTTTACGCCTTCGTTGCCTGGCGTGGCGGAGTTCAGGGCGCGGTCCTGCTCGGGGCAGTGGTCGCGTCCTGTCTGTGGGCTGCGGCCAATGCCGCGCTCGCCTACTATGCCGAGCCACTCACGGCCTTGTCCGCGGTGCTGCTCGACGTCGTCCGAAGTGCCGCCTGGTATGGCTTCCTCCTCGTTCTCCTGCTGCCGCTGGGCGCTGCGCGTAGCCGCTGGCCGGTGTCGGTCGCGGTTTCGATCGTTGTCGCCCAGCTTGGGGCGATCGTGCTCGAGTACTCGCAGGGCAGCGAGAAGCTGCTGCCGATGTCGCCGGCGCTGGCCGCCTGGCTCGCGCACGCGGTGTTCGGGCTGATCCTCGTCGAGCAACTGTATCGCACGGTGCCTGCGGCCTCGCGCTGGGGGATCAAGCCGCTCTGCCTCGCGCTCGGTGCCGGCTACATCTTCGAGTTGTATCTGTTCGCCGATGCGCTGTTGTTCGGTCGGCTCGACCAGGACGTCTGGGCGGTGCGCGGCATCGCTCACGCGATCGTGGTGCCGCTGATCGCGATTTCGGGATCGCGCAATCCGTCGTGGACGCTGCGCATGTCGATCTCGCGGGAAATGGTGTTTCACTCGACGGCGCTGGCCGCCTCCGGTGTGTACCTGCTGGTGATCGCGGGGGCGGCCTATTACGTGCGCTACTTCGGCGGCGACTGGGGCCGGGCCCTGCAGATGACGCTGCTGTTCGCAGGGCTGGTGTTGCTGGGGGTGATGCTGTTCTCCGGCGCACAGCGCGCGAGGCTGCGCGTTTTCGTCAGCAAGCACCTGTTTCCCTACCGCTACGACTATCGGAACGAGTGGCGCAGGTTCACCGAGGCGCTCTCGTCCGCCGAGGGGGGGCTGGATCTCGGGCAGTCGGTGATCCGGGCGCTCGCCGACCTCGTCGAGAGCCCCGGCGGCGGCTTGTGGCTGAAGCGAGGCGACGGGACGATGGTGATGCGGTCCCGTTTCAACCATCCGGCCAGCGATGGCGTCGAGCCGCCCGATTCGCCCCTGTGCCGCTTCCTCGGCGAGCGCGAATGGATCGTCAATCTCGAGGAGTTCCGGGGGCGTCCCGGGCATTACGAGGGACTGGTGGTCCCGCCCTGGTTGTCGAAACTGTCGGGCGCCTGGCTCGTCGTGCCGCTGACTGGCGGTAGCGGCCTGATCGGTTTCGTCGTGCTCAATGCGCCCCGGGCCCCGTTCGAGATCGACTGGGAGGTGCTCGACCTGCTCAAGAGCGCGCAGCGCCAGGCGGCGAGCTATCTGGAGCGGATGCTGGCGGCGGAGGCACTGCTCGAGGCGCGGAAGTTCGACTCTTTCAACCGCATGTCGGCCTTCGTGGTGCACGACCTGAAGAATCTTGTCGCACAGTTGTCGCTGATGCTGAAGAATGCGCAACGGCACAAGGACAACCCCGAGTTTCAGCAGGACATGCTCGAAACCGTGGCGCATGTGGAATCGCGCATGCGCGCACTGATGCAGCAGTTGCAGGAAAAGCGTGCGATCGATCCGCCGCGTGCGGTGTCGGTTCCGGGTGTGCTCGACAAGGTCGTCACGGCGAAGCGCGTACAGCGCCCGGGGCTCGTCTGGGACGGCTGCGCGGGCGATGACATGCTGGTGCACGCCCACCCGGGCCGGCTGGAGAGAATCCTCGGCCACCTGGTGCAAAATGCACTGGATGCCACCGGTGATGATGGTAGGGTAATGGTCAGCGCCGAGACGCTTCGCGGCGGCATGCTGCGGATCGTCGTGGAGGACGAGGGCTGCGGGATGTCCGAGGCCTTCCTGCGCGAGCGCCTGTCGCGGCCGTTCGAAACGACCAAGAGCAACGGAATGGGGATCGGTGTGTTCGAAACACAGCAGTACGTAAGCGAGATCGGCGGCAGGATCCAGTTCCACAGCGAGGAGGGACGAGGCACGACGGTAAGCATCGAGCTTCCGCGTATCGAACGGGACACAGCGGAGACGCGGCCAGGAGTAATCGAAGGAAATGCTTGAAAAGCGGACCCTGCTCATCGTCGAGGACGATCCGGCGCTGCAGAAGCAGATGCGCTGGGCCTTCGACGGTTTCGAAACGGTGGTGGCGAGCGACCGTGAGTCGGCGCTGGCACAGGTGCGGCGACACGAGCCCGCAGTGGTCACCATGGACCTCGGTCTGCCGCCCGCCCCCGACGACGTCTCCGAGGGGTTCGCGCTGCTGGGCGAGATCCTCGCCCTCGCACCCGACACCAAGATCATCGTGCTCACCGGGCAGCACGACCGCGAGAACGCGGTGCGGGCGGTGGGCCTGGGCGCCTACGACTTCTTCGCCAAGCCGTTCGAACCCGAGCTGCTGCAGCTGACCATCGAGCGCGCATTCCGCATGCACGATCTGCAGGCGGAGAATGCCGCGCTCGTCGCCCAGCAGGCCAGTCCGCTGGCGGGTCTGCTCACCCGCGACCCCGGCATGTTGCGGATCTGCCGGACGATCGAGAAGGTGGCCTCGAGCGCGGTGACGGTGGCGCTGTTCGGCGACAGCGGCACCGGCAAGGAGATCCTCGCCCGTGGCCTGCACGCCCTGTCGCCGCGTGCGCAGCAGCGCTTCGTCGCGATCAACTGCGCCGCCATCCCCGAGAACCTGCTCGAGAGCGAGCTGTTCGGCTACGAGAAGGGCGCGTTCACCGGCGCTGTCAAGCAGACGCTCGGAAAGATCGAGACCGCGCACAAGGGCACGCTCTTTCTCGACGAGATCGGGGACCTGCCGATGTCGCTGCAGGCCAAGCTGTTGCGCTTTCTGCAGGAGCGCGTCATCGAACGGATCGGCGGCCGCGACGAGATTCCGGTCGACGTGCGCATCGTGTGTGCGACCCATCGCAACCTGAAGAACCAGATCGCGGAAGGCCTGTTCCGGGAGGACCTCTACTACCGCCTCGCCGAGATCGTGATCGAGATTCCGTCCCTGCGCGATCGCGACGGGGATGCCGTGCTGCTCGCGCATGCCTTCGCCCAGCGCTTCGCCCGCGACAACGCCCGCGGGACGATGGTCCTCGGCGAGGATGCGGTCGCGGCGATCGAGGCCCACCCCTGGAAGGGCAACGTGCGCGAGTTGGAGAACTGCCTGAAGCGGGCGGTGATCATGGCCGATGGCAACCGCATCACGGCCGCCGATCTCGGCCTGACCGCACCGGACGAGGAGCTCGAATTCCTCAATCTTCGCCAGGTCCGCGAAGAGGCGGAGCGGCGAGCCGTGTTGCGAGCGCTTGCGCGTACCAATGGAAACATCGTGAAGGCGGCCGCAGCCCTCGGCGTCAGCCGGCCCTCGCTGTACGACCTGATGGGCCGATTCGGCCTGAAAAAGGAGAACTGATCGTGAGTGACCGTCCCGTGCTCCGGCGCCCTTCCCGCGCCTCGAAGCCTTCCCGGCGCGCGGCTGTCGCTGCCGCCGTAGCCTCCCTGTTCATCCTCGCCGGCTGCAGCCAGAGCCCCGAGGAAATGCTCGAATCCGCCAAGACCTATCTCGCGAAGGACGATCTCAGTGCGGCGGGCATCCAGCTGAAGAACGCGCTGCAGGAGAACGCGAACCTGGCAGAGGCACGCTTTCTGCTGGGCAAGGTGAATCTCGAAACGCGCGACCTGCCCGGCGCGGTGAAGGAGTTCGAGCGTGCCCTGCAGCTCGGCTATCCGCGCGAAGAGGTCGTGCCGCTGCTGGCGCGCGCGCTCGTCCGCTCCGGCGAGTTCGATCGCGTCCTCGACGAGTTCAGCGACGAGCGCTTCGCGGCCGCCGCCGCCCAGGCGACGCTGCTGACCGCGCTCGGTGATGCGCGCATGGGCAAGGCCGAGCCGGTGCTGGCGGTCGCACAGTACGAAGCGGCGCTTGCCGCCAACGCGGAGGCGGTCGATGCGCGCCTCGGCCTTGGCCGTGCGCGGCTGTTCAGCGGTGAGCTCGACGCGGCGGAGCGCGTGATCCGGGAGGCGGTCCAGGCGCACCCGGACAAGGCCGAAGCCCATGCCGCCCTCGCCCAGATCCTCTTTGCCCGCCAGCGTCGGGACGAGGCGGTGGCCGCCTTGCAGGACGCGCTGCGGCTCGACCCGGCGAATGTAGGTTATCACTTCACCATCGTCACCGAACTTCTGCGCACGAATCGTCTCGATGAGGCGCTCGCCGCGCTGGAGGCGATGAAGAAGGTGGCGCCCGCCCATCCGTCCACCGCCTATCTGCAAGCCTTTGTCGACTTCCGCAACAACCGCTTCGCCGAGGCGCGCGACGGCGTCCAGCAAGCGCTCAAGGGGGCGCCGGACTTCCTCCCCGCGCACCTCCTGGCCGGCACGGTGATGGTGCGGCTCGGCGACCATCTGCAGGCGCGCACCCATCTCAACCGGGTGCTGGAGCGCGCTCCCGGGCAGCCGCTCGCCCGCCGCATGCTGGTCGTCTCCCATCTTTCCGCGGGCGAGGCCGCGCGCGCGGCCGAGCACCTGCAGCCGCTGCTCGAGGCCGGGGTGCAGGATCCCCAGCTGCTGGGCCTCGCTGGCCAGGTCTTCATGGCGAACGGCGATCTCGAGAAGGCGGAAGATTTCCTTGCACGCGCTGCGAGTGCCGCGCCCGAGGACGCCCGCGCCCGGATGCGGCTGGGGGCGGTCCGCATGGCGGGCGGCGATACCGAGCACGCGCTGGCCGACCTCGAAGCCGCCGCCGCCATGGACGAGGACACCGTGCAGGCGGACATCGCGCTGGTCATGGCCCACCTGCGCAGCGGCGATTTCGACAAGGCGCTTGAAGCGCAGGCGCAACTCGAGCGCAAGCAGGCGGACAATCCGCTGGTCTACAACCTGCGTGGCGGGCTGATGCTTGCCCGACGTGATGCCAAGGCCGCGCGCGAGGCCTTCGAGAAGGCGCTGTCGATCGACCCCAACCACCTCGCCGCAATCGTCAACCTGGGTCGGCTCGACATGGCGGAGAAGCGGCCCCAGGAGGCGGTCGGGCGGCTGAAGGCCGCCGTGGAGCGCGAGCCCGGCAATGTCGAAGCGCATCTGGCCTATGCCGAATTCCAGCGCCTCGGCGGCGCGTCGCCGGCCGAGGTGCTGAGCAGCCTGAAGGCAGCCGAGAAGGCGCTGCCCACCTCGCTGCCGGTCAAGCTCGCCCTGGTCCAGCATCACCTGCGGAACCGCGAATTCCCGGCTGCGCTGACGGTCGCACAAGCGGTCGTCGCCGCCAACCCGCGCGACGCGGGCGCGCTGCGCGCGCTGGCGCAGGCCCAAGTGGCGTCGGGCGAGCAGCGCCAGGCGATCGGTACCCTTGAAAAATTGGCCGGCATGATGCCGAACTCGCCCGCACCGCTGGTCCAGATCGCGGAGCTGCAGCGTGCGAGCCAGGACCTCGCGAGCGCCGATCAGACCTTGCGCAGGGCACTGTCGATCCAGCCCGACTCCGCCGAGATCCAGCGCCGTCTCGCGGACGTCACGAGCGCGCGCGGCGACCACGCGGGGGCGCTGTCCATCGCCGCATCGATGCAGCGGAAGCAGCCGAATGCCGCGGCGGGCTACCTCGTCGAGGCCGACGTGCAGGCTCGGCGCGGCGAGTGGGCGGCGGCGGTCACCGCCTACCGCGCCGCGCTGGAACGCGCCCCCCGTGGCGAGGTGCTGGTCCGGCTGCACGCGGCCCTGATGCGGGTCGACCGCAAGGAGGAAGCGGCCAAGGCGGTCGACGACTGGCTGCGTGCGCAGCCGCGCGACCTGGTGGTGCGCGGCTACCTGGCCGAACGCGCCCTGGCGGAGAAGCAGTATCCCGAGGCCGCCCGCCTGTTCGGCACGATGCACGAGATCGCGCCGCAGAACGCTTTGGTGCTGAACAACCTCGCCTGGAGCGCGAACCAGATGAAGGATCCGAAGGCGCTCGAGTACGCGGAGCAGGCCCATGCCCTGGCCCCCGACAATGCCGCGATCCTCGATACGCTCGGGGTGATCCAGATCGAGCGCGGCGAGGCGCGGCAGGGCTTCGCCAATCTCGAGCGAGCGGTGGAGATCGCGCCCGAGGCGGCGCAGCTGCGGCTCAACCTCGCGCGCGCCTATGCCGATGCGGGCCGCGGCACCGACGCGCGCAAGCAGCTCGATACGCTGCTGCCTCGTCTCGCCGAGGGATCGCCGCTGCATGCGGAAGCGACGGCCCTGCTGAAATCGCTCTGACCGCGGCAGGATTGAGAGCATGACCACCATCGCCGTCAGCGGCCTCGGCTACGTCGGCTTGCCGCTCGGCGCCGCTACCCGGTCGAGCTGTCATACCGAGCGCGCGGTGGGTCACCAGGCCTGTCTCGACATGAAGCCGCAGCAGCTGCTCGCCAGGCTCGCGCCCGGCGGTGTGTTCGCGGATGTAAAGTCGTGCCATGATGGGAAGGCACTCGCGGCGGGAGGGGCCTCGGTCTGGCGCCTGTGAAGGACGTCCGAGCCGGCCGGGTGCGCATGTCGCAAGGGAGGCGAGGATGGTGCGAGACCAGGTGGGGAAGGGCTTGGGAAATCTCCTCGGCGGCTTGACGCTGGCGCTGTTCGCTGCAGCGCCGGCCCAGGCTGCGGATGCGGCCAGCAGCGCCAAGGCGGTCGACCAGCCGGGCGAGGCGCTGTTGCGCCAGGCGCTTGCACTCGAGCACGGGGAAGGCGTGCCGCAGGACATGGCGCGAGCGGCGAGCATCTACTGCGAATCCGCCCGTCAGGGCCATCCGGAGGCGATGTACTCGCTCGGCTGGATGTACGCCAACGGCCGCGGCATGGACCGCAACGACGCCTACGCCGGCACCCTGTTCGCGATGGCGGCCTTCCTCGGCCATCCGCAGGCCGCGCGCATGACGCGCTTCACCGGCCCCTATACCGGCGCCTTGCCCGACTGCATGCATCCCGTGCCCGGCAGCACCGCGGGCACGCTCTCACCCGACAAGCTGATCGGCGCGATGTCGCCGTCCCGCCGCGAAGTCGCCCGCCTGCTCGTGCAGCTTGCGCCCAAGTACGGCATCCAGCCCGAGCTCGCGCTCGCGATCGCGCTCACCGAGTCCAACCTCGATCCGCAGGCGCTCTCGCCCAAGAGCGCGATGGGCGTGATGCAGCTGATTCCCGCGACCGCGGAACGCTTCAACGTCACCAAGCCCTACGACCCGGAGCAGAACATCCGCGGCGGCCTGGCCTATCTGCGCTGGCTGCTCGCCTATTTCGAAGGCGACATCCGGCTCGCCGCCGCGGCCTACAACGCCGGCGAGGGCGCGGTCAATCGCCACGGCGGCGTTCCTCCCTACCGTGAAACCCGCGCCTACGTCGAGCGCATCGTGGGCTTCGTCGGCGATGCGCTTCATCCCTTCGATCGCCGGGTCACCGCGCCCAGCCCCGCCCTGCGCAAACTGCGGGCCAGCGGTGGCGAGGAAATGGGCTCGTGAGCGGCTTCGACGGCGAAGTCGCCCGCCCGAATGAAACGCGCTCCTCGCGTCGCCGCCTGCTCGCGACCCTGCCGGCGCTCGTGGGGCTCGCGGCGCTGCCGTCTCCGGCACGCGCCCAGCTCAGCGACACCCTGCTCAAGATCAAGCCCTCGGTGGTGGCGGTCGGCACCTATCAACGCACCCGCAGCCCGGCTTTCCGTTTTCGTGGCACCGGCTTCGTCGTCGGCAGCGGCCTGGAGATCGCCACCAATGCCCACGTTGTCCCCGACAAGCTCGACGGCGGCGGGATGGAGCAACTGGTCGTGGTGGTGCCGGGCAACGCGCACAGCGGCACGGTGCGGCCGGCGGCGACCGTCGCCACCGATCGCGGCCGGGACCTCGCGGTGCTCAGGCTGCAGGGCGGCCCGCCTCTGGCTGCCTTGCGGCTGGGGCAACCGAACGGTGTGCGAGAGGGCCAGGAGGTGGCGTTCACCGGCTTCCCGATCGGCAATGTCATCGGACTCACCCCGGTCACCCATCGCGGCATCGTGTCCGCGATCACGCCGATCGGCATCCCGCAGGGCAGCGCCCGCGACCTCAACCCCGCGCTTGTGCGGCGACTGGCCGGCGAGGCGTTCCGGGTGTATCAGCTCGACGCGACCGCTTACCCTGGGAACAGCGGCAGCCCGCTGTTCGATCCGGTCTCCGGCGAGGTGATCGGCGTGATGAACATGGTGTTCGTCAAATCGACCAAGGAGAGCGTGCTGAGCGACCCTTCGGGCATCAGCTACGCGATCCCGGTGGAGCACCTGCGCGCGCTGCTGGCCAGCCTGCGCTGAGCCGGCGGAAAGGATGACGGCCTGCACGCGTGCAGGCCGTCGGTCTGGCCTCGCCACCGGGAATCGAACCCAGATCTAGCGCTTAGGAGGCGCTTGTTCTATCCATTGAACCATGGCGAGGAAGGGCGACATTCTAGCCCGGAGGGTCGTCGCCGACCAAGCGCCTTCGCCGAGTTCGCTGCGTCCGGGCTCATTGCCCGGCGCGGGCGTGCTTTTCTTCGCCGTTCGCGGCGGGGGCGTGCTTTTCCGCCGCCGCGCTGGCGGCTGCCGGTTCCGCGGCCGGCTTCGCGTCGGCGCGCTCGGGCTTGCTTGACGGCACGGCCGGGGCTGTGGACTTGCCGTTGGCTTCCCGCGCCGACGCAGGGGCCGCCGCGCGCGGACCGAGCAGCGGCGGGATCAGGAACTCGAGCGGGCGCGTCAACAGGCGCATGCCCAGGATGCGGAACAGGGTTCGGCTCTGCGCGAAGCTGATGCGGCGGGCGCGCATCGCCATGGTCAGCGTCAGCGAGAAGCTGATCGTCAGGTTGACGATGCCGATCAGCAGGACGCCGCCGAAGGTGATCAGGACGTATTCCCAGGGCAGCCCGAAATCGAACGCGGTGTTGGCGTAGCCGAAGTAGGCCGACGAAAAGGCGATGTGGCGGATGTCGAGCGGCAGGCCGAACAGCACGCCGAGCGCGGTGGTGCCGCCGAGCAGGAAGCCGAAGAAGAAGTTCCCCGCGAGCGCGCCGAGATTGTTCTCGACGTAGCTCGCCACCGCGTGCATGCGCCGCTCGCCCAGCAGGCGCCGCGGCCACCGCAGCTGCAGCAGGCGCTCGGGGATGCGCTTGTAGGCCGACAGGTTGTCGTAATAGCCGGCGATCAAGCCCGACAGGAACAGGCACACGCCGGCGATCGCCGCGTACACCGGCGCGGCGCTGCGCGGGTCGATCTCGCCGAGCAGCTCCTGGGCCTTGTAGGGCGGCACGAAGTGCGAGCCGGTCGCCTCGTGGATCGCCAGCCCGACCAGGATCGCGACCGGGATCGCCAGGCCGATGTTGCCGAGGATCGCCGCGATCTGGCTGCGCACGGTGCGCACCACGATGTCGGCGAGCGAGTTGAGGTCGCGCGTCTTGCCGCTCGCCTCGCCGATCGAGGCGGCGATCGCGTTCGCCGTCATCGCCGGCTGCTTGGTCGCCACGGTGCCGCCGAGGACGTGGATCAGCACGAAGCCGAGCCCGTAGTTGAGGCAGATGGCGAGGATCTCGTTGAGCGGCGCGAAGCCCTGCTTGCCGATCACGATCTTCAGCGCCGACATCAGCGCGATGATGCAGCCGCCCAGCGCCGCCGAGGCGAACATCATCAAGTATTCGCTGCGCGTGCTGGTGATGTAGTGCTCGCCGGTCTTGCTCGCGCTCTCGGTCATGCGCAGCGAGAGCAGCTCGACGTTCTTGCCGAGATAGTCGGAGAGGTTGTTCTTGCGGCACTCGGCGCGCACCAGCTCCTTGAACAGGCTCACCAGGCCGGGCGCGATGTCGATCAGCACCCGCCGCCTGCGCAGGCCGTTGAGCATGGCGAGCAGCTTGATCATGCGCGCCAGATGCTGTTGCAGGCGCTCGAGCTTGAAGGTCAGGGTGAGGCTGGTGCCCAGCTTCATCGAGCGCCGGCGGACCCGGTTCAGGACCTCCGAGCACTGGTCGAGCATCACCGTCAGGTGGCGCTCGTCCTCGATGAGGGCGCCAAGCGTGGTCCACCAGCTCGTGTAGTGGCCGATGTAGGTCAGCAGCTCCGCGTTCTGGGCGAGGAAGGGCGACTCGTGCTCCTCGAGGTTGGGGTCGATCCGCACCAGCTCGGGGTCGAGGCCGATCGCCGCGATGTGGTAGGACAGCACCCGCAGGCTCTCGAGGATCTCGGTGACGCCGTGGGGCAGCTCGCAGGCGTCGGTTTCGTCCATCGGCACCTGCTCGGCGAGCAGCACGCCGAGGAAGGCCTGCCAGACCTCGTCGTCGATGCCGGTGACCCAGACCTCGTCGTCGCGACGCGGAAAGATCGCCGACACCATGTCCTTCAGGTAATCGGTGTCGATCACCTCGGGCAGTATCCGGTTGGAGATCCGCCGCCCCATCTCGGAGAAGAAGCCGGTCGAGGGCAGCAGGCCGGAGGAGGCGTACAGCGAGACCTGCGCGCGCTCGCGGAACAGGCGGGCGAGCGACGCCTGCATCCGCGCGCGCAGCTCGGGATGGCGCCCGAGGTGCTCGGTGAGTTCGCGCAGGCGCGCCGCGGCGCAGGCGACGTCCGCGGCCCGTCGCGGCCGCAGGTGGTCGACGATCGCCGCCCACTTCAGGGCGGGGTCGATGTCGGCGTCGGCGATGCGTGGAAGGAGCTCGTCGAGCGTGCGGGCGGTGTTTTTCATCGGGTCGATTGTACGGCAAATGATGCAGCGCAATATCGGCGCCGGCCCGCGGGACGCCGGGCTCGGCTAAAATGCAGGGTTCCCCTGCAAGGGCCGGCAAGATGCCGGCGTTCGCTCATGCCGCTGCTCTCCGTAGAAAATGCCTGTCTCGCGTTCGGCCATGTCGACCTGCTCGACCACGCCTCGTTCCAGCTCGACGCCGGCGAACGCGTCGCCCTCATCGGGCGCAACGGTTCGGGCAAGTCCAGCCTGCTGCGGGCGATTGCCGGGCAGGCGAGCCTGGATGACGGCCGCGTCTGGCGCGAGGCCGGGCTGGTCACCGCCTACGTGCCGCAGGAGCCCGACTTCGCGCTCGACGGCGACGTGTTCTCGACGGTGGCCGACGGCCTGGGCGAGGCGGCGCGCCTGCTGGTCGACTACCACGCGGCGATGGTCGCCGTCTCCGAGCACGCCGGGCCGGAAGCGATGGCGCGCCTCGACGCCCTGCAGCACGCGGTCGAGGCGGCCGATGCCTGGCGCTTGAACCAGCGTGTGGAGCACATGCTCGAGAAGCTCGCGCTCGCGGCCGACGCGAGAGTGTCCAGCCTTTCGGGGGGCGGAATCAAGCGCGTCGCGCTTGCGCGCGCGCTGGTCGCCGAGCCCGACCTGCTGCTGCTCGACGAACCGACCAACCACCTGGACCTCGACGGCATCCTCTGGCTCGAGGGGTTGATCCGCGATTTCCGCGGCGCCGTCATCGTCATCACCCACGACCGCGTGTTCCTCGACCACGTCGCCACCCGCATCATCGAGCTCGATCGCGGGCAGCTCGCCAGCTATCCCGGCCGCTTCGCCGACTACCTGCGGCGCAAGGCCGAGGAGCTCGAGGCCGAGGCGAAGGCCGCGGCGCGCTTCGACAAGCTGCTGGCGCAGGAGGAGGTCTGGATCCGCAAGGGCGTCGAGGCGCGGCGCACGCGCAACGAGGGGCGGGTGCGCCGGCTGGAGGCGCTGCGCCGCGAGCGCGCGGCGCGGCGCGACCGCCTCGGCAACGTCAGCCTCGCGGTGGACCGCGGCGACCAGGGCGGGCAGATGGTGGCCGAGCTGCAGCATGTGACCAAGCGCTTCGGCGACCGCGTCGTGGTGCGCGACTTCTCCACCCGCATCCTGCGCGGCGACCGTATCGGCTTCATCGGCCCCAACGGCGCCGGCAAGACCACGCTGCTCAAGCTGATCCTCGGCGAGATCGCGCCCGACGAGGGCACGGTACGGCGCGGCACGCGGCAGACGGTGGCCTATTTCGATCAGCTGCGCGCCCAGCTCGACCCCGAGCTGCCGCTGACCGAGGTGATCAGCCCGGGCGCCGAGTACGTGGAGATCGCCGGCGAGCGCAAGCACGTGATCGGCTACCTCGGCGACTTCCTGTTCGCCCCCCAGCGGGCGCGCTCGCCGGTGAAGTCGCTCTCGGGCGGCGAGCGCAACCGCCTGCTGCTGGCGCGGCTGTTCGCCCGCCCGGCCAACGTGCTGGTGCTCGACGAGCCCACCAACGACCTC
>JRYI01001816.1_pt1 | contig 14694 bp, 13 predicted proteins | sample 235361 | NCBI WGS metagenome assembly JRYI01 (sample SAMN03074212, study PRJNA261471) | activated sludge metagenome | biome: Common Effluent Treatment Plant; feature: Wastewater; material: Activated sludge; isolation source: activated biomass in a lab-scale reactor treating industrial wastewater at...
GTGACGATCTGGCGCGCGATGTCGGTGACCTTGGCGAGGTCGTCGGCGGCGCCGGTGGAGATCTCGCCGAACACGGTCTGCTCGGCGGCGCGCCCGGCGAGCAGCACCGTCATGCGCTCGCGCAGTTCGCGCGTGGTGATCAGGAAGCGGTCGTCGGTCGGGCGCTGCATGGTGTAGCCGAGCGCGCCGATCGAGCGCGGGATGATCGAGACCTTGTGCACCGGATCGCTGCCGGGCAGGCTGGCGGCGACGAGCGCATGCCCCATCTCGTGATAGGCGACCACTTCGCGTTCGTGCGGGTGCAGCAGCCGGCCCTTGCGCTCGGCGCCGGCGACGATGCGCTCGACGGCGGCGGTGAAGTCGTCGAGCGTGACCTGGTCGCCGCCGCGCCGGGTGGCGACGATCGCCGCTTCGTTGACCAGGTTGGCGAGGTCGGCGCCGGAGAAACCGGGGGTGATCCCGGCGATCTGCTCGAGCGAGACGCCCGCGGCGAGCTTCACCCGCTTCGCATGGACGGCGAGGATCGCCTCGCGGCCCTTGCGGTCGGGCCGGTCGAGCACCACCTGGCGGTCGAAGCGGCCGGCGCGCAGCAGCGCCGGATCGAGGATCTCCGGCCGGTTGGTGGCGGCCAGCAGCACGATGCCCTCGCGCGGGTCGAAGCCGTCGAGCTCGCTGAGCAGCTGGTTGAGGGTCTGCTCCTTCTCGTCGTGGCCGCCGAAGCCGCCCATGCCGCGGGCGCGCCCGAGGGCGTCGATCTCGTCGATGAAGATGATGCAGGGGGCGGCCTTGCGCGCCTGCTCGAACAGGTCGCGCACGCGCGCCGCGCCCACGCCGACGAACATCTCGACGAACTCGGAGCCGGAGATCGAGAAGAAGGGCACGCCGGCCTCACCCGCCACCGCCTTGGCGATCAGCGTCTTGCCGGTCCCCGGCGGCCCGACCAGCAGGATGCCCTTGGGGATGCGCGCGCCGAGCCGCCCGTAGCGCTCCTTGTCGCGCAGGAAGGAGACGATCTCCTGCAGCTCGAGCTTGGCCTCGTCGACCCCGGCGACGTCGTCGAAGGTGACGCCGGTGTCGCGCTCGACCAGCACCCTCGCCTTCGACTTGCCGACGTTGACCATGCCGCCCATCCCCTGCTTCTCGGCGAAGCGACGGAACACGAACATCCATACGCCGAAGAACACCAGCAGCGGCAGCAGCCAGGACAGCAGGCCGGAGAGGAAGGTGTTCTGCACCGTGCCGGTGAAGGTCGCGCCCGAGTCGCGGATCTGCTCGGCCAGCGCCGGATCCACCCGGTTGGTGACGAAGTAGTTCTTGCCCCCGATCGGTTCCTTGAAGCGGCCGGTGATCTGCTCCTGCTGCACCGTGAGCTCGGCGATGCGCCCCTCGTCGAGCAGCACCAGGAAGTCGCTGTAGGGGATGGCCTCGATGCTGCGGCTCGCCGTCCACCAGTTCTGGAACAGCATCAGCAGGAGAAAGGTCGCCACCACGTACCAGATGTTCCATTGCTGCTGTTTGTTCATGCCGCTTCACTCCATCGTCGCGCCGACCGCCCGCGCGGTCGCCTAATCGTCGTCGTCCTCGTCCTCGTCATCGTCGTCGGGGATGATCAGGTCGATCCCCGCGCCGGCCACCTTCGCGGTGGCCGACACCGCGGTGGCCGCCACCGTGACCACCGCGCCGGTCACCGCCACCACCGCACAGCCCTGCAGGCCGACGGCGCAGGCCAGCAGCGCGGCGATCAGCGCACCCCGCCCCCGCCGCGTTTGCGCCGCCCATCGACGGGCCGCCCCCATCCGCCCATCCACTCCACCTGCGATCAAGCCCGTCTCCCGCCGAAAAGCCGTTTCCGACCATTACTCTAGCCGCATTCCGTGACGCGTGGTCGATGACGATGGCACCGATGCGGGCGCGCGCGATCGGGGGGGCTTGCAGCGCGCCGCCCTCGTCCCGACATAGGTTCCGGCGACCGCCTATAGTGTGGACGACGACACGATGACATGAGGCCGGCAGCCGCCGCCGGCCGGCCGATGGAGGTAAGCAGAATGCCGATTCGCGACCCCGCCGCCTCGATCTGGGGTGAGGCACTGGAAATGCTCGACCGCGCCGAGCGCATGCAGCGCCAGTTCTTCCGTCTGCAGCGCGACGCCCGCTCCGGCCCGAGCTGGGCGCCGCCGGTGGATGTGTTCGAGCAGGACGACGGCCTGCTCGTGCTCGTCGCCCTGCCCGACGTGGCGCCCGAGCAGGTGCAGGTGCTGGTCGAGGGCCACACCCTGGTCATCCGCGGCCAGCGCAGCCTGCCGGTGGCCTGCCGCCGCGGCACCATCCGCCAGCTCGAGATCCCCCACGGCCGCTTCGAGCGCCGCATCGAACTGCCGCCCGGCGAGTTCGCCTCGGTGCGCAAATCCTTCAGCAACGGCTGCCTGGTGCTGGAACTGAACCGGGGGGCGCAGCGATGAGCGATCTCGACCGCAAGCCGCTCGACACCGCGCCGGAGGCCACGGCCGCGGCCGCCGTGCCGGAGCCCGCGCCCGCCCTGCCCGAGGATGCGCTGATCATCGTGCCGATGCGCAACCTGGTGCTCTTCCCCGGCTTCATCGCGCCGATCACCATCGGCCGGCCGTCGTCGGTGGCGGCCGCCCAGGCGGCGATGCGCGAGCAGCGCCCGATCGGCGTGCTGCTGCAGCGCGATCCGGCGACCGACGAGCCCACCCCCGAGCAGCTCCACCAGGTGGGCACCAGCGCCACCATCGCGCGCTACCTGACCGCGCCCGACGGCAGCCACCACCTCGTCTGCCAGGGCGAGCAGCGCTTCCGGGTGCGGGAGTTCCTGCCCGACCTGCCCTATCTCGCCGCCCGCGTCGAACTGCTGCCCGACGCCGAGACCCAGTCGCCCGAGCTCGAGGCCCGCCTCGCGCGCATGAAGGCGCGCACCGCCGAGCTGCTCGAGCTGCAGCCCGCGGCTTCGCCCGAGCTGCCGAACACCGTGCAGGCCTTCGGCGCCGCCGGCGCGCTCGCCGACTTCCTCGCCAGCCTGATCGAGATGAAGCCCGAGGAGAAGCAGGCGATCCTCGNNCAGCGCGCCGACCGCGTGCTGACCCTGCTCGGCCATCGCCTCGAGGTGCAGCGCCTGTCGCACAAGATCGACCAGGAGACCAAGGGCCGCATCGACCAGCGCCAGCGCGAGTTCCTGCTGCGCGAGCAGCTCAAGACGATCCAGCAGGAGCTCGGCGAGGAGGCGGGCGAGCGCGCCGAGCTCGAGGCGCTCGCGGCGGCGATCGACAAGGCGGCGATGCCGGAGGAGGCCGACCGCCACGCGCGCAAGGAGCTCAAGCGGCTGGCGCGCATGAACGAGGCGCAGGCCGAGTACTCGATGCTGCTGACCTACCTCGAGTGGCTCACCGAGCTGCCGTGGTCGATCGCCACCGAGGACCGCATCGACATCGCCGAGGCGCGCCGCATCCTCGACGAGGACCACTGCGGGCTGGAGAAGGTCAAGCGCCGCATCCTCGAGCACCTCGCGGTGCACAAGCTCAACCCGCAGGGGCGCAGCCCGATCCTGTGCTTCGTCGGCCCGCCCGGGGTGGGCAAGACCTCGCTCGGGCAGAGCATCGCCCGCGCCACCGGGCGCGCGTTCGTCCGCGTCAGCCTCGGCGGCGTGCATGACGAGGCCGAGATCCGCGGCCACCGCCGCACCTACGTCGGCGCCCTGCCGGGCAACATCATCCAGGCGCTGCGCAAGGCGGGCAGCCGCAACTGCGTGCTGATGCTCGACGAGATGGACAAGCTCGGCGCCGGCATCCACGGCGACCCCTCGGCCGCCCTGCTCGAGGTGCTCGACCCCGAGCAGAACGCGAGCTTTCGCGACAACTACCTCGGCGTGCCCTTCGACCTGTCGGCGGTGATGTTCATCTGCACCGCCAACGTCATGGACAGCGTGCCCGGCCCGCTGCGCGACCGCATGGAGGTGATCGAGCTGCCCGGCTACACCGAGGACGAAAAGCTCGAGATCGCCACCCGCTACCTGGTGCCGCGCCAGCTGCGCGCCAACGGCCTCGACGCCGAGCGCTGCCGCATCGGCGAGGACGCGATCCGCGGCCTGATCCGCGACTACACGCGCGAGGCCGGGGTGCGCAACCTCGAGCGCGAGATCGGCCGCCTGGTACGCCACGCCGCGGTGCGCATCGCCGAGGGCGCGGCCGGTCCGGTGGAGATCGACGCCGGCGACCTGCACGCGATCATCGGCCCGGCGCGCTTCGAGCGCGAGGTCGCGATGCGCACCGCCCTGCCGGGGGTGGCGACCGGGCTGGCGTGGACGCCGGTCGGCGGCGACATCCTCTTCATCGAGGCCAGCCTCACGCCGGGCAGCGGCAAGCTGATCCTCACCGGCCAGCTCGGCGAGGTCATGAAGGAGAGCGCCCAGGCCGCGCTCACCCTGGTGAAGGGGCACGCGGCGCAGTTCGGGCTGGACGCCGCGGTGTTCGACCGCAGCGACATCCACGTCCATGTGCCCGCCGGCGCGATTCCCAAGGACGGCCCCAGCGCCGGGGTGGCGATGTTCATCGCGCTCGCCTCGCTGGTGCAGAAGCGGCCGGTGCGGGCCGACCTCGCGATGACCGGCGAGATCAGCCTGCGCGGCCTGGTGCTGCCGGTGGGCGGCATCAAGGAGAAGGTGCTCGCCGCCCAGCGCGCGGGCATTCGCACCGTGCTGCTGCCCGCGCGCAACCGCAAGGACCTCGAGGACATCCCCGCCGATGCCCGCGAGAAGCTGCAGTTCCACTGGCTGGAGACGGTCGAGGACGCGCTGGGGCTCGCGCTCGGGCCCGGGCAAGGGTGAGCGGCAGGCGGGGCGGGGCAGTACAATCGCCCTCCGCCCCGCCCTTCACCCGCCCGATGCAGATCGAACACCTCCGCCAGCGCCTGCGCGCGCTCGGCGCCAAGCCCGCCCACGAGGCCCGCTTCCTGCGCGCCTGGAGCCAGCAGCGCTCGCTCGACACCCGCCGCGGGCGGGCGCAGGACTTCTTCCCGCTCGCCCTGCAGCATGCCCTTCCCGCGCTCGACGAAGAGCTCGCGCGGCTGGCCCGCGTACGCTCCGAGCACGCGGGCGAGGACGGCGCCGCGCGCCTGCTGGTCGAGCTCGCCGACGGCCAGACGGTGGAAAGCGTGCTGCTGCCGCGCGACGGACTGTGCGTGTCGACCCAGGTCGGCTGCGCGGTCGGCTGCGTGTTCTGCATGACCGGCCGCGCCGGGCTGCTGCGCCAGCTCGGCAGCGCCGAGATCGTCGCCCAGGTCGCCCTCGCCCGCCGCCGCCGCGCGGTGAAGAAGGTGGTGTTCATGGGCATGGGCGAGCCGGCCCACAACCTGGACAACGTGCTCGAGGCGATCGCCCTGCTCGGCACCGAGGGCGGCATCGGGCACAAGAATCTGGTGTTCTCCACCGTCGGCGACCACCGCGTGTTCGAGCGCCTGCCGCGCGGCGAGGTGAAGCCGGCGCTCGCGCTGTCGCTGCACAGCACCCGCGCCGCGCTGCGCGAACGGCTGCTGCCGCAGGCGCCGCGCATCGCGCCCGACGAGCTGGTCGCACTCGGCGAGCGCTACGCGCGCGCCACCGGCTATCCGATCCAGTACCAATGGACCCTGCTCGAGGGCATCAACGACGGCGCCGAGGAGGTCGACGGCATCGCCCGCCTGCTCGCCGGCAAATACGCGGTGATGAACCTGATTCCCTACAACACGGTGGACCAGCTCGACTTCCGCCGCCCGTCCTGGGAGGCTGCCGCCGAGATGGCGCGCCAGCTCCACCGCCGCGGGGTGCTGACCAAGCTGCGCCAGTCGGCCGGCCAGGACGTCGACGGCGGCTGCGGCCAGCTGCGTGCCCGCAGCGAGGCCGCGACCGCACGCCTCGCCGGCCGCCCCCCGGTCGCCGCGCGCGCGATCCGCATCGAGACGACGCCCGGGCGTTGAGCGCCGCAGCGGCGACGCGGACGCGCTCCGACCCTGGCAGCCTGCGCTGCCAGGCGTGGCAGGCGCGCCACCAATGGCAGCCCATCGAGGCCGCATCGATCGCGCCCGCCTCCGCCCCGCACCGGCACGAACTGCCGGGCGCGCGGCGGGTTGCAAGTATTTCTCATTCATGCCTCCGGGACTGGCACGAGGATTGCTCGAAGACAAGCACCGACAACCCTCCACCACCTCAGGAGATGCACCATGGAAGACGTTCAGCAAGCCAGCTTCCCCCGTCTCAACGAGCCGGCCCCCGCTTTCAGTGCCCGCACCACCCACGGCGACCGCTCGCTCGCCGACTACCGCGGCAAATGGCTCATCCTGTTCTCCCACCCGGCCGACTTCACCCCGGTATGCACCACCGAGTTCATCGGCTTCGCCAAGGCCGCGCCGACCTTCGCCGCGATGAACTGCGAGCTGCTCGGCCTGTCGATCGACAGCCTGTTCTCGCACCTCGCCTGGACCCGCAACATCAAGGAAAAATTCGGCGTCGACATCCCGTTCCCGATCATCGAGGACATCAAGATGGACGTCGCCCGTGCCTACGGCATGGTCCATCCGGGGGCGGCCGATACCCAGGCGGTACGCGCGACCTTCTTCATCGATCCCAACGGCATCCTGCGGGCGATGGTCTACTATCCAATGAGCAACGGGCGCAGCATCGATGAGTTCGTGCGCCTGCTGCAGGCCCTGCAGACTTCGGACGAGAACGGCGTGGCCACGCCCGAGAACTGGTGCCCGGGCAAGCCGGTGATCGTGCCGCCGCCGAAGACGGCCGAAGCCGCCGACAAGCGCGCCGCCGAAGGCTACGACACGGTCGACTGGTACTACTCCACCAAGTCGCTCTGACCCCCGGAGCGAGCCCCGCCCCGGCGGGGCTCGTCTTCGTCAGGGCACGGGCGTCGGGGTTCCGGGTAGCGCCGCCCGATCGAAGGCGCCGGCACCCGCCTTGTCAGGGACAGCGTCGCAACACCTCCTCCCTCTTCGCCTCGAAAGGAAACCACCATGCAGAACCGCCTTCTCGCCGACAAGTATCCGATCCACATGCTCGAAATCGAAAAGAGCGAGACCGCCTACGAGCACCTCGACGATTTGCTGCGCGCGCTCGAGGCGAAGGCCGAGGTCGATCCCACGGTGCGCCTGATCTCGATATTCGACCATTACGGCCACACCAGGATGATCGGCGGCGAGATCCGCCCCGACATCCTCGCGGCAAAGAATCTGATCTTCTGCTTCGGCACCAAGCTGCCCGATCCCACGATGCTCGCCGTGCGCCCGCGCTCGATCGGCATCGCCGAACTGCCCGACCGCTTCGTCATCAGCTTCCTCGAGGCGCCGATGCCCGAGGCCAACCGCAAGATGACCGAGTGGGTGCTGAGCCTGCGCAAGGCCGCCTGACCGGCGCCGGCCCACGACCGATCCGCTTTCATCACACAGGAGACACGCCAATGAAGAAGTCCATCGCAATCCTCGCCCTCGCCCTCGCCTCCGGCGCCGCCATGGCCGACAAGCAGGCGGTGACCGTGGTGCTCAACGACGACAGCACGATGACCCAGGGCATGGCGATGGTGCTCGCCAATCAGATGCAGGAACAGGGCGCGCAGGTCGACATCCTGCTGTGCGACGAGGCGGGCGATCTCGCCTTGAAGAACGCCGGCGGCGACGCCCTGAAGCCGAACGACCTCACCCCCGCCCAGCTGCTCGACGCCGCGATGAAGAAGGGGGCGACCGCCGCGGTGTGCGCGCTCTACCTGCCCAATTCCGGCCATAAACCGGAGGACCTGAAGGACGGCATCACGCCGGCCAAGCCGGCCGACATGGGCCGTTCGCTCCTGGAGCCGGGGCGCAAGGTCATCGGCTTCTGAATAGACGCAGCCGGCGGGCGAGTGCGTCCTCCTGCCGGCCGCCTCGCGGGGAGGAGCGCCGGATGTCGACGTCGCCCGATCCGATTGCCCAAAACATTAGTTTTTGCTTATTCTCACGCACCAAGCGGCGCCCTCCCCCCACGCCCGGGGGACCGCGCCGGGAAGCCTGACAGCCGCGGCCCGAGCGCGGATCCGTGTGCCCGAGTGAACGCCCCCACCCAAGAAGACGCCCCCCAGAGACAGGAGCCCCCCGCATGCCGACCGCCGACATCAAGTCCTTCTTCGACCCTGCAACCTCCACCGTCACCCATGTGGTGTCCGACCCGGCGACCGCGCGCGCGGCGATCATCGACAGCGTGCTCGACTACGACCCCAAGGCCGGGCGCACCTCGCGCGACAGCGCCGACAAGGTGATCGCCTACGTGCGCGAGGCCGGCCTCAGCGTGGAGTGGCTGCTCGAGACCCATGCCCACGCCGACCACCTGTCCGCCGCGCCCTACCTCAAGGCGAAGCTCGGCGGCCGCATCGGCATCGGCGCCCACATCCGCGAGGTGCAGGCGACCTTCAAGAAGATCTTCAACGCCGGGGACATGAACACCGAGGGCCGGGAATTCGACCACCTGTTCGAGGACGGCGAGCGCTTCACGATCGGCGAACTCGAGGTCGAGGTCATGCACACGCCCGGCCACACCCCGGCCTGCCTCACCTACCGGGTGGGCAAGGACGCCTTCGTCGGCGACACCCTGTTCATGCCCGACTACGGCACCGCGCGCTGCGACTTCCCCGGCGGCGACGCCGCCACCCTGTACCGTTCGATCCGCAAGGTGCTCGCGCTGCCGCCCGACACCCGGATGCACCTGTGCCACGACTATCCGCCCGACGACCGCGAGCCGGTGTGGGAGACCACGGTGGCCGAGCAGCGCGCGAACAACATCCACGTGCACGACGGCGTCACCGAGGCCGAGTTCGTCGCCATGCGCACCGCGCGCGACAAGACCCTGGAGATGCCCACCCTGATCCTGCCCGCGGTGCAGGTGAACGTGCGCGCCGGCCACCTGCCGCCCGCGGAGGACAACGGCGTCCGCTACCTGAAGATCCCGCTCGACCTGCTGTAAGGACGAGGCATGCAGACCGACACCGCCGCCGCCCCGCCCTCGCTCGCCGGGCGCTGGCGCGCCTACCGGCAAGCGGCGCTGACCGACGACCTCGTCGCCGCCGTCATCGTCACCATCCTGCTGGTGCCGCAGAGCCTCGCCTACGCGATGCTCGCGGGCCTGCCGCCGGTGGTGGGGGTGATGGCGAGCCTGCTGCCGATCGTCGGCTACGCCCTGTTCGGCTCGAGCACCACGCTCGCGGTCGGCCCGGTGGCGGTGCTGGCGATGATGACCGCGCAGGCGATCGGCGCGGTGAGCGCGGCGCACGGGATCGAGCCCCACCTCGCCGCGCTGGTGCTCGCGCTCGAGATGGCGGCGGTCTTCCTCGTCGCCGCGCTGCTGCGGCTCGAGACCCTGGCCGCCCTGCTCGGCGCGCCGGTGCTGCACGGCTTCATCACCGGCGCCTCGCTGGTGATCGCGATCGGCCAGCTGCCCGCCCTGCTCGGCGTGGCCGCCAAGGGCAGCACGGTGGTCGAGATGGGGCGCTCGCTGGCGGCCACCGGGAGCCTCGCGCCTCACGCCGCCACCGCGGCGATCGGCCTGCTCGCGCTCGCCCTGCTGTGGTCGCTGCGCCACCACGGCAGCCGCCTGCTGCAGGCGGCGGGGCTTCCGCCGCGCCGCGCCCAGCTGCTCGCGCGCACCGCGCCGATCCTCGTCGTCGCCGCCGCGGTAGCCTGGATCGCCCTCTTCCCCGCCACCGCCGAGGGCGTGGCGCTGGCCGGCCGTATCAGCATCGGCGACGGTCTCGACTTCCCCCTGCCCTGGCAGGCGCCGCCGGCGGTGTGGCGCGAGCTGGCGATGCCCGCGGTGCTGCTCGCGCTGGTGGCCTACGTCGAGAGCCTCGCGGTGGCCGAGGCGCTCGGCGCGCGCCGCGGCGAGAAGGTCTCCCCGCGGCGCGAGCTGTTCGGCCTCGCCGCCGCCAACGCCGCCGCCAGCGTGGCGGGCGGCATGCCGGTGACCGGCGGCTTCGCGCGCAGCATCGTCAATTTCGACGCCGGCGCCCGCACCCGCATGGCGGGGGTATGGACCGCGATCCTGCTCGCGGTCGCGATCGCGTTGCTCGGCGACGTGCTGCAATACCTGCCGAAGGCGGTGCTCGCCGCCACCATCATCGTCGCCGTGCTGTCGCTGGTGGACTTCGGCCCCTTCGTGCTCGCCTGGCGCTACTCGCGCACCGAGTTCGGCCTGATGCTGCTGGTGGCGCTGATGACCCTCGCGGTGGGCGTCAAGGAGGCGCTGCTCGCCGGCGTCCTCGCCGCGGTCGGCGTGCTGTTGCAGCGCACCGCGCGGCCGCACTGGACCGAGGTGGGGCGGCTCGCCGGCACCGAGGTGTTCCGCAACGTCAATCGCTTCAAGGTCGAGACCCTGCCCCACGTGCTGGCGATCCGGGTGGACGAGAGCCTGGTGTTCACCAACTCGCGCTGGATCTCGGAGACCCTGTCGGCCGCGCTCGCCGGCCGGCCGCGGCTGCGCCACGTGGTGCTGATGATGAGCGGGGTCAACGGCATCGACCTCACCGGGCTCGAGGTGCTGATGCAGCTCGACCGCGAACTGAGCGCGCGCGGCATCCGCCTGCACTTCTCCGAGCTCAAGGGCCCGGTGCGCGACCGCCTCGAGCGCGCCGGCATCGGCGACTGGCTCTCGGGCCAGATCTACATGACGCAGCACGAGGCCTTCTGCGCGCTCGCGCAGGACGGCGCCGAGCGCGCGCCCGCGCCGGCCTGAACCGGGGCCGGCGGCGCGGCGCGACGGGCTGCGGCAATGCCGGACGCGTTCTATCATGCAGTTCCCCAACCCTGAGTCATCGGAGAACGTCATGAAGAATCCTCGCCCGCTGCTGCTCGCCCTGCTCGCCTCCGGTTTCGCCCTCGGCGCCCACGCCGCCGACCGCGCCAGCGCGGAGCTGATCGACCGCGACGCGAAGCCGATCGGCAGCGTGACCCTCACCGAAGGCCCGCACGGCGTCCTCCTCCACGTCTCTGCGAAGGGCCTGCCGCCCGGGCCGAAGGCGATCCACATCCACAGCGTGGGCACCTGCGAAGACCCCGACAAGGGCTTCGTCGCCTCCAAGGGCCACCTCAACCCCGAAGGCCGCAAGCACGGCCTGATGAACCCGGAGGGGCCGGACGCGGGCGACCTGCCGGTGCTGGTGGTGCACGCCGACGGCAGCGTCGAGGCGGAGATGTTCACCCCCCTCGCCAGCCTGTCTGGCGCCGGCGAGCGCGCGAAGATCCTCGACGACGACGGCGCCGCGCTGGTGATCCACGAGAACCGCGACGACCACGTGAGCCAGCCGATCGGCGGCGCCGGCGCGCGCATCGCCTGCGGCGTGGTGAAGGCCGCGCCCTGAGCGCGCATCGTCGCGGCACGACGCGCACCGTGCCGCGACCTCGCGCTGAAGTTCTACAGGGAGGCGTCGGTCGCAGGCGATGTAGGAGCGCACCCCTGTGCGCGATAACGGCGGTTGTACCCGGAATGACGGCTGTTATCGCCCTGGGGGCAGGGCGCCTTCAGGGGTGGTGATGGGCGCCGGGTTGTTGCACTATCATGCCGTACGACTATCACGCGACGAACCATGATGCTGAAACGCTTCGCTCTCGCCGCCGTTGCAGCCTTCATTGCCGCTCCCGCGACGGCGCAGGTCTATCGCTGCACGGACGACACCACCGGAAAGGTGATCTACGCCGACACCCCCTGCCAGCGCAGCGCGGCGGGCGGAGTGGTCCCGATCGAGCAGAACACCCTGGACACCTCGGGCAGCCGGGAGCAAGCCCTCAAGCTCGAGATCAAGGCGCTGCGCCAGCGCGTCGACGCCCTTGAATCGGGCGCCGCCGCACCCAGGTACGGGCGGACCGAGTCAGACCTTCAGGCCGAACGTGCCGATTCGTTCGCCTGCCAGCAGGCCAAGCGCTCGCTCGACATCGAAGCGGGCTCCGGGACGAGCACCCGAGCCAGCGTGGAAGCGAAGGCGGCGGCGATGCGCATTGCCTGCGGCGTCCGCGAGCCCGATCGCGTCGAGATCAACACCCACGATCGCCACGGACCCTTCGACCGACATCGACGTTAGCGCCGCGTCCGCAGCCGCACACGATCCGGTCGCGCGCGCAGGCAAGCCTTCAACCAGCCATCCCCCCGCCCTTGTCCCCCACCCCGCCCTTCCCCCACACCCTGCCGAACATCCAGCGCGACTTCGTCGAGTGGCATCGCGGGCGGCCGACCTTCGCGCTGTGGGCGATCGACCTCGATCTGCCCGAGGTGCGCGCGCGCCAGCGGGCGGCGGCGGCACATCTGGGCGCGCTCCTGCTTCAGCCCTATCGCCGCCAGCCCCACGTCACCCTCGGCCTGTGCGGCTTTCCGAGCGTGGCGCCGCAGGCGGCGGACGACTTCGGTGGGGCGCGCTTCGCCGCCCAGCTCGGCGCCCTGCGCGCGCTGCGGCCCCCTCCCTTCGACGTCGAAATCGGCGCGCTGGACAGCTTCGCCTCGGCGCCCTTCCTGAGGGTGGAGGCGGCCTGCGGCAGCCTCGCCCGCCTCCACGCCTGCCTCGGCGACGGGCCGATGGACCCGCCCGCCGCGGACTATGTGCCGCATGTCACCGTCGGCCTGTATGGGGGGGCCTGGCCGCGTCGCGAGGTGGCGGCCAGACTCGCGGCCCTCGCCGCGCCGGGGCCGCTGCGCCTGCAGGTGGAGCGCATCAGCCTGCTCGGCTACGCCGCCGCGGATATCGGGGGCCCGCTGCGCCGCCTGGCGGACTACGATCTGCGCGATGGCCGCCTGCGCTGGCTGCCGGCGGGCGCGGCGCTGGCCAGTTGTCTGCACACCGCCGAATCGCCGGCCTGCGCGAACCCCGGCGCCCCGCTGTAGTCCACCGCCAGGCCGGCGGCCGGCGGCCGCTGGCGCGGCCTGGCGCCGCCGTCCCCATCAATCCGAGCTCTCTCCACACCGCCCCTCACCATGAAGACCTCCCGCCTGCTCGCCCCCCTCCTGGCCGTGTGCGCCTTCTCCAGCTTCTCCGCCGTCGCCGCCGCGCCCGCCCCGCTGGAGACCATCCCCAGCCTCGACCTGCAGCGCTACATGGGAACCTGGCACGAGATCGCGCGCTACCCCAACCGCTTCCAGCAGAAGTGCGTGGCCGACACCAGCGCGGCGTACAGCCTGCAGCCCGACGGCAGGGTGAAGGTGGTCAACCGCTGCCGGCTCGCCGACGGCGCCTTCGACGAGGCGGTCGGCAGCGCGCGTCGCATCGGTGGCGAAGGATCGCCGAAGCTGGAGGTGCGCTTCGCCCCCGCCTGGCTCTCCTTCCTCCCCGCGGTGTGGGGCGACTACTGGGTGATCGACCTCGACGAGGACTACAGCCTGGTCGCGGTCAGCGAGCCCGCGCGCGAATACCTGTGGGTGCTCGCGCGCACCCCCGAGGTCGAGCCGGCCGCCTACCAGGCGCTGCTGCAGCGGCTCGCCGCGAAGGGCTTCGACCCCGCGCGGCTGCAGCCGGGCCGCGCGCCCGAGTGATTTGAAGTGATTTGAAGCCATCCACCGATCCCCCAAGGAGGACGAGGAATTGACCCCGGAACATGCCGCCGACTTGTTCGCCGCTGAGAGCAGCCTCGACCCGTCGCTGTTCGACGCCCTCGGCGTGGAGGCGCTGGTGCCCGCCCCGCTCGCCGCCTGGCGTCCGCTGGTGGTCGACGCGCTCGGCTTCTTCCTCGACCGGCTGCCGCCGGAGCGGCTCGAGGCGATCGTCGCCGACCAGTTCGCGCTGCCGATCGAGGCGCCGGCCGAGGCGCGCCTGGTCGCCCTGCTCGCCCGCTGCCCGACGCTGCACAAGCTCGGCCAGGTGCTCGCTCGCCGTCCCGAGCTCGACCCCGAACTGCGGCGCCAGCTGCAGACGCTCGAGTCGATGCCGTCGTCCCGGCCGCTCGCCCCTCTGCGCGCGCGGATCGAGGCCAGCCTCGGCGCCGGCCACGGCCTCGCGCTCGCCGACGCGGCGCTCGCCGAGGGCAGCGTCGCAGTGGTGCTGCCCTTTTCCTGGCGCGAGGCGGGGCGGCGGCGAGAAGGCGTGTTCAAGGTGCTCAAGCCCGGCGTGGAGGCCGAGCTCGCCGACGAGCTCGCCCTGCTGCCGGCGGTCGCCGACTTCCTCGAGACGCGCGCGGCCGCGCTCGGCCTGCCGGCGCTCGACTACCGCGGCACGCTGGCGAGCGTGCAACGCCTGCTCGCGCGGGAGATCCGGCTCGACCGCGAGCAGGCCCACATGGCGCAGGCGGCCGCCTTCCATGCCGCAGATGCCGACCTGCTGGTGCCGGCGCTGCTGCCCTGGTGCAGCCCGGCGATGACCGCGATGGAGCGCGTCTTCGGGCCGCGGCTGACCGACGCCGAGCTCGCCCCCGGCCAGGGCCAGGCGCTCGCCGACACCCTCGTCCGCGCCCTGCTCGCCCGCCCCTTCTGGAGCGGCGAAGCGGAGGCGATGTTCCACGGCGATCTCCACGGCGGCAACCTGCTGCTCGCCGACGACGGCCGCCTCGCGGTGCTCGACTGGAGCCTCACCGCCCGCCTCGGCAAGGCCGAGCGCGAGGCGCTGGTGGCGATCGCGCTCGGCGCCGCGAGCCTGGACGCATCGCGCATCCGCGCCGCGCTCGGCGCGCTCGGCATGGTGGACGCCGACGCGCCGGCGCTGGCAG
>JRYI01001959.1_pt1 | contig 14675 bp, 11 predicted proteins | sample 235361 | NCBI WGS metagenome assembly JRYI01 (sample SAMN03074212, study PRJNA261471) | activated sludge metagenome | biome: Common Effluent Treatment Plant; feature: Wastewater; material: Activated sludge; isolation source: activated biomass in a lab-scale reactor treating industrial wastewater at...
GCGCAGAACACCTGCAGCGCCTGCACGATGCGGTGGAACTCCATCTTCGCGTAGTCGGCCTCGGCCTGCTGCGCCAGCCGGCGGGTGAAGGCGAGGGCGTAGCGGTCGAGGTCCATCCACTGCTCGAGCGGCACCGCGTCGCGCGCGATGTCGAAGTCGGCGGTGTTGGCGAGCAGGAAGCGCAGGGTGTTGCGGATGCGGCGATAGACCTCGACCACGCGGTCGAGGATCTCCTTGGAGATCGACAGCTCGCCCGAATAATCGGTGGACGCCACCCACAGGCGCAGGATCTCGGCGCCGAGCTTGCCGGTGACTTCCTGCGGCACGACCACGTTGCCGAGCGACTTGCTCATCTTGCGGCCGGCGCCATCGACCGCGAAGCCGTGGGTGAGCAGGCTGCGGTAGGGTGCGTGGCCGTCGATCGCGCAGCCGGTCAAGAGCGAGGAGTGGAACCAGCCGCGGTGCTGGTCCGAGCCCTCCAGATACATGTCGGCGCGCGGGCCTTCCGGGTGGCCGTCGTTGTGCGAGCCGCGCAGCACGTGCTTGTGGGTGGTGCCGGAGTCGAACCAGACGTCGAGCGTGTCGCTGATCTTGTCGTACTGCGCGGCCTCGGCGCCGAGCAGCTCGGAAGCGTCGAGCTTGAACCACGCTTCGATGCCCTCCTGCTCCACGCGCTGCGCGACCGCTTCCATGAGCTCGACGGTGCGCGGGTGCAGCTCGCCGGTCTCCTTGTGCAGGAAGAAGGGGATCGGCACGCCCCAGTTGCGCTGGCGCGAGATGCACCAGTCGGGACGGTTGGCGATCATCGCGTGCAGCCGCGCCTGGCCCCAGCCGGGGTAGAACTGGGTGGCCTCCACCGCGCGCAGCGCGCGCTCGCGCAGGGTCGAGCCGTCGGCTGCGACCTTGTCCATGCCGACGAACCACTGCGCGGTGGCGCGGTAGACCAGCGGCGTCTTGTGGCGCCAGCAGTGCATGTAGCTGTGCATGGTCTTGCCGTGCGACAGCAGGGCGCCGACCTCGGCGAGCTTGTCGACGATGACGGGGTTGGCCTTCCAGATGTTCATGCCGCCGAAGAAGGGCAGGTCGGGCACGTACTCGCCGCCGGCCATCACCAGCGACAGGATCTCCTCGTTGCTGCGGCCGTAGGCGTGCCACGCGTTGAAGTCGTCCACGCCGTGCGCGGGGGACGAATGCACGATGCCGGTGCCGGCGTCGATGCCGACGTAGTCGGCCAGATACACCGGCGAGACGCGGTCGTAGAAGGGGTGGCGGAACGCGATGCGGTCGAGCGCCGCGCCCTTGGCGGTGGCGACGATGCGGCCCTCGAGCTGGCAGCGCTGCAGGGTGGATTCGACCAGCTCCCGGGCCAGCACCAGCAGCCGGTCACCCACGTCCACCAGCGCGTAGTCGAACTCGGGATGGGCGTTGAGGGCCTGGTTGGCGGGGATGGTCCACGGGGTGGTGGTCCAGATCACTGCGGCGGCGGGCTTGTCGAGCCTGGCCAGGCCGAAGGCGGCGGCGAGTTTACGCAAATGAGTGCCGGCGTCCGCGTCGGAGACCGGGAAGGCGACGTCGATCGTCGGCGAGGACTTGTCGGCGTACTCCACCTCGGCCTCGGCCAGCGCCGAGCCGCAGTCGAAGCACCAGTTCACCGGCTTCAGGCCCTTGAACACGTAGCCGTTCTTCGTCATCTCGGCGAGCGCGCGGATCTCGTTGGCCTCGTTGGCGAAGTCCATCGTGCGGTAGGGGTTGTCCCAGTCGCCGAGCACGCCGAGGCGGATGAAGTCGGCCTTCTGGATCTCGATCTGCTCGGCGGCGTAGGCGCGGCACAGCTCGCGCACCTTGTCCGCGGGCAGGTTCTTGCCGTGGGTGACCTCGACCTTGTGCTCGATCGGCAGGCCGTGGCAGTCCCAGCCCGGCACATAGGGCGCGTCGAAGCCGGCCATGGTCTTCGAGCGCACGATGATGTCCTTGAGGATCTTGTTCAGCGCGTGGCCGATGTGCAGGCTGCCGTTGGCGTAGGGCGGGCCGTCGTGGAGCACGAACTTGGGCCGGCCCGCCGACGCGCGGCGGATCTTCTGGTAGAGCTTTCGCTGCTGCCATTCGGCGATCCAGCCCGGCTCGCGCTTGGGCAGGTTGCCGCGCATCGGGAAGGGGGTGTCGGGCAGGTTGAGCGTGGTGCGGTAGTCGGCCATGGCGGGGTTCTTTCAGCCTTGGAGTGAGTTCGGATTGAGATGCTGCACAGGATGCCGCGCGAACCACTCGCGCGCCTGCGCCGCGTCGGCGTCGATCTGGGCCTTGAGCGCGTCGAGCGTCGGGAACTTGCGCTCGTCGCGCAGCTTGCGCAGGAAATGCACCCGGATGTGGGCGCCGTAGCAGTCCCGCTGCCAGTCGAGCAGATGTACTTCGAGCCGGGTGCGGCCGCTGTCGAAGGCGGTGGGGCGCACGCCGATGTTGGCCACGCCCGGCACCAGCACCTCGACCAGGCCCTCCACCGCGACCGCGTAGACGCCGGTCAGCGGTGGCGTCGGGTGCTTCATGTGGATGTTGGCGGTCGGGAAGCCGAGCTGGCGGCCGAGCTTGTCGCCGTGGGCGACGTTGCCCGCGATGCTGTAGGGGCGGCCGAGCAGCCGTCCGGCGTGGTCGAGGTCGCCGCGCGCGAGCGCCGCGCGGACCGCCGAGCTCGACACCCGCTCGCCGTCGAGCTCGAGGGTGGGCATGGCCTCGACGCCGAAGCCGTGTCGCTCCCCGGCCGCGCGCAGCATCGCGAAGTCGCCCGCGCGCCGGGCGCCGAAGCGGAAGTCGTCGCCGATGAACAGGTGGCGTACGCCGAGGCCGCGGATCAGCGTGCGTTCGATGAAATCGGCCGCCGGCTGGGCGGCGAAACGGGCGTCGAAGCGGCACACATGGACACGGTCCACCCCGGAGGCGGCGAGCAGCAGGAGTTTCTCGCGCAGCGAGGCGAGGCGGGCGGGCGCGGCGGCGGGCGCGAAGTACTCGCGCGGGTGCGGCTCGAAGGTCAGGACGACCGCCTTCACACCGAGGGCGCGCGCCTTGTCGGTGAGCAGCTTGAGGAGCGCCTGGTGGCCGCGATGCACGCCATCGAAGTTGCCGATGGTGAGCACCGCAGGCTGGTCCGCTTGCTCGGGAACCCCGCGAAAAACCTGCATGACCGCCCGGAAAAAGCCGCAATTATAGCTTCAAAGGGGGCGGCTGCGTGTTGCGGGCGCGCTAGTCGAGCCGGGCGATGCGGGTGGCGCCGTTCTGCGGGCTGGCGTCGGCGTAACGGGTGATGCCGCGCAGCAGCGCGCGCGCCATCTTTTCCTGGTAGGCGTTGTCGTTGAGCTTGCGCTCCTCTTCCGGGTTGCTGATGAAGGCGGTCTCGACCAGCACCGAGGGGATGTCCGGCGCCTTCAGCACCGCGAAGCCGGCCTGCTCCACCTGCGGCTTGTGCAGGCGGTTGATGTCGCCGATCTCGGCCAGCATCGCCCGGCCCAGCTTGAGGCTGTCGTTGATGGTCGCGGTCTGCGACAGGTCGAGCAGGGTGCGGGCGATGTGGCCGTCCTGCTGGGCCAGGCTGACCCCGCCGACGAGGTCGGCGTCGTTTTCCTTCTGCGCCAGCCAGCGCGCCGCCGAGCTCGAGGCGCCGCGCTCGGAGAGCACGAAGACCGAGCTGCCGCGCGCCTCCGGGCGCACGAAGGCGTCGGCGTGGATCGACACGAAGAGGTCGGCGCGCACCTGGCGCGCCTTCTTGACCCGCTGGCCGAGCGGCACGAAGTAGTCGCCGTCGCGGGTCAGCACCGCGCGCATGTTGGGCTGGGCGTCGATCTGGCGCTTCAGGCGGCGCGCGATCGACAACGTCACGTTCTTCTCGTAGCTGCCGGAGGCGCCGATCGCGCCCGGGTCCTCGCCGCCGTGGCCGGGATCGAGCACCACGGTGAACAGACGGTTGACGCCCGGCGCGTGATTCTGCGGGCGCGGGCGGGGCGAGGGGTTGGTGCTGGCGAGCTGTGTGCCGCCGGTGTCGCCGGCCGCCGCCTCCAGCGGCGAGCTCTTGCGGATCAGGGCGAGCAAGGGGTCGATCGGTTCGGTCGGGTAGAGGTCGACCACCAGGCGATGGCCGTAGCCCGCGAAGGGGTCGAGGGTGAACACCTGGGGCTCGATCCGGTTCTTCAGGTCCACCACCACCCGCACCACGCCGGGCCGGTTCTGCGCCGCGCGGATGCCCTGGATGAAGGGGTCGGAGGGCAGCACGCGCGAGGACAGCGACTGCAGCACGCTGTCCAGGCGCACGCCCTCGAGGTCGAGCACCAGGCGGTCGGGGTCGGGGACCAGCTCGTGGCGATAACGCAGCCGCGCCGAGCCCTCCAGCGTGATCCGGGTGTATTCGTCGGACGGCCACACCCGCACCGCGAGCAGGCTGGGTGCGGCGGCCTGGCCGACCGGACTCAGCAGCAGCGCGAGCGAGGCGCCGCCGAACTTCAGCAGCTCGCGCCGGTTCAGTCCGGAGCGGACGCCCGCGGGGCGCCCTCCAATGCCTTGTTCATTTCGTTCGCGCATCTCAGCCCCGCTTCCGTGTGTCCGAAGATCTCTGCCCTACGTCCACCCGCGGCGGGGCTCAGGCGCACTTCGAGGTCGGGCGGCGGCAGGTAGGGGGCGGCCTTGTCGGGCCACTCCACCACGCATACGCCATCCCCGGCGAAGTACTCGTCCAAGCCTGCGTCCAGGTATTCTTCGGGCGAATTGAAACGATAAAAATCAAAGTGATATAAGTCTAATCTAGAAAGTACGTAAGGTTCAATCAAGGTGTAGGTCGGACTTTTCACCTTGCCTTCGTGACCGAGTTCACGCAGCAGCCCCCGGGTGAAGGTCGTCTTGCCGCTGCCGAGGTCTCCCCGCAGCCAGATTTTCAGTCGGGGATTCAAGACCTTGGCCAGTGCGGCGCCGAGCGCCTCGGTGTCGGCCTCGGCCGGCAACTGCAGGCGCAGGGCGCCGTCGCTATCATTGGCGGGATGGAGAATTTCGATCATGAGGGGCTCTCGATGAAGGCGCTCGAAGACGGCGCCGCCCTGCTGGCGCGCATCCGTCAGTGGGCGGGCGAATTCGGCTTCGGTGCGGTGGGTGTCGCCGACGTCGCGCTCGGCGACGCGGAGGCGGGGCTGGCTGCCTGGCTGGAGGCCGGTTATCACGGCGAAATGGATTATATGGCGCGCCATGGCATGAAGCGGGCGCGCCCGGCCGAACTGCTTCCCGGCACCTTGCGCGTGATCAGCTGCCGGCTCGACTACCGGCCCGACGCAGCCGATCCGCACGCCGCGCTGGCCGATGGCGAACGCGCCTACGTCTCGCGCTACGCGCTCGGGCGCGACTACCACAAGGTCCTGCGCGCCCGGCTGCAGAAGCTGGCCGCGCGCATTGCGCAGGACGTGCCGCACAGCTACCGGGTATTCACCGACTCGGCGCCGGTGCTCGAGGTCGAGCTCGCCAGCCGCAGCGGCCTGGGCTGGCGCGGCAAGCACACCCTCCTGCTCGAGCGCGATGCCGGGTCGTACTTCTTCCTCGGCGAAATCTTCACCGACCTCCCGCTGCCGGTCGATCCGCCGTCGGCGCCTCATTGCGGCCGCTGCACCGCCTGCATCGACGCCTGCCCGACCGGGGCGATCGTCGCGCCCTACCGGGTCGACGCGCGCCGCTGCATCTCCTACCTGACGATCGAGCTGCACGGGCCGATCCCCGAGCCGCTGCGGCCGCTGCTCGGCAACCGCATCTACGGCTGCGACGACTGCCAGCTCGCCTGCCCGTGGAATCGCTTCGCCCGCCTGAGCTGCGAGGCCGACTTCGCGCCGCGCCACCGGCTCGACGCGGCGAGCCTGGTCGAGCTCTTCGCCTGGTCGGCGGCGGAGTTCGCCGAGCGCACCGCCGGCAGCCCGATCCATCGCATCGGCCATGCGCGCTGGCGGCGCAACATCGCGGTGGCGCTCGGCAACGCGCCGTCCACGCCGGCGGTGCGCGCCGCCCTGGCGGCCCGCGCCGGCGACGACAGCGCCCTGGTGCGCGAGCACGTGGCCTGGGCGCTCGCCCGGCATGCCGCGCCCGCCGGCGCCCGCGCCCGCACCGGGCGCCACGATGCTGCCGATGACGGCTGAGTGTTGGCTCAAACATTTCTTACAACTCTTCGGCTAATCAATGGCTTGTGGCGAAAACCCGGCTCGTGTGTAATGCGCCCGCCGTGTCGGGGACAACAAGCTGGAAGAAGGCTCGAAGGCGGCAGACAGGCGCGCGATGGCCGCATGTCGCGCCGTCGCACGTGAAATCCCCGAGCCACACGAACAGAAAGGATGCGTATGTCCCAGGCCAACGCCTATGAGCAATACATGCTCGAACTGATCAACGCGGAGCGCGCCCGGGTGGGCGCCCAGCCGCTCGCCTTCGACGGCGACCTCAACGAGGCCGCGGAGGATCACAGCGCGTGGATGATCGCGACCGATACCTTCTCCCATACCGGCGCTGGCGGCTCCTCGCCGGGCGATCGGATGAAGGCGGCGGGCTATGTGTTCAGCGGTTCCTGGGCCTGGGCGGAGAACGTCGCGTGGATGAGCACCCGCGCGCCCGCCGGGCTGCAGGATGAGGTGCTCGGCCTGCACAACTCGCTGATGAACTCGTCCGGCCACCGTGCGAACCTGCTCAACGACACCTACCGGGAGATCGGCATCGGCCTCGAGGTCGGCCAGTACGGCGGCTACGAAGGGGCGTTCGTGACGCAGAACTTCGCGCGGACCGCCGGCGATCCCTTCCTGACCGGCGTCGCCTTCGACGACCTCGACGGCGACAAGGCCTACGACGTCGGCGAGGGCCTCGGCAGCCTGACGATCAGCGCCAAGAACAATGCCAGCGGCGCGGTCTTCACCACCACCACCACGGCCGCCGGCGGCTACGATCTGGCCCTCGCTGCCGGCAGCTATACGGTGAGCTTCTCGGGCGGCGGTTACGCGACCACCAGTCATCAGGTCACCCTCGGCAGCCGGAACGTGAAGCTCGATCTGGTGGATCCGGTCGTCAGCGGCGGCGGCACGGCGCCCGCCCCGCAGCCCGAACCCACGCCCGCGCCCGAACCCACGCCGGCGGCGATCACCGGCACGTCCTCGGCCAACACCCTCAGCGGGACCAGGGGCGACGACGTGATCTACGGCCTCGGCGGGCGCGACAAGCTGTACGGCCGGGAGGGTGCGGATCGTCTCGACGGCGGCACCGGCAACGACACGCTGTGGGGCGGGGCGGGGGCGGACGTCCTCACCGGCGGCGCCGGCGCGGACATCTTCGTGTTCGACGCGCCCTTCGCCGGCGCGATCGACCGCATCACCGACTTTTCGGTGAGGGACGACACGATCCGCCTCGAGAACGCCGTCTTCACCGGCCTGCCGGGCGGCCGCCTGTCGTCGGCGGCCTTCCATATCGGCACTCAGGCCCACGATGCGAGCGACCGCGTGATCTACGACGCCGGCAGCGGCGCGCTCTATTTCGATCCGGATGGCCTCGGCGGCGTCGCGGCGCAGCAGTTCGCCCAGCTCTCGCCCAAGCTGGCCCTCACCAACGCCGACTTCAGCGTCGTCTGACGCGGCCGCGCCGGTGCCGCCGCCACGGCGCCGGCGCGCGAACGCCGCCCCCGCGCGATGCACGCGCGAGGGCGGATGCCGCCGTCCCCACCCCCGCCCGACCTGGGCGGCGGGTGGCGGGATGCGCGGATTCCCACGGATGGCCTCCCGCATGATCAACGCTTTCGCGACCCTGTTGCGAACCCCCGCGCTCGCCGAGCTCGACCGCCGCACCTTCGTCAGCGTCGGCCTCGCCAGCCTGGCCGCCAGCCTGCTGGTCCTCGCGCTGCCGCTGTACAGCCTGCAGATCTACGATCGTGTGCTGAGTTCGCGCAGCGCCGACACGCTGTGGCTCCTCACCCTGATCGTGACGCTGACGCTGCTGCTGTCCGCCGTGATCGACACCTTGCGCGCGCGCATGCTGGTGCGGGTCGGCAACCGCTACCTGCTCGCGCTCGGCCCGCGGCTGATGGACGCCTCGATCGCCTCGGCGGCGCGCGGTGCCGAGGCCGACGGTCAGGCGCTGCGCGACCTGCAGGCGGTGCGTTCGTTCGTGAGCGGGCCTCACGGCCTGGTGGCGCTGATCGACGCGCCGCTGGTGCCGCTCTATCTGCTGGCGGTGTATGCGATTCACGCCGGCCTCGGCAACGTCATGCTGTTTGGCATGGTGTGTCTGCTCGCGCTGACGCTCGCCACCGAGGCGCTGACGGCGCGCTTGCTGCGGGCGGCCGGGAGCGCGTCGATCGAGACCCAGCGCCGCGTCCAGGGCGTGATGCAGAACGCCGAGGTGGTCGAGGCGATGGGCATGCGCGCCGCGATGCGCGCGGTCTGGGAGCGCGATCAGCGCGCCGCGCTGGGCCTGGCGAGCGCCGCCGCCGACCGCGCGGCGCACCTGGCCGGGGTGGCGAAGGCGCTGCGCCTGCTGCTGAACGTGCTGCTGGTCGCCGCCGGTGCCTGGTACGCGATCCAGGACCAGATCACCATCGGCGCGATGGTCGCGGTCGGCATCCTCGCCGCGCGCGGCCTCGCCCCGCTGGAGTCGATGATCGGCGGCTGGAAAGGGCTGGTGTCGGCGCGGGCCGCGGTCGAGCGCATCAACGCCGCACTCGAGCCCGGCGTGCGCACCGAGTCGGCGATGTCGCTGCCGGCGCCGAGCGGCCGGCTCAGCGTCGAGGGGCTGGTGTATGCGCCGCCGGGCGCCGCCGCGCCGACCATCAAGGGGGTGTCGTTTGCGCTCGAGGCCGGCACCTGGCTGGGCCTGATCGGCCCGTCGGCCGCCGGCAAATCCACCCTCGCCAAGCTCATCTGCGGCGTCCTGCCGGCCGCGTCCGGCGTGGTGCGACTCGACGGCGCGGACGTGTTCGCCTGCAACCGCACCGACTTCGGCCGCCACTGCGGCTATCTGCCCCAGGACGTGGAGCTGTTCGCCGGCTCGATCCGGGACAACATCGCGCGCTTCGGCGCGGCGCAGGACGACGAGGTGGTGGCGGCGGCGCAGATGGCGGGCTGCCACGAAATGATCCTGCGCCTGCCCGCCGGCTACGACACTCGCATCGGTCCCGGCGGCGCCAGCCTGTCGGGCGGTCAGCGCCAGCGCATCGGTCTCGCCCGCGCCCTGTTCCGCCTGCCGCGCCTGATCGTGCTCGACGAGCCCAATGCCAGCCTCGACGCCGAGGGCGAGGCCGCATTGCTGCAGGCGGTCGGCCGCGCGCGCGACGCCGGCTGCACCATCGTCATGATCAGCCACCGGCCGTCGGCGCTGGCCGGCGCCGATCGGCTCGCGGTGCTCGCCGACGGCCGCCTGCAACACTTCGGCGCGCGCGAGGAGGTGCTCGCCCGGCTGCAGCCGCCGGCCGCGCCGCGCCCGTTCGCGAGCCTGCGGCGCGTGGGGGTCTGAGCGCATGCGCAGGGAAACACCGACGACCGCCACGCCCGCGGCCAGCGTCCCCACCGATGCCCGCTTCGAGGTCCGTGCCTTCTATCTGATCGCGCTGCTCTTCTGCGGCCTCTTGCTCGGCTGGGGCTTCCTTGCCCGGCTCGATGCGGGCGCGATCGCCGAGGGCGAGGTGATCCCCGCCGGCCGGGTGCGCACCGTTCAGCACCTCGAGGGCGGCATCATCGCGGCGATCGTGGTGCGCGAGGGCGACGAGGTCAAGGCCGGCGCCGAGTTGCTGCGGATGGAGGATACCGAGGCGCGCGCCCAGCTCGTCATCGCCGAGACCGAGCGCGCGGCGCAGGAGGCCCTCGTCGCCCGGCTCGAGGCCGAGCGCGACGGCCGGCCCTATGCGCCGCCCGCCGGGCTGGCCGGTTCGGCGAGCGCGATGGCCCAGGTCCGGCTGTTCGAGGCGCGCCGCGAGGCGCTCGACAAGGAGATCACCGGCCTCAAGCAACGCCTGGTCGGCATCCGCGGCGAACTGCAGGGCTGGGAGGGCAAGGGCCGTGCCCTGGCCGAGCTGCACGCGCACGCGCAGGAGGAGAGCCGGTTGAACCGCCGGCTGTACGAGCAGAGCTTCATCTCCCGCCCGCGCCTGCTGCAGCTGCAGAGCCAGCAGGCGGACACCGCGGCCCGCCTGTCCGAGAACGCCGCCGAGGTCGCCCGCGCGCAGCAGCGGCTCGCCGACACCGAGATCGCGCTCGCCAAGCTGACCGACGACTGGATGAACGAGGTGCTCGAGGAGCTGCGGCGCGCCGAGGAGGCGGCCGCGGCGGCGCGCGAGCGGGCGATGGTGGCGCGCGACCGGCTCGCCCGCACCCGCATCGTCGCGCCCCAGGACGGCATGGTGATCGGCCTCAAGTACACCACCGTCGGCGGCGTGGTGCCGCCCGGCGGCGAGGTGCTCGACGTGGTGCCGGTCGACGAGCGGCTGGTGGTGGAGGCGCGGGTGCAGCCCGACGACATCGACGTGGTGTCGCCCGGGCGCGAGGCCCGCGTCCGCCTGACCGCCTACAAGTCGCGCGCTCATCTCACCCTCGCCGGCAAGGTGACCCAGGTCTCGGGCAGCACCTTCCGCGACGAGACTTCCCAGGGCCGGCCCTATTACAAGGCCCGCGTCGAGATCGCGGCCGGCGAGCTGCGCAAGGTCGAGCGCGGCCTGCTGATCCCGGGCATGCTCGCCCAGGTGGACATCGCCGCCGGCAACCGCAGTGCGATCCGCTACCTGCTCGATCCGGTCCTCGAGAGCATGCAGCGGGCGTTCAAGGAGAGCTGAGCGCGTCGTCGGGGCCGCCCGTCCGGGCTAGAATGCGCGCCCCTGCCCGCGGAATTCGACGATGGAACTACGCCTCGAAAAGCTCGAACTGAAGGTGATGTCGGCCGAGGACCAGCTCGACGAACTCAACCGCATCGTGTGGCGCCAGCAGCAGGAGATCGAACTGCTGCGCCAGCACGTGCGCCTGCTCGCGGAACAGCTCAAGAGCGTGCAGCCGGGCGCGCCGCTGCGGCCGGAAGACGAGATCCCACCGCACTGGTAGCGCGGCGATCAGATCAGCAGGCCGGTGACGCGCGCCAGCGCCGGGCCGAACGCGGTCGCCAGCACCAGCAGCACCGGCATGCCGTAGCAGAACAGCGAGATCGCCAGCCGGATGCGCGGATGCGCTTCGTGCAGCTCGAGAAAATGCGCGCACACCAGGTGCAGCTTGAGCGCCATCACCGCCGCCACCCCGGCGGCGAGCGCGAGGGGCGTCGCGCCGCGGCCGGCCAGCGCCACGCTCGCCAGGGTCAGCAGCACCAGCCCCAGCCAGGCGCGGTCGAGCTTGCGTGCGGGCTTCATCCTCACCTCCTCAACGCAACAGGTAGAACAGCGGGAAGATCATCAGCCAGATGAGGTCGGTCGCGTGCCAGTAGCAGGCGAAGGCCTCGAGGCCGGCGTGCTCGCCCGCGTCGTAGGCCCCGGTGGCGGTGCGCAGCATCACCCAGAGCATGCCGAGCAGGCCCCAGAAGACGTGGATCAGGTGGTTGAAGGTGAGGTAGTAGTAGGTGACGACGAAGACCCCCGCGTCGCCGTCCAGGCCGTGGGCGAGATTCCAGCGCACCTCGAACAGCTTGATCACCGGATACGCGAGGCCGAAGGCGAAGGCGCCGAACAGCCAGCGCAGGCTGCGCCGCGGCGCGCCCTGCCGCATCGCGTGCAGCGCGTGCGCGACGCACCAGCCGCTGGTCAGCAGCATCAGGGTGTAGCCGGTGCCGGCCAGCAGCGACAGGCGCTCCGGCCCGGCGGCGAAGGCTTCCGGGTGATGGGCGCGGGCNNCGGCGCATGGCGGTGGCGGGACGGGCATCGTGGACGTCCGCCGATGATCCGCTACGGCGCGCGCATGCGCCTTGATTTCCGATAAGCCGAGGCCGTCGCGCCGCCGCTCAGGCCTGTGAAGGCAGCAGGCCGGCGGGCATCAGGGCGGAGAGCCGGCCCGCGCGCAGCAGCGCGGTCGCGGCGGCGATGTCGGGGGCGAAGAAGCGGTCGGCCGCGTAGTGCGGCACCTGCGCGCGCAGCGCCGCGCGCGCCGTCTCGAGCCGGGGCGAGGTGCGGCGGCCGGCGCGGAAGTCGAGCCCCTGGCAGGCGGCGAGCCATTCGATGGCGAGGATCGCGCGCACGTTGTCGGCCATCGCCCACAGCCGGCGGCCGGCGTTGGGCGCCATCGACAGGTGGTCCTCCTGGTTCGCCGAGGTCGGCAGGCTGTCGACGCTGGCCGGGTGGGCGAGCGCCTTGTTGTCGCTCGCCAGCGCCGCCGCGGTGACCTGCGCGATCATGAAGCCCGAATTGAGGCCGCCGTCGGCGACGAGGAAGGCCGGCAGCTGCGACATGTCGGCGTCCATCAGCAGCGCGATGCGGCGCTCGGCGAGGGCGCCGATCTCGGCGAGCGCGAGCGCAAGGTTGTCGGCGGCCATCGCCACCGGCTCGGCGTGGAAGTTGCCGCCGGAGAGGATGTCGCCGGCGCCGCCGTCGCGCGCGGCGGCGAACACCAGCGGATTGTCCGACACCGCGTTCGCCTCCACCGCGAGCACCTCGGCCGCCTGGCGCAGCTGGGTGAGGCAGGCCCCCATCACCTGCGGCTGGCAGCGCAGCGAGTAGGGGTCCTGCACCTTGCCGCAAGCGCGGTGCGACTGCGCGACCTCGCTGCCGTCGCCGAGCAGGTGGCGGTAGGCCGCCGCGGCGTCGATCTGGCCGCGCTGGCCGCGCGCGTCGTGGATGCGGGCGTCGAAGGGCACGCGCGAGCCGAGCGCCGCCTCGAGCGTGAGGCTGCCGCAGACGGTGGCCGCCGCGTACAGGTCCTCGGCCTCGAACAGGCCGCGCAGCGCATAGGCGGTCGACACCTGGGTGCCGTTCAGCAGCGCCAGCCCTTCCTTGGCGGCGAGCGTCAGCGGCGCGAGCCCGGCGCGCGCGAGCGCCTCCGGTGCCGGCAGCCAGGCGCCGCGATGGCGCGCGCGCCCCTCGCCGAGCAGCACCGCCGCGAGGTGGGCGAGCGGGGCGAGGTCGCCCGAGGCGCCGGCCGAGCCCTTGGCCGGGATCTCCGGATAAACCCCGGCGTTCAGCAGCGCGATGAGGGCGTCGATGACGCCGCGGCGGATGCCCGAGAAGCCGCGGCCGAGGCTGTTCGCCTTCAGCAGCAGGATCAGGCGCACGGTCGCATCGTCGAGCGGCGCGCCGACGCCGCACGCGTGCGACAGCACCAGCGCGCGCTGCAGCTGCTCGAGGTCGGCGTGCGCGATGCGGGTCCGCGCGAGCAGGCCGAAGCCGGTGTTGATGCCGTAGGCGACGCGGTCCTCGTCGATGACGCGGCGGACGCAGGCGACGCTGCGCGCGATCGCCGCGTCGGCGCTCGCGGCCAGCGTCACCCGCAGCGGCCGCTGCCAGGCCAGGCGCAGCTGCGCGAGCGTGAGCGTGCCGGGAACCAGGGCGAGGTCGACCGCGCCGGCGCTCAACTCAGCCTCCCTGCGCCGCATCGCGCACCGACAGCATCGGCAGGTCGAGGCCGTTGTCGCGCGCGCAGCGGCGGGCGAGCGCGTAGCCGGCGTCGGCATGGCGCATCACGCCGCTGGCGGGGTCGTTGCGCAGCACACGGCCGAGGCGCACATGCGCTTCGGGCGTGCCGTCGGCGACGATGGCGACGCCGGCGTGCTGCGAGTAGCCCATGCCGACGCCGCCGCCGTGGTGCAGCGACACCCAGGTCGCGCCGCTGGCGGTGTTCAGCAGGGCGTTCAGCAGCGGCCAGTCCGACACCGCGTCCGAGCCGTCCGCCATGCGCTCGGTCTCGCGGTTGGGGCTCGCCACCGAGCCGGAGTCGAGGTGGTCGCGGCCGATCACGATCGGCGCCCGCAGCTCGCCGCTGGCGACCATCGCGTTGAAGGCCTGGCCGAGGCGGGCGCGATCCCGCAGGCCGACCCAGCAGATCCGCGCCGGCAGGCCCTGGAAGCGGATGCGGCTGCGCGCCATGTCGAGCCAGCGGTGCAGATGCGCATCGTCCGGGAGCAGCGCCTTCACCTTGGCGTCGGTGCGGTAGATGTCCTCCGCCTCGCCCGACAGCGCCACCCAGCGGAAGGGGCCGATGCCCTGGCAGAACAGCGGCCGGATGTAGGCGGGGACGAAGCCGGGGAAGTCGAAGGCGTTCGCCACGCCCGCCTCCAGCGCCATCTGGCGGATGTTGTTGCCGTAGTCGAAGGTCGGCACGCCCATCGCGTGAAACGCGAGCATCGCCCGCACATGCTGCGCGATCGAGCGCTTCGCCGCGTCGACGACGACCTCGGGTTCGGTCTTGCCGCGTTCGACGTACGCGTCCCAGGTCCAGCCGAGCGGCAGGTAGCCGTGCAGCGGATCGTGGGCGCTGGTCTGGTCGGTGACGAGGTCGGGGCGCACGCCGCGGCGCACCAGCTCGGGCAGGATCGCGGCGGCGTTGGCGCACAGGCCCACCGACAGCGCGGCGCCGCGGGCGGTGGCGTGCGCGATCCGGGCGAGGGCGTCATCGAGGTCGCGCGCCTGCTCGTCGAGGTAGCCGGTGCGCAGGCGGAAGTCGATGCGCGACTGCCGGCATTCGACCACCAGCGCGCTGGCGCCGGCCAGGGTCGCCGCCAGCGGCTGCGCGCCGCCCATG
>JRYI01002121.1_pt1 | contig 14662 bp, 14 predicted proteins | sample 235361 | NCBI WGS metagenome assembly JRYI01 (sample SAMN03074212, study PRJNA261471) | activated sludge metagenome | biome: Common Effluent Treatment Plant; feature: Wastewater; material: Activated sludge; isolation source: activated biomass in a lab-scale reactor treating industrial wastewater at...
GTTCAGGTTCATATTCCGGGACCTATTCTGAATGAAAACGACCATGAGTTGGGACGACATGATGGATTGGCCTTCTACACTATCGGGCAACGGAAAGGCCTCGGGATTGCCGCGGCCGAACCGCTCTTCGTCTTGCGCAAGGACCCCGCGCGCAATGCTCTCATCGTAGGGCCGCGCGAGGCATTGGGCATCCGCGAACTGACGGCGACCGGGGTAAACTGGATCAGCGGGGAGGTTCCAACCGGCCCGATTTCCGCCCAGGTTAAAATCAGGTATAAAACAGTTGGGATCGAAGCGACGGTTTGGCCGCTCGGAGCGGATCAGGTTCGCGTGGAGTTCACAGAGCCGGTATTCGGTGTGACACCGGGTCAGGCAGCCGTGTTCTATCATGGTGAAGTCTGTCTCGGTGGCGGGCTTATCGTCGATGAACAAGCCCATATGCCGGCAGAAACCCGCCTGGTTAAGGAGGTTGCGCTATGATGACGGAGATTCCCAGTTCCGCCTCCGGCCTGGTATTAGGTTTTCTACTGGCCGCTATCTACGGCGGCGTGTTTCATGCCATCTTCGGCGGTTCAATCCGGCGGATCGCGCTCTATCTGATCGTAGCCTGGGCAGGATTTTTCATCGGCCAGTTCATCGGTGACTTTTTGAACTTTGAGTTATTTAAGCTGGGGAAGATCCATCTCATCAGCGCCAGCCTTGGAGCATGGATCGCTTTATTTGCCACTTGGTGGCTGATGGGACAGGAGCCGGAAGGCAATTGAGGCCTGGACACAATCTTGATATACTAGGGGGTTGGGGTTAATGTGATGAACAATGCTTATTACCCGGTCCCGCCCAATACGCCGGATTCGACACCTCATAATGAACCGCTGATTCCACGCGGTTATATCATCGGCGGTATCATCGTGACACTGGTCGTCTCGGTGTTATTTATCGCCCTGCTGGTGTATCTGGCAATCAACTATGCGGATACGATTCTAATCATCCGCGATATTTTCATCATCGCCCTCGGACTGATGTCATGTTTATCGGGGATCGTGCTGATACTGTTGCTCATCAGCATCATCAGGCTGATCAACATGATCGAGTTCGAACTGAAACCCATTTTATTAAAGACGAATGACACATTGAGCACCGTTCGGGGTACGACCGTATTCATGAGCGAAAACGTCGTCGGACCGGTGACCAAGGCCAGCAGCTATGTGGCCGGATTTCGCCGTGGGGTCGCGACGCTTTTCGGTGATCCCAAACGAAATTTAAGCAAGTAGGTCGCACACAACGATTGATTTAGGAGAAATGAGATGAATGACAACAGCAATGATCTGGGAGCTTTCCTCGCCGGTTTTGTTATTGGGACGCTGGTAGGCGCGGCTACCGCCTTGATTCTCGCCCCCCAGTCAGGTCCTGAAACTCGTCAGAAGTTGGCCGATGTCGGCACCGATCTGCGCCACTCTGCTCACTCCGCCACACGCGAATATCGTGACAAAGCGGGCGATCTGCTAGCCGACACGCGAAATCGCGCGCAAAGTCTGACCGAACAAGTGCAAGAGCAGGTACGCATCGTCCTGGATGAAGGGAAGGAGCAGGCTGGACAGATCGCGGAAAGCCTGAACAATGGGGAAGTAACCGATAAGTAAAGTATGCTCTGTCGGGGCATTGCCCCTCTATGTATCGGATAACCGCTCAGCTTATGAACGGTCGCGGTAGCCTTTTATTATCCTTGTCGGAACCACGCGCAAAGTAACGGTTCCGATGATCCGTAAGCCGTCTTAAATCGCATAGGTGGAAACGCGGAGCAGCTTCACCTGCCCGCGCGGCAAATAAACGCTAATGGTGCAAGCTGTCGAATCAACTCGGGCGGACCTTTTGAAGGGTTTGCCGGGAAGTCAATCCAGTGACGCCGATCGCGCACGCCTGAGCAAGGCGATTCAGTTTGCCATGGAGGCACATGGCGACAAGCGGCGCCCGTCAGGCGAAACCTACTTCGAACACGGCCGCAACGTTGCCATAGCCTTGGGCGAATTAGGCATTGATGATCCCGATACAGCCGTCGCCGCATTGCTCCACGACATCTTCCTGCCCCACACGGGCATCGCCGAAGCCACATTAACCCGGCAGTTCGGGTCGGAGGTGACATCTCTCGTCAAGAGCATCCAGATCCTGAGTGAGCATTCCCGGCAGGCCGGCCGCACCAATCCCGCCAACGATATCGTCACAGAAATGGCCCAGAATCGGGATACCCTGGAGGCCATCCGCAAGGCTCTCTTGTCGATCATCGAGGGCGATATCCGGATCATCGTGATCCGAATGGTCGACTCCTTGCAGGATCTGCGACGAGCGGCCAAGCTACCCCGGGACATGCAAATCCAGGTTGCCTATGAGGCGATGCATATCTATGCGCCACTGGCCAACCGGCTGGGTATCTGGCATCTGAAGTGGCAGCTGGAAGATTCAGCCTTTAGCTTCCTGGAACCGGAAAAATATCGTGAGATCGCTCGGCGACTGGATGACAATCGGGAATTGAGAAGCATCAAAGTCGAACGGGCGGCCGCGCGCCTGCGCAAGCGGCTGGCAGATACGGGACTGAAGACGACCGTCACCGGCCGCTCCAAACATATCTACTCCATCTACCGAAAGATGGTGCGCAAAAACCTGGGGTTTGATCAAATTTATGACATCCAGGCCCTGCGCGTCATCATCGAACCCCCCATCAGAGAAGAAGATGAAGGGGGGGCAGCCAACGGAAAGGATAAAAAACATCGGCATGAGAGGGAGGATTTGGAGCGCGACCTGTGCTACCAGGTCCTTGGCGCCGTTCATAGTCTTTGGCAGCCGATACGAGGTGAATTTGACGACTACATCGGCTCACCCAAACCCAACGGCTACAAGTCGCTGCACACGGCCGTGATCGATTCGGAGTCCGGTCAGAAGCTGGAAGTCCAGATACGCACCCAGCGAATGGACGAAGAAGCCGAGCGCGGCATCGCCTCCCATTGGGCCTATAAAGAACAAAAGGCCAAGGTCAGCTCCTCGGTTCAGAAACAGATCCAGAATCTGCGAGAGCTTCTGTTCACCTTGCAGGAGGACGAGGACGACATCGATAGCGTGACAGACGTTGGCAAAATGGAGGAACGCATCCATGTCTTCACGCCCACCGGCAAGGTGATCGATCTGCCCGCCGGATCGACCCCGATCGACTTCGCCTATCAGATTCACACCGATTTGGGCCACCTATGCCGCGGGGCGCGGGTGAACGGCAAGCTGACAAGCCTCGACTATCAACTCCAATCAGGCGACAAGGTGGAGATCATCAAGGGCAAGCGCGGCGGCCCCAATCGGGACTGGATGAATTCCAGCCTCGGTTTCACGCGAAGCAGCCGCACGCGCAGCAAAATTCGTCAATGGTTCCGGCAGCAGGAACGCGAACAGAATATCGCCCAGGGACGTGAAGTGATTCTGCGGGAATTAAAGCGATTGGGATTGCCGGACGTCTATTCGGTTGAGGATATCGCCCACGCGCTGAAATATGACGATATCGACGAATTCCTGGCCAAGGTGGGCTTCGGCGATATCCAGTCAGCCCAGATCGCCGGCGCGATCGCCGTCATGCAGCAATCGCTGCGCGGTGACGATGAAGACCTGCTGCCACTCTTCACAACACCTAGCAGGCAACGCAAGGGGTTGACTATCCACGGGGTAGAGGGACTCTACACGCGCATGGCCAAATGTTGCAACCCCATTGCGCCCGAGCCGATCGTCGGCTACATTACCCGAGGCCAGGGTGTGACCATCCACGCCCAGAATTGCGAACAACTCAAAACCATTTCCGAGAAGGAGCGGTTGATTGAGGTCGATTGGGGAACGGACAACGAGCGCTATCCGATTCCCATCGTCGTCACGGCCTACCGCCGCGGGACGCTCATCGAGGATATGGTGAACACGTTACGCGGCCGGCAAATCAACGTCCCCAAGACCAAACTGGTGACGGTCGACAACATCATGAAGGTCTACCTCATTGCAGAGGTGGCCGATATCAATCAATTGAATTGGTTGTTAGCCAAACTGGAAAACCTGCCGAAGGTGATCAAGGCCCAGCGTCAAAGCTGGTCATAGGTTTCGATTCTTCGCCATCGACCGAGACAACCACACCCATCTCATCCAATCGCACACGTGTCTCCGACTCACCCTCGCCCAGGGTAAGTTCCCACGTTTGCATGTTGTAACGAAAAGGCTCCAGGCGGTCGCCCTCGGCCAACATCACGAGATCGCCCCATACAAAGCGGTCGTCACGACCATACAACCTAAGTTTCGCCGTGTGCCAGCGACAGTAATACACGAGCGGCTTCACAGCTCCCTCAGTCCTCCAACGCCTCGTACTGCTCGAAGATAAGCCGGTAGGCGGGAGATGTCTCCATGAGGGTCATATGGTCGCCGGCAGCTTCAAGCCGGCCATTACGCATGACCAGGATCAGATTGGCCCACCTAATCTGGGACAGACGATGGGTTATTAGGAAGGTAGTTCGATTCTCGGCCGCGCGGCGAATGGCCCGCTGAATCTGATCCTCTGTGGCGCTATCAACCGCGCTGGTGGAGTCATCAAGGATAAGTATTCGCGGGTTGGTCAGGAAGGCGCGGGCCAGGGCGATACGCTGTCGCTGCCCACCAGACAAAGTGACTCCGCGACCGCCGACGACCGTGTCGTACCCGTCCTTGAAGCTCACGATGAATTCATGGGCCTGGGCCGAGCGAGCAGCCGCCTCGATCTCCTCCCGCGTCGCGCCCGGAGCGCCAAAAGCGATGTTATCGGCGATGGACCGCGAGAACAGGAAGATATCCTGTTCGATGATCGAAATCTGCCGGCGCAGAGCAGCCAGGCTCCAGTCACGAACATCGACCCCGTCCACCAGGACACACCCCTCGTGAGCGTCATAGGTACGGTTGATCAGTTTGGTCAGCGTGCTCTTGCCCGCTCCGGTTTGCCCCACAATTGCGACCGTCTGGCCCGGCTCGACCGTGAAGTTGATCCCGCTAAGGGTGTCGACGCCAGGTACGTAGCCGAAGGTGACGTTTTCGAAAGTGACTCGCCCGACGATTGGTTCAGCGTAACCATCCGGGTTTTCATCAAGGTCGGTCTCCTTGTTGATCAACTCAAGAATACGGCGCGCGCCTGCCAAGCCTAACGATACCTGAGAATAGGCCATCAGGGAGATATTAGTGGGAAAGTTGAAGAGCGAAAGGAGGCCCATGTAAGCCACCACGTCGCCAACCTGTAACTGACCGGCTCGCAACAGAATAATGGCGTGAACGAAACCTATCACCTCGGTGATGCCGAGCAGCAATAACGGCAGAAACTTGGCTTCCTCCCAACCCTGGGCTACCGTCGCATCACGATATTCACGGGCGTTGGTCTCAAAACGGCCGACTTCGTTCGTCTCCTGAGCTGTGGCCTTGACCATCTCGATACCGTCAATCGCCTCGGCGAGTCGCGCGTTCATAACGCCAAAAGACAGTCGGACGCGATCGGCAATCTTCGACAGCACATTCATGTACCGGGCCAACGCCAGCACGTAGGTCACAATGAAAAAGAGGGGCGCCAGCATGAGTTGCCAGGAGTAGCGCGGCGCGAGGATCAAGGGCATGATGAGAAAATTAGCCGACCCGACAACCAGATTGATCCCCGGATACATCATCAGATTGAGCTGCCGGACATCGTTGGTAGCCCGCGCCATCGTATCCCCCACAGGTTGCAGATCGTGGAAGGTCATGCTCTTGCCCAGCAAGCTGACATAAAGCTCCTGACGCGAATCGCGCTCGATTCGCTCGCCGATGACCGCGCTGGCGAAGTTCCGGCCAAGTTGGAGAAACGAGCGAACAACCTGACTGATTATGACTCCGAGCGCGGCCGCTCCAATGGTGTTCAGATTCGGCGGTGTGGCGAGAGCGGCATCGAAGGCGATGCCGATGAGGATGGGCATGACCGCCGCCAACGCCGCGTTCCCGAAGGAACCGATCAGCATCACGATGAAGAGGAGCCAATGCCTGGCGGCATGGGACAGAACCCAACGGCCAGGGGATTGGCGATTGGTCGGCTTGGCAATTTGAATTGCAAATTCACCCATTGAAATCACTCACACAAAATGGAATCAGAGATAAAAGCTCAGATCGTCTCTGGGAAACAGGAATCAGCGATGAGGCCCATGATCTCTTCCAGGACTTCCTCAACCGTCCGGCCGGTCGTGTCGATGAGGATCGCGTCGGCCGCCCTGCGCATGGGCGAATGCTCTCGACTGCCGTCAATATGATCCCGACGCACCACATCAGCCAAAATGGCCTCATAGCTGTCGACATGGCCCCGACGAAGTCGGTCGTGCAGGCGGCGTCGCGCGCGCTCCTCCGGCGTCGCGGTGATGTAGAGTTTAAGCGGCGCGTCGGGCATCACAACCGTGCCGATATCGCGGCCGATCATGACCACACAGCCGCGCAACCCCACTTCTCGCTGCCGCCGCACCATCTCGGCGCGAACCTCTTGATAAGTAGACACCTGGGAGACTGTGGCATCCACCTCAGGCAGTCGAATATCCCAGGTGACGTCCTTCCCTTCCAGCATCACCGTGTAGTGGCGTCCGTCCGCCTCGTCCGTCACCGGCAAAATATCCAGGGCGCAGGCATGGGCCAACCGGACAACCGATTCTTCGTCATCAGGTCGAATACTGTGTTGAATTGCCGCCAGGGCCAGGGCGCGATACATCGAGCCGGTATCGAGGCACAAATAGCCCAGGCGCTGGGCAAGCAGCAAACCGACGGTCGATTTGCCGGAAGCGGCAGGGCCATCGATGGCTATCACATCAGGCAGGTAATCTGTAGTCACAAATATTTCCTGTTATTTCGACGGCCGAGGAGCCGGCCGATATCGTCCATTCGTTCGTTGTCGAGGCCGGCCCGGCACCGGAGATTCTTCGACACTCCGCAGCAGTTGGCTAACCTCTTGCTCGGACAGGTAACGCCATTGCCCGGGCTTGAGGTCGCCCAAAGTCAACGGGCCGATCCGCTCCCGAATGAGCTGCCTGACGGGATGACCCAGGGCGGCGGCAATCCGGCGAATCTGGCGTTTGCGCCCTTCCCGGAGAATAATTCGAAGCTTCGTGCTGCCGACCTCGCGTGCAATCACTTCGATAGGAGCCGGAGCGGTGATACGACCGTCAAGCATGACGCCGCGCCGCCATTGTTCCAATACCTTATCGGAGATGGAACCCTCCACGGTCACGATGTAGACCTTCTCATGTCCATATCGCGGGTGGGTCAGGCGATGAGCCAGCTCACCGTCGTTCGTCATCAAAACCAGCCCCTCGCTCGGCTTATCGAGGCGACCAACGGGATAGATATGGATGGCGTTGTCAATCTGGATGAGATCACGCACGGTCGTGCGCCCCTCTTCCATCTCATCCTCCAAAGATGAGATGACTCCACGCGGCTTGTTCAGGGCGATATATATGAGCGCTTCTTCATCCCCCTGTTGCCTGCTAATAACCAGCGGCCGTCCATCGACAGCGATTCGATTGATGGCGGGGTCGGCCTTGTCGCCCAGTACGGCAACGCGACCGTCGACCGTGACACGGCCCTCAGCGATGATCGTTTCACAGGATCGGCGCGAGCCTAGGTTGGCGCGCGCCAGTAACTTCTGCAAGCGTTCTTCCACAGTCAACACACTTTATTTCAGCCGGATCGGTATCCTGGCCAGGCAACTTGTTTACCGCGATTTACTCTTCCTCGTCGTCCAACGGCGGCATTTCCGTCAATGCTCCCAGCCCGAACGATTGCAGGAAGTCGGGCGTCGTGCCGTAAAGGATGGGGCGACCGGGTTTTTCCAGCCGGCCGACTTCCTCGATCAGGCCCTTGCTTAATAATGATCGCAGCGCACCATCGGAGTTTACCCCGCGGATATGGTCGATTTGCGGCCGGGTCGCCGGTTGCATGTAGGCGACGATGGCCAGAACTTCCAGCGCCGCCTGGCTGAGCCGGGTCGTTAATTCGAGGCCTAAAAACCGCTCGATCGCCGCGGCCGCCTCGGGAGCAGTGGTCAATTGCACCATGTTGTCGCCGCTCCATTGCAAGCGCAACCCGCGCGCGTCGTAGTCGGCTTCCAGCTCGCGCAATAACTTCTGGACGGCCGCCGGTGTGATCTCCAGCGTCGCCGCCAGACGCGATATGGAGGCCGGGCTACCGGCGACAAACAAGAGACTCTCCAGCAGCATGATGGACGAAGCGGTGGCGCTTCCGTTCGAGGATGGCGAATTTGAGGTAATCATGGATTCACAAATTGGCGACCGATCGCCTTGATTATTACAGGACAATCGGATGCCAAGCGGTTATTATAGCGATGATAACACAACCCCTCTATTTTGGAACGAATCATGTTAAAAACAATTCAATTTGCCGAGCAAAATCGCCAGACTTATCTAACCGAATTATCCGAATTCCTCAGAATCCCCAGCATCAGCACACAATCAGATCGAGATGACGACACAGCCAGGGCGGCCGCCTGGCTGGCGAAGGCCATGAGGAACGCCGGCCTGGAACACGTCACCGTCTACGAGACCGAGGGTCACCCGCTGGTTTATGCCGACTGGCTCCACGCCGGGCCGGGTGCGCCGACGGTATTGATCTATGGTCATTATGATGTCCAACCACCCGATCCGCTGGAACTCTGGGAATCGCCGCCATTTGAACCGGTGATCCGCGACGACTACATTTATGCGCGCGGCGCGGCCGACGACAAGGGTCAGGTCTACATTCACGTGAAGTCTGTTGAAGCGTACCTGAAAACAATCGGCCGCCTGCCTGTAAACGTCAAGTTCATCGTTGAAGGGGAGGAGGAAATCGGCAGCCGGAACCTGTATCGATTCATCTCGGCCAACGGTTCGCTCCTCGCGGCCGATTCCGCCCTTGTGTCCGATTCTTCCATCCTGGGCAAAGGCAAACCGGCCCTGGTCTACGGCTTGCGCGGAAACTGTTACGTGCTGATTGACATCACCGGGCCTGGCCGAGATCTTCACTCAGGCTCCTATGGCGGGGGAGTCAACAATCCTCTGAACGCCCTGGCCCACATCATCGCCAAATTAAAGGACGAGGAAGGCCACGTCCTAATCCCCGGTTTTTATGATCGGGTTCGGCCGTTGTCGGATGAGGAGCGAGAATTGCTGGCCGACTTCCCTCTTGACGAGGCGGCGTGGCTGCGAGAGACTGGCGCGCCGATGGTATGGGGAGAGCCGAAATATTCGCTGGTAGAGCGGATCAGTGCGCGCCCGACCCTCGACGTCACCGGCATGTACGGCGGCTATCAGGGCGAAGGAACCAAAACCGTATTGCCGTCATATGCCCACGCCAAAATCTCAATGCGCCTCGTTCCCGATCAGGACCCACGCGAGATCACCGAATTATTCGAACAATATGTTCGCTCGATCGCTCCGCCCAGTGTCACGGTGAAGATGGAACGATCGCGTGGCGGTAAAGCCTCACTTATCGACCGCGACACCGCACCGATGCGGGCGGCCGCGGCGGCGTATGAAGCGACATTTAATCACCCGGTAGCCTTCATGCGTGAAGGCGGATCGATCCCGGTGGTCAATCATTTTGAGTCTGATCTGAAATTGCCGACGGTGTTGATGGGCTTCGGGTTGCCGGGCGACCGCATTCATTCGCCCAACGAGCGGTTCTATCTGCCGAACTTCTATGCCGGAATCGAAACCAGCATCCGTTTTCTCGACCTTCTAAGTCAGGCCAAGTAGTATGGGCGGCGGTATTCGGGTGCTCAGTCTCCCGCCAGACCAGCAAAAAGGAGGATCGTCGAGCGGTTCTCGCCCGTCTCGGTGATAACCCAAATGCGATTCTCACGAACGACATAGGCCGAAACCACGGCATCCATGCCGGTCAGTGTGTTGACCTTGTTCATCAGGCCGAAACCGGGAAAGTCACGGCGGGATCCATTGAGGAGATCTTCGTTGACGTCCAGATCGAAAAACTCGCCATACTCGCCATAGTCCCCTGAGGCATGATATTCGATCAGCTGGCGAATCTCCTCGGTCGTCAGGCGAACGGAGACGCCGGTGGTGACGATGATCTGGCCGCAATCGATGAGGCGACCGCTGGCGGCATAAGGCGCGGCATCGTTGTCTACATCGCTTGTCTCCGACAGCCGAAAGAAGCCGATGTCGCCACTATAACCCAGATCAGCATAGGGGATGAACTGGCCATCATCAAATTCAACGCCGATTTCGTCTTCCTGGATGCGCGGCCGCGGCAGAAGGTTCAAGTTACGCCGTCGCCAGAAATACTGGCGGCGAGCCTCATCGGCAACAATGCGGACGATGTGCGGTTTATCGGTCATGCCTTCTCCTATTTAAATGCCGCTCGAGCTTGATGATTGCGATTACACTCAACGATACTGATATTGTAAACACAATCAGTCGCAGCTGGAGAAATTTCTACGCGGTTTTCACAGATCGGGTACCTATCTCCAAATTAGTACCAGTCATAGAGTATGACGATTTGGGTAGGCAAATAGACTTAATGACCAATTTCAGCTCAAAGGGAGAAGCTCGGTTGCGAGGTCATCGTCGGTTTCAGGCATGGATGGATGCCTTGAATTAACGATCAGGCTATACCAGCCAGTGGGAGAAACATCGGATCTGTCGTTCCAGTCGAGTCAGATAGTGGTGCAAGTCGACATTCCTGACATGAACCGATAGGCCTCGCTTTTGTCTGCCGACGATAAGCAGATCCACAGTCGATAGGTCAGGACTGCTCTTTTGACCTCAATGCTTTCAGGGCGGTTGCGAGTTTTATGGACGATGCTTCCCATGTCCATTGATCGACCGCTTCAACAGCCTGGATCCCTAGTTCAGGTAAAGACCATCTCGTGACCCAAATTTGCTTAAGCGCATCGACAAGTGCCTCCTGATCCGAACCATCAGCCCAAAAGACAAACTCGCCTTCACCAACTACATCGGTGTGGCAGACTATACGGGTGGCCAGGATAGGCATACCGGCGGCCATATACTCAAATAGCTTGATGGGACTGCTCACCCGAAACTTGAGTTCATCTGGAAACGGCAAGACACCGATATGGGCATCAGCCAATACTTTCCAGACCTCATCATGCGGCACAGCTGGTCTGATGACCACAATGCCGTTCGTGGTACTTGCCAACTCTTCCAACTCCGCCTGTTGGGCCCCTCTACCAACAATGGTGAGAGTGAATTTCATGCCTTGGTTCGTTGCGGCAATAACTGCCCGACACAGCGTCGATAAATTTCGCTCGCTGTGGATCGATCCAATATAAACAAGACGAACAGGTTCGTCCTCACCGGGCCAGCATCGGGTCTCGTGCGCAGCTTTGAACTTACTCGGATCAACTCCTGAAGGCCAAACCCCCAGTAGTCGTTCAGAGCTTACTCCCAAGGCCTCGGCGATACGTGGCGTAATTGCCAGGTGGCCATCCACCCAAAGATCGGCCAGTCTGTGACTATAACGATAATAAAGCGACCGCAGGCGATCTTTGATTCCCTGCGTACCGGATCCCATATGGAATGTCCTGGAATCCTTCACAAATAAAGGCCGGCGACGACCTGCAAGCCGGTACAGTAGGGGGATCGGCAAAAACCATGCTGACGAAATATCATGAAACATCACAACATCAACTTCATCATGGGAAAACAACCATCGCATAATTTGGATATGCATGGAAACCTGACCCAGCAAATATGTTGTACTCCGGGGAACAATGAGCAAGCCATTGTTCATTGATATCTCTTTACTTGCAGAAGATGATTGAGTCAGTATGACCTTCCAGTCCATCTCCCTCAACATCTGCGAAGGTACCAAATAGGTTTCAGAGTCGAGGATTTTTTCGAGATCCGCAACCTGTACCCAAAACAAAGTCGGCCGATCATCTATTTCGGTGCCCGGCCTGTCGGGAGCCTTATCGTCAGATTGATCGATGCTCGCAGCGTCCTTCATAATGAGATCAGGAATCATAAGCCTCCCTTCCTTTAGGTTCAATCGGCATAGCGCATTTTGAAATGAAGGTATTGGGAATACTCCCTGATAGTTTTATATGCGCGAATTACCTGCATCTCCAGTTCGCTTCTCTGCAAGTCTGGCCAAGGCTTGTTCCAGTTACCAGGATTTCCTATGTCACGAGAAATTAACATCTCCTCTATCTGATCTGAATTTGGGTATTTTTTACGAACCTCATCAATATAGTGATTAAGAAGCTTTTCGTTCGGATTATCATAAAAGATTGTCCGATGATGCTCTTCGGAAACACTGATATCAGTACCATGGACCCCTCCACTGGATCGCTGGACGACCTTCTGATACCCGGGGCTGTCTTTAGAGTATTGATGGAGCTTAGCTGACGAATTACCCCTCAAAGAGTGATGCTTCTTTTCCCAGTATTGCTCCTTTCCTTCAAAATAGGGAATACCTAAATAATTGCAGGTTTCCTGTAGCGTGGTTTTATGGTTTTCGGTGTAATTTTTATACTTTAATGCCCCAAAGTGATTGAAAAAGGAATAGAAATTGCGATGAAAGCGGATCCATAGGGGTAAGTCATTTTCCAGCGGGTACGATCGTTTTTGTAATGAATGAGCATATTCAATCAGGGTTTTCCAGATTAGGATTATTTTCACCTCAATGCCTTGCTTGGCCAGGCGACTTGTATGGTGTTGAGTCCACAAGATATCCTTGTTGGAATCGACGATGAAATCGACTTCGGGATGGATATCAAATATGGATTCATAAAGTCGGTCCATTCCGTTCTTTTCAGCCCGATCCCATAAATCGCAACTCGGGTCACCACATTGACACGAACGGACAGAACGCCGATGATGTGCTCTCGTGGGCCGAAACAAACTCTTGACTTCACCGACAGCAAATCCCTTTGGATCGTTCGCCAGGGTCAGATGAAAGAATGTCGAACCAGAAAACCTCGTTTCAATCACAAATATTACCTTTTTGGCCATACCGTTTCCTTAATTAATTACCTTAAAGATCTTCCCCTCTTTGGCCACCCACAAATCGACCATTTATCAACGACTCTTCACCAACAACTTGGAGACTACCAATTTCGCAAAATATGACGTCCAAGCAAAGGCCGATTGAACGCTGCCTATGTTTTCGAAAGTCTCGGTTTTTCATCTTATGTCATCATGGTCAGCCCTGATCTTCGGCATTGAACACTGATTTATTAGAATCGATCGGGCTTACATCCTGGCTTAAGAGACCTGGATCGCACGGTGAGAAACCAGTCCGGAGCAGGAAAATAATGTCTATCGAAGGTGACTTTGTATTCTGACGATCAGGTAGTGTGTTAACCGGTGATTAACTCATCCGGTAAATGGTCGGCCCGATTAATATAGCGGGCGACAATACGGCCGTTGGAGACCTCGAAGCGACTGATGGAGGCGTTGCTCATGCCGAATCCCATGTTGGCGTGTTCCAGGATCGGTATTGATATACTGTCCTCATCTGAAATAAGGGCTATCAATAGCGACTGAAAAAAGCCACCGTGGGTGACTATGGCGACGCGATCATCCGTGTTCCCGTGACGGTCCAATATCTCTGCCCATACAGCGCGAGCGCGTGCCCTTGCCTCGGTTATGGTCTCTTTTGGCCTGTTCCACCACCCCAACTCACCCAGATTGTCGGGCAGAGAGAGGTGTGGATACTCGGCTTCGAACCAGGCTCGGCCAGGACCGGGCAGGCCGATGTCTTCCCCTGTCTCTTCATCGATATGATGCAGACCACCATGTTCATGTACATTTATCCAGCCGGAGATGGGCAGGCCGGTAGCGGTGGCGATGTAGCTACCGGTCTGAATCGCGCGCGTCATCAGGCTGCAATACAGGTGAGTTAAACCAAAACCACGCCGATCATGGCGGGCGATGAAATCAGACAACAATGGCGGTTCGCCATCAGGCGGATCGATCAGGGGAGCGGCCAGGAACCGGGCCAGCCGTTGAGCCTGACGGTGTCCCAGCTCAGTCAAGGGCGGATCGGCCGATCGGCCGTCGCTGCCGCCGGTGAGCGTGTATAATTCGTTATTGGTCGATTCAGCGTGACGAATTAAATAAAGCAACATACGAATGTGCAATCCCTTCGGATAATGTGATAAGAAGCCTTATTCTATCCTTTCCTGTCCTTTTGAGTTAGGAAGTCAGGCAAGGCACGATGTCGGAACATGCCCCATTGGCTATCTGAGGCTATAATCGACCTGAATGATCGCTCTCATCCATGACTGGCTCAACCAGCTCGGTGGCGCGGAGGATGTGCTGGAGGCCCTTGTCGCTCTCTATCCCGACGCACCGCTCTACACGTCTCTCTATGACCACAAGCGAATGCCGGCTCATTGGCGCGATTGGGACATCCGAACGAGCTTCATCGACCGCTTGCCTCTGGCGCACCGCAAGCAACAACTTTATTTCCCGCTATACCCCCTTGCCATGGAGCAATTCGATCTGCGAGGCTATGACGTCGTCTTGAGCAACAAGAGCGGCTTCTGTCATGGCGTCATCACCGGGCCGGAGACGATGCACGTCTGCTATTGCCTGACTCCCACCCGCTACGTGTGGCGATACCACCAGTATGCCGAGCGCGAGAA
>JRYI01000286.1_pt1 | contig 14661 bp, 10 predicted proteins | sample 235361 | NCBI WGS metagenome assembly JRYI01 (sample SAMN03074212, study PRJNA261471) | activated sludge metagenome | biome: Common Effluent Treatment Plant; feature: Wastewater; material: Activated sludge; isolation source: activated biomass in a lab-scale reactor treating industrial wastewater at...
CGTCGGGCAGGACGTGGTCGCAGTTGGCGAGCAGGAAGGCGTCGCGCAGGTGGGGCAGCGCGGCCGCCACCGACCGCAGGTTGCCTTCCTCGAAGCGCGGATTCTCGACCAGCCGGACTCGCGGCATCGCGAGCGCCTCGAGCCGATCGGCGACGGCGCGCACGCGGTAGCCGCCCACGACGATCGTCTGCGCCGCGCCGAGACTCCGCGCGAACCGCAGCGCGTGCTCGAGCAGCGTCGTGCCTGCGACCTCGACGAGCGCCTTGGGCCGGTCGGCCGTGAGCGCACCGAGGCGCAGACCGAGGCCGGCGGCAAGCACGACGATGTGGGGGAAGTCAGCGGACAGGGGTTGGCCGGCGAGGCGCGAGCCGTTCTGGAATCCGTGGCGGGCAGGATTCTACCCCCTCGCCGGCGGTCGCGCCGCAAGCCGGCGGAGCGCCGCGGGCGGCACGGCCAATGCCGGCCTCGCGGCAGTTGGGTACCATGCGAGGGACCCGACCTGCCGATGCCCACCGCCGCCACCACCGCCCGCACGCTCGCCGAAGCGCTGCCCTACCTTCGCGCCTACCACGGCAAGGCGATCGTCATCCGCTTCGGCGGCCGGGCGATGGCCGACCCCGCCCTGAAGGCCATGTTCGCGCGCGACGTGGCGCTCTTGCGTCTGGTCGGCATGAAGCCGATCGTCGTGCACGGCGGCGGCTGGCGCATCGACGAACTGCTCTCGACGATGGGCTTGCCGTCGCACCGGGAGCAGGGCCTGCGCGTCACCGACGCCCGCACGCTGACCGTCGTCGAAATGGCGCTCGACGAACTGAACCAGGAACTGACCGGCCTCATCAACCAGCACGGCGGGCGCGCCGTGGGGATCAACGGACAGGACGGCCGGTTCATCCGCGCGGTCAAGCGCCGCGTTCCGGCGGCGCCGGGCGGGGCGCCCGTCGACCTGGGCTTCGTCGGCGACGTCGCGTCGATCGACGTCGAACTCGTGAATCTCCTGCTCTCGCGCGAGTTCGTTCCGGTCGTCATGCCGATCGGCGTGGCCGACGACGGGACGGCCTACCACATCCTGTCCGACCGTCTCGCGGGCGAACTCGCGCGCGCCCTCGCCGCAGAGAAGCTGATCCTGATGACCAACGCGCAGGGCGTCGTCGGCCGCGACGGCAGGCTCGCGTGGATCGTCCGCGCGAAGGAAGTGGAGAGCCTGGTCACCGAAGGCCTCGTCGACGGCGAAGTGCGCGAGCGCGCGATCGCGGCGGTCGAGGCCGTGCGCTCGGGCGTGCGCTCGGTGCACATCATCGACGGAGGCGTGCCGAGCGCGCTCCTGCTCGAGGTGCTGACCGCGGACGGCGTGGGCACCGCGATCCGTTCCGACGACGCTCCGGACTTCCTCGAAGACAGCCGCGCCTATCTGTTCGACGCCTAGCGTCGACCCGCGGCCGCGGCGCCGGGCTTGGTGATGGAATTGCCGCCCTATCGACTGCCCACCGCGCGCGGCATCGGATATCAGATGTGGCTCAGAACGCGGGCTTTCTTGCAGCACGCGGCCTCGCTTATTCTCGCCACGACAATCGCCATCTGGTTTCTGACCGCCATTCCGACCGGCGGCCGCGGGACATTTGCCGATGTGGCGATGGTCGACAGCGTCTTCGGGCGCGTCTCCAATGCAATGGTACCGGTACTGGAGCCGTTGGGCTTCGGCACATGGGAGTCCGGTGGGGCGCTCATCAGTGGCCTGGTCGCCAAAGAGGTCGTCGTCAGTACCATGGCCCAGACGTATGGCGCGGACAGCGGAATAGATGAGACGGTAAGCAGCACATTTCTTCAGGACGTGGGCGAGATCGTTACTTCATTCTTTGCGGCAATAGTCGACACCATTAAAGCCATTCCGGGGCTGGTGGGGATCAATCTATCCGCCGAAGGGGAAGAAGCCATTCCAGGCCTGGCGGGGGCCATCAGGGCCAGTTTCACAGCGTCGAGCGGTGGACATGCCGCGGCCGCCGGTCTCGCCTTCATGGTCTTCGTGCTGCTCTATACGCCCTGCATGGCGACCGTCGCCGCCATGCGTCATGAATTGGGTACACGATGGATGTGGCTCAGCTTCATCGGGCAGTTGGTTATCGCCTGGTTAGTCGCCTTTATCGTTTTCCGGTTGGGTGTTTGGGTTGGAGGTGTCTGATGTTGCGCGAGGTATTACAAGCGGTTGAATCGGCCGAAGGGCCGATCACCCTGAGCGAATTGAGTCGGCAGCTAAACCTCGACCCGCGCGTGCTGGACGGGATGTTGGAACATTGGTCGCATCGCGGCCGGCTGGTTGTTGATAGTAAAGAAGCTACGGCATGTGCCGGTGGGCCAATGGAGCCGGGACGTTGCACATGCGGTTCTTCGGCGAGTAGCGACGGATGCCCGTTTATGGCCCGATTGCCGAAAAGTTATGCTGTGTTCACACCTGTTGAACTCGGCACAGATTCCGTTGAGATATGAATCAATCGACTTCTGTGAAGAAGACCGCGGTTGCGGACAAGACACAAGCCCGTTCCGTCTCGTTCAAGAGCGTTGCTCTCCCGGCCGAGCATGGCAGCTGGAGCCTGGTATCCGAACCTATTGTCCTGGGGATGCTTATTGCGCCTACATGGGCGGGGCTGGCTTTGGTGATCGCCGCGTTTTTCATTTTCCTTTTCAATCGCCCGTTCAAGGTCTATTGGGCCGATCGCCGCCGCGGACGCTCCTATGAGCGCACCGCGCTGGCTCGTCGCTATACACTCATTTTTGGGGCGATCGCTCTACTAGCGACGGCCACTGCCTTTGCTCTGGGCGGCTGGCAGCCGTTCGTTCCCTTTCTCCTGGCTGCGCCGCTCCTGCTCATCTTCATGATATACGACCAGCGGCCGGGCCGTCATTGGCAGGCAGAGCTGGCCGCGCCGGTCGCGTTCGCTGCGTTGGTGATGTCGGTCGCTCTGGCTGGTGGCTTCTCGTGGGGCGTGGGGTTGGCCCTGTGGGGGTTCATGAGCGTCCGCGCCGTGCCGGCCGTGATGTTTGTTCGCACGCGACTACGGCTTGACAAAGGCAAGCCGGTTTCCCTTTGGAGAACTATCGTGGCCCACATCGCGGCCGTTGGGCTTGTCGCGCTTCTGGTTTGGCAGGGATGGCTGCCGGCGACGGCCACCGTAGCGATGGTCATCCTGCTGGCGCGCGCGATATGGGGTTTATCTGATTACCGGTGGCATTCTTCCGTGAAGGCGCTGGGCTTTCTGGAAACCGGCTTCGGCCTGCTGGCCGTCTTGCTGGTAGCTATCGGCTTCTGGCTCTGGTAAGTTAGCCGATCTGTTCGCGAGCCAGTCGCAATTGTTCGGCCAGCGCTTCGGGCGCGGTGCCGCCGGGGATGGCGCGCGCGGCCAGCGCGGCGGGCACGTTCAGCACCGACGAAGCATCCTCGCCGAAGTGGGGGGAGATGGCGCGAAGATCGGCGTCCGTCAGATCGGTGAGCGCCGTTCCTCTATCTTCCGCCAAGCGTACGGCCTGACCTACGGCGTGGTGGGCCTCGCGGAAGGGCAGGCCGCGACGCACCAGATAGTCGGCCAGTTCTGTCGCCAGCAATCCCGCTTCCAGTTGGGCGGCCATGCGCTCCGGCCGCAGCTTCAGCGTGCGGAGCAACCCAGCCATGACCGGCAGGGCGATATCGAGCGTATCGAAGGCGTCGAACACCGGCTCTTTATCCTCCTGCAAGTCTTTGTCGTAGCTTGACGGCAGGCCTTTAAGCGTTGCAAGGAACCCGGTCAGCCGGCCGATGAGACGGCCGCTTTTGCCCCGCGTGAGTTCCAGTGTGTCGGGGTTTTTCTTCTGCGGCATGATGCTGGACCCGGTGCTGTAGGCATCGTCCAGGCTGATGAAGCCGAACTCCGCGCTACTGAACAGGATCAATTGTTCCGACAGGCGACTGAGATGAACCCCAATCAGCGCGGCAGCGAAGAGGAACTCGGCCGCGAAATCCCGGTTGCTGACTGCGTCCAGGCTATTGGGGGTGACGGCACGAAAGCCAAGTTGTTTCGCCAGGTTCTCGCGGTCGATTGGAAACGCGGTGCCGGCCAGCGCGCCCGCGCCCAGAGGCAGGACGGCCGCGGCGTCGCGCGTGGCGGCCAGGCGCTCGCGATCGCGAACGAGGGGCCAGAAGTGGGATAGGCTCCAGTGTCCCCATGTGACGGGTTGCGCGTGCTGCAAATGCGTATAGCCCGGCATGGGCAAGTTGAGCGCTGCTTCGGCGGAATCGGCCAGACCGGCGAGTAGCTCGACAAGGTGAGTGTCGAGACTCTCGCAGGCGCGCATGATCCACAACCGAAAGTCCGTGGCGACCTGATCGTTCCGGCTGCGGCCGGTATGGAGCTTGCCGCCGACCGGCCCCACGAGTTCCGTGAGGCGGCGCTCAACGGCAGAATGGATGTCTTCGTCGTCTGGTTGGATGGCGAACGTCCCTTCGGCGAATTCGCGGCGCACCCGTTCCAGTCCGTTGCACAGAGTGTCTCGTTCTTCAATTGTCAGCAACCCGGCTGCGGCCAGGGCATCAGCCCAGGCAATGCTGCCGGTGATGTCTTCATCATATAGCCGCGCGTCGAAGCCGATGCTGGCGTTATAGCGGTGGACCAGTGAGTCCGTCCGGCCGGTGAATCGGCCGCCCCATAGTTTGCTCATAGTATCCTGTCGCCTGACCGGCAATCGGGTTGCCGGGAGTCGGTCATGGCATCAAGTTCGGTAGTCCGCATTGATCGACACGTAATCGTGGGTCAAATCGGTCGTCCAGATAACGGCTTCTTCCGTGCCGTCGCCCAGGTCCACATGAACGGTGAACTCCGGCAGGGCGAAGACGGCCGCGGCGTCGCTCTCGCGATAATCGGTCGGCGTGCCGTTGCGCACGATCGCCAGCGGTTCGCCATCGGGCGCGGCAACCCACAACGCCAGGCGATCTTGCCGCAATTCGACGCCGCTGCGCCCGGTGGCCATCATGATCCGGCCCCAGTTCGGGTCGCCGCCGGCGAAGGCCGTTTTCACCAACGGTGAGGTAGCGATGGTATCGGCTACTTTGCGTGCGTCGGCGGCCGTGGCCGTGCCGGTGATCCGCACGGTGACGACCCGGGACACGCCCTCGCCGTCGCGCACGACCATCATCGCCAGCGCGTGGCAGAGTTCTCCCAGCGCCGCGCCGAATGCGGCGAGTCCGGCTTCATCGTCGATCGTCACGTCGCTTGCGCCATTTGCCAGGAGCAGGACAGTGTCGTTGGTGCTTGTGTCGCCGTCGATGGAGATGGCGTTGAAGCTGCGATCGGCCGCCTCTCGCAGCAGTTTGTCCAGCATGGCGGCCGGGATGGCGGCGTCGGTTGTCAGCACGCTCAGCATCGTCGCCATATCAGGGTGGATCATGCCCGCGCCTTTCGCCATCCCGCCCAGCGTCACCCGACCACCGGGTAGCTCGACCTCAAGGGCCATGAATTTCGGGCGGGTGTCGGTGGTCATGATCGCCTCGGNNCCAGCCCGGGTTCGCCTGTGCAGGCGTTGGCGTTGCCGGCGTTGATGACCACGCCGCGAATCGCGTCGGCATTGGCGGCCAGCGTCTCCCGGTCGAGCAGGACCGGCGCGGCGGCCACCTGATTGCGCGTGAAAACACCCGCAGCCGAGCAGTCGCGGTCTGATATAACCAGCACCAGATCAGGCCGGCCTGATTGTTTGATCCCGGCGGCCACGGCCGCGGCCGCAAACCCTTGCGGGCTTGTAACTCCGCCGCCTTGTAACGTGTGATGTGTCATCTTTTTGTTCAATGTGTCGTTCTGTATCTTCAAGCCTTTGCGTACCGAAATAGGGTGGGCCGGGGAATGCCGGTTGTGTCCCGAACAGGCCGATGGTCAGATTGCATCAGCGACTTCCGTTCGCGGCGGCGCGGCCATTGATAGCCGATACAGCGTCAGCAAGGTTATAAATGTCGCTGCCAGAAAAATGGGGATAAATTCCAGCGAGAGGCGACGAGCCAGCACGCCCAGCATGCCGGGAATGATGGCTGATCCCAAGCCGCTGGCCGCCATTTGCATGCCGATGGTGTTGGCGGCGAATTTTGCGCCGACGCGCCGGCTTGTGTCGGAGATTAGGCCCGGAAAAATCGGCGCGACAGCCAGGCCTATCATCACGACCGCCAACACATTCGCCAATTCAAACGGGTTCCACCATAGCAGGAGCGCGCCAAGCAGCGCGAGAGTGATCCCCCCCTGGATGAGGGTCTTTACCCCCAGGCGCTTGGCAAAGAGGCCTGCCAATATGCGACCAATCGTGAAAGTGGCCCAATAACCGCCGATCAATAAACCAGCCAGAGTCGTGGTCATGCCGCGCGATTCGGTTAGCAGGCTGAACCCCCACGTTCCCAGAGAGACCTCGGCGCCGACGTACAGGAAGAACAACGTCACGCTCAGCCATACTCTGGGCTGCCGCAAGGTCTCCGCCATGGGAGTTTTGTAATCTGTCAGCCGCTTCTCGCCGTCGCTGCTCTTCTGGTCGCTCCACCACGACAAGGTCAGCACGAAAGCGAGAGCCATCGCCCATTGGAAGCCGGCGACGATGCGATAGCCGACTCGCCATGAATCATACGTGGTCAGGGCCATGGTCATGATGATCGGTCCCATCGTGATGCCGATACCATAACTGGCGTGCAGCCACTGGACCAAGCCCTCGCTGAAGTGCGCGGCGGCGTAGGTGTTTAGCCCGGCATCAATTGCCCCCGCACCCAGCCCAGCTACTACGCCGAGCAGGATCATCATCCACCATTCCGGGACGAGGGTGTAGCCGGCAAGAGCGAACCCGGTGAGAAAGCAACTGGCGGCCAGCACCTTTCCCACTCCGAATCGCCCCACCAACGCGCCGCTCATGAAGCTGGAGAGCATGTAGCCGGATACGCTGCCGATCAGAAGCGTGCCCAGCATATCGATCGGGACACCGAAATCCGCGCGCATGGTAGGCCAGGCTATGCCCAACAAGCTGTCGGGCATGCCCAGCGCGATAAAGGCGGCGTAGGCCAGAATGACCGGCCCCAGCCTGAAAACTGTTTTGGAACTTCTTGATGCGTTCAATGTGAAGGCTGATCAGATGTTTCGGGATTAATCTCGCTTGAATTTGGAGTAGTCGGGCGCGGCATAGCGCGTGCGGCCGCCGTCGCTGACTTCCATCATCGCCTTAACCTTCATCTGCAAGCCGAAGAGGGTGATGAACCCCTCGGCATCGGCCTGGTCATAGACATCTTCCTGGCCGAAGGTGGCGAAGTCCTCGCGGTACAGGCTATGGGGGCTGTATCGCCCGGCGACGATGACATTGCCCTTGTAGAGCTTGAGCTTCACCCAACCGGAGATCGTCTTCTGGGTTTCGTCTATGAAGGCCTGCAGCGATTCCCGCAGCGTGTGATACCACATGCCGAAATAGGTCAATTCGGCATAACGCAGCGCCATCTGCTGCTTGAAGTGCATCGTCTCGCGATCCAGGCAAAGGGTCTCCAGTTCGCGATGAGCGGCGTAGAGAATCGTGCCGCCGGGCGTCTCGTAGACACCGCGTGATTTCATCCCGACCAGGCGGTTCTCCACCAGATCGATGCGGCCGATGCCGTGCTTGCTGCCGAGCTTATTGAGGGCTTCGATGACTGCGGCCGGCGGCAACTGGACGCCATTGACCGCTACCGGGACGCCACGCTCAAAGGCGATCTCGACGATTTCCGGCTCGTCGGGGGCATTTTCCGGTGAAACCGTTAGCTGGAACATGGACTCTTCGGGCGTGTTGGCCGGGTCTTCGAGGATGCCCCCTTCGTGCGAGAGATGCCACATGTTCGCATCGCGGCTGTAGATCGACTTCTCGGTTTGTGTCACCGGCACGTTGTGGGCGCGGGCATAGGTCAGCGCGTCTTCGCGCGAGCGAATGTCCCACTCGCGCCACGGGGCGATTACCTTCAGTGTCGGATTGAGCGCTTTGTAGGTTAGCTCGAAACGTACCTGATCGTTGCCCTTGCCGGTGCAGCCGTGGGCTACGGCATCGGCCCCCTCGGCCTCGGCTACGGCCACCTGCCATTTGGCGATGAGCGGCCGGGCGACGGAGGTGCCGAGCAGATATTGACCCTCGTAGACGGCCCCGGCCTGCATCATGGGGATAAGGAAATCCTTGGCGAATTCGTGTCGTAAATCCTCGACGATGACCTTGCTGGCCCCGCTGGCCAGTCCTTTCTCTTCCAGCCCCTCGAATTCGTGATCTCCCTGCCCGATATTGGCACAGAAGCAAATGACCTCGCAGCCATAGTTCTCGCGTAGCCAGGGGACGATAACCGAAGTGTCAAGACCGCCGGAATAGGCGAGGACGACTTTCTCTACAACCGGTTTGGACATTGATTTTTCTCCTACGGATGAATGAAGTGGTTTATTAGCAGAGGCCCGGTGGTCGATAGCTGGGAATGTGGGTTGCCGGCCGCCGGCAAGCGAGGAGTGCTCTCCCGGATTGAGTGGGTGCGTCAGGTTAAGCACGACGGCCGTCTCGTCGCAATTGTCGATCAGGGGACAGATACTGCAATCGCGCCACACCTTTTCGGGAAAGCGCTCGCGATTGGTGATATGAAAGCCGCCGCGCTGGAAAAAGCGGACGGCTCGGGTTAAGGCGAATAGCGTCTCGACGTTCCGGCGGCGGGCTTCCAGGATCAGTGCTTTCAGGAGCGTGCTGCCCCAGCCGCCGCCCTTGGCCCGGTCATGGACGGCCAGCGACCGCACCTCGGCCAAGACGGGTGAGTAGGGATATAGCGACACACAGGCGACGATTTCGCCGGTCTCGTCCTTGGCGATGAGCCAGTCGTCGAGAGTGTCGCGGATCGACGCGGCCGTTCGCGGTAAGAGGTCGCCGCGGCGAGCATGTTCGTTTACCAGAAAAAGGATGCCCGGTACGTCTTCAGGCCGGGCTGGTCGGATGTTCAAGTGACTCCGGTAGATGATAAATAGATATAACCGAAATGTAACGATCTCACACGAAAAAAGCCACTCATCGGAGTGGCCTTCCTGTTAGCTGAGGGACGTGGATTCGAACCACGACTCACGGAGTCAGAGTCCGTTGTTCTGCCGTTAAACTATCCCTCAATGTTGGCGGATTATATCATTTGAGTCGTAGGTGGGCAACAAATCAGACATGAGCAACGCGTGTCTATAACCGCGCGGCGCTCTCCAGCAGTTCAGTTATATGGTCGGCGTAATGCCCGTAGGTATTGCCGACGATCCAGTGATAAAACGGTTCGCCTTCCGTCCAGGTGAACCGTTGCGGGTCGAAGAGGTCTTCTTCGGGTGCAGTCTCGACGATACCCAACAGATCTCTATACGCCTCAAGCTCGTTGATCTGGGCGATGCCCAAAGGAATGAGATGATTTTCCTCGAACACGCGCGCATTCAGCTTATCGAGGCCAAGGCTGTCGATCGAATCACTCGGCACATCTCCGCCGGCCAATATATGGTAGAGATCGACCACTCGCCGCTCCCAAAAACCGATGTGGGCGATGACGTCTTTGGCCGACCAGCCGCTCGATAAGATCGGCTCGATCATATTGTGTTTGCTATAGCGGCCGAGTGCGCTTCCAAGTTCTTCGCGGCCGGCGTGAATGTTGTTCAGCAGTTCCTTACGGTCCATGCCCATATCTCCTTTGGCCTGATTAATATCTCATCACCCTCTACGCAAGTATAACGCTTTCTTGCCAAGTTGAGATCGTCGAGCGTTCATCGCCAAGTCGTATTGAATAGCGTATCCTGCTTAACAGTCAGGGGTTTAGCATATGGTACAATAGACGATTATCTAACGATAGAATGGTGGCTAATCACCATTCAATGAGATTCAAATGGCTTTTTCTTTGGCATCATCGAAGGCTCGGCCAGTACCGATCGAGCATCGTAAGAACTTCAATCATTTCATCCTCGACATCGCCTGGTTCGGCGTCCTCAATGGCAGCGCTATCGCTTTCATCGCGGTGTATGCCACGCGCCTGGGGGCCAGCACATTCCAGATTAGCTTGCTCAATGCTTCGCCCGCAGTTATTAACCTGATTTTCGCCTTGCCCGCCGGGCGCTGGCTACAAGATCAGCCTATCAGCCGGGCCACGTTTTATTCATCGATTCTCCATCGATGGTTCTATCTGGTGTGGATTTTCCTCCCGTTTTTCTTTGCTCCGGGGGAGCAGGTGTGGCTGATCGTCTTGCTGACGGTGCTGATGAGCATCCCGGGCACAGCGTTGTCTATCGGCTTCAACGGCCTGTTTGCGGCCACTGTTCCACCGGAGTGGCGCGCACAAATCGTCGGGACGCGTAATGCCGCCTATGCTCTGACGTCGATTGTCGTCACGCTGATTTGCGGCTGGCTGCTGGTTGTATTGCCGTTCCCCGTGGGCTATCAGGTCGTCTTTCTAATCGGTTTCATCGGTGCGGCTATGAGCAGCTTGCACTTGTGGTTTGTTCGTCCGGCCGACGAGCACCGCAAGCCGGGCAACGGCAAGAGTCTGGGTGACTGGGCCCAGCCTGGATCGATGAGCATGTGGCAGGGGCTACGGGCGACGGTGGGACTGCGATTCCTGATGCGTCCCAGGTCGTTGAGCAGTCACTGGTTTAACCCAATCAAAGATCTGCATTTCCGCAAGGTGCTTATCTTCGTCTTCGTGGTTCACCTGACGCTTCATCTGGCCGTGCCCTTATTCCCTATCTATCTTGTTCGCGAGATGGGAATGAGTGATCAGATTATCGGGCTGGGGAACAGCATCTTTTACGTGGCTCTCTTTCTGGCGTCGACGCGTCTGGATATGGTGACCCGACGACTGGGAAACAGGAAGACAATGGCGTTGGGCGTGATTATCATCAGCCTCTATCCAGGGCTTCTGTCTGTGGCCACCAGCGCATCGCTTTACCTGGTTGCCTCGATCCTGGGCGGAGCCGGCTGGGCATTTGCCGGCGGTGCGGTGGGTAATTACGTCCTGGAAAAGACCCCCGATGACAGCCGGCCCTCCTATCTGGCGTGGAATAACATGTCCCTTCAGGCGGGGATTCTGCTTGGGGCACTCATTGCCCCTCTGCTGGCCGGCTGGTGGGGGCTGGCCATAGGGCTGGCATTTGCCGCCGCAATGCGGTTCCTTACCGGCCTGGCGATCTGGCGTGTGCGAGGTTGATCTCGCCTTAACGCACGACCAGAATCGCGCGACCTACATCCAGCACAAGCTCATGGGCCAGATCGTTAAGCAAAAAGCGCGGCAGGCGCGCGTCGCGATGCACGCCGATGACGACCAGATCGTAATCGTCCGAGCGTGCCTCATCAACGATCTCGTCGATCACTAGCCCGTGCCTGACTTTGGCGTGTAGTTCAATGTCCATCGGCTTGAGATAGTCGAGATCCATCTCCAGAATGGCCCCCTCCGGCGTACCGGACTCAATGAGCTGTTTGGCTGTGTATTGCAAGTCTTCGCCCTGTATGCTGGGGGCGGCGCTGATCTGTGACATGACGTGGAGAACGGTCACATCAGTGGCGCCCTTCAATATCGCCGGAAGGTGCATAACAAACAGTTTGAGAAGGGAAGGGGATTGTGCTCCGCTATCGCAGATGAGAATCCGATGCAAGGGACGCGCCTCGCGCTTGGCGATCAGGACGGACAGAGATGTGCGGGCGACGACCTTCTGCGTGACCAAGCCACGAATTCGCGACAATAGGGGTCTGGAAACCCGCTGACCCATCATGATGAGATCATAAAGCCCTGTATCACCCTCGCGAACAATCTCTTCCCACGGCTGCCCGATGCGCGTTTTGTATTGCACATTCGGCAGGACGGGATCGAGTAATCTGGCGGCATGGGCCAGAATTTCGTCCGCCTCTTGCTGTTCCTCGGCGCGCTTGATCACAGTCAGCACGGTTGGGCTGATTGAGGTCGACTGCGCCAGCAGCATCAGTTGATGAATCGCGATTTCCGTTTGTCCTGGGCCTCCGGTGGCGAGCAAGACGCGCATAAGAATATTCCTCATTAGCCTCGTCGCGGCGCTACGTTATGGGCCGCAAACAATGGGGTGAGATATTAACAATTTAATGGTGGTCTGGATAGGGAATCATACTCCCTACCAGGCAATTTGTCGCTTTATTACGCCCGGTCCTCTAAATGAAGACCAGAATTAGCGGGACGATAAATATTGCAAACATAAACAACGCCAGATTTCGGTTTCTTATTGTCACCCAATGGACGAACCGAAGCGATGCTCGTTCATAGCGGCGGAATATCGTGAGCAGAATGATAAACGCCGTGGCGGCAACGGCCAGCATCTCGGCCATGACGACCGAGATGGCCGCGGGATTGTTGAGCAACACGGCCGCCAGCAAGGTATCGATGAACGTCGTGATATTGGCTCCCATGATATAGGGGATGACATTTTCCCGGCGAATGAATCCTCGATGGCTGAGCGGAACCAGGATGCTGAGCGAAACACTCACCGACATCGAGACCAGCGTCACGCCGGCGCCCAACAGGAACATGATCATCGGCTGATAGACCAACCTTGAGACACGCCCTACCTGGCTCTCCTTGATGGTCATTTCAGGCAGGCACTTATCAAATAGATTGAAGGTGACCAGGATGATGCCCAGGCCAACAACGAATAAAGCCCACGTCGGCAGGAAGCTTTGAAAGAACGCAGAAATGGGATCAAAGATCATGTCCGTGATGGCTATAATCGCCACGCCCCCGCTGAACTGGATCCTGTCGAGGATGCCGGAGGATAGCATCAGGATGCCGATGATCAGCGCGCCCACCTGGAGCGTGCCCGTGACCGTGAACGATAACAAACCCATGCTGAGGCTGGTAGATCGGTTACGGCCGCGCAACACATAGATGAAGCCGATGAACAGGATGATGAAGCTGGCACCCATTCGACTGCCGACGATCATCGTGAAGGTCTGGACTTCATTGATGATACCTGCGTCCAGAAAAGTGAGGGCCGAGGCGGCGACGGGCGAGCCACTCATCACGATGTAGGCGAAAAGCCAACCAAAGCCCATCGTATTGGCCGGGTTGTTCAACGAGAAGCGATTTTCGACGACCGGCGCGAGACCTCGCGCGCCGTCTTTCATCAAAGTCAGGGCCAGGATGAACAAAAACAGGCTCACAATAAAGAGGCCTATCTTTGTCCACGATATTCTCTGCCACCAGGGCTTGGCTATTTCAGGTTCTTCAACGAATGACTCCTGCTCAAGCTCTGCCGACTGGAGCGGCTCGGGCATGGCAATGGTCAGTTCATTGTCGCTCGTTTCATTCGTCATCTAGACGTCCTTAGGGTAATCAACAACCACCTTATGGTTGCGTCTTCATAATATAGTAACCTGCTTATTGTGCCCTCGTGAACTTACGGTACGACTGACGAGGCAAAAATATATGTTACGTTGGGAGAAGTGGAGAATATATCACAGAAAGGCTGAATGAAAACTGTTAACCCGCGCCACTGGCTCCTCCGCCGGCCGCACCCGCCCCAGCCGCGCCGGCTGCCGCGGTCGCGGCTCCGCCGGAGTTGGACGTGGCGGCGATGATGGCGACAAACGCGGCCATATTGACTTGGCCCTCCCCGGCAGCGCGAATGTAGGACGGAATTTTCTGATAGTCGGACTTGGCTTGCCGTTTCACCCATTCCTGCGCCAGCCCATAGGCGGTGGCGTAGGGCAGATGGGCGATGTAATAGGAAAGATCGGGCAGATCGGCTTTGCCTGCGGCCACGTCCTTCAACAAGCGTCGGAACGGCTCAAAAGCCACAGCATACTGATAGCCCTTCTGTGACAACGGGGAGATGCCGGCGGCAAATATCAAGCCGATGATTCCCAGCAAGCCCACAGCGCCAACCGTGATCAATGTCCACATGCCAAATAGATCGCGCAGGAGGAAGGCGGCCACAAACAGGGGGATCCCCAGTGCCAGTAGAAGGATCGCTGCGACAATCAATTGTTTCTGGAGTTGTTTGGCGTTCGAATCGAGCAGGCCTTCTCTATCAGCCTCATCTTCGAGAGCACGGGTGAACGTCTTCCAGCGCGACGAGGTGATGAGCTTGCCCATCTCCGACAGCGTGACGACATCCTGTTCGACACCGTGCTTGTCCGTGAACAATAGATCGATCAAGGCTTGTTCGTGCGGCCTCAAGCCTTGGGGATGCTCTACCAACGTGACGGCGAACTCCGCCTCCCGGAGCAGTGATCTCTCACGGATTTGCTCGATCGTCACATAGCCGCGGCCGGCCAGATCAAATAGCGTTGCCAATCCTTCCTGCCAGCCGATATTGGCATCGGCGAGGTATCCCGCCAGCGCCGGCGAAAGCTCCAGCGGTGGCTTGTACAAGTACGATGTGGCTTTGGGGATGGTTCGCAGGTAGGCGCGCGACTTGGCGAAAAATGCCGCGAAGCCGCCAACGAGGATTAGAGCAGCCGTGACGAACCATGTCCACGCCCGACTGTTCTGCGCCGCTTGCTGTGTCTGCCAGGTTGGCGGCACGGCCGAGAACCCGCCAGGCTCGAATGCCAGACGGACGACCAGTGGGTCGCCGGGCGCGAGACCGGTCATATCGAAAACAACTCCATTCTCCGTGGTGCTGACGGTTGCCTCGCCGGCGCTGACTTCAGGTT
>JRYI01002426.1_pt1 | contig 14531 bp, 13 predicted proteins | sample 235361 | NCBI WGS metagenome assembly JRYI01 (sample SAMN03074212, study PRJNA261471) | activated sludge metagenome | biome: Common Effluent Treatment Plant; feature: Wastewater; material: Activated sludge; isolation source: activated biomass in a lab-scale reactor treating industrial wastewater at...
CTCGCGCTGCCAGCCGGTCAGGTTGGCGACGACGACCCGCCGGTGCGGCGCGGGGTGGCGCAGCACGCGCACGCGGCCGAACTCCCAGCGGGCGTCGGGGGCGCGGCGGTGCAAGTGCTCCCTCACGGCGTCGAGCGTGGCTTCATCCAGCACAACGCCTTCGAGGTGGTGGCGGCCGTCGCTCTCGACGATTTCCAGGCGGCAAACGTTGAAACGGGTATCGGCAAATGGCTGCCGGGCTTCTTGCAGGGCTTGATTGAGTTGTTCGTTCATGATATTCAGAAGGGAATCCGCAGATTTAATCTAATAGAGGAAGCATCCACAGATTTCACAGATTTCACAGATTTTATAAATGTACGGGTGTGGCAACGGCGAAATCATCTGCCCGTAGCGCAGACATTCCTGTCTGCGCTACCCGCGCAAGATCGCCCCAATTCCCGGCCGGTCGGGCACATGGACGCGCCCGGCGGCGTCGTAGGTGAGGCCGTCGAACGGGTCGTTGGCGATGAGCCACGGTGCGTCGAGATCGAGCCAGTCGGCCAGGCCCATCAGGTGGGCCATGGCCGTAGCGCCGAGGGACGTTTCGACCATGCAGCCGAGCATGATGCCCAGGCCCAGTTCGCGCGCGCGGCGCAGCATGGCCAGCCCCGGAGCCAGCCCGCCGACCTTCATCAGCTTGAGATTGATGCCGCCGACGCCGGCCGCCGCCAGCCGCTCCACGTCGGCCATCGTCTGCACCGACTCGTCGGCCACGACCGGCACGGCGCAGGCCGCCTGCACCCGGCCCATGCCCTCGTAATCACCCTTGGCGACGGGCTGCTCGACCAGGGCCACGCCGAGCGCCACCATGCGGGCGATCTCGCCGATAGCTTCGTCGGCCGTCCACCCGGCGTTGGCGTCCACGTAGAGCGTGGCGTCGGGACGGGCGGCGCGCACGGCGGCCACGCGGGCCACGTCGCGACCGTCGGCCCCGCCCAGCTTGAGCTTGATGACCGGGCAGCCGGTCAACGCGGCGGCGCTGCTGCCCATCGCCTCCGGCTCGTCGATGGCCAGCGTGAATGACGTGGGCAGCGGCCGCGGCGCGGGCAGGCCCAGCAGGGCGTGGAGCGGTTTGTCGTGGAGCTTGCCAAGGCGGTCGTGGAGGGCCAGATCGAGCGCGGCGCGGGCCGGGGCGGGGCCGTCGCTGCCCACGAAGGCGGGGATGTCGGCCGGGTCGTCGGGCAGGGGGTCGGGGCGACGGGCGGCCGCGTCCCAGAAGGCGGCCATGGCCTCGGTCGAGATGCCGTAATAGGGCGGGATAGTGCCCTCGCCCCAGCCCTCGCCGGCGGACGAAGGCCCGCTGAGCCGCAGCCAGTGGGCGACGCGCGTCTCGCTCGTGCCGTGGCTGATGCGGAACGGGTTGCGCAGTTGCAGGGTGATGGGTTCCCAGGTTAGTTGAGTCATGGAGCGATATTATCCGTTGATTTTGCCGATTGGGCAGATTTATGGAGCCTGCAATCGGCCGAACGGGTGGGAGCTGCGGCCTTATCCGGCCTGCAGGATGGTTTGAAGCGCCCGCACGTTTTCGGTTTCGTCGAATATGGCGCGCACGGGGATGTGGAAGCCGGGCACGGCCGCGCTGCCGAGCGGCCCATCGATGACCTTGACGGCCAGCTCGTAGGAGTCGCCGCGGAGCAGGTATTGCTCCACGACCTCGGCCGTCGGGTCGATGATCCAGTATTCGCCGACGCCGTGGGCGGCGTAATCCACCAGCTTGACCCCGCGATCATGGGCCGCCGTGCTTTCCGAGAGGATTTCCACGATGAAATCAGGGGCGGGAAAGTGCATCTGGCGCGGCTTGAACTGGGCGGCCGTTTCCTTGCGGAAGTAGCACAGATCCGGCTCGTAGTCGTTGCGCGAGAGGGAGATCATGATCTTCTCGTAGCCGACGTAGCCCAGATCGTTGATACGGACATAGGTTGACAGCAATGTCAAGAGAAGTTGCCCGACCTGATTGTGTTCCAGGCGCACAGGGGAGTGGAAAACCGGCTCACCGTTGATGAACTCAGCCTTGTCGCCTTCGGTGATCGCTTCGTAGAAGCGATGGCGTGCATCCTGTTCGTCGTTGAGGACGGTCTGGATTTGCCGCGCGTAAAATGGAAGCCGGGGGGATTCCAGGATTCGCGTCAGAAGGGTCTCGTCGTTGTCTCGTGTCGTCATCGCAGCTTCCTCATCAAGGATTGAATACCAGTATAATGGACGACCGGATCGTTCGCAAGGCGGCTATTCCTTCATCAGCAGCGCGGCCAGCAGGGCGCTGCGCTCGATCATCTTCGAGATGACGACGTGCTCGTGGCGGGCATGGGCGCCGTCGCCCACCGGGCCGAGGCCGTCGAGTGTGGCCGTGTGCAGGCTGGTCAGATTGCCGTCGGAGCCGCCGCCGACGGCCGTCTCTTCCAGCGCCAGCCCCATCTCCGCTCCGATGTCCCGCGCCAGCTCCCACAGCGCGGCGTTGCGCGGGGTGCGTTCCAGCGGCGGCCGATCGAAGCCGCCGGTGATCTCCAGCGTCGTGCCTTCCAGCGGCGGGGTCAGGGCGCGCACGGCCTTTTCCAGCCGCTCGGCGTCGGCCACGGTGGCGGCGCGCACGTCGACCACCGCCCGGCACTCCGGGGCGACGACATTGGAGCGCAGGCCGCCGCTGATGAGGCCGGTGTTGACCGACACGCCGCGCGGGTAGTCGTTGAGCGCCGCCAGGGCGCGGACAATCTCGGCCATGCCCAGGATGGCGCTGACCCCCTTCTCCGGCTCCAGCCCGGCGTGGGAGGCGCGGCCGCGAACGACGATCTCGAAGTCGCCGATGCCCTTGCGCGCCGTCTTGAGCTTGCCCGACGGCCCGGCCGACGGCTCCAGGATGAGCGCGCGGGCCGATTCGGCCGCCAGCTGCTCGATGACCTCCCGCGACTCGATGCTGCCGATCTCCTCGTCGGTGTTGATCAGAAAGACGGGCGCGAGCGGCGGCTCCAGGCCCAACTCCTGCAAGGCGCGCAGGGCGAAGATGCCCTGTGTCAGGCCGCCCTTCATGTCGAAGCTGCCGGGACCGCGCAGGATGTCGCCGTCGATCTCCAGCGGCATCTCGGCCAGCGTGCCGACGGCCCAGACGGTGTCGCAGTGGCCGAGGAGGAGTTGCGTCGGCCGCTCACCGGCGGTCGGATGACGGGCGATGAGATAGCCGCCGGTGCGCGTGCCCGGCGTGTGGCGCACGTGGTAGCCGAGGCGGTCGAACTGCTCGTAGAGGATGCCGATCGGCCCGGCCTGCGTCTCCGGCGCGTCGGACGGCGATTCGGCGGCGACGAGTTCGGCCAGCAGGGCGACCATGTCCTGGCGCTGGTTGGTCAGGTGGGCGAGAAGGCGTTGGGTGTGGGTCATGGGGGAAGTATAGCCAAACCATGCGCTATGTAGAAACCGAGTTTTTGGGAAAACTCGGTTTCTGCCGTTGAGCTTGCTATCATATTTCCCCCGGAGGTGAACATGGCTGATTACATCATGCGCACAGCAACGCGAGACGAACTGGATCTGTTAATTGATTGGGCGGCGGCCGAGGGCTGGAACCCCGGCCTGCACGACGCCGAGGCCTTCCACGCCGCCGATCCGACCGGCTTTATGGTGGGGCTGCTGGACGGTGAGCCGATTGCCTCGATCTCCGTCGTTCGGTTTGGGGAGCAGTTCGGTTTCCTGGGGTTCTATATCGTCAAGCCCGAATATCGCGGGGCCGGTTATGGCTTGCGACTGTGGAACGAGGGCATGAAGTATCTGGAGGGGCGGGACATCGGTCTGGATGGCGTCCCGGCTCAGGAGGCCAACTACGCGCGCTGGTGCTTCCGGCTGGCCGACCGCAACACGCGCTATGAAGGGCTATCGGCCCGATACGACAATGAGGGCGGCGCGGGCGTTGTCTCTCTTCGCGATCTGCCTCTCGACAAGGTGCCGGCCTACGACGACGCGCTGGTTCCTGCCCCGCGCCACGACTTCCTGCGGGCCTGGATCACCCGGCCGGATACGATCGCGCTGGGCAGCGAAGAGGAAGGGCGCTTGCGGGGCTACGCGGTCTTGCGCCCGTGCCGCCGCGGCTACAAGTTCGGGCCGCTGTTTGCCGATGATACCGCGACGGCCCACACGCTTTTCCGGGCCGCCAATAGCCGGCTGGCGGAGGGCACGCCCATCTTCCTTGACGTGCCGGGCATGAATCCGGCGGCCGTCGAGCTGGCCGAGAGCTACGACATGCAGCCGGTATTTCAGACAGCGCGTATGTATCGTATGTCTACCCGGCCGGAAATTCACTTGCCGCTCGACCGTTGGTTCGGCGTGACGAGTTTTGAGTTGGGTTAAGCGCGGGTGTTGACACCAAAAGGTGAATTGCAATGGTTGCACCAGAACCGGATGGTAGCAGCCTTTTCTGTCGAGGATCGCAACATTGCGATAAACTACCGACTCCAATTATGATCAATTGAGGATGCCAATGACCGCTGGAGTAATCGCCGCCGGAGACAGAGAGACGGCCGCCGCCGGAGCCGAGATGTTGCGCCGGGGCGGCAACGCCGCCGACGCGGCCGTGGCCGCCGCCTTCGTGTCGTTCATCGCCGAAGCGGGCGTCGTTCATCTGGGCGGCAGCGGCATCGCCCAGCTGTATGACGCACGGACGGGCGAATCCCGCGTCTACGACTTCTTCAGCGTCGTGCCGGGGCTGGACGGGACGCCGCCCGCCGCGCTCGACTTTGGGGAAGTGACCATCGACTTCGGCTCGGCGACGCAGCGCTTCTATCTGGGGCGCGGCTCGGTGGCCGTGCCGGGCAATGTCGCCGGGCTGTGCCGGTTGGCAGCCGACTACGGCCGCCTGCCCCTCGACGTGCTGCTGGAGCCTGCCCTGCGGCTGGCCCGCGACGGCGTGGCCCTGGGGGCCTTCCAGACCGACACCTGCCGGCTGCTGGCCCCGCTCTATACCCATACCGACAGTATCCGGCGCGTTTTTGCCCCCAACGGCCGGCTCATCGAGGCCGAGGAGCGGCTGTTCATCCCCGACCTGGCGGATACGCTGACCGCGCTGGCTCGCGAGGGGGAGGCCTATGCCCGCGGCGGCGCGCTGGCGCGGGCGCTGCTCGATGACCAGGCGGCCCACGGCGGCCTGCTGACCGCCACCGACCTGGCCCGCTACGAGGTCTTGCGCAGCGCGCCCATCACCCTGCGCTACCGCGACTACGAGGTCATGCTGCCGGGGATGTGCTCGGTCGGCGGCATCCTGACGGCGTTCACGCTGCGGCTGCTGTCGGCGTTCGACGTGGCCGCGCTGCCCCACGGCTCGGCCGCCCATCTGCGGCTGCTGGCCGAAGTGATGGCGGCCACGACCCGTGCCCGTCTCGAATGGGACGACCTGCTGGAGACGCTGTCGGAAGACGAGGCCACCCGCCGCTTCCTGGACGAGACCCAGATCGCGCGCTACCGTGAGGAGCTGCGCGACACGCTGGCCGGGCGGCGGCCGTCGGCTCTCGTCGCCGAGCGGCCCGGTCCGTCGAACACCAGTCACCTGAGCGTGATGGACGCCGAGGGGCTGGCGGTCGGCCTGACGACGACGGCCGGCGAATCGGCGGGCTACATCGTGCCCGGCACGGGTTACATTCCCAACAACATGCTCGGTGAGGAAGATCTGCATCCCAAGGGGTTCCACAGTCGCCCGGCCGGGCAGCGCATCCCGACGATGATGACGCCGGTCGTCGTGCTGGCCGGTGGGCAACCGCGGCTGGTCGTCGGCAGCGGCGGCAGCATCCGCATCCGCAGCGCCATCCTGCAGACGCTGAGCAATCTGCTCGACTACGGGCTGCCGCTGGATGAGGCGGTGAATCTGCCCCGCGCCCATCTCGACGGCGATCTGCTCCATCTGGAAGCGGGATACGATCCGCGCGCGGCCGACGAACTGGAAGCGATGGGTTATCGCGTCAACCGCTGGTCGGCGCGCAGCATCTACTTCGGCGGGGCGCACAGCGTGGCGCGCGAGGCAGACGGGCGGCTATTCGCGGCGGGAGATAACCGGCGCGGCGGGGCCACGGGCGAGGCATAACCGTATGCGACGGACGGAATACGCGCTTTTGGGGTTGCTGCTGCTCGCCTATCTGGCGCTGGGGGCGGCGTTCGCCGTGCGCACGCCGGTCTGGCAGGCCCCGGATGAGCCGGCCCACTATAACTACGTGCGGCAGCTGGCGGACGGCCGCTGGCCGGTCATCGAGCCAGGCGACTGGGATCAGGCGTACCTGAGCGAAGTGGTCGGCTCGGAGTTCGACCCGGCCCATCCGGTGACGGGCATCACCTACGAGGACTGGCAGCCGCCGCTCTACTATCTGGCGCAATGGCCCGTCTACCGGCTGAGCGGCGGGGCGTTGGTCGCCATGCGGCTGCTGTCGGTGCTGTTCGGCGCGGGGGTGGTGGCGCTGGCCTGGGTTGTCGGCCGCGCCGTGTTCGACGGGAACGCGCCGCGCGCGCTGGCCGTGGCCGCCTTCGTCGCCTTCCTGCCGCAACATCTGGCCATCCTCGGCTCGGTCAACAACGACAGTCTGGCCGAGTTGATCATCGCCGCCATTCTGGCCCTGCTGGTGCTGCCCTGGCCCGACCGGCCGCCGCGCGGCCGCCTCCTGGCGCTGGGCCTGCTGCTGGGCGCGGGTTTCCTGACCAAGGCGACGGCCTACCTGATGGCCCCGGTGATTGGCGTGTTTCTGCTCGCCCGCTATTGGCCGGTGAAACCTGACAGGTCGGCGGTCGAACAACCGGTTGGTGGAAGAATCTCATCCGCCGACCTGTCAGGTTTGGTCCGCGCCTTGCTGCTCGTCTTCGTCCCCGCGCTGCTGCTGGGGCTGCTGTGGTGGGGGCGCAATGTGAGCGTCTATGGAGGGCTGGACGTGATGGCCAAGGGCGCCCACGACGCGGTGGTCGTCGGTCAGCCGCGCACGGCCGAGTGGATCGCGCAATACGGGCTGGGCGGCACGGTCGGCCGCTTCCTGCGCACGACGTTCACCAGCTTCTGGGGCCAGTTCGGCTGGATGGCCGCGCCGCTGCCGGGCTGGATGGTTGGGCCGCTGCTGGTGGGGACGCTGGCGGCGGGGGTGGGGCTGTTGGCACTGGCCGGTGGCCAACGCAAGAATTACGAATTACGAATTACGAATTACGAATCCGGGACGATGGAACGTGGGAACGGCGGCTGGTTACCCGCGCTGGTACTGGTTAGCACCTTCCTGCTCACCCTCGCCCTCATCGTCTTCTATAACCTGACGTTCGTGCAGCATCAGGGGCGCTATCTGTTCCCGGCGCTCATCCCGATTGCGGTGGGGTTCACGGCGGGGCTGGGGTACTGGCTGCGGCCGCTGGAGCGGCGGTGGTCGTGGGCGGTCTGGCTGCTGCCGCTGGGGTTCGCCGCCGTGCTGGGGGGGATGGCGGTGTATGCGTTGTGGCGGGTTTTGCCGGGGTTGGCGCCGGGATAGGGGCCGGTCGTGTCCGTTCCCAATGACCGGCCCAGGGTTGACGCACTATTATGGAAACGACTCTCCTCCTGATCCTTCTCGCCCTCGAATCGGCGCTCATGGTATACAGTCTGGTGACGAAGTCGCACCAGGAGAAAACCAGGAGCATAATCCGCATTGCCGCATTGATTGCTTTCTCCGCGCTCATCGCGGCGTCGGTTATTCAGTGGGGCTTTCGCTGGTATGCGCTTGCCGCGCTGCTCTTCGTCTGGGCGGCGTTCGGAGCGTGGACGCTGCTCAGGCGCGGGGAGGGGACAAAAGCGTACCGGGCAAGGGGCGTTGTTTTCCGGGCAATCATCGGGCTGCTACTGGTCTTTCTGGCGATGATCCCGGCCCTGCTTTTCCCGATGAACCAGCCGCCCGACGCCACCGGCCCCTATGCCGTGGCCGTCGCTGAGTATACCTACACCGACGAAAGCAGGGTCGAGACCTATGGCGATACGGGCGAGGCGCGCGAGGTGAACGTCGCCTTCTGGTATCCCGAAAACGCGGAGGGCGTCTATCCGCTGGTGCTCTTCTCCCATGGCTCGTTAGGCATCATCACCAGCAACGTCTCGCTTTATCGCGAACTTGCCAGTCACGGCTACGTCGTCGCCGCGCTGGGTCATCCTTACCTGTCGCTTTGGGCACGGGACGTGGATGGACGGACGACGTTTCTCAGCATGGATTTCTTCGACGAAGTGCGGCGGGAAGACCCCAGAACCGACATACAACAAAGCTACGCCTATTACCGGAAGTGGATGGATGTTCTCATGGGCGACATCAACTTCGTGCTCGATACCATTCTGGAGAAGGCGGCAAGCGGCGAGCCGTCCGTCTACCGTCTGGTGGACGACGGGAAAATCGGCGTGACGGGGCACTCGCTCGGCGGATCGGCAGCGTTGGGCGTCGGCCGCCGGCGGGACGACATCGGCGCGGTGATCGCGCTCGAATCCCCGTTGATGGCCGATATCGAGGGCGTTGAAGACGGCAAGTTTGTCTTCACCAGCGACGTATATCCTGTGCCCGTCCTGAACATTTACTCGGACAGCTCATGGGAGCATCTCTCCGAATGGACGCAGTACGCCGCGAATCACGCGCTGCTGTCCGACGACCGCGCGACGGCGTTCAATGTCCACATCAGCGGCCTGGGTCATCTGGCCCTCACCGACCTGTCGCTTTCCAGCCCCTTGCTTGTGCGAATAGCGGACGGCGGCCGGCCGGCACGAGCCGGCGTGGAGGGCCTGAAGATCATCAACGAGGTCAGCCTGGAGTTTTTGGATGCATATCTGAAGGGCCGGGGTGAATTTGCGGAGGTTACTGACAAATAGTATACCGTCGTGACAGCCACCTTCGCGTCAAGAGAAACGGAACTCATCTTTCAGGGACGCGTCTCAAGAAAGCTGCCGCTATCATTCCTGAGAAACCTTCGATGACTGAAGAAAAACTCCCGCCCATTTCAGTCTGGAAACCGAGTTTTTCACAAAAACCCGGTTTCTAAAGTGTGCGTATCGCCGCCAGACACTCTTCCACCCACCCCGCGTCGGCCGCGCTCAATGGCGGGGGCGGCGGCGCGAAGGTGTAGTCCAGCAGGCGCTCGTAATGCACCAGATCGTAGCAAGCGTTGACGGCTTGCTGCAGGTCGAGCCGCACATCCGCATCGGGCGGCAGCAGGGGCACGGGCAGCACCGGCAGTCGGTCGCGCAAGCCGATGGGCCAAACGTCGGTGTAGGGCCGNNNNGCGCCGTCGCCCATCTTGTTGACCGGCGAGAGAATCTCGATGACCGTCACCAACCGCCGGTTGGCGACATCGCGCACCTCCACGCTGACGACGGGCACTTCTTCAGAGATGAGGTTGGCTGTTCGCATCGCAGGCCGGGTGACGGCCTGGGTCTCATAGGCAACGGCCGCCTCGCCGAGGCGAGAGGTGTGGGCCACGTGGACATCGGGGTAGATGACGCGATGATCTTCGGGCAGGCTCATCAGGCCGACGCCCGGTCGGTGCAGCACATATCGTTTGGCGAGCAAGGCGACGTAATGGGACGGCAGAACTTTCAGCAGCTGTTCGCTGATTTGGTGCGCGAGTCGTTCGTGAAACTCCTGCCACAACTCGCCTTCAAGATATGGATCCATTCCCGGAAATGGTGACGGCATGGTTGACCTCCGGCGGGCACGATGCCTGCTTCAGTATATTATACACCAGACGCGAGGGTTGGATCCCGCCCTACACCACCCCCCGCCCGCCCGCCAGCTCCCGCAACTCCCACGCCAGCGTGTCGGCCCGCAGGAGCAGCTCGCGCACGACGCCGTTGAGCATCACCAGCACGTGGCGGCCGTCGGCGTCGGCCCATTGGCGGCCCTGCTCCACCACCTGCCACGGTCGCCCCAGCCGCACGCGCCGCACACGCACACGGCCGCTTTCGTCAAAGGTGCAATCGACTTCAATCGGCATCATTCAGTCTCCTGGGCGTGTCACGCCACATCGTCACGCCAAAGATCGGCCAGCCGGCGATACTTGCGCCACTCATAACAAGCCATGTAGAGGCTCAGCCGCAACCCGTGCAGCCCGTCGCGATAGCCTTTCAACGTCACGAATCGCCACCAGAACTGCCGCAGCGGTTGCAGCAGGTAGTTGCGCGGCTTCGGCCGGATGCCCTGGCCCTTCAATATGCCCGCGTCGTGCTCCACATAGAAGCGCTGCTTGGCGTGGAAATGGGCCGGGTCGCGGTAGTTGTGGTGGATCAGCGGCTGTTGCAGGTTGCCGACCGCGCCGTCCACCTCGCCCAGTTCGTGGACGGGGCGCGTGTAGCGGGCATGGCCCAGACGCATCAGCCGGAACTGGTAGTCGGGATACCAGCCCGCCCCCAGCGTCAGGCGGTCGAAGATGTAGTTGTGGCGCGGCACGTTCCAGCCGTTCTCCGGCCGTTCGGCGATGACGCGGCGGATCTCGTCGCCCAGTTCCGGCGTGCCGCGCTCGTCGGCGTCGACGAAGAACACCCATTGCGCCTCGTCACCCGACGCGGCGGCCGCCTCAAGCGCCGCGTTGCGCTGGGCGGCGTAATTGTCGAACGGCCGCTGGAAGATCTCGGCTCCGGCGGCGCGGGCCAGCGCGACCGTGTCGTCGTCGCTGAGGGAGTCGAAGACGATGACGCGGTCGGCCCAGCGCAGGCTGTCGATACACCGGGCGATATGGCGGCCCTCATTCCGGGTGAGGATGACGGCGGTCAGTTGGGTCAGGGGATTTGCCAATCCTGGCCCAGGATCACAAGAACGTCGAAGTCACCCGCGGGGTTGGTGCCCGTGCTCACGTTCAGCGGGGGGACATTCAACAGTTGGACGAGGTATTGCACCGTGCCGGGATGGGAGCCGTAATCGATGATCTGCGTTGTCGTGTAGGTGGCCGAATCGGCGTTGCCGACCTCGGTGACGTTCACGTCCTGACGCAGGAGAAACGCCTGGGTGTCGGACGCCAGACCGAAGGTGGGGGTGCCGTTGAAGACGGCCACGCGCGCTTCCTCGACGGTGATCACCGTCGGCAGCGCCTCGATAACCGGCGTGGGGACGACCGGCGGCGCGAACAGTTGATCGCGCAGGGCGCGGACTTCCTCGCGCAGCGGCACCAGCACCTGCTGGCCGTCGAAGGTGGTGTCGTTGTAGACGTAGGAATAGTCGAGCACGACGTTGCGAATGCTGCCGGCGGGGATGTTCCTGAGCAGGTTGGCCAGTTGCAGCGCCTCGTTCAACTCCAGGTCGGTATCGACATTGTCCTGGAAGGATTGCCACAACTGCGGCGCGTTGAGCAGCAGTTGGGGCAGCGTGTTGAGCTGGGTCGCCTGCTCGCGGACGGCCATGATGACCTGCTGCTGGCGGCCGGCGCGGTCGACATCGCCGCCGAAGGTGATGCGCGTGCGGGCGTATTTCAGCGCCGTCGCACCGTCCAGCCGCTGTTTCCCGGCGTCGATGGTGAACGGATCGTAGCCGTAGCAATTATCGGGATAGTGGGGGTCCTCGATGCGTTCGGGCACATCGACAACGATGCCGTCCATCAGATCGACAAAATCGACAAAGGCCTTGAAATCGACGGCCGCGTAGTAATCGATGGTGATGCCGAGAAACGCCTCGACGGTATCGGCGGCCAGCGCCGCGCCGCCGCCCGGCAGCTCATAGGCCTGGCCGAGGAAGTAGGCCTGATTGATGCGGTTGACGCCGAAATTGGGAATCTCCACCCACAGGTCGCGGGGCAGCGACAGCAGCGCGGCCGATTGGCTGACCGGGTCGATGGTGGCGACGATGATCGTGTCACTGTGGGTCGGCCCTTCCTCTTCGCAGCGCAGATCGACGCCGAGCAGGAGGATGTTCACCCGCTCCACACCCGACCAGGTGGGCATCGACACGGGCGCGGTCTGCCCGCCGGGGGCGACGCTGGTGCCGGCCTGCACCTGGGGCGCGGTCTGCCCCGGCGAGACCTGACCGGTCGTGGGGTTGAACTCGCTGCCGGGGTTGTTGGGAATTGCGGCCAGCCCGCGGACGGTGCGGAAAAGCCAGACGGAGCTGAGGAAAAGCAGCAGCAGACCCGCCGCGAGCAGCAGAAGCAAGGCCCAGGCCGGTAACTTTACGCCGGAATTACGACGCGGTTCACGAGGTTGACTAGCCATAAAATACCACCCCAAAAGGTGCAGGCACGCGGCATTATAGCCACGGGCCGATGATCAGGCAATTTTACCCGGTTCCGCGTCGTCCTCTCTGATTGATAGCAAATACTCAGATGATTTGAAGCGGCGATAGGCGGCGTAGTTGACCTGGGCCGCGGCCAGCCATTCGGCCAGCGCCGCCTCGTCCCTCTGCTCCATCGCCCGGCGAACGGCGGCCAGTTCCATTTCATAGCCCGCCAGCGCCGCCAGCACCGCTTCCCGGTTGGTCAGCAAAATATCGAGCATCATGCGCGGGTCGCCGCCGGCCAGGCGCGCGGTGTCGCGGAAGCCGGAAGCGCCGGCCGACCATAGCGCTTCCTCGGCCGCCACGCGCATCAGCGCCGCCGACAGAAGCGCGGGCAGATGGCTGACGGCGGCCACGGCGGTGTCGTGGGCAGCCGCGTCCATGAAGACCGGCCGCGCGCCGATAGCCTCAATGAGGGCCAATGCAGTCGATTCGAGCGCGGGCGTGGTGCGCCGCGAGCGGCACAGGAAGAAGGTCTGATCGCGATAGAGATCGGCCGAAGCCGAGGCCAGGCCGGACGTTTCCTTGCCGCACATCGGGTGGCCGCCGATGGCGGCAAACGACTCCGGCAGCGCATCCATGGCGGCCACGACCTCGCGCTTGGTGCTGCCGAGGTCGAGCACGGCGCACCCGGCGGGCAGCAGGGCGGGCAGCAGGCCAAGCATGTCGCGAATGGCCCGCACCGGCGCAGCCAGCACCAGTAGATCGACGGGCGGGAAGGCGGCCGACAACTCTTCGGCAGCCAGGCTGACGATGCCCTCGCGCAGGGCCAGTTGGCGCGTGTCGGGTTGGCGCTCGACGGCCGTTATTTCGGCGACGCGGCCGCGCAACGCCAGCGCCAGAGAGCCGCCCATCAGCCCCAGGCCGATGATGCCGAGGCGCAGGCCGGATAATGGGTTGGCGGCGGCCGAATCGTGGTCGTTCGTCATGTTCATCGGCATTATAACGGAGGGCGGGATAATCGTGTACTGCGAGGAGCATGGCGCATTCAATCCTGATTGCGCCGTTCGCCGCAGACAGGAATGTCTGCACTACAGATAGATTGTCGCCCTGTTACCTTGTGTTACAATCCAGCCATATGGGCGGCTGTCGCCGGGGTGTCGTTTCCACGTCTGCCCGGTGGCTTTATTGACAAAAACCCAACATTTCCCCTTAACAGCATTTACGCAAATCTGGAAGCGACCGCGGGCCGGCGAATGGCGATTTTCGCGCACCATGCGGTCGGTGGAGGTACAACAATGAGTGACGATTTTATCTTTCGCGGGTCGTTGGCCGAGGTGGATGAGGCGGTACAGGCGCTCATCGACCGCGAGGACGCCCGGCAGGCCTCAACGATCATCCTGATCGCCAGCGAAAGCGAGGCCCCGGAAGCGGTTGTCGAAGCGCTGGGCAGCACACTCGGCAACATCTACGCCGAGGGCTACCCGCGCGAGGAAAGCCGCCGCCAGACCGAGGCCGAAATCACCGACATCGACATGGAGCTGGCCCACTACCGGCGCTATAGCGATCCGCGCTACTACAAAGGCGTGGAGAACGCCGACGTCATCGAAGCGCTGGCCCGCCGCCGCGCGGCCGAGTTGTTCGCCGCCAACGGCATCAGCCCCGACAACCTCTACGTCAACGTCCAGCCGCTGAGCGGCGCGCCGGCCAACAGCGCCGTCTACACCGCGCTGCTCCAGCCGGGCGACACGATCCTGGGCCTCAACCTCAACGACGGCGGCCATCTGACCCACGGCTCGCCGGTCAACCGCTCCGGCAAGGTCTACAAGGGCGTGCCCTACTTCGTTGATCCTGAAACGGAAGAACTGGACTACGACGCCATCGAGCGCACGGCGCTGGAAACCAAACCGCAGATCATCGTCGCCGGCTACTCGGCCTATCCGCGAATCATCGACTGGAAGCGCTTCCGCGAGATCGCCGACAAGGTGGGCGCCTACCTGCTGGCCGACATCGCCCACATCTCCGGCCTGGTGGCCGCGGGCGTCCATCCCAGCCCCATCGGCATCGCCGATGTGGTGTCTACTACCACCCACAAGAGCCTGTGCGGGCCGCGCGGGGCCATGCTGATGACCCATCGGCGCGATCTGGCCCGCAAGCTCGACCGCGCNNACCGACCAGTTCCGCGCCCTGCAGCAGCGCATCATCGATAACGCCGGCCGGCTGGCGCAGCAACTCCAGGCGCATGGCATCCGCGTCATTGGCGGCGGATCGGAGAATCACCTGCTGCTTATCGACACCAAGAGCGTCAGGAGTGGTGACGCGCCCGACGGGGTACACCTGACCGGCGACATGGGATCG
>JRYI01001622.1_pt1 | contig 14522 bp, 12 predicted proteins | sample 235361 | NCBI WGS metagenome assembly JRYI01 (sample SAMN03074212, study PRJNA261471) | activated sludge metagenome | biome: Common Effluent Treatment Plant; feature: Wastewater; material: Activated sludge; isolation source: activated biomass in a lab-scale reactor treating industrial wastewater at...
ATGTCGAAATCGTCCTTGAGGCGGATGAGACCGGCCATCGCGTAGGGGGACGAGCAGTCCATGCGGATTTTGCCGTCGTGGTCGACGGTCATGAAGCGAAAGGTCGGATCGACGTAGGAGTTGACGATATCGAGCTTCAGGCCGTAACGGCCGGCGATGGGTTCCCAGAAACCCACGCCCGCCCCGCCCATCGGATCGACGCCGATCTTCGGCCCCGCGGCGGCGATGGCGCCCATGTCGATGACCGAGCCGAGGTCATCGACATAGGGCGTGATGAAGTCACGCTCCTCGGTCGTGGATGCGGCCATCGCCCGATTCAGTGCCAGCCGCTTCACGCCGCGCAGGCTGGCGGCCAGCAGTTCGTTGGCGCGATCCTGGATCCACTTCGTCGTGGTGGTGTCGGCCGGGCCGCCTTCGGGCGGATTATATTTGAAGCCGCCGTCTTCGGGCGGGTTGTGCGAGGGGGTGATGACCACGCCGTCGGCCCGCGCGGGTGCATGGCCGCCGTTGGCGGAATCGCGGTTCCAGGTCAGGATGGCGTGGGAGATGACCGGCGTGGGCGTGTAGCCGCGGCCGCGCTGGACGACCAGCTCCACACCGTTGGCGGCGAAGACCTCGATAGCCGTCGACAGCGCCGGCTCCGACAGGGCATGGGTGTCCATTCCGGCGAAGAGCGGGCCGGTGATGCCCTGCCCGGCGCGGTACTCGCTGATGGCCTGGCAGATGGCGAGGATGTGGTTCTCGTTGAAGCTGCCGTCGATCGACGTGCCGCGATGGCCCGATGTGCCGAAGGTGACGCGCTGCGCCAGGTCGGCCGGGTCGGGGCGGGTGGTGTAATAGGCCGCGACAAGGCGGGGGATATTGACCAGCATCTCCTGGGGCGCGGGTTGGCCGGCTAACGGGTTAAGTGTCATGAACTTTCTTTTAGCGACGCAACATCATAAACAGCAACGTCCCTAACAGCAAAACACCAATTGCAATGGCGGCGACACCCAGGCCGACCAGCCAGCCGGGCGTGCCGGAGCCGCCCGACGGCGTGCTGCCCGGCGCGGGGGCGGTCGCCGTCAGGGCCTCGGCCACGGCCGTCCCCGTCGGGTCGTCGGGCGCTCCGGCGGTGGGCGTCAGGCGCAGCCGGCTGCCGAACTCCAGTCCCACCGTCTGGCCTTGGCCCACGGTGATTGTGGCGTTGGCCTGCGTGGTCATCTCCAGCGACGGCGACGGCGTTTGACCGACCTCATAGACCCCGGCGGGCAGGTTATTGAAGCAGATCGGTTCTCCGGAGCCGGTGGAGACGGCCTGACCGACGATCGTCGTCCCCTGAGCCACGGTGAAGGTCACCCCGGCCACGTAGCCCTCGTCGGGGTCGTGGAGGCCGTTGGCGTTGGCGTCCAGGAAGGCGTTGACGCATATGGATGCCGTGTCAACCGGGGTCGGCGTGTCGGTGGGCGCGGCTTGTGTCATCGTGGCGACCACGGTGGCCGCCGCCGCTTCGGTCGGCACGCCTTCGGTCGGCGGGGCCGGTGGCTGCGTAGCCGGGATCGGAGCCTGCGTCGGCAGGGGAGCCGGCGTGGCCGTCGGGGCAGTCAGGGCCACAAGCTCGCCCGTGTCGAACCAGGTGTCGAGATGGGCACGACACTGGTTCACGCCGGTGACGCCCCAGTCGGCCGAGGTGAACACCGTGATCTGGTTGCCGGTCGCCGTCACCTCAACGACAAACTGCTGCCACGTGTCGTGGGGTGATCCGGCCGCACCCCAGACGACGTCGGCGTCATTCCACAGGCCGCTGCCGTTGGGATCAATGCCGACGCGCATATTCATCTGCAGGCCGGCCTCCGATGGCTCCGGCACCTGTTTGTTCGAGGCCCGACCGCGGCCGAAAGCCGAGAAGCGGTAGACCGTGCCCGGCGTGGCCGGGACAGTCTGATAGACGCCCCCCGACCAGGTGTCCCAGGCATTGCCTACAGCCTGTGAGCCTGAGCCGCTGTGGACGAAGGCCGGATTGGTTTCCACGCTCCATTTTGGCTGGTAGTGATAGGCAACCATGCACTCCTCACCGGAGCGCGGCGTGTTGCGATGCCACCGTCCCCAGCTCTGCGCCGCGCCCTCGACGGCAGGCGGGTCAAAGCCGGGGTTCTGCAACAGATTACCGGACTGGGCGATCGGGGCGGCATGGCTACGACCGATCAGGACAAAGGTAAGGCCAAGAAACAAAGCCAGAATCAGGAGTAGGGGTTTGTTTTTCATGTATTCTCGTCATCGCGGAGTAGCTTCATCTGCCGGGCTACTCCAAATCGTCTATATTTTGAAAATGCCGCTCGCCGCCCTTTTCCGGCGGTTTCGTCGCGGGCAGATTGCGGGATTGTCTAATCAGCAAGATTAACACAGCCCCAAGCAAGAGCAAACCGCCGAGAAACAGGACGACCACACCAAAAAGGCGGAACAAAAGATTACCGCCGGTATTGCCTGCCTGGGGAACGGCGGCCGCATCCGTGGGGGATGGGGTTGGGGTCTGCGCGGCCGTGGGCCGGGCGGCGTTTGTGGCCTGGGCCAACGCCTCTTCAATCACGCTGCCGAAGGCCTGATAGAGTTCGCCGCCGGCCGTCAGGCTCAGCAACCAATCGCCGCCGGTCGTCAGAAGCTCTCCCGGAGCGATGGAGCGCGTGACGCGATAATCGCCCGGCACCAGCCCGCCCAGACATCGCGGCTCGGAGCGGCCGTCGGTGATGTAATTGGCGACGACAGCCTCGGTGTTGTAGACCGTGAAGGCCACGCCGGCGCGCAGGGCCTCGCCCGGATCGTGAATGCCGTTGCGATTCAGGTCGTCGAAGGCGGTCAGGCAAATGGCCGCCTCGCGCGGGCGCTCGGTCGGTTGCGGTGTGGGCGGGGGGAGCGTGGCCGTCGGGGTAGCCGGCGGCGCGACGTCGGTCTCCGGCGCGACGATGGCTTCCGGCGTCCCATAGCCGATGATCAGAGCATCGCCCGGATTGATGATCGATTGTTCGGTCAGGTTGTTGAGCGCCAGCAGTTCAGGCAGGCTGAGACCGGCGCGCGCGGCGATCACCCACAGCGATTCGCCCGGCTGGACGAGGACGATGATCGCGCCGGTGGCATCGGGCGTGGGTGAGACCCACACCGACGGGAAGAACGGCAGCGTCGGCTCGGCTGTCGCACTTGGGTCGACGACCGGCATTTCCACAGTCGGTGTTTCCACGGACGGAGTCGTGGTCGCGTCTTGTCGCGGCGGTGCGGCCAACCCGCTCAATAGCAGCCCCCCGGTTATAACCAGCCCGAAGAGCCAATTGATCGTTGACATTCCAAATACACTCCTGGATATACACTCCTGGATATACACTCCTGGCCCGCTTACGGCTCCGGCGCGATGATGACGGCATCACCGGCCGGATTGCCGCGGGCATCGAGCACCGGCAGTCGTTCGCCGGTTTCGGGCCAGTATAACCCAATTTGGACTGTATCGGTCGCGGGGTTAAACGGACGATTAAGTTGCAGCGCGTGGCGCTCGCCGACGACGAGGCCTTCTCGCCATTGGTCAGCCGGCCATAAGCCGCGCCCAAGCGGGCCATCGTATTGGCCCGCCATTCCCTCCGGGCCGAGGACGTGGATGAATAAACTGGGCAATAGGCTGCCCGCGGCACCCATGCGCTCCCAATCCAGCGCGATCGCTATCGCGTCGGGCGCGGTCAATTCGACCGCGGCCCGCATCAGTTTGAACTCCTCGCCCAGGGTCGCCACGGGTTCAGCCGCTGCCGGATTCGGCGTGACGGCATAGCGTGTGAACAGGGAGTAGGGTTCCGGCTCCAGATCGCCGCGCGCCGGGGGGCCGGGCGTGATGTCCACCCGCGCGGGTGGGTGGATGGCCGCCAGGAATTCGAGCGAGTCGTAGGGCCAAGCGTAGACGACGAAAAGACCGTCGGCGACGAAAAGACCGTCGGTGACAGGCAGGCCCTCAGCTGGGGAGAAAGCGGTGTAGCGGTTGTCATCCAGCAGGAAGCGCACAGACGGCCAGCCGTCGGGGAAGCGGCGGTCGAGGAAGACAGTCGCCCCGGCATCGGCGTCGGCCGCCGCGGAGCGCGCCAGTTCGGCCGCGGCCGATTCAAACAGGTAGCCGACAACAGGCTGCCGGCCGTAATCCGCATAATCGCGCATCGTCAGCGCGGCGCTCCCGGCCAGCAGCAGAATGACTGCGGCGCGGCGCGGCGCAACGGGCAGGCGCGGCCAACCCCACAGCAGCCCCAGCCCGATGGCCGGGAAGAAGACCGCGCCCGGCAGCACCCCCACGGCGCGCAGAAAGTGGGGCGCGTCCTCGGCCAGGATGGTCGGGCCGAGCATGACGAGTTGCCAGATGAGCAGCAGGGCCGCCGCCGGGCGCCGCCAGTGGCGCAAGCTCCACACCAGCCCGACGACGAAGGGCGCGACCATGAGCCAATCGAACACCGGCCGCCCGACGGGGGCGAGCGTCTCATAGCCCAGCCAGGCGTTGTGGCGCAGGATGTCGTCGCCGCGCCATACGTACATGCCCAAGGCGCGGGCGGTGGAGCCGAGGAACGCGCCGAGCGGGTCGCCGCCGTTGATCTCCGGGCTGAGGATGGACACTTGCCCGGCGCGGCCGAAGATGAGCGTGGGGTCCNNGTCTCGCGCCAGGCGCGCGTGCCGAGCCAGATGGCCAGCGCCAGCAGCGGAGGCAGCAGCCCGGCCCGCAGACCGATGCGGCCCAGATGGACAGGCCAGAAGGTGATGGCCCACAGCGCGGCGGCGAACAGCCCCACGGCCCGGCCAAACCAGTCGCGGCCGAGCAGGTATATCGGCAAGGTGGCCAGCGCCCCCACGACGGCCGCGGGCAATCGCAGAGCAAAGAGCGTCGGGCCGAAGAGCGCGACGGACAGGGCGACGAGGTAGATATAGGATGGCTCTCGGCCGTTGTTGGCCGGAAAGAAGAGGGCGTGCTCGCCGCGCAACACGCCCAGCGCGTCGAGGCCGTTATAGGCTTCGTCGCGATAGGGGCCGGGGGGCCACACACCCAGCATGTAGAGCCGCATCCCGGCCGCCAGCGCGATCACCATGAGCAATAAAGCCCATCCCCGGAAGGATGGGCCGCGCACAGTTTCCGGTAACCACTTTCGCAAGGTTGCCAAAGCAGGGGCAGTATAGCAAAATAGCCGCTTGCGTCAAAGAGGAAGCGATAACCGTCCATGCGCGTACTCATGCTCTCCAAGGCCCTGCTCGTGGGCACCTACCAGACCAAACCGGCAGCCATCGCCCGGATTCCCGGCGTGGAACTGGTCGTCATCGTGCCGCCCAGTTGGGACGACCCCAGCGGCCCGGTGGCTTTCGAGCGCCGCTTCACCGAAGGGTACGAGTTGCTGGTCGATCCGATTCGCTTCAACGGCCGCTATCACACCTATTACTTCCCCGACTTGCCCCGCCGGCTGGCCCAAATTCGGCCCGACGTTGTCCACATCGACGAGGAGCCGTATAACCTGGCCACATGGCTGGCCGTGCGACAGGCGAAAAAGGTTGGGGCCAAAACGCTGTTCTTCACTTGGCAAAACCTGCATCGACGCTACCCGCCGCCGTTCAACTGGATCGAGCGACAGGTGCTGGCCGGCGTCGATTACGCCATCATGGGCAACCGGGCGGCCGTGGACGTGTTCCAGGCCAAGGGCTATCGCGGGCCATATCGCGTCATCCCCCAGTTCGGCGTCGATCCGGAGATGTTCTCCCCGCCCCCTGCGCGCGATCCCGGCCGCGCATTCATCATCGGCTCAGCCAACCGGCGGCTGGTGCCGGAGAAGGGGGTCGATCTGCTGCTGCGGGCGGCGGCCGATCTGCCCGGCGTGTGGCGGCTCCACATTGCCGGGGACGGCCCGGCCCTGCCCGACCTGCGGCGTCTGGCGGCCGAGTTGGGCATCGCCGCGCGCGTCCACTTCGACGGCCCGCTGCCGTCGGATCAGGTGGCATCCTACCTGCGCAACCTCGACGCGCTGGTGATGACCTCGCGCACGCTGCCCAACTGGAAAGAGCAGTTCGGCCGGGTGCTGGTCGAGGCAATGGCTTGCGGCGTGCCGGTGATCGGCTCGCGTTCGGGAGAGATTCCAAACGTCATCGGCGATGCCGGCCTTATTGTTCCTGAAGAGGATATAGACGCTCTTCGGAGTGGGCTGCTACAATTGATGCAAGACGACGCGCTGCGCCTGGAATTGGGCCGGCGCGGCCGCCGGCGAGTGATGGAGCGGTTCACCCAGGCCCAAATCGCGGCCGATACGGTGGACGTTTATCGCCACATGCTGGCCCGAGACGAAAACAGAAATTAATCACGGGGTGTTCGGGATGCGGCGGATGACGCCAACGCCTGCCCGCGCCCTTGAGCAAACGATAATATATGAGTAAATCGACGAATCAGGTCGATGAAACCGACGAAACCATGAGCACCGGACAGCCGGGCGAGACCCGCCCACCGCGTTTGGGTGTCAGGCTGTTTGGCCTGGCGCTCATCATCTTCTCCATCGTCGTGGCGACCTATTTGCTGGTGGCCTACTTCGCCTTCGAGAGCGGTCAGGCCTTGCGAACGGAACGAGAGACAAGCTCACGCATTGAGCAGATTAACCATCAAATCCTCTTGGCGCGCGACGACGTGGCCGAGGGATCGGAGAATCTGGCCCTGACACGCCTGGAGTGGGTGCTTGCCCAGGACCCGGCCAACGCGGAAGCCATCGCCCTGCGCGACCAAATCATCGCGGCTGCGGCCGCGCCCACCCCGGTCCCGACGGAAGAGCCGGCCGCGACCGAGCCGGAGCCTGAGACAATCGAGACCATCTCGGATGAGGATGCCCTGCCCGAACTGCGAACGATTCGCCGCCTGGTGGACGACGAACGATGGGAAGAGGCGCTGTCGGCGTTGCTGACTTTTCGCCAGCATTTCCCCGACTACGAGCGCACCGAGACCGACCGATTGCTGTATGACACCTACGTGGCGTTGGGGCTAAAGCACGTGAACAGCGACAAGATCGAGTTGGGCCTCAACTACTTCTCGCAGGCCGAGCGGCTGGGCAACCTGCCGCAAGAGGCGCTCGACTATCGCGTCTGGGCCGACCTTTACTTCCAGGCGGTGGCCTATTCCGGCGTCAATTGGGAGATCGCCGCCGGCTACTGGCGCGATCTGTGCGCCGCCGCGCCGTTTTTCAAGGACTCCTGCAACCGCCTGGATCAGGCGCTGGTGGGTTACGGTGACCAACTGGCGTATCTGATGGACTGGTGCCCCGCCATCTCCGTGTATCAGGAGGCCTGGAACCGGCGGCCGAGCGAGTTGCTGGAGAGCAAGATCGCCCAGGCGCGCGAGGGCTGCGCCGCGGCCACGCCCATCACCGGCACCGTTCCCATTACCGGCACCCTGCCCATCACCGACACAGCGCCGGTGGAGCCGGGAGGCTAGGCCCATGGCNNGGCGATGACCGTCGCCATCCAACAAGGAGTGCTGAGCGTCGGCGGGAGCGACGACCGACTGATCCTCGCCGGCCAGTTGCCGAACGCGGCCGCCGTGGAAGGGGACGATGATTGGGCGATGGCTCCTGTTGATGCCGGAACCAACGGTCAGCCGGCCGCGGACATAGTTCTGCCGATGCCGGCCGGCCCCCCGGTCGTTTCCCATCGCTGGCGTAACCTGAGCCTGGCGCTCCTGACCCTGTTGCTCCTGACCGCCGCCTTGTTCGCCTACATCCAGTGGCGGGGCGATGGCGTTCTGCCGGCCGCGAGCGAGCCGTTCGTGGAGCAAGAGCTGGGCGAGACGCGCTGGCTGAGCAGCCGGCCGCTGCCGGAGCCGCGCGCCGGGCGCGCCGCGGCCGCCGTGGGCCTGGAGGTCTACGTCATCGGCGGTGAGACCGAGGCGGGCATCACGGGCGACACGCGGGTGTTCAATACGCTGGATCGAACCTGGCGGCGGGCAGCGGAAAAGCCCACACCGGTGACGGACGTGACGGCGGCCGAGCTTTTCGGCGAGATATATGTTCCCGGCGGCTCGTTAGCCGACGGCCAACCCACAAGCATCGTCGAGGCCTACAGCCCATCGCAGAACGCGTGGCGGCGGGCGGCATCCCTGCCGCGGCCGGTGTCCGGCGCGGTTGTCGTGGCCGACGGCGGCTTCCTCTACGTCTTGGGCGGCCGCGACGGAAACGGCCCCCTGGAGACGGCCTTCGTCTATGATCCCGCCGCCGACAGCTGGCGGCCAATCGCGCCGCTGCCGGAGCCGCGCGCCGNNACCGTGCTGCTGAACAAGCTCTATATCATCGGAGGCATGGCCGCCGCTTCCAACGAGGTGAGCTATGGCGAGGTCTATGATCCCAACAGTCGCGCCTGGACGGTCCTCAACATGCCGCCCGACGTGACGGCCTGGACGGAGCCGGGCGTGACCCACGTCGAGACGCGTATCTACGCCCTGGGCGGCCGCAAGGGAGACGCGCTGAGCGACAGCACGCTGGTCTATTCGCCGCTGGTCTACCAGACATTCATCCCCGCCGCCCCTTCGGGAGGAGATACGGAGGAGTAGGCTCTCGTATTTCGCGACCAAATCGGTTACACTATCGACATAATGCGCGCGGCTTACGATGATGAAGATCCTATCGACCGGCCGGTGATGCGGTTCATCCGCCGCAATCTGGCGCTTCTGGTCTTCCTGGCGCTGTCGTCGGCGGCAATGTTGGCCGCCTACTTTTATTTCAGCCCGGTCAGCGGCGTGGCCGAAGTGGTCGCGGCGGGCAGCTCGGCCGAGACGCTCTCGGCCAAATTCGTCAAGCCTGTGCCCGCCAAACCGGTTGTCGGCCGGGTGGCCCAAAGCCCCGGCCCCGTGCGCATCGGCATCATCGCCGGCCACAAGGGTAATGACTCCGGCGCGGTTTGCGCCGATGGACTGACCGAGGCCGAAGTCGTCGAGAACATCGCCGTGCGCGTGGTGTCGGCCTTGCAGACGCGCGGCATCGCCGTCGATCTGCTGACCGAGTTCGATCCCCGCCTCGACGGTTACGTGGGCACGGCTCTGGTGTCGATCCACGCCGATTCCTGTGACTATTTCAACGAACAGGCCACCGGCTTCAAGGTCGCCGGGTCGGGCTATACCGACTCGTCGGCGCTATCCATTTGCGCCGAGGACGCCTACCGTCAGGCGACCCAATTGAGCTTCCACGCCAACACCGTCACGCCCGACATGACCGATTACCAGGCGTTCCGCCGGATCGCCGTCGGCGTCCCGGCCATCATCATCGAGGTTGGTTTCATGAATCTCGATCGGGAATTGCTGACCCGGCAACCCGATCGCGTGGCCGGCGGAATCACCGACGGCCTGTGGTGTTATCTCGACCAGATTCGGGGCGGCGTATCCAGCGCGCCGTCGGCCGCCGTCCCCCCCGGTGGCGGCTAATTAGTACCGGCGCTAACAGGCACCGCCAGGCTTGTGGAGCATGACGAATCAATCACCCTCTATCGACAAACTAATCAGCGAGGCCCGACAGGCCATTGAGGCCGAGCGCGAGGTCGCGGCGCGGCCGATGCTGCGCGAGGCGGCCCGACTGGCTCCCGATGACCCGCGGCCGTGGCTGCTGCTGGCCGGGATTGCCGAAACCCCCCGCGAGCGGCGGACGTACCTGGCCCAGGCGCGACGACTGGACGAAAAAGCGGGGCAATCATCCCCGGCCCGACCCGCGCCGGCCGCGCCTGTTGCGCCCCGCGCCAACCCGGCCCCGCCGCCGGAGCATCGCCGCCGGCCGACCCGCTCAGCGACCCGCTCAGCGACCACGCCCGGCCGGTTGATGCGCAAGGGCATGGCGCTTGCCGCGCTGGTGCTGCTGCTGGCGCTGGCGGCGGCGATGATCCATCCCGACGGCCGCACCGTCCTGGCCGATGTGGTCGGCCGGGTGTCGCTGCTGACGGGCGTGGGACGTGGCGTGGGATTGGCGGTCGTGCCGACCGCCGCCGTGCCGACTGCGGCCGTCGTGGCCGAAGCGCCGCTGACCGCACCACCGACCGATGCGCCGCTGGAAACGGCCGTCCCGCCGCCAACCAGCCCGCCGGTGTTCGCGACCAAGGACGTGGCGCCGGGCGGCAATGCCGGCGGGCCGCTACCCACCTGGACGCCAACCACGGAGCCGACGCCGACGCTGGCCCCGACCATGACCCCCAGCCCGACGCCGGAACCCAGCCCAACGCCGGAACCGGTGCCGCTGTCGGTGGGGCAGCTCTCTGCCCGCCCGGCCGGTGTGGGCGAGGGGGAGCGGTGGATCGCCGTCAACCTGAGCACGCAGACGCTGGTCGCCTATGAGGGCGACACACCGGTCTTCGAGACGCTCGTCTCCAGCGGCCTGCCGCAGTGGCCGACCGTCACCGGGCAATATCGCACCTACATGAAATACGAGAGCCAGACGATGAACGGCTATCTGCTGGGCTATGACTACTACCTGCCGGACGTGCCCTACGTCATGTATTTCTTCGAGGACTACGCCATCCACGGGACGTATTGGCACAGCAGTTTCGGCACACCGATGAGCCACGGCTGTGTCAATGTGAGCACGCCCGACGCGGGTTGGCTGTTTGAATGGGCGCCGGTGGGCACGGTGGTTAACGTTACATACTGAGCCGATCTGAATACACCGTTACAAAAGAAACCCTATCCGAGGGAGTCACATGCCACTCAACATCATCATCGGCGCCCAATGGGGCGACGAGGGCAAGGGCCACATCACCGACCGGCTGGCCCACGACGCGGCCGTTGTCGCCCGCTATAGCGGCGGCGACAACGCCGGCCACACGGTCATCATTGCCGGGGAGATATTCAAGCTCCACCTGGTGCCGTCGGGCATCATCCATCCCGGCGTCGTCTGTCTGATCGGCAACGGCACGGTCGTCAATCCCGCCGTGTTGCTGCGCGAGATGGATGAGCTGGCGGCGCGCGGCGCGGACGTCGGCCCGGCGCGGCTGAAGCTGAGCGGCGGGGCGCACCTGATCACCCCGGCCCACATCGCCATGGATCGCGCCCACGAACGGGCGCGCGGCCGGGGAGCCATCGGCACCACCTTGCGCGGCATCGGCCCCACCTACACCGACAAGGCGCGGCGCGAGGGACTGCGGGCGGAGTTGTTCGCCGACCCCGACGCGCTGGCCGAGGCGCTCGCGGCCCACGTGGCGGCAAAAAACGAGGCGCTGGTCGGCGGCTATGGCGAGGAGCCGGTGGATGTCGCGGCTGTCATCGCGGAGTTCACCGCCTACGCCCGGCGGCTGGCCCCCTATCTGGTCGATGGCCCGCTGCTGGTGGATGAGGCTCTGCGACAGGGCCGGATGGTGCTGGCCGAGGGCGCCCAGGGCACGCTGCTCGACATCGACCACGGCACCTACCCGTTCGTCACCAGTTCATCGCCGACGGCCGGCGGGGCCATGACCGGCCTGGGCGTCGGCCCGCGCGTGGTCGATCGGGTCATCGGCGTGGCCAAGGCGTTCACCACGCGCGTGGGCGGCGGCCCGTTCCCCACCGAGCTGGACGGTGCCGCCGCCACCCGGTTGCGCGGCACCGGCGAGAAACCGTGGGATGAGTTCGGCACGACCACCGGCCGCCCGCGGCGCGTCGGCTGGCTCGATCTGCCCATCCTGCGCCACGCGCGGCGGGTCAACAGCCTGTCGGAGTTCGTCCTGACCAAACTCGATATCCTGAGCGGGCTGCCGGAGATACTGGTCTGTGTCGCCTACGAACTGGACGGGCGGCGCATCGAGTCATTCCCCCACGATCCGGGAGTGCTTGCCCGTTGCCGACCGATCTACGAGACGCTGCCCGGCTGGGCGGAAGATGTCATGGAAGTTCGGCGGCCGGAAGATCTGCCCGCGGCCGCCCGACACTATGTGGATTTCGTCGCCGCGCAGTCCGGCGTCCCCGTGAGCTATGTCTCCGTGGGGCCGGGCCGCGAGCAGTTTATCGTGATGGATTAAGAGGGGAATAACCGCCAATCGCGCGGCCGGCCGGATAATCGGAAGGCCGCGCGATTGGCAGTTGGGGTGTTGCGTTTACTCGCCCCCCGACGTATCGGCCGCCGGGTCGAAATCGTCAATCACGGTGACGGGGATATCCTTGAGCGTCTCCACGGCCAGCGGCACCGCCTCGGCGTCGAGTAGCGACGCTTCCAGCTTGGCCAGGTCAACCGTCATGCGGCCGTCTTCCTGGCCGGTGTCGATGATGACGCTGCGGCTGATGACACGCTTCTCGGCCAGCGGTCCCTCGACATAGGCGCGCGACAGGGCGAAGCCGGTGATCCGACCGGTGGGATCGACGATCACATCGCCAATCACGCCCAGGCGCGTGCCGCCGGGGGTATCGGCCTCGCGGCCAATCAGCTTCTCGCGCCGCGCCCAGCTCTTGGCCTCGGGCATCGCGCTGTCGTCGGTGATGACGTCGTTGCCGCGCACCAGCACGGCGTCTGTGCCGAACACCACCACGTCGCCCGAACGGATCAGCTCCGCCTTGCGCCGCACCAGNNATGGGTTTGTTGATTAAATCTTTTCCTAAACGCATGTGAACACTCCCTCAAAACGAATAGCCCGATTTTACTTCAGGTTGAGCACAAATACACTGATCCAAAACTGTTTCCGGCTCGTAGTTAGCAACTTTAGTTGCGTTCTTCAGAGCGACGCAGAGCGACGCTAAAGCGCCTGACTACGAGTCGTAGGGTTTCGGTGTACTAACGTCCCAGGACGACGGTCGCATTGTGGCCGCCCAGCCCGAACGAGTTGGACATGGCCACCCGCAGGTCGGCCGCGCGGGCCGCGTTGGGCACGTAATCCAGATCGCAGGCCGGATCGGGCTGAGCATAATTGATTGTGGGGGGGATCATGCCGTCACGCAGGGCCAGCAGGCACAGGATGGCCTCCAGCGCGCCGCCCGCGCCCAGCAGGTGGCCGGTCATCGACTTGGTGGAACTGATGGGGATGGCCCCGGCCCGTTCGCCGAAAACGGTCTTTATGGCTGCCGTCTCGGCCCGGTCGTTGNNTAGCCGAGGAATTCGCCGTAGATGGTCGCGCCGCGCGCGAGGGCGTGCTCCCGCTCCTCCAGCACCAGTACGGCCGCGCCCTCGCTGACGACGAAGCCGTCGCGCCCGGCATCGAACGGCCGCGAGGCCTGCTCCGGCGCGTCGTTGCGGGTGCTGATGGCCCCCATGACGCCGAAGCCGGACAACGCCAGCGGCAGGATGCAGGCCTCGGTGCCGCCGGCCAGCATGATGTCGGCCGCGCCGCGCCGGATGGTGGCGGCCGCCTCGCCCAGGGCGTTGTTGCCGCTGGCGCAGGCGGAGTAGACGGCCAGGTTGGGGCCGGTCAGTCCGTGGGTGATGGAGATCTGCGCGGCCGGGGTGTCGGCCAGCATCATGGGCACGAAGAAGGGGCTGACCCGGCCGGGGCCGCGCTCGCGCAGGGTGTCGGCCGCGTCCTGGATGGGGTCGAGCGCGCCCATGCCGCTGCCGACGATGACGCCGGTGCGCTCGCGATTGACAGGGGTGTCCCTCAGTTGGGCGCCGGCCAGCGCTTCTTCGGTGGCGGCCATGACCAACTGGGTCAGACGAGCCATGCGGCGGGCATCCTTGCGGCCGAAGCGGGCCACCGGGTCGAACGCCTTCACCTCGCCGGCGATGCGCGTCGGGTAGTCGGAAGCATCGAAGAGCGTGATGGGGCCGATGCCGGACTGACCGGCTTTGGCCGCTGCCCACGTGGCGGAAACGTCGTTGCCGAGGGGGTTGAGTGTGCCGAGGCCGGTGATGACGACGCGGCGGCGGGGTATGATAATCATGGAGGGTAGTATAAATTAGGAATCAGGAATTACGAATCAGGAATTGGGGTCGAAGACCGACGAAGGACGAAAAGTACGAAGTACGAAAGAGGGATCGTCCATTCGTCACTCGTTACTCTCTTGTGGTCTGTGGCCTGTAGTCTGTGGCCTTATGGGCGCTCTTCATTCCTGATTCCTGATTCCTGATTCGTAATTCTTAATTCGTCCTTCCCCTTTCTCTATGCTAGAATTTTCCCCATCACGGGCGCGCCGCGCCTATTGACAGGAGAGGGAATCATAACCAATGCATCGTGAATATCACCGCTGGTACAGCCCGTCATTGGGGCGGGACATGGAGTTGCTCATAATCGGCCATGCCGGGGCGCGGCTGCTGGCCTTCCCCACCTCGATGGGGCGCTACTTCGAATGGGAAGACCGGGGCATGTTCGATGTGCTGGGCGACATGATCGAGGCCGGCCAGCTCCAGGCCTACTGCGTCGACAGCGTCGACAAGGAGAGCTGGTATGCCCGCACCAAACATCCCGGCGCGCGCGCCTGGCGACAAATCCAGTACGATAACTATCTGACCAACGAAGTGCTGCCTCTCTCGCGCCAGAAGAACGGCAACATGTTCATGATTACCGCCGGGGCCAGCTTCGGCGCCTACCAAGCCGTCACCTACGCCCTGCGCCACCCCGATCTCATCGGACGCGCCAGCGGC
>JRYI01010681.1_pt1 | contig 14521 bp, 16 predicted proteins | sample 235361 | NCBI WGS metagenome assembly JRYI01 (sample SAMN03074212, study PRJNA261471) | activated sludge metagenome | biome: Common Effluent Treatment Plant; feature: Wastewater; material: Activated sludge; isolation source: activated biomass in a lab-scale reactor treating industrial wastewater at...
ATCGACATCACCATCGAGGCGGCGCGCGGCCGCGTGCCCGTGATCGCAGGTACGGGCTCGAATGCGACCGACGAGGCCATCGATCTGTCGAGGCACGCGGAGAAATCCGGTGCCGACGGCCTGCTGATCGTCAATCCCTACTACAACAAGCCGACCCAGGACGGCCTCTACGCCCATTTCAAGGCCATCAACGATGCGGTCGGCATTCCGATCGTCATCTACAACATTCCGGGCCGCACCAACGTCGATATGTCGGTCGCCACCATGGCGCGCGTCTTCGAGCTGAAGAACGTCGTCGGCGTCAAGGATGCGACGGCCAATCTCGCCCGCGTCTCCCAGCAGCGTGCGGCCATGGGCCCGGAGTTCATCCAGCTTTCCGGCGAGGATGCGACCGCGCTCGGGTTCATGGCGCACGGCGGGCACGGCTGCATCTCGGTGGCCTCCAACGTCGCCCCGCGTCTTTGCGCGGAGTTCGAGACCATGCTGATGAAGGGCGATTTCGCAGCCGCCCTGAAAATGCAGGATCGCCTGCTGCCGCTGTTCGATGCCCTCTTCGTCGAGACCAACCCGGGCCCCGTGAAATATGCGGCCTCCCGGCTCGGCCTCTGCTCGGCGGAGATGCGCCTGCCCATGACGCCGATCTCGGATGCGGCGAAGAAGGTCGTGGACGCGGCCCTCGCCAAGGCCGGCCTCCTGCAGGCCGCCGCCGCGGAATAGAAAGAAGCATCCATGTCGGCCAGGAAGGACGACGGCCGCCGGCTCGTGGCCGAGAACCGGAAGGCCCGCCACGAGTACTTTATTACGGATTCCTACGAGGCCGGTATCGAGCTCAAGGGCACGGAGGTGAAGAGCCTGCGCTCGGGCCAGGCCAACATTGCCGAGAGCTACGCCTCCTTCGAGGACGACGGCAGCTTCTGCCTGATCAACGCCTACATCCCCGAGTATCAGGACGCCGGACGTTTCTTCCAGCACGAGCCGCGCCGGAAGCGCCGCCTCTTGCTGCACAAGAGCGAGCTGGCGAAGCTTTTCCAGGCGGTCGAGCGCAAGGGCATGACCATCGTGCCGCTCGAGCTCTATTTCAACACGAAGGGCCGCGCCAAGCTCAAGCTCGCGCTTGCCGAGGGCAAGAAGCTGCACGACAAGCGCGAGACCGCCGCCAAGCGCGACTGGAACCGGCAGAAAGCGCGCATCATGCGCGAGAAGGGTTGATGGCGGCGGACCAGAATTTCGTGCAAGTCGACTGGTCCAAGCTGCCGGTGCCGGAGGACGACGGCGGCGCGCGCCATCTCGCAGGCGCAGCCGTTGCGGACGTTGCCTTGCCGTCGACTGCGGGTGACGAGGTCTCATTTGCGAGACTCTCCGGCCGCACGGTGCTGTTCGTCTATCCGATGACCGGCACGCCGGGCGTCGCCTTGCCCGTCGGTTGGGATGCCATTCCTGGCGCGCGTGGGTGCACGCCCCACGCCTGCGCCTTTCGCGATCTCCATGCTGACCTCACGGCCGCCGGCGCCGCTCACGTCTTCGGCCTTTCCACCCAGACGCTCGCCGAACAGCAGGCAACGGTCGAGCGCCTGCATCTGCCGTTCCCGCTGTTGTCGGATGCCGCCCTGCGCCTCGCAACCGCGATGGCGCTTCCAACGATGGCGGTCGAGGGCAAGACGATGATCAAGCGCCTTGCGCTCGTCCTCGACGACGGCCTCATCGCGCACGCATTCTACCCGGTGTTTCCGCCCGACCGGAACGCGGGCGACGTGCTCGCGTGGCTCGAGGCCCATCCACGATGATCGCTGCGTGGCCGTATGCGGCGCCCGAGGACGACGGCGGCGCGCGCCATCTGGTGCGGGGCCTCGCGCTGCCGGATCTCGCTCTTGCCGCCACCGACGGACAGAGCGTCTCTCTCTCGCGGCTCGCCGGAGACTGGATCATCTTCATCTACCCCTGGACCGGCAAGCCGGGCCTCGCCAATCCTCCGCACTGGGACGACATCGCCGGCGCCCACGGCTCCACACCCGAGGCCGAAGGCTTCCGCGACGCCTACGACGCCTTTTGCGCCGCCGGCTTTGGCGTGCTCGGCGTGAGCGGGCAGGACACGGCCGACCAGCAGGAGCTCGCAGCGCGCATGAGGCTGCCGTTTCCGCTGCTGTCGGATGCCGGAGGCCGTCTGCGGTCGGCCCTCCGTCTCCCCGCCTTCGAGACCGGCGGCGTGACCTATCTCAAGCGTCTGACGCTCATCCTGCGCGACGGCGCGATCGCGCGCATCGTCTACCCCGTGCATCCTCCGCACACTCACGCCAAGGATCTGTTTGCCGAGCTGGGAAGGCAGTGAGGCAGTGAGGCANNCTGCCTACTGCCTACTGCCTATTTCCTGCCCGTTGCCCGCTGCCTAAAGCACATCACTCTCGATATCGTTCGCCGAATACCCAAGCTTCTCGAGCCCTTCTTCGAGGTAATCGGCGAGCAGAGGCAATCCCAGAAGATAGCTCGCCGTCGCGTTGTTCTGCTCGTTGCGGGCCGTCTCGACGGCCTCGTCGAACTCCTCGGCTTCGTAGGTGCCGCGGCCGACCCACGCCAGCGCCACGAGATGGGCCTGCTCGTCGTCGTTCAGCGCGTCGACGAAGCCCGCGATCTCCGCTGCCGTCGGATCGTTGGAGAAATCCTCGAGAATGGCGCTCGGATCCTCGTCCGCATCCCCATCCTCGGGCGATGCGTCCCAGGCGCCGACCTTGGCGCCGAACTCGCGCGCCTTGATGATGACATGAGCGACCTTCTCAGGCGCGATCTCGAGCACGGGCTTGGCAGCCATGGAACCCTCCGGCGGCAACGTTGCAGGCACGGCAAATGAAATAGCGCCGGCCCGGTGCGGACGAAATGATAGGCGTCAACCCGGCGGCCTTGAAGAGGGCAACCGCGCCAATTCGGCCGCCCGTTAGCGGGGGAGGCCATCGAGGAAGGCGCGGACGTCCCGGAACACCGCATGGAACATCTCGGTTGTCAGCCGCCCCGTGTTGGTGTTGAGGCGCGAGCAATGCAGGCTGTCGAACAGGGCGAGCGATCCCGCGTCGTGGCGTGCGCCGTGGCGGAAGGGGAATTGCGATTTCCGGAGAGAGAGCGCCGCGAGCGTCTGTTCATGCGCCACGCGTCCGAGCACGACGAGGGCCCTGAGGTCGGGAAGCGCGGCAAGGCGCGCCGAAAAGAAGCCGCGGCAGGTCGCGATCTCGGCGGGGAGCGGCTTGTTCCCCGGCGGCACGCAGCGCACGGCGTTGGTGATCATGCAGTCGACGAGCTCGAGCCCGTCCGCCGGGTCGGCCCGATAGGTGCCCGTCGCAAAGCCGAAGGCGATGAGCGTCGTATAGAGGAGCACGCCCGCATGATCGCCGGTGAACGGGCGCCCGGTCCTGTTGGCCCCGCTGAGGCCGGGCGCCAAGCCCACGATCAGCAGGCGTGCCGAGGGCGTCCCGAACGACGGAACGGCGCCGTTGAACCACGCGGGCTTGGCTTCGGCCGACGCCGCGCGAAAGGCGACGAGCCGCGGACACAGCGGACAGTCGCGCGGTGCCTCGGGTGCAAACGGAGGACGTGCCGGAGAGATCATGGCAGCGGCGAGGTCATGGCGGGGGAGAGGTCATGGTGGCCATGAGCGAGGGAAGCGCGGCCGGCGAGCCGAAGCAAGCGGCAATCGGGGAAGCTCCCCGCCGCCGCCCTGGGACCGCCGGACGCAGCGGTCGATCAGACCTCTTCCTGTGAGACGCCGTCCGCGTAGGGGTTGTCGCGATGGCCGCCGCGTCCGCCGGATGACGAGCGCGCGCCGCGCGCCGAGGCATCGCGGCCGATCAGTTGCTCGAGGTCGGCAAGGTCGATGAACTGGTCGGCCTGGCGGCGCAACTCGTCGGCGACCATGGCCGGCTGCGTCTGCAGCGTGGAGACGACGCTGACCCGCCGCCCCTTCTGCTGCAGGGCCGCGACCAGGCAGCGGAAATCGCCGTCGCCCGAGAACAGCACGATATGGTCGAGCGTATCGGCGAGCCGCATGGCGTCGACGGCAAGCTCGATGTCCATGTTGCCCTTGACCTTGCGCCGGCCCGAGGCGTCGGTGAACTCCTTGGTCGGCTTGGTGACCATGGTGAAGCCGTTGTAGTCGAGCCAGTCGATCAGCGGGCGGATGGAGGAGTACTCCTGGTCTTCCGACAGCGCCGTATAATACAAGGCCCTGACAAGATGGGCTTTTTGCCGGAAAAGGGCGAGCAGGCGCTTGTAATCGACGTCAAACCCCAGTGCCTTCGAGGTGGCATAGAGGTTGGCGCCGTCAATAAACAACGCAATCCGTTCCCCTTGATAGAAATGCATAATCGATGGTCCTTGAGTGTATGGGCGCGCGAAATTGGTGCGCCGTAAAATCGGGCTATCCGGCCGTGGCGATGCGCCATTCCCTTCGGGTCGAGCTTAAGCCCAATCTCTGGCGAATGAAATCCGGCCACAAGGAGAATTTCCACGCCCTTGCGGTGACGTCCTCGCGGGCTACGTTTGCCCGCTTCGGGCCTATTTGACCGGGACGCGCGAGCCGAAGGCGCCGTCGTTAGACCGGAGATGGGCTTTTCCCGGACATTTGCAACGCCGGGACGCCATATTTGATTGCTGCGACATATTAGCCCTCCGGGCGGGCAAGCTGCCGGCGCGGCCTGCGGCTTGCCCGAACGCCCGTTTTATGCCACTTAATCGCCCTTGAGGCTCGCTGGGCGCCGACGAGGCGCTACGGCAGCAATGGGTTTACTCCGCATCATCTGCGAGACGAGAGAGGGGTGCTAGCGAATGGCACGCGTCACAGTCGAGGATTGCGTCGACAAGGTCCCGAACCGCTTTGAGCTCGTGCTGCTCGCGGCGCACCGGGCCCGGTCGATCGCCAACGGCAGCGCAATCACCATCGACCCGGACAACGACAAGAACCCGGTGGTCGCGCTGCGCGAGATCGCCGAGCGCACCATCCCGCCGGAGGATATGCGCGAAGCCCTCATTCACTCGATCCAGAAAAACGTCGAGGTCGACGAGCCCGAAGCGGCCGCAGCGCCGGTGCTCCCGCAGGAGCGGCGCGCTCCCATTCTCGGCCGCGACGACCAGGCGTCCGACACCCAGGTCGATGTGCTTACCGAGGAGCAGCTTCTCCGCGGCTTGGAGAGCATGACCCCGTCCGAGCCCTCGTCGACCGGCGGCAGCGGCGGCCCGCGCGAGCGCGGGCGCTGATCCTCTGCGGCTGATGCGCCGGGCATCTCGACCGGCTCTCGCTCCGCTCCGGGAGCCGCTTGAGCGGCCGTGCGTGACGTTCGGTGCCGGGAGTGCAAGCGGGCAATGATGCGCCAGTACGAGCTCGTCGAGCGAGTACAGAAATACGATCCGACGGCGGATGAGGCGCTGCTCAACCGCGCCTATGTCTATGCGATGCGCGCGCACGGCAATCAGAAGCGCGCATCCGGCGCGCCGTACTTCTCCCACCCCCTCGAAGTCGCCGCCATCCTGACCGAGCTCAAGCTCGACGACGCGACCATCGTCACCGCGTTGCTGCACGACGTCATCGAGGACACGGATGCGACGCGCGCCGAGATCGACCAGCTCTTCGGCTCCGAGATCGGTGCGCTCGTCGACGGCCTGACGAAGATCAAGCGTCTCGACCTCGTGTCCAAGAANNCACAACATGCGCACGCTCGAGCACATGAAGCCCGAGAGCCGCAAGCGCGTCTCGGAGGAGACGCTCGAGATCTACGCGCCGCTCGCCGGCCGCATGGGCATGCAGGCGCTGCGCGACGAGCTCGAGGAGCACGCCTTCCGCTGGCTCAATCCGGAAGCCTACTTGACGGTGACGGAGAAGCTCCGCGAGCTGCGCGAGCGCAACGAAGGGCTCGTCGAGGAGATCGAGGCCTCGCTGCACAGGATGCTGGCCAACGTCGGCCTCGCGGCGGAGGTGTCGGGGCGCGAGAAGAAGCCCTACTCCGTCTGGAGCAAGATGGCCAACAAGCAGATCAGCATGGAGCAGCTGTCGGACATCTACGCGTTCCGCGTCATCGTCGACACCATCGACGACTGCTATCGCGTGCTCGGCGTCGCGCACCAGACCTGGCGCACGGTGCCCGGCCGCTTCAAGGACTACATCTCGACGCCGAAGCAGAACAACTACCAGTCGATCCATACCACCGTCGTCGGGCCCCGCCACCAGCGCGTGGAGCTGCAGATCCGCACGCGCGCCATGCACTCGGTCGCCGAGTACGGCGTCGCCGCGCATTCGCTCTACAAGGATACGCAGAAGATGAACGGCGGCGCCAACGGCGCATCCGCGAAGAACCTCGTCTTCAGCGACAAGGAAAGCGGGCCCTACCAGTGGCTGCGCCGCCTCGTCGAGACGCTGCTCGAGGGCTCCAATCCGGAGGAGTTCCTCGAGCACACCAAGCTCGAGTTGTTCCAGGACCAGGTCTTCTGTTTCACGCCCAAGGGCCGTCTGATCGCGCTGCCGCGCGGCGCGACGCCGCTCGACTTCGCCTACGCCGTCCACACCGACATCGGCAACGCCGCGGTCTCGGCCTACGTCAACGGCCGCCACGTGCCGATCGATACGCGGCTGAGGAACGGCGACGAGGTGGAGATCAAGACCTCCAAGACGCACACGCCGCCGGCCGCATGGGAGAGCCTTGCCGTCACCGGGCGCGCGCGCTCCGCGATCCGTCGCGCCGCGCGCGACGCCATCCGCCGCCAGTACGCCGAGCTCGGCCGCCGCCTTCTGATCTCCGCCTTCGAGCGGATCGGCGAAAGCTATTCGGACGAGCGCATCAGGAAGGTGCTTCCGCGCCTCTCCCACAAGAGCCTCGACGATCTCCTGGCTGCGATCGCGCGCAACGAGGTGAAGACGGAGGACGTGCTGCGAGCGGTCGCGCCGGAGCTGGCCGCCACGGCCCGCGCGGCGCAGCGGCCCGAGGAGCCGGGCAAGGCCAAGGGCTGGTTGCGGCTCACCCGCGCCGCCGCCAGCAAGCTGCACCTCGGCGGCGCGTCCGAGGGCGAGACGGCCGCCGGAGGACCGCCTGCCGGCCGCATCCCGATCCGTGGCGTGAAGAACGACATGCCGGTGCTGTTCGAGGCCGGCGGCGCCGTGCCCGGCGACCGCATCGTGGGCGTGCTGGCGCCGGGCGAGGGCATCCGCGTGTTCCAGATACACTCCCCCCGCCTTCAGGAGTACGAGCACGAGCGCTGGATCGACGTCGCCTGGGACGTCGACCCGGAGAACCCTGAGCGCTTTCCCGCTCTGATCAGTGTCACGGCGCCTAACCGTCCGGGCGCGCTCGCCGAGATCGCCGACGTCATCGGCCAGGCCGGCGGCAACATCGACAATCTCAAGATGCTGCGCCGCGCCTCGGATTTCACCGAGCTCAAGATCGGCCTCGAGGTCTGGAACCTGGCGCACTTGAACGAGATCATTAACGGCCTCAAGGCGAAGGCCGTGGTCAGCAAGGTCGAACGTGTGTTTGAATGACGGGCGCGAGGGCCCCGTTACGGCGGGTGTCCGGCCATCAGGGTGAAAGGACGATGACGAGAGCTCTTTCCCACCTCCGCCTCGGCGTGAACATCGATCATGTCGCCACCATCCGCAACGCGCGCGGCGGGCGTCATCCCGATCCCCTTCGCGCCGCCCATCTCGCGGTCGAGGCCGGTGCCGACGGCATCACGGCCCACCTGCGCGAGGACCGCCGCCATATTTCGGATTCGGACATCGCGCGCCTGAAGACGGAGCTGACGCGTCCTCTGAACCTCGAGATGGCTGCAACGCCCGAGATGCTCGCCATTGCGCTGCGCCATGTGCCGAACGCCTGCTGCCTCGTCCCCGAGCGGCGCGAGGAGCGCACCACGGAAGGCGGCCTCGACGTGGTCGGGCAGAAACCGTCGCTGGCCCCGGTCGTCGCCGATCTCAAGGCGGCGGGCATCCGCGTGTCTCTATTCATCGAGCCGGACATGCGTGCCATCGAGGCGGCGGCTGAGCTCGGCGCCGATATCGTCGAGCTGCACACCGGGGCCTATTGCGAATACGCTGCGGCCGACGATGCGGGCCGCAACGCAGCCGAGCTCGCGCGGCTCGCCGGGGCTGCCGCCGCAGCCGACGCCCGTGGCCTCGAGGTCCACGCCGGGCACGGCCTCACCTTCAACACCGTCGCCCCGCTGGCGCGGATGCCCGAGGTGGTCGAGCTCAACATCGGCCACTTCCTCATCGGCGAAGCCATCTTCGGCGGACTGCACGCCGCCGTCCGGCGCATGCGCGCTTTGATGGACGAGGCGCGTTTCAAGGCCCAGGGCCGGGTCATCGCGTGATCATCGGCATCGGCAACGACATCGTCGATATCCGCCGCATCGAGGCCACCCTCGCGCGCTTCGGCGGCCGTTTCATCGACCGCGTCTTCACCGATGTCGAGCAGGCGAAATCCGATGGCCGCGCCGCGCGTGCCGCCTCCTATGCCAAGCGTTTCGCCGCCAAGGAGGCCTGCGCCAAGGCGCTCGGCACCGGGCTCCGCGACGGGGTCTACTGGCGCGACATGGGCGTCATCAATCTGCCGTCCGGGCGTCCGACGCTGGCGCTGACGGGGGGAGCGGCGCTGCAACTGGCCCGCATCACCCCTCCGGGACGCGTCGCGCGTATCGACCTTGCATTGACTGACGATTTTCCGCTCGCGGAGGCCGTTGTCATCATTTCCGCCCTCGAGGGCGGGTGAGGGCCAGGCTGCGGCACGGGGCGCGGACAGCGGCGCCACGCCGCACCCCCGGTTGCACGGCTGTTTGCACCGCGCGCGCCGAGCCAGTATAGCGGGTGAGGGTTGAGGTTGCCCCCGGACGCCCGGCGGGCCAGGGAGCGGGAGAATGAGCCTGGACACGAACTCCAAGGCCAAAGCGGGGTCCGGTTGGGGGGAAACCGCAAAAATCATCGTGCAGGCCCTCGCCATCGCGATGGTCGTGCGCGTGTTTTTCTTTCAGCCCTTCAACATTCCCTCGGGCTCGATGAAGTCGACGCTTCTGATCGGCGACTACCTGTTCGTCTCGAAGCTGGCTTACGGCTACAGCCGTTTCTCGTTCCCCTTCAGCCCCAACCTGTTCTCGGGCCGCATCTTCGCCGCCGAGCCGAAGCGCGGCGACGTGGCGGTCTTCCGCCTGCCGAACGATGAGTCGCTCGATTACATCAAGCGCGTGATCGGTCTGCCGGGCGACGAGGTGCAGATGCGGGGCGGCGTGCTCTACATCAACGGCCAGGCCGTGCCGAAAGTGTACAAGGACGATTTCTCGAACATCGAGTGCGACCCCTATTTCCGCCACTGCCGCCGCGTCGTCTACCGGCGCTACGAGGAGACGCTGCCGGAAGGCGTGACGTACACGGTGCTCGACCTCGAGCCGGAAGGGGAGTTCGACAACACCGAGGTGTTCAAGGTTCCGCCGGGTCACTTCTTCATGATGGGCGACAACCGCGACAACTCCTCCGACAGCCGCGCGACCGTCGGCTTCGTTCCGTTCGAGAACCTGATCGGCCGCGCCGAGATCATCTTCTTCTCCGCGGCCATCGACGAACCGGAGGCCATGCGGTGGTTCTCGCCCTGGACCTGGCCTTTCGACATCCGCTGGAGCCGCTTCTTCAATCTCGTCCGCTAGGATACTTTGTGCCTGCTCCGAAGAGATTGAGCTCGGAACCTGCTCCCATGTTCAAGGCGCGCAAGTACAAGGCCCTCGAGAAAAGGCTCGGCTACCGTTTCAAGAACGAGGCGCTGCTCGCCCGCGCCTTGACGCACGCGAGCCTGCGCGGATCGAAGAAGGTCCTTGAGGACAACGAGCGCCTCGAGTTCCTGGGCGACCGCGTGCTGGGGCTCGCTATCGTCGAGCGGCTCGAGGAGACCTGTCCCGCCGCCACCGAAGGCGAGCTGGCGCGCCACCTCAATCGCCTCGTCAGGGGCGAGACGTGCGCCGCGGTCGGCCGGTCGCTGGGGCTCGGTGAGTTCCTGATGCTCTCGGAGAGCGAGGCCGGCAGCGGCGGCCGTCTCAAGGCCACCATCCTCGCCGATGCCGTGGAGGCTGTGCTCGGCGCCATCTTCCTCGATGCCGGCTACAACAAGGCGCGCGACGTCGTGCACCGGCTCTGGGAGGCCGAGGAGGCCTCGTTCGGCCACGCCGCCGCCGATCCCAAGTCCGCGCTGCAGGAGTGGGCCCAGGCCCAGGGCCTCGCGCTGCCGAGCTATGTCGAGGTCGAGCGCACCGGCCCCGATCACGCCCCGTCGTTCACGACCGAGGTGCGCATCAAGGGCAAGGCGCCGGCGCGCGGGCAGGGCACCTCGAAACGTGCCGCCGAGCAGGCTGCGGCCTCCGCCATGCTCGAGCGCGAAGGTGTGACGGAGAAGCGCCCCGTTGGCTGACGCACCCAAATCCGCTGCACCCGAGAACGCGGCCCGCCCCCGCCGCTGCGGTGTGATCGCCATCATCGGCGCGCCGAACGCCGGCAAGTCGACCCTCGTCAACGCGCTGGTCGGCGCCAAGGTGACGATCATCTCCCGCAAGGTGCAGACCACCCGCATCCAGATCCGCGGCATTGCCATGGAGGGGGCGAGCCAGCTCGTCCTGATCGACACGCCGGGGATCTTCGCGCCCAAGCGTCGCCTGGACAAGGCGATGGTTGCGAGCGCCTGGGCCGGCGCGGCCGACGCTGATCGGGTCCTGGTGCTGGTCGACGCGGCGAAGGGCCTCGACGAGGATGTGGAGCGGCTGTTTGCGGGGCTCGCCGGGGCGGCCGCGAAAAATCCGGTCCTCGTCCTCAACAAGGTCGATCGCGTCGAGGATAAGGGCCGCCTGCTCGCGCTTGTGCAGGATCTCTCGTCCCGTCTCGCCTTCGAGCGCGTGTTCATGATCGCCGCCCTCTCCGGCGACGGCGTCGCCGAGCTGAAGCGCTTCCTGGCCGAGCGCGTTCCGGAGGGCCCCTGGCTCTATCCGGAGGACGAGCTTTCCGACATCCCCGTCCGCCAGCTCGCCGCAGAGGTGACGCGCGAGAAGATCTACGATCTCCTGCACGACGAGCTGCCGTATCGGATCACCGTCGAGACGGACTCCTGGAAGGAGTTGCGCAACAGGTCCGTGCGCGTCGAGCAGACGATCTACGTCGAGCGCGACAGCCAGAAGGCCATCGTGCTCGGCAAGGGCGGCCAGACCATCAAGCGCATCTCGCAGGCGTCCCGCACCGAGCTCACCGAGATTGCCGGCCAGCCCGTGCATCTGTTCCTGTTCGTCAAGGTGCGCGAAGGCTGGGACCGCGATCCCGAGCGCTACCGGCAGATGGGCCTCGAGTTCCCGGAGGACTGACGGCCCGACCCGGCTACACGAGAAATCATCCTTATCGATCCAATCGGCGGAATTCGACGCGACGGTTGATGGCGCGCCCGGCCAGAGTTGAATTGTCAGCTTTGGGCTTGGACATGCCATGGCCAACGGACTGCAACCGATTGGCAGCAACGCCATTGCTGATCAGAGCCTGCTTCACGGAATCGGCGCGCCGCTCGGAAAGCCGCAAGTTGTGTTCGACTCCACCTGTCGAGTCCGTATGGCCGGCGATCAGGATTGTCCAATTCGGATTCTGCTGAAGCATCACGGCTATTTCTCGCACAAGCTGCGCCGTCTCGGGGCGGAGTTGAGCGCTATCGAAGTCGAACAGGAGACCATACACGTCGTAGGTCCCCAGCGTTTCAAGCGCGTGCCTCATCTCGGCTTGCAAACCGAGACCGGCGATAACCCGCGTTATCCGGTTTGTTCTGGCCCTCTGTTCCCAGTTGAAGTTGAGCGTCGATTCAATCAGAACTGGATTGTTTACGTCGTTGGCGACGACAAACTGTCCGGCGCCGGTGCGGTTGCCCGAGGCGCAATTGACGCGCGCCTGAACGGTTGGAATTTCGGCAATTCGATCCTCGATGATAACCGGAACCCTCACGTCGACGGCAGTCCTCGTTAGAATACAATCAATTCTGTCGAGGTTTTCAGAATAGATCAGTGTGAGAGCCGCTCTCCCGTTCGATCTCAGTTCCTGAAGCACGGCAGAGGAAATGCCAAGAGACGTCGATCCCGGGATCACTGTCGGCATTCTCGCGGAAAAGCCGAGTACGTAGCTCCGTGCAGACTGACGGTCGCTGATGAGGATGTCACGGCGGGAGAACAGCCCGCGCGTACTGCTGTACTGAAGACTGACGGCCTCAGGACTGACGGTCATGATCTCCGTCCGTCCATCAGCGTCTCTGCCGAACTCATTGGTGAACATCGTCGTGATAATTTTTCCGGGGTGCAAGACAAACGGTCCGGCGCCCTGCTGGGCATTCGCTCCCCCGGACAGGGCTACAATCAAGAACGTAGAAACACCGAGAACCCGGCTGATAAAGGGACGTATCCGATCAATTCCCAGAAGGTGGCACACTGCGCGACTCCCCAATTCATAAAACTGTTTCATGTCAGATATGTTTTCTGACGCTTTTTATCTCGTCAGTATTGTTTCTTTCGTTGTCTGAGCGCTCCAGCGATGTTGCTACCGTCGTGAACGGAGCGGCTTCAGTCCTGACCGCTTTGCCTGAGCCATGATGGTCGCCGGCATCGCGGTGCGCAACGTCCTTGCTCAACGTAGACGTGGACAGACCGTAAGGGATCATACTAATTCTCGAATGACCGCTCTCATCGGAGCTGCATTGCGCTGACGGAGTGCAGCGCGCCCATGATCACCCACAGCGGTTGTCCTCGGATGTCCGCTGAAGCTTCTATCATGGGATGCCGACAACGATGCGCCGCCGGTCCTCGGCGGGAATGTCTGAAACTGACCCCAGCAGACCTCCAACATGCCATCGTCTCTCGCTCCAGCCCCTTTCCGCGCGCCGCACTTCGTCTAAGCTCGCCCCATGAACTGGTCCGACGAAGGCGTCATCCTGTCCGTCCGCCCGCACGGCGAGACGGCCGCGGTGGTCGAGATCCTGACCCGCTCGCACGGCCGCCACCTCGGCCTCGTGCATGGCGGGCGCTCGCGTAAGGCGCGCCCCGTTCTACAGACCGGCAATCACGTTGACGTGTCGTGGAAGGCCCGCCTGGCCGACCATCTCGGCCACATGTCGGTCGAGCTGATCCGCGGCTACGCGGCTGGCGCCATGGACGATCCGGCTGCGCTCGCGGGCCTCACGTCGCTTGCAGCACTCGCCCGCCTGCTGCCGGAGNNCAACGACGACCTGATCTATGTCTCGCCGCGAACCGGCCGTGCCGTCTCCGCGTCCGCCGGCGAGCCCTACCGCGACCGGCTCCTCGCGCTGCCGCCGTTCCTGCTGCCCGGACGCAAGGCGCCCCTCGCGCCGGGTGACTTGGGGAGCGCCTTCGCGCTCACCGGTCATTTTCTGGAAGCGCGCGTCTTCCGCCCACGCGGCGAGGAGATGCCCGAGGCGCGCGGGCGCCTGCTCACGCTCCTGACGCGCTTTGACGAGACCAGCCACGCGCCGTGAAGCATCCCTCTCCACAAATCGATACGTAGCTGGACCCCGGCCTCCGCCGGGGTGACGNNCCTGCGCCTCGTAGCGCATGGCGAGCGCCTTCGGCCAGAGCCCGCCGCCGAAGCTGTCGAAGGAGATCTCGCCCGGCGCGCAGGAGGTGTGCGTGATCGCAAAGCGCGGCTTGATCTCGTGCGCTTTGCCGCCGAACGAATAGGCGACCGGTTCGCGCGTCGTGTTCGAGATCTGGAATTCGACCTTGAGCGATTGGGGGCGCGCAAAGAGCTGCACGGAGATGAACTTGGGATCCTTGCCGGGCGCCCGCGCGACCCCGACGCCGATCTCCGTCATGGCGGGCGCCACGAGGTTGGCCCGATGGGGCGGCGAGTTGATCCAGCCTTCGACCGACTTGCCGGCCAGCGCGCGGGCCTCGAAGCCGCGGCTGTCGAGGTGCATGGCGAGGTTCTCCCCGACCTGGCACCACGCATAGCCGGCCGACGTGATGCGGTCGCCCGCCTGGCGGCCGTCCGCCGTGTGCGAGAACTGCCCGCTCTTGGCGAGATAGGCGGCGTAGGCGCGCGCGGCCTTGGTGAGGGCGGGATTGGCCGTGAGCGTGCCGAGGTTCTGGCGCTCGCGATAGGCGTTGGTGAAGGCGATGATCGCGGTTTCGACAGCGGGGGTATCGGGAAGGACGACGGGCATGGCATCCGGAGCTTGCAAGGGCGTGCGCGGGAAAAATCGCCGTCGACGGCGGCAAAGACAAGGCGGCGGAGCCTTGCACGGAGGCCGTTTCAAGGCATAAAGCCCAACCAATTGTGGATGCTGCAACTCGTGGTCCGATTCCGAGGGTCGCCTGTGCTATGGACGACGCGCGGGAGCGGGCTTCGGAATCGAAGGAACACGAGACGATTGCCAACGCACGAGTGACCTTGCCGCACTTGAGGGGGGCCCTTCGCGGCAGTATCGAGACGCCATGAGAGAAAAACCGATTCTGCCGGGACCCGGACCCATCGAGCCGGTCATGC